>Ga0114993_10005026_pt1 | contig 12904 bp, 6 predicted proteins | sample ArcticOcean_MG_C_FD_87042 | JGI IMG/M metagenome (GOLD analysis project Ga0114993, IMG submission 87042) | Marine microbial communities from western Arctic Ocean - ArcticOcean_MG_CB2_150 | ecosystem: Environmental > Aquatic > Marine > Oceanic | place: Arctic Ocean: Canada Basin | collected...
ACGCCAAGAGCCATCTGCTCGCCAAACAGCCGCCGATCCTCGCCTCGGCCGCTACGCGGTTGACACCGCAGTATCTGCGATCGTTTCTTGCCAATCCCCACCAAGTGAAACCGGGCACGACGATGCCCGACGCATTACATTCGCTCTCCGGCAAGGCACGTGACGAATCGGTCGATCTGTTGGTGCACTATCTGTCATCGCTGGGCAAGCCGATCGACCAGAAGGCGACGGGATCAAGTCTGGCGGCGATCGAGCGAGGCAAGCAGCTCTATCACACGATCGGCTGCGTCGCCTGTCACGAACCGGTCGAAGCCCCGCCCAAACACAAGTCGACAGCGGTCGCTGGCGGCGGAGACAAAGACGACGCTTCGCGCAGGCGTTCGGTGCCGCTGGGCGATCTGGCCCGCAAGACGACGATCGCGGCGCTGGCCGAGTTCCTAAACGACCCGCTGAAGGTTCGTCCCTCGGGCCGGATGCCGCACCTGAACCTGCGGCCGGGCGAAGCGACCTTGCCGGCCGCGTACTTGCTGCGAGATCAGTACAGCGAAAAAGACTCGGCCCCCGGCAAGGGACTCGATGTCAAGTACTATAAGGGCGGACACTCCCGCATTCCCGACTTCTCGAAGCTGACGCCGGCCGAGAAAACGTCGGCCAGAAATTTCGACTTGAAGACGATCAAACTCGCCGGCGGCAAGTCGCTGCCGGGCGGCAACTTCACCGTCAAGTTCGAAGGTCTGATCGAAATCCCCAAGGCCGGCGAGTACCGTTTTTGGACCAAGTCCGACGACGGTTCGATTCTGTGGATTGACGGCAAAAAAATCGTCAACAACGACGGCACTCACGGTCCGGCAGTGAGATCCGGCCAGGTGCGCCTCACCAAGGGACGCCACGGCATCGAACTAGGATTCAGCCAAGGCGGCGGCGGCTACGAACTGAGCGTCTCCTGGCAGCCGCCCGGGGGGAAACGTTCGAGGATTCCCGATGACGTGCTACTTCACTCGGCGGCGGCGATGATCCCCAAGGACATTGAAATTCTCTCCGTCGATCCCAAGAAGGCGGCCCGTGGCAAAGCGATTTTCGCCAAGCTCGGCTGTGCCTCTTGCCATGCGACCGACGGACCGATCGTTGCCGCGAAGGCTAAGCCGCTTTCTGGGCTGTCGGCGACCGGGGGTTGTCTGTCGGCCAAGGTCGCGGCTGGACAGCCGAAGTTTGATCTAACGGCCGCACAGCGCAAATCGTTGGGCACCGCGATCACGGCACTGAAGAAACCGGGCGCTCCGCCCTCCCCTGCTCAGCAGCTTAATCACCTGATGACCTCGATGAACTGTTTCGCCTGTCACAGTCGTGGCGGCAAAGGCGGCCCCGATGAAAAGCGATCAGAGTATTTCACGTACGAACACCTCGCCGACCTGGGCGAAGAAGGCCGGATGCCGCCGCCGCTCAACGAGACCGGTGCCAAGCTGACCGCCGAGGGATTCAACGATGTGCTGATCGCCGGCACTCGCTATCGCACGACCATGGCGACGCGGATGCCGCGGTTCGGTGAGAAAAATGTCGGCCACTTGCCGCTGCTGTGGGCAAAGGTCGACGCCGGAAAAATTCCCGCCCACAAAGTCGGCAAGTCCAGTCGTAAGGTCATCACCGATGGCCGCAAGCTGGTCGGCAAGTCGCGTCTGTCGTGCATCAACTGTCACGCCTGGGGCAGAAGCCGGCTGCCGGGCGCCGAAGGATTGGACTTGATGGCGACCAAACGACGTGTACGTCCCGAGTGGTTCCACGCCTTCATGATCAATCCGCAACTGCTCAAACCGAGAACCCGCATGCCGTCGTCGTGGCCTGAGGGAAAGAGTTTCTTCGCCAAGATCCAAGGCGGTGACATGCACCGACAGATCGACGCTGTTTGGTCCTATCTCGCCGCGGGCTCGCGAGGCGGCATGCCCAAAGGCCTTGCGGTCGAGAACACCGCGTTGCTTTCGCCAACCGACGAGCCGATTCTGTTTCGGGCGTTTGTCAACGGAATCGGGGCAGAAACGATCTTGGTCGGTTATCCCGAGCGGATCAACATCGCGTTCGACCCCAATCGCGTGCGAATGATGCTGGCCTGGTCGGGTGACTTTGTCTCGACGAGTCCGTCGTGGAACGGTCGAGCCGGGCAGTACACCAAGTTCGATCGCAGCAGCTCGGTGCAGTTTCCCGATGGCCCGCCGCTGGTCCGGCTCGACAGCCTGACGACGGTCTGGCCCAAGGACAAACCGAAGCAGAGACTCGGCTCCGAGAAAACCGCGACGGGATACAAGTTCCGCGGGTATCGTTATGACGAGGATCGAATGCCGACGATCATCTACGACGTTCATGGCATTCGGGTCGAGGAGACCCCCGTGGTCGGCTCGGAGAACAGCGCCAGTCAGCTCACGCGAAAGCTGCTCTTGAAGTCACCTGCCGAGATGAAGAACCTCTATCTGCTGGCGGCGACGGGGGGCAAGATCGTCGCCCAGGGTAGCGACTACCTCGTCGACGACAAGGTGAAGTACACCATCGTCGGTGGCGGCAAGCCGATGATTCGCGAAAGCGAAGGACGACAGGAACTCATCGTGCCGGTGCCCGTCAAAGCGGGGGGCGAGTCGACCGTCGAACTGAAAGTCACATGGTAAAAGGGTACGTTCCCGCTACTTTTTTCGCGTTGAGCGGTAGCGAGTCCGGTCAAAAACAGTGCGATAAGAACAAGAAACTTCCAGAGACATTTTTCAAAAAAACTTTGTTGCGATACAACTCACTCCGATGGAGATTAACCTGATGGTATGTCGACTTATGAAATTTTTTGTCTTTATAGGCTTGGCTCTGGCGACTGGCACAGCGCTGGCGCAGGACAAAAAGCCGACCGAAGCGGATTATTACCGGCTGGTCAACTTTCCGCTGCCCAAGGGCATGGTGTTCGAGGCCAGCGGCATGGGATTTCTCGACAAAGAGAAAAATCGCCTGATGGCCTGTACCCGGCGCGGCGAGTTGTTCGTCGTTGACAACATCTATGCCGATCACCCGATGCTCGAGGACACCACCCGCATGGTAAAGGGTGCCGACGGCAAAGAGATCGAAGTGGCCGCCGACGAGAAGAACACCATTACGTATAAGCGGATGTTGTTCGGTCTGCAGGAGCCGCTGGGGATGATGGTCAATCCAGGCAAGGGTTTTCCCGACGGGATCTACTTGGCGCAGCGGGCGGAGCTCTCTCGCCTCGAAGACACCAACGGCGACGATCGGATCGACATCGTCGAAACGTTCTGCAACGACTGGGACATCAGCGGCAGCTATCACGAATACGCCTTTGGCCCCAAGATGGGTGGCGACGGCCGGCTGTGGATCACGCTCAACCGTCCCTTTGGCGGCGGACAGGAAGCCCAGGCCTATTGGCGAAGCTGGGCCGTGTCGGTCGACAACAAAGGCAAGATGCACCCGGTCTGTCCCGGCGTTCGTTCGCCCGCCGGTTTGGGCCCCAATCTGGTCGGCGACATGTTCTATACCGACAACCAGGGCGATCATGTCGCTGCCGGCAGACTGGCCCACTTGAAGGCAGGCACCTTTCACGGCAATCCGATCGGATTGGCCTCGTCAAACCATCCACGGTCGAATTTCAAGATTCCGTTTGCCGGTTATCCCAAGCGCGGCATGTACTGGGGCGAAGCAGTGAAGGTAAATCCGGGCCTCGCCGCGCCGGCCGTTTGGTTTCCTTATCCGAGCCAAGGCAAATCGCACACCGACATCCAATACGACACAACCGGCGGCAAGTTCGGACCGTTTGCGGGCCAGATGTTTGTCGGCGATCTGAGCACCGCGCAGGTTCTTCGGGTCGTGCTAGAAAAGGTCGGCGGCGAGTACCAAGGCGCGTGCATTCCGTTTCGCAAAGGCTTCGAGCCGCCCGTATTTCAGATGCGGTGGGGCAAAGACGGCTCGATGTTTGTTTGCGGAGCAAGTCGCGGCTGGGGCGGCGGTCGCAAGCCGTTCGGGCTGCAGCGTTGTGTCTGGACCGGCAAGGTGCCGTTCGAGATCCACGACATGAAGGCCACGCCGACCGGTTTCCGTTTGACCTTCACTCACCCGATCGACGCCAAGACGGCGGCCGACGTGAAGAGCTACGCGATGAACTGTTGGACCTACAAATACTACAGCAACTACGGCGACAAACAGCACCAGACGCACAACCTAAAGATCACCAAAGCTGCGGTCGGTCCCGACGGCAAAAGCGTGACGCTGACGATCGAAGGGCTTTCGCCGTATTTCGTGCATGCACTAAAGATCCCCGGCCTCCGCAGCAAAGAGGGGCTTCCGCTATTGCATCCGGAGGCGTATTACACGCTGAATCGGATTCCGAAGAAATAGGAGCCAACCGAAAGCAATCGTTCCGTTACACAGCGCCTATTCTCCGACGCGTATCGGGTAGCGGTCGCCGGTGGTTTTGCCAAATAGATCAAGCCAGAGCGGGGTCTTCATCGGGCCGCACGGTTGGTCGGGGATCTGATATTCTTCTATACCGGGCATTTCATATTTCTCCAGCGAGTAGAAGAAGTTGTGCTGATCGCCATCTAGCGGCGGTTTCCACTCGTGGTCGCCTGGGAATTTCGCGCCGACAATCTTTCCACGATCGAACAGGATGATTTGATCGACCTCGCCCTCGCGATAATACTTCCACTCCCCGTGTTGAAATCCGTTTTCCCAGCGACCCTTGTTCTCCAGTGAACTTGGGCCGCGCGCCGCGAACGACTCATGAAGGCCGTGGTACAGCGTGTCCGGCCCGACTTCGGTCCACTCGATCATCATGCCGGCAGAGTACCATTCTTCGCGCGGCGCCGACTGGCCGTCCGCACCGTAGACGACGGTATTGGTCGGTTCAAAAAGCAAAATCATCGCCAACGGCGACATGATCAAAGCCAGAAAATAGATGGCCAACAGTAGCAACGACGTGAAAATCCCCGGTGGGTCGTTGGTGAGCTTCTCCCACATAGAATGTACTGTCTGAGCCGCATAGCGCGGGCCGGCATCGATCTTTTCAAGCTGTGGCTTTTCGATCAGGATGCGCTCGGCAGCAGCCGCGGTAAAGGCGGGCGGTATTTCGTCTTCTGATTCGATCTCGTCCAACAGCGAACTCGAACGCATTTCCCTGGCGATTCGGTTGACCAGCAGATCTCGCGAGATCCCCATCAACATCAGAGCCCCCAGTCCCATCAGCAACCAAGTGTCCAAGATCCAACCGGTGGTAATCAATCCAAGACTGGCAAACAGCGAAAAAGCGGCTTCCATGTATCGGTTTCGCGAAAACAGCACCAAGTGAAACAACCGCCCGCCGTCCATTGGCAGCAGCGGTAAGAGATTGAACGCATTGAGGATCACGAGTAGCAGCCCGATCTCGAACAGCCAGGAGCTTGGGTAGGCCCTGTAGGCAAACGCCAACCCAACACCCAGTACGATTCCCGGCACTGGCCCCAGCAACAAGACGATTCCCGTCTTGAGCGGTGAGACACGAATTCCGACGCCTGATACCGCGGCACCAAACAGTGGAATGAAAAACATTCGCACGTTTCGATAGCCAAATAGTCGCATCCCGAGATAGTGTCCCGACTCGTGGACGAGCAGCACGCCGACGAGGATCACGATGTACGAAAGCGTGCTTTTCACCAGGCCCAACAGCACAAACAGGGCCACGGTAAGCGCGAGGACAACAAGGTTCTTGCGCCACGACGACTTGGGCGAATGAATTTGATCGAGGTGTTCGTTCACTTGCTGAACAAAGGCTTCTGATCGGCTCTCCCCCGCCGCCGTCAACTCCGCCGATGAGTCCGCCTGCACTGCGTCCTTCGACTCGTCCTCGGGCGACCGCCCCTCGGCGTTGTTCGGTACGGTATCCATGGATGGCCCAAATCGATTGAGCGAGCAGACTGCATTGGCTTAGCAATATCGCGACGCTGAGTCTATCCGTGCGGTTATCGAATGGCAAGCAGGAGGTGACGGAAGACTCGTAACGCAGGCTTGGCCTTATTCGCACTTCGAGAGCCTCGAAAAAACGGCCGACCGTGGAGCAAACAGAGTCGTGGGGACTCCGTTTGCTGTTTCGTGCGGCTGCGCGTTAAACTAGGGGCGTGTACGATATCCTCTGTCGCCTCGTACGTTTGAAAGGCGAATTGATGGCTAAACATAATTCGTCGGCGGTTTGTCGTTCTCGCAAGAAGATCGTGGCAGCGCTGGTCATCGGCCTGCTTCTTGTTGCCGTCGTCTCGCCCGGCGTTGCCGTTTTTCTTGGTCCGCTAGGAACCACAGAGCCGCCGTGGTTCGTTGTTGCGTCGCTTGATCGCGTTCTCTCTAGTGGCGAGCCAGAACTGTTTCTCGTAACACCCTCCCAACAGGACGCCTGGCAGAAACACGAAGCGGAGCCGATCGGTGCTGTCTACCTGAGGAGGTTGCCCGAGTCCGGCCAGATTGTTGCGCTAGACGCCGTGTCACCGTGGCTAGGGTGTTTGCTGAAATATGACGTCGGGCGAAGATGTTTTTTCTGCACGTGCCATTGCCACGAAGATTTTGATCTGGATGGTAGATGTTTAGGCTCCAACCCCTCGCCCCGCGATCTCGACTCGCTCGATGTTAAGGTCGAAGGGGGTGACGTCATCGTCCGCTGGCACGAACCCGGCGAAAACGGCTTGCACAGAAAATCCCCCCGGCCTATTGAATAAGGACCACTTTGGCGATAGGTTGAAAATAGCGCACGGTGTGTGATGCGGACGAAGGGTTGCTTTTCTTGAGTGGGAAGCGGAGAGTGGTTCGGTCCACTCGCTGGGGCTTCGTGCTTGTATTTGTTGGTGGTTTACTTTTCCTTAGGATGGTGAAGGCCAATTTTATGCGCGTTAGGTTCGCGGGAGCGAACCACGACTATGACTATGAATCACAACTCCATAAACAACGACGCAAAAGTGTTCGGAAAGTCGGTCGCCTTTCAAACGAAATCGGGGGTCCATCTAGGGCCGTTCGACAAGTCGGCTCGAAGTCGAATCGAGTGTTCGAGAAGGAGGGTGGTTTCTGACAGTCGACGTGTTCTCCGAACTCGGCGTTTGGGGGATACAACTCGACGTGATACCAGGAATCACGTCGCTCGCCCATCTGCGGGAGAATCTCACGGCTTGGGAACTGTTGGAGTGAGGCTCGTCGCCCCTTGATGATCGCTGTGGAGACCCTTACGATAGGCAGCTTATTCTGTCGCTCTGCACGTAGGGGGCGGTCAGACTCGTCTTTTTTCCGGAAAGGATCCTCCGCTATGACCGCAATGCCAGTGCTCGAAACCTCGTTGGCCGATCTGCCCGTTCGTCGTGGCAAAGTTCGGGATATTTATGATCTGGGAGATCAACTCCTGCTGGTCAGCACCGACCGCATCAGTGCGTTTGACTGGGTGCTGCCGACCGGGATTCCAGACAAAGGCAAGGTGCTCAATCAGATCGCCGCGTTCTGGTTTGATCTGCTCAAAGAGCCGAATCACCTGTTATCGATCGACGTTGCTGATTTTGACTTGGCCGAGGGTGTCGACACCGCGCCGCTTGCCGGCCGAAGTGCGCTCGTTCGCAAGACCGAAGTGGTTCCGATTGAATGCGTCGTGCGAGGGTATCTCGTCGGGTCAGGCTGGAAGGAATATCAAAAGACCGGCGAGGTCTGTGGAATCAAATTGCCCGAGGGACTGACTGAGAGCGCCAAGCTCGAGCAGCCGATCTTTACGCCGGCCACCAAAGAAGAAGACGGGCACGACGAGAACATTTCGTTTGAGCGGATGGTCGAAATCGTGGGGCAGGACGTCTCTGAGACTTTGCGACAGCGGAGTCTCGACATCTATCAGCGCGGTGCCGAATATGCGGCGACTCGCGGTATTATTATTGCCGACACCAAGTTCGAGTTCGGCCAGATCGAGGACGAGTTGATCCTGATCGACGAAGTCCTCACGCCCGACAGTTCGCGATTTTGGCCGGCTGATCAGTACGAGGCAGGCAAGTCGCAGCCGTCGTACGACAAGCAGTTCGTCCGCGACTGGCTCGAAACCACCGACTGGGACAAGAACAGCGAGCCGCCGGCGCTGCCCGAGGACATCGCCAGCCAAAGTCGGGCGAAGTATATCGAGGCATACGAGCGGCTGACCGGCAAGACGTTCACGCCGTAACGTCGAGCGGCAACGATCAAAGCAAAAGCAAACGCGGCTTCCTCCCCCGTTGGAAAGAAGCCGCGTTTTTTCGTGTCTCAGCGGTGACGCAGGCTACTGGCCGCCAGCCGCCGCGTTGTCTTTGGCCTCATCCAGACGCACCAGTCCAATCGACTGGGATTTCTTCTTGCCATAATGAACCAGTGCTGAGGTTTTGTCCTTGGTGAGATTGTAAATGCCCGTCTCTAGGACGATTCCTTGGTTCCGATCATCACTGCTTCTGCCGTGCACCCGGTTCGACTCCCCAGACGAGCTTGCCTTTGTGATAGAGCGTGATCCGGTCGAACTCCTGGAACTCGCCGCCTGCTTCGCCGCCGCCGAACGAGTGATCGTTCGCGTCATTGAATTTTGTCCAGCCTTCTTTGGCGATGCGCAACTGAATGACTCCGCTGTCAGCCCCAGGTTTGACCGGTGCAGTCGCCTCACTGAATCGTAATTCGAGATACGTGTCGGCGGTCGCGGTTGGCTTGGCCATTCGACGAAACTTGCCCGAGATGTTCTTGTTATCGAGTTTCGCATAGTCGACCCACAGTTTTTGCGGGCGGTCGCCGTCATTGGTAAACCAATAGCGGAGCGTCACGTCAGCGAGCGACACGGGGCTGCGGCCCGTGTTAAGAAGTTTCAGGTGCGGCTTGATCTGGTTGTCGTCGGTCGCCTGATCGCCCTGCTTATAGAGCACTCGCAGCGGTCCGTCGCGGGCGACGCGAGGTCGTCCACTCGCGCGGGGATTGGTGATGCGTTTCGGTGCTGGCACTCCACCGGTGCCGAAGGACAGTCCCAACTCGGCAAGCCGTTTTTTTGCCTTGATCTTTGCCAGGCCGCCGGACAGCTTGGGCAATGCCTGGGTGTACCAGTGTCCCGCGCGGGCCTTCATGCGGGCCTGTAGAATACCGGTTTCGGTTGCGGCGACCCGCCACCAGCCATCGGCCAATGCACCCTGTTGTGATGCGTCGGTCGGGTTGGCGAGTTCTTGTTTGGCCAGCGCCTGTAGCGCCCCGACTTCGCCGCGAACAAGAAGTGGCAGCCCGCCTTTCCAGTCGCCGCGGATTAGGCAACGATAGCGGCCGACCAGACGATTGGCCACCGGGTCGTCGGCGTTACGCGCGAGTACCGCTTCGGCAGCGAGATACTCCTTGTAGATTTTCGCCCGACCATTTACCAATTTCTCTAACTCGGCAGCCGCGGTGATCTGGTCTTTGTCACGACTCTTCTGAGCGACGGTGGTGGCCAAGGGGGCGAGCAGCACCGCGATCTCAACGCGGCCAGCGTCGATTGCTTCGCGGGCGACCTCGACTAACAACTCGCTCGCCTCGGCGCGTTGCTGTTTGGTGGTTGCTGCCGAAGCGGCCGTCAACAGTGCGGTCTGTTTCATCTTTAATACGTCGAGTTCAAATGTTTCGCCCAATCGCTCGACCGCCGCGATCGCTGCTCCGGCTTCCCCTGCGCCGGCCGCGACATCTCGGGCGATCCGCAGAAGGACGTATTGCTCGGTCGAGTCGTTGGTCTGGTCGGCCGCCTTGATCATCGCCAGCGCCACGTCGCGTTTGCCGGCGGGAGTCCTTGCCTTAAGGAATTCGGCCTGGAAGACTTCTTTGACGAGTTTCGCCGCCGTGCGCTGTTTGGCAGTCGATGGGACCGGTTTTCTTTTCGCAACGCTTTGCGACACCGGCAAGGTCCGAGGGCGAGGTTTTGAAGGCGGCGGGGACGAGAGAAGTTTGCTGAGAAGTTGCAGCTGCTCGCGTTCGGGCGTTTTCCAGTCGTTCTTGACCAATCCGCCGGTGTCGCCGCTGTTGGGATTCCAGCACCAATAGACAAAGCTCACTTGATTGTCGTGGAGGAAGTCTACGAAGCGTCGCTGCCAGATGCCCTCTTTGCTCGTCGCGTCGGCTTTTCGCCCGCCGAATTCGCCGACGAGGATCGGCGCGATGTTTTCTTTCGCGATATAGTGGAATCCCTTTTCCCAACGGGCGTCGAGATTCTGCGGAAAGTTCGCGGCAGAGAACCACGCCGAGTTATGCACGCCGGGACCGTACTCGTGGGGCGAATAGACGAGTTTGTTCTTCACGCTCAGGCGGACCGGGAACTTTCGCACCCCTTCGAGATTGCCGGCCCACCAGTGGACTTTGAGTTGCTGGCCTGGCACGTTTTTCTCGACTCCCTCGACCACGATCAGCCAGTCGGGATGCACCCGGTGAATCGCGTTTCCGGCACGCTCGGCAGCAAGTCGCCAATCGGTTGCTCGATCGCCGGTTCCCCAACTTGCTCGGCCGTGTGGCTCATTTTTTAGGTCGGCGCCGATCACGTTGGCCTGACGCCGATATCGGGCCGCGAGCATCTTCCAGGTTTCAATCCAATCTGCCTCGGAAACATTGTCGTCGTACCAAAGCTCGGGGATCTTCGCGTCATCGATGCGATGACAGTCAAGCAGGATCATCAGATCGTGTCGGGCCGCCTCGCGGATCACCAGATCCATCACTTCGAGCGGCGTCTTGCCCTCGAACTGCTTGTTGTCTCCTTTAGCTAAGGCGACCGCCGAGATCTTGTCTGACTTGATTGCCTGAATCGAAAACGGCAGCCGAATCAGATTGAAGCCGAGCGAGCGAATGTGGGCCAGTGTTTCTTTGTAGCCACGCGCCCACAGCCCGTGCGGCACGTGGGTGTTGGTCTCCATGCCAAACCAACTCACGCCGCGAAGCACGACGGTGCGCCCCTGGGCATCGATGATCTTGGCTCCGCGGGTTGACAAGGGTGGCTTGATGACGTCGGCAGCATAGGCGTGCAGAGACACCGTAGAGAAAACCAACGCGGCGATAAACAGCATCGTCAGGCGTGTCATTTTCCTGGCCACCATTCGTCTGTTGCCTTGATTAGTTGCTTGACGACTGCGGCGTTGGCGGCGGCCAGGTTCTTGGTCTCGTGTGGGTCGGCCAGGATATCGAATAGCTGAGGGTTGGCGCTCTTGGCCGACAAGATCAGCTTCCAACGATCCTGCACACACCAGCGATATAGCAAGCTCGGCACCGGGTCATCGATGTCGACTTGGTCGTGGGCAAAGACCTCGCCGAAGACCGCTTTTCTTTTGGGTTTTTCGCCTTTGCAGATGTCCAGCAGGTTGATCCCCTGCATTGCGGCGTCAGGCTTGAGGCCACAGGCGGCAAGAATCGTTGGCGCAAGATCGACGCTGATCACCGGCATGTTGTATTTCGCTGGCTTGATCTTGCCCGGCCAGCGCAACATGATCGGTGTGCGAACACCGCCGTCGTTGGGTGATCGCTTGCTCTTAGGGGCGTAACCGCTACGCTTGGTCAGTTGAATCCACCCGTTGTCAGTCACAAAAACTACGAGCGTGTCGTCTGAGAGTTTTTTCTTGTCGAGATAGTCGAGCAACTGGCCGCAAGTTTCGTCGAACCACTCGCACATCGCGTAGTACTTGGCGACATGAGGCGAATCGACCTTGTCTTGATACTTCTTCAGCAACCGCGCCGGCGGATTGTGGGGCCTGTGTGGTAGAAACGGAGCGTACCAGAGAAAGAACGGCTTCTCGTCACAACCATCGATAAACTCAGTGATCGGTTTCATTCCAGTCCGGCCGATCTTCAGACCCAAGTCACCGTGTCGTCCGCCGCGTTTGGGATCTCCGTGGGTCATGCCATGGGTAAAGCCGCCCAGTTTGTGATTGCCCTCCCACCACTTGCCCGACTGATGGCTCAGATAGCCTTGCTTGCCGAGCATTCGTGGTAGCGTGGGAGCGGCCTGAATATGCTTGAGCATCAGGCGGCGATTGACTCCCCGCCGGGGGTCGTTGCCAAGGATCTTGTTTTGGTGCGGATAAAGGCCCGTGACCAGCGTCGCTAGGCTGGCGCGACAGAGGCTGCTAGGAACGTAACCACGAGGAAAAACGGCGCTCTGCGTGGACAATCGATCGAGATGCGGCGTCTTGATGATCTTGTGTCCCATGAAACCGAAATCGGTCCAGGTCTGATCGTCGGAGATAATCATCACGACGTTGAGCGGTGCAGCATGGGTAGCTGACGGAGAAAAACAGACAGCCGTCAGCAGTGCCAGCATGGCGATTCGCAAGAGCATCACATGGTGCCTCTTGATGGGTTCTAGTAGGGATTGGGGTGATTCGCCGTTGCACGGCAGCTAGCGACCCTCTATTGTGTGCAGCCCTTATCGTTCGCGTCCAGTCGGGCGCGGTGTGCCCCTTCGGGGTTATGTGTGCTTTTTGCTGCGCGACCACTGGTCGCGGCTTTACGGAACTATGGACGTTGTGGTACGAGCTTGGGTGTTGCTCTGCGCGCTAGGTGCTGCGTTGGCGGGCGGCTGCGCGTCGTCTGAGTGGCTCAGTCCGCGCGAGGCGCCTCAGACGCCGCTGGCCGCTAAGTTGGAACTCGGTAGCGCCGATGGTCCTCGCCCGACGGAACGAACTCGGATGTTACTGCGCCGATATGCCCTCGAGCAGCAATTCGAAAAGTCGCCGATCGAAGCGCTCACTCGATTTGGCACAACCATCGACGCCGATCCGACTGCCGATAAAGTCTATGCCATGGCCGAGTTGGCCTATGTGGCCGGCAAGCGAGCCGAGGCGGACGGTGCCGAAGCGTGTCTCGATCTGTACGGCCTGAGCGTTGCCCATGCGTATCACTATCTGTTTGATCCGCTGTTTGATCGGGGCCGCAA
>Ga0114993_10005036_pt1 | contig 12893 bp, 8 predicted proteins | sample ArcticOcean_MG_C_FD_87042 | JGI IMG/M metagenome (GOLD analysis project Ga0114993, IMG submission 87042) | Marine microbial communities from western Arctic Ocean - ArcticOcean_MG_CB2_150 | ecosystem: Environmental > Aquatic > Marine > Oceanic | place: Arctic Ocean: Canada Basin | collected...
AATTACTAGACTACAGAATCAAGTAGAAGATTTTAAGATTGTATTGGAGTTTTAACGGATGCCTAAATTAACACAAGATTTTAACATATCGCCATATTATGATGATTTCAATGAAGAGAATAACTTTCATAAAGTTCTATATCGACCCGGATATTCGGTTCAGGCGAGAGAATTAAATCAAATACAATCTATTCTTCAAACTCAATTAGAGAAAACAGGAGACACTCTTTATCAAGATGGTTCTAGAGTTTTGGGTGCAGAATTAGTCTTAAATAATAAAATTAATTCCTTACAATTAAAACCAACATATTCGGATGTCGCTATTGTTTCATCTAATTTTGATAGAAGAATTATTAAAGGCCAAACATCTGGAGCAAAAGCAGAAATTGTAATAAGTAAAGTTTTTTCGATTGACAATTTAGATTTGTTGATGATAAATTATGTTGATGATACTAAATTTTTAGACAATGAAACAATTAATACGATTGACGCAGGAACAACATATTTCGCGGATGTGGCAGGAGCAAGTGAAGGATTAACTGGAGCAACTTCAAGTACATCTTTGGCTTCTGGTGCTGGTTCTATAATTGGTGTTAATGAAGGATTATTCTATATTGGTGGTTATTTTTTACATGTTTCCCCTCAAAGTCTTATTTTAGATACTGAAAACAATAATCCTTCTACAAGGATAGGTTTATCAATTGTAGAAACTATTGTTAGCAGTATTGAAGACTCTTCACTTTTAGATAATGCAATAGGAACTCCTAATTATACTGCTCCTGGAGCGAATAGATACAAGATTGATTTAACATTATCAACAAAACCCTATTTTGAAGCTGGTAAAACAATAGCTTCATCAGGTGTTACATTTGCTATTAACACAAAAGATAATAGATCAGGAACAGTAAGTATAACAACAACGACTGATCATAATTTATCTGTTGGTGATGTCATAGTCGTAAATGGTACAACTGAATCGGAATATAACGGAAAATTTACAATTTCAGCTATTGGATCTACTACAGAATTTAATTATTTAATACAGGGTAGTCCATCAACACCTGGGTCTGGAACACCTGTATATGTAACAGGAATAGTTGATCCTATTGCTAGAAGTTCGGATACTAATTTTATTGAATTATTAAGATTAGAAAATGGTGAAAAGATTGAAGAAATAAAATTCCCTGTTTTGGGAAATATTGAAAAGGTTTTAGCAAGAAGAACGTTTGATGCTTCGGGTGATTTTACAGTTAAACCATTTTTGCTTAATGTTGTTAATCATAAACTTGGAGGAACTGCAAGCGATAGAGTGGCAACAAACACAAGCACAACCGTTACGGCTAATGGTGCAAATTTTATAGCAGATGTTAATGTTGGTGATACTATATTCTTTTCGGGGAATACTTCAAAAACTGCTGAAGTTACATCAATAGGAAATACTACATCCCTTACATTAACAACAGGAACTGCCTTGGGTGATGGAAGTATTAATCAAAGAATAGGTGTTTCCACAAAAATAACTGCAGAATTGAGTCCAGGAAAAGCATATGTAAAAGGTTTTGAACATGAAACTTTACTTCCTACATATGTAAATTTGAATAAAGCAAGAGATACAGAAGCAGTTCTCGCAGAAAAACAAGGAGTTGAATTTGGACCATATGCAATTGTAACAGATGTTATTTCTAATACTGCTTTTGAGTTGGGTGTAAATGCCGCAACTATTAATTCAACATCTGGAGGTACGGGTGCTGACTTAATGGATTTACATATTGTTAAGTGGCCATCAACAACTCAATGTCATGGAACAGTAGCAGATGGCGTGGGGGGCAAAATTACATATTTGGCAAACACTATAGGTATACAGTATGTTGGAGTTGATAATACAAGCGCCGCATCAATCGCAAATACAAAAATAGGAACAGTACGATTAAGACAACTTGATTTTAGAGCAGGAAGATCATCTACTGTAACTGCAGAATATGGCGATCAATCATCTGCAAATGGTACTTATCATATAAAATTTCCTGCAGTATATGATGCTCATTTATTTGATTTTAGATTTAATAAAATAGAAGGAACAGTTGAGCGGAGTATTGTTGCTAATAATACTCTTATCAATTTAGATGACGATCAAGATCAACGTTTTCCAACAGTCAATTGCTTATATGGATCAACAATAACTGTTAATACTTCATATTTGGGCGTAAACACTTCTGATACAAGAAAAATTATTTCATGGTCGGGGGGATCTGCTGTCGCAAATTCGACCTTCGGTTATGATATACTTGCAGATGCAACACTTGACTCCTCGGATTATACTGCACAATTAGATTCTGCTTTGACTCAACCAACTCAAGACACTTCTACTTATTCTATAAATTTTGGAGTTAAAGATATTAGTTCTATTATTGCAACTAAGTCTGTAGATTACCTTGGACTTGGCGCAACATCTGGCACCGATTTTGATAAAGCCATGAATATTGATATTAGCGGTAGAAATGATGCAACTGATACTGGAAATACTGTTCTATATGATAATAATGAAGATCAAAGATCATTAGTGTTTCCTTTTCAAAATAAAACACTTGCAAGTTTGACAAAGGCGAATTATAAATTAAAAAGATCATTTACAACAACCCTCGCCGGTACTGTTGGAACTATAACGGCTTCAAACCCCTATGAAATATTTTATCCAGGAACTGATGGAGCCCTTTCTGAATCTCAAAAAGATGCAAATTATTCGGTTTTTTGTACGGAAGCCAGCACCGGAAATGAAGAAGGAGATTATATTGAATTCAGTAATACTTCGGGTTCTGAAATGGGGGTTGGCAGAACAATGACATTGAGCAATGACGGGGAAACATTAGTGGTTGAGACAGCAGGCGCCGCGGGTTCTCCTGCTTATTCAGGTAAAAAAATATCTATTCATGCTACAATGATGTATAAAGCCGCTGGAGCAACATTAACAAATGGTGGAATTGGTACAAAAACTTTAGTGACAGGAAATGTTTCAGGTGCTAATGTAGATTCTTCTACAACAAATACAGTTCAAGCGGATTCCGGACAAATTTATTTGGGAACAACAATAGATGGTTTGCCTGGTGCAACTAATAGTTTAAAAATAGCAGACATTAACAAGCTAGTTGCAGTTGTAACTTCTTTATCTGCAACGAAAGAAGTTACAAATGCTATGATATCTGCGGCTATGTCTAATACTGCAAATGCTCATAATATAACTAGTAGCTTTATATTTGATAATGGTCAAAAAGACAATTATTATGATTATGGAACTATAACTTTAAAAACTGGAGAAATAAAACCGTCCGGTCAAGTAATAGCAATAGTTGATTTTTATAATCATACGGGTTATGGTCCACATACAATTGATTCTTATATTTGGTCTGGTTCTGGAAATACATTATATGATAATATTCCTTCATATACAAGTCCATCAACTGGTGTAAAAGTTGAACTAAGAGATATGATCGATTTTAGACCTAAAAGATTGGGTTTTGAAACTGCGAATACAGATACTTATTCATATACAAACGACATTACAATAACATCAAATGTGTTCAATGAAAAAGCAATGCCTGATTATGACTATTCATTTGATGCAGATTATTCTCATTATGTTTCAAGAAAAGATAAAATTGTATTGAATAGAGATAAAACATTTGATGTAATTGAAGGCGTATCCGATAAATTATCGCAATTGCCTGTTGATGATGATGATTCAATGACATTGTATAATCTTGAAATACCAGCATATACTTTTAAACCAGAGGATGTAAAGGTAAACTATATTGATAATAAGAGATTTACAATGAAAGATGTTGGTACACTTGAAAGAAGACTTGAAACTCTTGAATATTATGTTTCTCTTAGTTTATTAGAAAAAGAAGCCGATGGATTAATCATTACTGATGCTAACAATAATGATCGATTCAAAAATGGAATTCTTGTAGATCCATTTGCAGGACATAATATTGGAGATGTTTTTAATGATGATTCTGCTGTGTCAATTGATTTTGAAAAGAAAATTCTAAGACCGTCTTTTACTTCAGATTTACATCCATTAAATTTTAATGCAAATTCTTCTGGGGGATCTGCTTTTTCGACTCTAGTAAATAATTCTGGTATACTAACCTTACCATTTGCATCAAACACGTTTATGCAAATGCCCCTTACAGGATCGAATGATAGTAAAAATACTCAAAAAACTTTTCAGATAAATCCTTTTTCTGTACAGAATTATATGGGTCAAATGAAATTGGATCCTTATGGTGATACGTGGTATGATCAAGACAGTCAAGTACAAGTAAAAGTTAATGTTGAGGGACAATACGACAATTGGACTTCTAATATTTTAACAAATAAAGGACACGGTACTCATTGGAACGATTGGGAAGAAATTTGGTCTGGATCACAAGTTAATAATAATGTTAAAGAGGGCATAAGAGATACTGGTGATATAGGAAATAATGATAGAAGAGCAAAAACAACGAACCAAACTAGAACATTGACTGGATTAAGTTCGGGAAGTGTGCCAGAAAAAATAATTAAGACCATTGGAAATAAAACAGTTAATTTAAGCATAGTACCAAAAGTAAGAGAACAATCAATAACTTTTATTGCTAAAGGATTGAAACCAAGTAAAAATGTTTATGCTTATTTTGGTGATCAGAATATAACGACTAATGTTAAACAGGCCGCACTTGTGAGTTTGTCAAATGTAAGTACATCTAATGTGTTTAGAACTACTGCTGGTAATTTTGAACAAGTTACAATTCAGGGTTCTGGAGGAAATGCGAGTAATACTGCTAAAATTATTTACATGAGTGATAGAAATGTTCAGAATAATTGTACTGTTTTACTTACAGACATGTCAGCCCAAACTGCTTTTACTGTTGGAACTGTAATTCAAGGAGATACTACAGAAGCAAATGGGTCTATTTCTGCAATTGTAAATTATAATGTTGAAGACTCTTTGTTAACAGTTACTACTGAAGGCGTAACTGGAGGTGTTTTTAATGTTCCTTCCGGCATTTTTACAGGAGGAGAAAATCTTTTTAGAGTAACAGATGATCCTGATAATATTCCTGCTGTTACAACATCGGTTGCAGAAGATATATTTCATTCTGCAGGAGTAATTGATGCTAAAAATGAATTGGGTCTTATTTCTCCTAGACCTTTCATTTCTAGAAGGGAAAACATTACAGAAGAAAGAGTTACAAGATCAACTTCTGATGGAAGACAATCAAAGTCTACGGATTATATGAATCCGATGGCACAAACTTTCTTTATTGACAAAAATCAATATCCTGCAGGGCTTTTTCTTGATTCTGTAACTTTATTTTTTAATAAAAAAGACGCATCAGTAGGAAATAAAACTCCTGTAAATGTACAACTCAGACCTATGATTAATGGAATGCCAAGTACATCATTGATTGTACCAGGAAGCGAAATAGTTTTGACTCCTGGAAAAATTACTGCAAATACAAGTACTCCAGAAGCAAATACTAGTGGAGGATTTCCTGATGGCTTTTTAGGAAATTCTTATACTGCAAATAGAAGTGGTTTAGATAAAGGAACAAGAACAACGTTTAAATTTGATCATCCTATTTTTCTTACTCCAGATGAATATGCAATTTGCATAACAACTAATAGTAGTGCATATAAACTTTATGGTTTTGAGTATGGTGCTTATCATACTGGAACTTCTAAAAAAATAACAAAACAACCTTATGTTGGAAGTTTTTTTAAGCCTTCAAATGCAGGAGTTTGGACAGATGTATTAGATCAAGGTTTAATGTTTCAATTAGATAGATGTGAATTTATATCAGCGAATGCATATGCTAGATTAGATAATTCTGATGTTTCAAGCGGAAATGCAAGTTCAGATACTACTATAGATTCTTTTAAAGTAATGACAGAAATGATTAACTTTGCAAATACTTATACAAGTTTTGATTATTATGCAACAGATTTGGGGGGAATAATAAAAGGTTCTAACATAAAATTTAAAGAAAACAAAACTATTGATTTCAAAACACAAAAACAAATTACATTTCCACAGGTCGCAAATAATAGTTTTACAATTAATGCATATTTTGAAACTGCAAATACTTTAATATCCCCAATAATGGATGAGCAAAGAACAGGTGTTATTACTATTAAAAATATTATTAATGATGGGAGTTTAGCAAATTCTGATATTGTTGTGTCTGATTTTGGTACTGGTTATTTTGGTGCAGAAGTTGGAAATACAACAAGTAATAATGCATTACAAGGGAATACAAGTGTATTTGTAGTATCTCAGCCTGATATTGGTTCAAATACTGCAACAGTAGCCGCTAATGTTCACGCAAATGGTGTTATTAATCAAATTTCTGTTAAAAGTGGTGGTTCAGGATATATTTCTACACCAAGTATTACTGTGGTTGATGGTGGAACGGATGCGGCGGGCGATGCTGTACGAAGTACAACAAGTGCAGTTGTTAGTATTGTTGGTGAAGGTGCTAATAATACTGTAAATGTGCAAACATCAAATGTAGTATCATTTTCTTCTGGTGGTAATTCAAAAGCTAGATATGTTTCAAGACGGGTAACATTAGAAGAAGGTTTTGATGCAGTGGATCTTAGATTATATATGGATGCATATAAGCCAAGAGGAGCCAACATTTCTGCTTATTATAAAGTTCTTTCTGGTGATGATACAGAGAGATTTGATGAAAAACCTTGGGTGCTTATGGAACAAAAAACTGCAAGTACTACTTATTCTTTAAATGAAAATGATTTTAAACGATTTGATTTTAAAACATATAATGAGAAAATTACTTATATATCTACCGCAGGCGCAAAATATGATAAATTTAGAACATTTTCGATTAAACTGGTTATGACTTTAGATAGAGTATCGCAAGATTCTTTTATAGGAATACCTAAAATAGTTAATTTACGTGCAATAGCCCTTGATAGTGAAGGAACGCCGTGATAGTAAAAACTGATAATCCAGGATATCATAGAGACACGTTTTCTAATGCAATTATTGCAACTGATCAATTGGCTTTATTGAAACATAGACAAAAAGTATCACAAACAAATACGATAATGTCTAACGGAAATGAAATAAATACTTTAAGACATGAAATAACTAATATAAAACAAGATGTAAACAAAATTTTAGAATTGTTAAGTAAGGACAAAGATGGCGATATCTGATACTAGTATTACTAGTGTAGAATTAATCAATACTTTTGAGGATTGGCGTACAAAAACAAATGATATTATTACAGTATTGAATCAAAATTCAGATGACAATCCAACTACTGAGTTAATTTCTGCTAATAGTATCGGTGGTCTTGAGATTAATACAATAAGCGCAAATATTGTTACAGGTGCAAATGTGTCTGGAAACAGATTACTATTTTCCGGAGGTATTATAGATTTTGCTGGAGCAAGTACTTCAGATTTAGGAGCAGTTGATAAATTTGCGTTAGTTGAAGGTGCTGGAGCAACTATTTCTGGTTCTAGTCCTGATAGTAAAATTGAAAGAGCCCAAATAAATGAATGTGAAATAAATTTAAATGGTGCAAATTTTAGTGCAAATGGATCATCTACAATTAATCTTTCTGGAGCAACTGTTTCTGATTTAGGAACGGTTTCTTCAGCTATACTTAATGGTGGAACGATTAATAATATGAATGTCAGCATTACTGATACTGTAACACCACAAATTATTACAGTATCCGCGGCGGGTCCTCATATATTCACTAGTGCAACCTTTGAAGATGGAACATATACTACTCCAACTATAGTTGGAGGATTACACCATTCTGCAAATATATCTGTTAATACATCCTCGGTTCTTGTAACTAATACTGGACCTATTTTTGGTTCAGATGTGACCAATGCTAATGTAGCTATTGGTAAGTTTCCAGAATATTCAACATCTCCAACTCTCGCAACTTCATCTAGAGGAAGACTGCATATAAGAACAGATTTTGCGGCAGGAGGCACTACTCCTACTGCAGTTGAAGGTGTTGCTGATGAATTAGTATTAGAAGGTGTAGATGATGTAGGAATGACATTTTTATCTGATACTGCATCTAATGCATATATTATGTTTGGTGATTCTGCTGATCCCGATGCGGGCGGTATAATTTATAATCATAAAACAGACACATACAACAAATTACATATTGTTACTGATGCCTCTAATACAGCCGTATTTGGTAGTGACTATGGCGGTTATATGCAAATTGTTGGCACAGATACCATCGGCACTCAGCGAGGTAAATTACATGTAAACGTAGGATCGGCTGATGGTATAACAGGAATGCATTTAGACTTAAATGATGTAGATAAACAAGGAATATTTGCTAATGCTGAAGCAATAACAACTGCGACTGTTTTTGAGGTACATGCTAATAGTACGACTACAGGTCATGTGATGTCATTACATCATGGGGAAGCTGATGCCGCAGGAACTTCTCACCCTATGACAGGTTCCATGCTTCACATAACAGATAATAATAGCTCTACAAGCATTAGATCAGTTGTTGATATATTACAACATGCATCAGGTGCTACTGCATCAACAGCATTAAGAGTTAGAGCAAATGGGGGAAAGGGTATCCTAGTTGAAGTTTCTCATGCTTCTAGTTATGGATTAAATGTTTATTCTACCGGAGCGCATACTTCTTCAATGGTACATTTTACATCAACTAGTGCAAGTTCAACTGGTCCTACTTTATCTGTTGAAGGACAATCTACTACAGGAACAGCGGGACTTTTTAAATCAACTAGTACAAGTTCAACTGGTCCTGCTTTATATGTTGAACAACAATCTACTTCTACAGGAAAAACGGCCCATTTTAAATCAACTAGTGTAAGTTCAACTGGTCCTACTTTATATGTTGAAGGAGGATCTACTACAGGATCAACAAAAATTATGCAAGTCGCAGGTCCGGGCGGCGATCTTTTTACTACCTATGCAAACGGATCTATCAGATGTACAGGTCCTATATTGTCCACAAACGCAACCGATACAGTTAATGCTAGATTACCAGTAAGAGATTCCGGTGGAACAGTTGTAAATACAACGTAAGGAAAAATGGCAAGACCCAGCACAAGAGAAGAATTAAAACAATATTGTCTTAGAACATTAGGACAACCAGTTATTGAAATAAACGTAGAAGATGATCAACTGGAAGATCGAATGGATGAAGGACTACAGTTTTTTCAAGAATATCATTTTGATGGTGTTGAAAGAATGTATAACATACATCAAATTACTGGCTCCACTGTTAAAATTATTTCTGGAACAGGTTTTACTGCTGGTGAGACAATAACTGGTGGAACATCAAATGCAACTGCAGTTGTAGTTTCTGCAAATTCTACTACTATAACATTCAAAACACATAAAGATACGGATGGAATTTCAAATAATGATGTTACATCTAGTTTTTCAAATGCTGAAACGATAACTGGAAGTTCAAGTGGAACGGCCGCAGTAGCCGATACTGATGTATCGTTAGTTACTTTTGGCGATATGGATAATCATTATATTACATTAAATGACTCCATAATTGGTGTGATTGGTATTTTTGATATACAAGATACTGGCGGAGGACAACTATCAAGCAGTATGTTTTCATTTAGATATCAATTTCATTTAAATGAAATGCCTTATCTTACTGCTACTTCTATAATAAATTATAAAATGTCAATGCAACATTTACAATTGTTGAATGACATGTTCGTAGGAAAAAAACCTCTACGATTTAATAGACATCAAAATCGATTATATATAGACTTAGATTGGAGTGATGATCTTGAGGTCGATGAATATCTTGTAGTAGAGTGTTATAGAATAATTGATCCTGCAACATTTACAGATGTATATAATGATATGTTTTTAAAAAGATACGTTACGGCCCTTTTTAAGAGACAATGGGGGGCTAATTTAATAAAATACGAGGGTGTACAACTTCCAGGAGGAACGACATTAAATGGGAGAACACTATTTGAAGAAGCAATAACAGAATTAAGAGAAACAGAAGAACAAGCATCTCTTAAATACGAATTACCAGTTGATTTTATGGTTGGTCCGGGATAATGCCTACTAATTCTTATTTTAATCATTTTGAAAATACTGCAGAACAGAATTTGCACCAGGATCTTATTATCGAATCGATAAAAAATTTTGGAGTAGATAACTATTATCTTCCAAGACAATACATGAATGAAGATATACTTTATGGTGAAGATACAATATCTCAATTTAGTAAATCTCATTTAATTGAAATGTATGTTAAATCTGTTGATGGTTTTGAAGGAGAAGGCGATTTTGTTTCAAGATTTGGATTAGAAATAAGAGATCAAGTAATTTTTTCTGTAGCAAGAAGACGATGGGAAAATTTAGATACTGGTTATGATAGACCAAGAGAAGGTGATGTAATATTTTTTCCATTGAATAAAAAATTATATGAAGTTAGATTTGTTGAACATGAATCTATGTTTTATCAATTCGGCAAATTGCCCATCTTTGATTTAACTTGTGAATTGTTTCAATATGATGATCAAAAAATTGATACTGGAATAGAAGATATAGACGAAATAGAAGACAAATATGCGTATGCTATCGAAGTATCATTTGATTCTGGGGGATCAGGAAATTATGTAGATGATGAATATGTGTATGTTGGAGATACAGAAAGTTCTGCAAATACGAAAGGAAGAGTAATATCTTGGAATTCTACTGATAGAGTATTGAAATTAACAGATTTGAGGGGCACTTTTACTACATCTCAAAATGTTGTCGGAAATACAAGCGGAGCATATTTTTCTGTAACAGCAACACCAGATACACAAGTATTTGTTAATGATGCTTCTGCAAATAATATAACTATTGAAACTGAAGCAGATTCTATTATTGATTTTTCTGAATCAAATCCATTTAGTGAGAGTAATTTTTAAGTTGTAGATTCTGGAAGAATTGTGATCATGCCCTCAACTATCCTTTCCTTTGTTACAGCATCCACTTGGGTGTATTCAACATCATAAACATATAAACCAGAAGACATACCTGCTGTTTGAGTGGAGCTAGCCGTTATTGTGACATTACTGCCTGCTACTGCGGCTGTAAAAGACATTATCCAAGAAGTATTAGTAGTTGTATGATTCTTCTTCATTTTAGAAGCACAAGTACCAGTACTTATGGTTACATTTGAATTGTTGGCATCTTTAGCAGTAAAAACCTTTTCAAAGTTACTGCCTTGATACATTGTTAAATTTTCGCCTTGAGTTTTTATTGTAAGTGCCATAAGACTATTTATACAACTAAATAATATTATAATCTTTATGGAGTGTTATGTTAGGACAAACTTTTTATCATCAAACAATAAGAAAATATGTTGCATTGTTTGGAACACTATTTAATGATATTAATATTGAAAAAAAGGACTCGGGGGGTAATGTTTTATCTCGACAAAAAGTACCAATATCCTATGGTCCAAAGCAAAAATTTCTTATAAGACTAAGAGAAGATCCGAGTCTTGACCGTCAAGTTGCTATTCAATTACCAAGACTGGGTTTTGAAATGTCTGGTATAGCTTATGATCCTATTAGAAAATTAAATACAATAGGTGCATTAACGCATAAAGAATCGATTAATGGTGAAAGAAACATTAAAAAGATGTTTAATCCCTCACCATATATTCTTGATTTTTCTTTATATGCATTTGTAGAAAATGCTGAAGATGGCACTCAAATATTAGAACAAATTCTTCCATTCTTTACTCCAGAGTTTAATGTAAGTGTAAATATTTTAACAGAAATGGGTATCAAGTTAGATATTCCAATTGTTCTTCAAAGTGCAACAAGTGAAGATTCTTATGAAGGAGAATTCTCTGCTAGAAGAACAATTGTTTGGACAATAAACTTTATGTTAAAGGGATTCATATATCCTGATATCAAATCTGGTCAATCAATTATTAAATCAGTAGAAATAGCATTTAAAGAAACCGTTCCCGAGGCATCTTCAACTGGAGTATTTGAAAGATTGTCTTTAGAATCTAGTACAAATTTTTCAGAAGATTATTTTCAACTAGAAACAGGAGACCATCTTATAACTGAAGCGAGTGTAACTAAATTGGGTCTTGATAATATAATCAGTAAAATTACAGTTGTTCCTGAAGGCGGAGCAAATACATATATTACTCCAGGAGATGATTTTGATGCAAATACTACAATAACTGTTTACAATCCACCAGTCGATTACGATCCTGCAACAGGTACTTACTCATAATATAAATTACAATGAAAACTTTCGAAGATAAATTAGATAAAATATTAGAAATACCTCCTGGCTCTATTATTAAAAAGCCACCTGAAAGAAAAATGGTTGAATCAAATGCAAATGATTTGAATACTGATTATAGGTATGCCCGTGAAAATATATACAATATTATTGAAAGAGGACAGGAGGCCATTGAAGATTTATTACAAGATGCAAGAGATAGTGGTAACGCTAGAATGTTTGAAGTTGTTGGCCAATTGATTAAAACAGTAGGTGAACAAAATCAAAATTTAGTAAATGTTCATAAACAGGTAAAAGATATCACACAAGAAACAAACGCTGGTCCCAATAGTGTAACAAATGCATTATTTATAGGTAGTACTGCAGAACTTCAAAAAATGTTAAACGATAAAGAAAAATGAAAAAATTTAAACAATACTTAAAAGAAATAGAAGAAGTAGAAGTCGATGAAGATAATAAAGATGCATTAAAAAGAGCATTAGCCTTACATAAGTTTAAACAAAAGGGTGGAAAAATAGATAAACAACCAGATTCTTTAGAGAAACCATATGGCAACCTTTCTAAAGAT
>Ga0114993_10005041_pt1 | contig 12889 bp, 15 predicted proteins | sample ArcticOcean_MG_C_FD_87042 | JGI IMG/M metagenome (GOLD analysis project Ga0114993, IMG submission 87042) | Marine microbial communities from western Arctic Ocean - ArcticOcean_MG_CB2_150 | ecosystem: Environmental > Aquatic > Marine > Oceanic | place: Arctic Ocean: Canada Basin | collected...
AAGATGGCACGATATTTGCGTGATTAATTTAGGACGTAATTATCCGAGGTGATGTGACGCTCAGACAGAAATCGTTTTCAGTCGCGCCGACGACGGTTTTCGCAAGCCTGCTCGTCGCATCCTTGTGTCAGGTCGCAAATGCTAACCCGATCACCGGCGAGCTGTTCTATACGCGTTTCGCCGGTACCGAACGGGTTAAAAAAGTCGATTTCGCCTATGACGGCGCGACGTCCTTCACCCTCGGGACGAAAACGACGCTGGCGACCGGTATCGGCTCGGATGGCATCACCGGCAATCCCAACGATCCGAACTCGCTGTTTATTGGCGGTCAGGGCGGCTCGCTTCATCGGGTTAGCCGCGACGGGCCGAGCACCAATGGCGCCGGGACGAACGGCGTTATATCATCGACGTCGGTTCCGAACGCCGCCTTCCATCTTGAAATCCCGAATTCGACGACGCTGTATTCGTCGGGAATACCCGGCGGGGCGTTCAACAGCACCGTGATCAATCCCGATGGCTCGTTGGGTACGACGACCAGCGTTTCCAACGGTGGCGACGATGCAGTCCTGACCCAGATCATTACGACGGCCCCACGGAGATTACTATACGACCGCATCGCCGGGAGGGCCGAGCAACGTCGGCAGTATTTCGATTGCCGGCGCCAGTTCGACGACCACACGTTTGCATACCGGAATCTCATCGGCGCATGGCGGCGTGTACGATCCGTTGACCGATACATTTCTAACTTTCGGCGATAATTTTATCAGTCAGTACACCGCCGCGACGGGCGCGCTGCTGGTCACCCTTGACCTGTCGTCCCTTGGCATATTTGTGGACCTGGATCAGGGTACGGTTGACGGAGCCGGACATATCCTTGCCGCAAGCAACGGCGGCGACTTGTTCTTTATGGATTGTGCCGCCACCGGATCTATCGCAACGGGCATCTTTGCCGCCGCAGTCTTCCTTGATACAAACCTCGACGATGTGGCTCCCCTGGTCGGCGTGGGCACAACGACTGAGGTGCCTGAGCCCGGTATGCTGATCATCTTTTCTGTAGCTATCGCCGGACTCGCATTAGCCCGGCACAGACAGGTCGTCTGACGCCAACCCGGATAATTCCACAAAACGGCCGTCCCGAGAGACGGCCGTTTTTTTGTGAAATCGAACGAGAATAGGCGGTGACGGCCTGCATCGGGTCTGATGGTTTACCTCCGGGTGTGAGGTGACCCCTCAACCAACCGTGGCGAGTTCCCCGCAGTGGGAATGACCGGAATATTCCCCAACATGCCCCTGGTACTGTGAAATACCTCCTCTGCGACATCCCCTCTGCCGCTTGCAGCCGCCGCAATTCTATGGCATTTATAATTTGGTGAATGCCAAACAATTCGATATCGAAGTAATTGTCGCGGGGACACGAATTTCCGGGCAAGCACAGGCGGGTGACAGGTCATGAAATCTCTTCTTTCGCTGACATTGAACGGGCGCCAGCGCGACGATGCGGTGGCGGGCAATCTGCTGCTGGTAGATTACCTGCGCGAAGTCGTCGGCCTGACCGGCACCAAGATCGGCTGCGACGGCGGCGAATGCGGATTGTGCACGGTGCTGGTCGACGGCAAGGCCCAACATTCCTGCCTGACTCTGGCCGCGACCTGCGCCGGTAAATCGCTCGAGACCATTGAGGCGCTTGCCGAGGGCGGCCGGTTGAACGCGATCCAGCGCGGGTTCCACGAAAAGCTCGGCGCCCAGTGCGGGTTTTGCACCCCCGGCATGGTGATGGCCGCCGAAACGCTGCTGCGGGTCAATCCCGATCCGGACGAGGCTGAGATTCGCAATGAAATGGCGTCGAATATCTGCCGCTGTACGGGCTACGTGAAAATTATCGAAGCGGTTCAGTTCGCCGCGGCCGAACTCAAATCCAATCGGGAGGCCGCGTGATGGATGGCAACAGCCTGCCGCCGGCGCCGATAAAATCCATCGGTGTGCCGATGCCGATGGTCGACGGACCGGAAAAGATTTCCGGCCGCGCCCTCTATACAGCCGATTTTTACGACCATGACGCGCTGACCGGCTGCATCAAGCGCGCCGATGTCGCCCATGCCCGGATCCTGTCAGTCGATATCTCGGCGGCCGAGGCGCTGCCCGGCGTGCGGACCGTCATCACCGGGTCCGAGACCGACGAGGGCCATGGCGTGCTGCCGGTATCGCGTACCGAGTTGCCGATCGCCTTCGACCGGGTGCGCTATAAGGGCGAGCCGGTCGCCGCGGTCGCCGCCGACAGCATCGAAATCGCCAAAGCGGCCTGTGACCTGATCAAAATCGAATACGAGGAGCTGCCGGCCTATTTCACCGCGGCCGATGCCACAGCCGACGGCGTCGTCGATCTGCACGATCACCGGCCCGGCAATATCGAGCGCCATGTCGATTACGAGATAGGCGATGTCGAGGCCGGTTTCGCCGAGGCCGATCTTGTCCATGAGACGGACTATCACTGCGCCGAAGTGTGCCAGGTACAGACCGAGCCGCACGCCGCCTTCGCCGAATATGATGGCGAGCGCGACGAACTGACGGTCCGTGCCAGCACCCAGGTGCCGTATTACGTGCATCTGATGTTGTCGAAGATCCTCAAGATGCCGAAATCGAAGATCCGCGTGATCAAACCGTTTCTCGGCGGCGGGTTCGGCGCGCGCACCGAGGCGCTGAACGTCGAATTGATCACCGCAATGCTGGCGCGGCGCGTGCGCGGCACGGTGCGCACTGTCATCAGCCGCGAAGAGACGTTTATCACCCATCGCGGACGGCCCGAACAGACCGTCAATATTCGCATGGGCATGACCAGGGACGGCCGGGTGACCGCCGTCGACTGCCAGACCGTCCAGCGCGGCGGCGGGCATTCGGGCTACGGCATCGTGACGATCCTGTATTCGGGCTCCATGCTGTTTGCGATCTACGATCTGCAGAACGTGCGCTATGACGGCAAGCGCATCCTGACCAATACGCCACCTTGCGGCGCATTCCGGGGACATGGGACGGTCAATGTGCGCCACGCGTTTGAAAACGCGATGGACGAGATGGCGATTCTTCTCGGTCTCGATCCGTTCGCCGTGCGCCGCGCCAATCTGATCACCGAAATGGGCCATGTCGCCAACGATCTGTGGGTCAATTCCTACGGCCTGCCCGAATGTCTCGATATCGTCGAGAAGGCGTCCGGCTGGAAGGACCGCAAGGGCAGACTGGCACCCGGCAAGGGGCTTGGCATGGCGTGTTCGCATTACGTGTCGGGCGCGTCCAAGCCGGTGAACTGGACCGGCGAGCCGCACGCGACGATCAATCTTAAACTCGATTTCGACGGCACCATCGTGATCCTGACCGGCGCGTCGGAAATCGGCCAGGGCTCGTCGACCATCCTCGTGCAATGCGTCGCCGAAGTGCTCGGGATCGATCCGACACGGGTCAAGATCGTCGCTGCCGACAGCCGGGTGACGCCGAAGGATAACGGGTCCTACTCGTCGCGTGTCACCTACATGGTTGGCAATGCGGCGATCGAGGCGGCGAACAATCTCAAAGGCCTGCTGATCGCGGCGGCGGCGAAGAAATTCGACGTCAATCCCGAAGATGTCGAATGCCTCGGCGAGGTTTACCGCGCCGGAACGCAGGATGACGGCATGACGTTCGATGAGGTCGTCATGGCGGCGCTCGAAGGCACTGGCACGATCACGGTCAAAGGCAATTTCGACACCCTGCCCGAAAGCTGGGGCGGCAAGAAATACCGCGGCGCCGCGATTGGCGGTTCGATGGCATTCTCCTATGCCGCCCAGGTGGTCGAAGTGACCGTCGATCCCGACACGGCGGAGATTTCCGTCGAACAGGTCTGGGTAGCCCACGATTGTGGTAAGGCGCTTAACCCGCTCACCGTCGAAGGCCAGATACAGGGCTCGGTGTGGATGGGCATGGGCCAGGCAATGACCGAGGAAACCCGCTATCACGAGGGACTGATGATTTCCGGCAACATGCTTGATTACCGGGTGCCCACCTTCGTCGAATCGCCGCCGATCGAGGCCCATATCGTCGAAGCCAACGACCCGCATGGCCCGTTCGGCGCCAAGGAGGCGGGCGAAGCGTCGCTCTCGGGCTTCCTGCCCGCCCTGACCAGTGCGGTTGCCGACGCGATGGGCGTTCGGGCGCATGAACTGCCGGTGACGCCCGACCGGCTGCTGCAACTGCTTGAAGACAAGGAGCGCGATATGCGCTCGGCGGCGGCGGAGTAGGAAACACTTCATGGAACACATGCCCGAATTCAGCCTGCGCCGGCCCGAAACCGCCGCCGAAGCCGTCCGGCTGAAGGCGACCGACACGACGTCGCGCTATCTCGCCGGCGGCACCGACATGATCGTCAACGTGCGGCGCGGCATCGAAGCGCCCGAGACCATGATCGATCTGACGGCGATCGCCGAGATCGCCGCCATCTCTGGCGGCGGCGACGGCATCCGCATCGGCGCCGGGGTCAAGCTGTCGGACCTGGCGGCCAATGAAGACATTCGGCGCGATTACCCGGCCATTGCCCAGGCCGCGGCATCGGTCGCCGGGCCGACCCACCGGCACTACGGCACCATCGGCGGCAATCTGTGTCTCGACACGCGGTGCCTGTTCTACAACCAGTCCCAGTGGTGGCGCGAAAGCAACAATTACTGCCTCAAGCACAAGGGCGATGTGTGCCATGTCGCACCCGGCGGCAAGCGTTGTTTCGCCGCGTTCTCCGGCGATGTCGCGCCGGCGATGCTGGTCTATGACGCCGAGATCGATCTTGAAGGTCCCGGCGGCGCCCGCACCATTCCGCTCGCCGAGCTCTACCGCGATGACGGCATGGATCACCTGACGCTGGAACAAGACGAATTTCTGGTGTCGATTCGGTTGCCGAAACCGGCGGCAGGTTCGGCATCGGGTTATGAAAAATCGCGCATCCGAGGCTCGATCGATTTTCCGCTTGCCGGATGTGCGGTGCGGCTGTCGGTGGCGGACGGAAAGATCGCCGGTCTCCGGATTGCGCTGACCGCGGTAAACCCCTGTCCGCATGTCGTGACAGGCACAGACAAGCTCGTCGGTGAGCCACTCGACGACACGGCGCTCGATGCGATCCGCGATATGGTCCGCACCCAGGCGAAACCGATGCCGACGACCACAATCCGCCCATGGTACCGCCGCCGCGTCGTCGGCGCGCTTGCCCGCAAGCTGGCGGTGCGGCTGGCGTCCTAACCGCGTCTGTCGCGCGTCTGCCGCCGCCATTTGTTGCCGACCAGACAGATCACTTTCGCGACGGTCAATTGCCGGCGCAGCGAATCGCCGTAGCGGTCGAATCGCCGCGGCGTCAGGCTTTCGTTCGACGGCAGGGCGCCGGGATCGGCCGACGGGCGGACGCCGCTGGTCCGGATCGCGGTCAGCAGACTTTTCGGCGCGGTCGAATAGGACCGTCCGCGGCGTGGTGCGCCGGCGACGTGGACGCCGATCACCTCGCCTTTGGCATTCACCCATGGCCCGCCGCTGATGCCGCCGAGATGGGTGCCGCGGTCGGGCACCCGGGTGACCTGTGTCCAGGCGACGACCGGCTCGTCGGTCTGGTAGCGTCCGCGTGCCAGCATCCGGCTGCGGCCGAGGACGCGGGCGTGCACGTCGCCCGGATCGCCCTTGGGAAAGCCGAACGAATAGCCGTCGTCGCCAATCTGAATCCGCGGCTCGACAACCGGCATCCCGGGCGTGCCGCCATTGGTCCACAAGACGCTGATATCGGTATTCGGTTGCTGCGCGACCCGGCGGACGCGGACAAGCCGGCCATTGGTTTTTTGCAGCCCGACAAGGTCGCAGCCGTCGGTGACGTGTCGCGCGGTGATCCAGATGCCCGTACCGTTGACGGAAAAAGCGGTGCCTGACGATGATCCCGGTTTGTCGTCTACCTCGACAACGAAGCGCGGGTCGTTGAAGGATTCCGGCGGCAGAACCCGGCCTGCGCCGCGCGGGGTTTCCGGTCCCGGGCGCGGTTCGGCACGCGCCGTTGCCGGCGGCTCGAAGCGGCGCGGATCGGGCCGTCTTTCGCCCGATCCGTCGCCGCCGTCCATGACCCGCCCGCCGATGGCGAGGACGACCAGCAGGCCGATGGCGATGAAATCGCGGAATTTCATATGACGGTTTCCGTCCTGCCGGCCCTATCCGGCGACCGCGGCGGCATTGATGAAGGCGACGGCGAGCTTGATGGCGACCACCAGAATGGCCGCGCCGATCTCGCCGTTCTCGATCCGCGTCGGTAGGTCTTTCAGCAATACATCGCCGATGCGATAGGCGAGCAGCTGGATCAGCAGGGTGACAATCCCCCAGATCACGATATCCCAGACATTGACGCTGGTCGCCATGCAGATCGCCAGCGGGATCGCGAGCCCGACGATCGCGCCCGAGATCGACACGGCGGCCGCCGTGTTGCCGTTCCGGATCAGCCGCAATTCGTGATACGGCGTCACCAGATGATAGATCGTCACGCCGATGGCCAGCATGCCCAGGGTCACGGCGAAATGCAGCAGCAGGACCGGAAAACCGGCAAGAAAACTTTGTATCACGGGGTCCATGGCAATATCCGGGTTGTCTTATGGGTGCGTCCGATCCTATCTCCATTCGGTGCGTTACCCAAGCGTCGCCCAGGGTTGTCGCGCTTCAAATCGCCCCGCATTTGGCTTAGCCTGCGCGGGCATCGGCGGGAGAGAATTACGTGGCGAATTATCTGGTCACCGGCGGCTGCGGCTTTATCGGCTCGCATCTGGTGGATGCCCTGACAACGGCGGGCCACGAGGTGCGAATTCTCGACGACCTGTCGACCGGGCGGCGCGAAAACCGGCTCGATTTCACCGTCATCGGCGCCGCGGTCAACGAAGCCAGCCGGCTCGAAGCGTTGTGCGATCAGCTTGGTCGCCATCTGGTCATATCCGAGAAATTCGCCGCGGCCGCCACCCATTGCACCGGCCGTCTGGTGTCGCTCGGCCGTCACGAACTGCGCGGCGTCAGCGGCGACCAGGAATTGTTCACCGTCGATTACTGAGCACCGGAGGCGCTATGACCGTCCTGATTCGACCGCTGGCAGCTGCCGATCGTCAAGCGTGGGGACCGCTCTGGCAGGGTTACCTCGATTTCTACAGGACCGAGTTGACTGCAGAAGTGACCGATATCACCTGGGCGCGGCTGCTCGATCCGGCGGAAGACATGCACTGCCTGGTCGCGGAAACGGCGGCGGGCGAAATGATCGGGATCGTGCATTATCTCTATCACCGGGTGACCTGGGCGATTGCCGACCGCTGCTATCTCGAAGATCTGTTCGTTGCCGAGACTGCCCGGGGCGCCGGCGCCGGACGGGCGTTGATCGAAGCCGTCTACGCCGCTGCCGATAAACGCGGTGCCGACCAGGTCTACTGGCTGACCCAGGATTTCAACGAGGCCGGCCGTCGGCTCTATGATCGGGTCGGCCGCCTGACACCGTTTATCAAGTATCAGCGCTAGCGCCGGGAGAGACAGGAATCCCGCGCGCACAAGGTCCCGGTTTTCGCCGGGATCTTTTCGACTGCCCTACCGCCTCTTCATATCCCGCAATTCCTTGAGCATCGGCATGTCGTCCAGATCCTGCGCTGTCAGCCGGTCCCATTCGATGCCGGTCGGCGCGGGCGGCGGGCTGGCAACGCGATAGATCTGGGTCGGGGTGGCGATGACGGTCAGCGGCAGGTCGTTGCTTTCGATCGGAAACGCGCCGACGACCTGCACGTCGTTGACAGTCGTCGCCACCGGGACTGAATCGTGACCAAGTTCGCGCAGGATGGCGAATTCGATGTCGCTGTACCCAGCGCCCTTGCCGGCGCGCCGCCCGCTTTCCGTCACCGCGACGCAGCCGGTGACGATGGCGTCCATCTGCGGCAGATCCCTGAGCGCCACGGGTTCGGCCCAGCGCGCGCAGCGCGACATCTGCGACGCATCGACGATCGCATCGAACGGGATCTTTGCCGGGTCGATCTTGAGGAACCCGGCCTTTAGCTTTGGGGTCGGCACATAGACGACGATCCCCCGGCGCAGCGCCTCGGCGCGGACGTATTTTTGCGGCGAATCCGGATTGACCTTGATGCATTTGGCATCGCGCCATTCAGGCTCGTCGAACAGCCGCAGGGCGGCATCCTTCGCGCCCTTGAAGTTGGGGATACGTCCGTGCGGCGGAAACGGAAACGCGGCGAGTTTTTCGGTCTTCAGCCGGTCCCAGATCGCCTGGCGGGCGGATTTCTTGTTCGGGTAATTGGCAGTCATCGCGTGGGCTTTCCGTGCCGTGTCATGCGGCAAACAGTTCCCTTAGCGCCGGGCACTCAACCCGTCCGCCGTCGCATTCGGCGACCAGCGCCGCCAGCGAGGCTTCAAGACGGGTCAGATCGGTGATGCGGTCCCGGACATCCTGCAAATGGTGCAGCCCGATGGTCTTCACCTCGCGGCACTGGTCGTCCGAGGCGTCGCGGAGTGCCTGTAAGTTTCGTATGTCCGAGATTGAAAAACCGAGATCGCGGCAGCGTTTGACGAAAACCAGCAAGCCGATATCGCGTTCGGTATAGGCCCGCCGCCCGCCCGCCGTCCGGCTGGGGGGCGGCACGATGCCTTCGCGTTCGTAATAACGGATGGTTTCTATATGAATGCCGCTCCGCCGGGCGGCCTCGCCGATCGTCGCCATCGTCCGGTCCCCGAAATTGTGCTTGTTCCTGTAGTAACTACAGGAGTTACATTATCCTACAAATGAAATTTCGGAAACGGGATCGCGTATGCCGAACAGAAAGCTTCTCAAGATCGGCATTACCGGTTCGATCATCGCCGCGATCTGCTGTTTCACACCGTTCCTGGTCGTTCTTCTCGGCGCGCTCGGCCTGTCGGCCTGGTTCGGCTGGCTCGATATCGTGCTGCTGTCCGCCCTCGTCATTTTCCTCGCCATAACAGGATACGCGCTATGGAAACGATCCAAACCGGCATAGTCCTGCAATCGGAAATCACCTGTCCCGACTGCGGGCATGTTGAGACCGAGACCATGCCGACGGATGCCTGCCAGTGGTTCTATGACTGCACGGGCTGCGTCGTCGTGCTCAAACCGAAGCCGGGCGATTGCTGCGTGTTCTGTTCCTACGGCACCGTCGCCTGCCCGCCGATACAGACGGGGGACGGGTGCTGCGACTGACGGGGCTTCGATGTTCCGAAGCACCCCGTAATCCCGAAGCATCCTGTCATACCCGCGAAAGCGGGAATCTCCCTGAAAACAGCGCATCCGATCGGCACATTCCCGCTTTCGCGGGTATGACGTCAATATCCCAGAAATCCCCACCTCGTCCGTTTTACCGCTTCAGGACTGAATCGCCCGTCTAGCCCGCCATCTCCAGCAACTGTGCTTCCCAGTCGCCGCGGCTGAAATTCAGGATGCGCAAGGGATCGCCCGGGCCCCAGGTCATTTCGAACGCGACGTTCGGCGGCGCGACCGACAGGTGATAGGTTTCCCGCCACTTCGGATCTTTGGGTATGTCCGACGGCAGGATCATCGACGGCGCAATCGCGGCGGGCAGGTCCGGGCCGGTAATTCGGATGTCGAAGGGCAGGCCGTCGGGCGTTTCCAAGCGGACGTGCCAGGCAGGCCCGTCGCCGTTGGCAGTCTTGGCGCCGTCCCGAGCCAGTACGGTCAGCGCCGCTGCCGCCAGCGCGTCTATCGCCGGCGGCGTATCGGTCGGATGGGTGTCGGCATCGATGGCCCGGTGGCCCCGTTGATCTGCACGTTCCGATGACGGATGGGTGTCCGGGCCCTTGGGCGTTTTATATCCCTCCACCTTCCGGATCTTCATGTAATCGCGGAACATGCTGCGTTTTTCGTCGTCGCCGTTTTCTTTCCAGATATACGGGCAGACATCGACGCAGATATGGCAATAGGATTCCCGGAACCGCGAAATCGGGTAGCATTTCTCGATATCGGTCAGCCACCGTTTGACCCCGTCGGTGACGATATGGTCATCCGGAATGGCGTCACCGGGGCAGTTGTTGCGGCACAGATTGCAGGTCATGCAATAGTCCTGGATGCCGAAATTGCGCGGGGTGTCATAGGCCACCGGCAGATCTGTGGTGATGAAACCGGGACGGAAATTCGCGCCGAGCTCGGGATGGATCAGGCTGCCATGGCGGCCCAGTTCGCCGAACCCGACTTCCTGGAACACCGGGATCGCCTGTATCTGGAAAGACCCGTTGTGATGCGCGATCGCCGGATAACCGAGCTCTTCGCGGATATAGCGGGCCAGTTCGGTGGAAATATCGGCGCATTTGGCATAGGCCGTCATCGCCTCCAGATCGACCTCGTCCGGTCCCACCAAGGCCTGTGCGTAATCCTCATAGACAATGACAGCAATGACGTTCTTGTGGGGCAGATCGACGCCAAGCTCGATGAATTCGGGCTTGAGGGCGGTCATGCCGACATCGGCGCCGCCAAGCTCTATGCCCCGCCGCTTGATCTCAGCGCTCATCGTGGCCGGGTCGGTCACGTCGACCGGTTCCGGTTTAACCAGCCCGTCGCGCAGCGGGGTAAGACTATCCCAATGGGCCATCATCGCGTCGCGGGCGGGGAACTTGCGCTGCCATAGCGGCACATCGTCCATATTGCGGTCTCTGAGCGAGGCGCAGAGCAGCGCATCCTGCATGCCTTGTTCGCGAATCCAGCTGTTGCCGATCATGTCCAATTTCCCCTGATAGCGGTTCGGTAGGTCGAAACGGTCTTATGGCGGCTTTAGGTTAGAACAGAGCGGGGCGGTGTCGGCAAGTGGCGGGCGAAAAGCGTCATTGCGGCGCCGGTCGAGGTCGTCATTCCCGCGGATGCGGGACTCTCCCGCGGAACCGACAACGCCTGTCATCCCGGATTTATTCCGGGACCCAGAGCACCGGACGTCCGGCCCGAGATGAACGCGAAACCCGCACACAGTCATCCCCGCGAAAGCGGGGATCTCCCGGGCGTGTGAAGCGCAATCCACGGAGCTTCCCGCGTTCGCGGGAATGACAATAGAAACCTAAACCGCACCCGGCGGGGCGAACTGCTGCCAGAAACCGGGGCGCCGGGGCAGGGCGCTGAACGGCACCACCTTGTCGGCGGCGCGGCCAATGATGTCGGTGGCGTTCTGGTCACGGTCTGTCAGATAACCGGCCACCGCCTCGACGGCATCGGAGAGCACGCCGAAGCCATTGGTGAAGGCGGCGGAGGAGATTTCCACCGCATGGGCGCCGGCCAGCATCATCCGCAGCACGTCATTGCCGTCGCGTGCGCCGTTCATGCCGACCAATGGGAATTCGGGCCCAAGATGGGCGCGCGATTTGGACAGCCAGTAACACGTCATCGGCAGCGCCCAACCGCCGCCGGTGCCGAGATTGGTGCCGAGCAGCGGCGCCTGGGTGTCGAGTTCGGGGATCATGCCGAGGAACCGGCCCATCAGCACCACCGCCTCGGCGCCGCCGTCGCGCGCCGCCCCGGCCAATGCCGCGACATTCTCGCTCTGGCCGGTGATTTTGGCCCAGACCGGGATATCGACCGCATCGCACACGGCGCGGAGGATCTCGGTGACCCGCGCGGTCGCGCGCTCGGTCGTCACGACGCCTAACGCCTCGTCGCCGTAGGGCGTGCCGATATTGAATTCGAGAATGCGCACCCCCGCCGCCGCGATCCGCCTGGCCATGTCCACCGCGGCATCGAGATCGGCGAGGATGATGCTGGCAATGACATACTGCCCGTCGGCGGTGGCCTCCGCATCGAGCCGGGCGACGATCTCCAGCCAGGGGTCGAAATCCATCGTCTGCAGCCCCGACCGGCAGGCCAGGGTCGTATTGCGCGGCGCGGTGAAATTCCATGCCAACCGGTTCCAGCTGCCGTCGAGTAGGGCGTAATCGGTCCGGTCGAGCTGGTCCTTGGCGGCCTGGGTCTCATTGACCGATTTCGCGACCACCGCCCCGACCCCGGCGGCGAGTGCCGATTTTAGCCCGGCTTCGGTCATCACATGCTCGCCCGAGCCGCAGATCACCGGGTTGCTCAGGGTGATGCGGCCGATTTGGGTCTCGCTGGCGGTCATTTCAGCTGCCTTTCAGCTTGAAGTCATAGGCAGTCGATCCGAGCACCGCCGAAATCTCCGCTGCCTGGGTCTGGAGTGTGGCCACGGCTTCCGGCGTCTCCGCAATATCCTGGGCGGCGCCGACCACCGCGACGACGCCGGCGAGATCGTCGGAATCGCCAAGCAGCGGGGCGGCCAGCACGTTGATGCCGCCGAGGGTTTCGCCCGACGAGAATTCGTAGAGCCGGTCGCGGATCAGGGTGAGCCATGCCTCCAGCGCTGACCGGTCCGAGGCGGTCAGCGCGCCGAGAACCCGTTCGCGCGTAGCCGCCGGCGCAAAGGCAAGGGAGACACGGCCCTGGGCCGATGCCGTTGCGGAAAGCCGTGTGCCGGTGCGCACGCTGATCTTGACGATATTGTCGCTTTCGGCGACCGCGACGATCAGCGCCTCGCCGTTGATCGGGGTCGACAGGACGATGGTCTGGCCGAACCTGTCACGCAGATTGTGCATCGGGCGTTCGGCAACCCGCGTGATCTCGAACTGCTCCATCGCCGCCTGGCCGAGATGGAACAGGCGCGAGCCGAGCCAGTAACGCTCGCCGTTGCGTTCCTGCGATACGAAACCGAGCTCGCGCAGGGTTTTCAAGTGACGGTGGATGCGCGCGCGCGGCATGTCGAGCTGGCGCGACAGATCGGCGAGCCGTACCGGGCCGCCGGCATTGGCGAGCGCTTCGAGGATATGCGCCGCGACGACGACCGATTTTATCGTGCCGCCG
>Ga0114993_10005043_pt1 | contig 12883 bp, 12 predicted proteins | sample ArcticOcean_MG_C_FD_87042 | JGI IMG/M metagenome (GOLD analysis project Ga0114993, IMG submission 87042) | Marine microbial communities from western Arctic Ocean - ArcticOcean_MG_CB2_150 | ecosystem: Environmental > Aquatic > Marine > Oceanic | place: Arctic Ocean: Canada Basin | collected...
AATTTTAGTCGGAGGATCAACAAGAATTAGATGCATTAAATCAAAACTTAAAAATGAGTTCAATTGTTCTATATTAAATGATATTGATCCTGATAAAGTAGTTGCACATGGAGCAGCTATTCAAGCAAATATTTTATCAGGAAACTGCAAAGAAGATATTTTGCTTCTTGATGTGTTGCCATTATCGCTAGGAATAGAAACATATGGGGGGCTTTCAGAAAAAATCATTCATAGAAATACTCCAATACCCATTAATGCTGAAAAAACTTTTACAACTTTTAAAGATGGACAATCTAAACTATTAGTGCATGTTATTCAGGGGGAGCGAGAGATGGTTGAAAACTGTAGTTCTCTTGGTGAATTTATTTTAAATGATATACCTCCTATGGTTTCTGGAGCACCAAGAATAGTTGTAGAATTTCAAGTAGATGCAGATGGTATTTTATCAGTTACTGCAACTGAAAATATTTCAGGAGCCTCTTCATCTATAGAAGTAAAACCATCATATGGTCTTTCAGACTCTGAAATAACAAAAATGATAGAAGCATCAAATTCTTCAGCAAAAGAGGATGTTTTTCTTCGGAAATTAAATGAATCAAGAGTTGAAGGAGAGCGTGTTATATATGCTTTAGAACAAGCACTTGATAGAGATGGGAAAGATTTACTAAATGCTACTGAACTAAACTTAATTACTAGAGCATTAAATAATCTAAAAAACAATATTTCGCAAAAAGATCCTGAAAAAATTAATAAATTAATATTAAACCTCGAAACCGTATCTGAGTTTTATGTAGAAAGAAGAATGAATAGAAGTATAAAGTCTATGATTGAAGGCAAAGGTATTGATGATATACTGTAAATCAAAATGCCAAAGATAACTTTTTTACCAAATAAAGATATATGCCCAGATGGGATAACGATAGAAGTCTCTAAAGGTACAAGTATCTGTAGAGCTGCTTTAGATAATGGTATTCCCTTAGAACATGCTTGCGAGTTATCGTGTGCTTGTACTACATGTCATGTATATGTAGTTGAGGGCCTCGAATCACTCGAAGATGCTACAGATGATGAAGACGACTATCTTGATAAAGCCTGGGGACTAAAGCCTCAATCCAGACTGAGCTGCCAAGCAATTGTTAATAATAAAGATTTGATTGTTGAAATCCCTAAATATACAATTAATCATGCTTCAGAGAGACATTAGATGACATTAAAATGGGTAAATAGTTTTGACATAGCGATTGCATTAGATGAAAAGTATCCAGACCTAGATCCACAAACTATAAGATATACTGATCTTCATCAATGGATTTGTGAATTAGATGACTTTGATGATGATCCGTCTAAATCTAATGAAAAAATATTAGAGGCTATTCAAATGGCGTGGATTGAGGAAAAATAAATGACAATAGAACAAACACTATCAATGATAAAACCTGATGCTGTTGAGAGAAACATAATTGGGCCAATCATTAGTCTTTTAGAAGAAAATAATTTAAAAGTTCTTGATATTAAGGTCCTTCAGTTAACAGATGAGCAAGCTAAAAAGTTTTATCGAATACATAAAGGTAAACCATTTTTTGAATCATTAATAAAAAATATAACATCTGATAAAGTTATTGCGATGATCCTTGAAGGAGATAATGCTGTTGGTAAATATAGAGAATTAATGGGTGCAACAGATCCAAAAGATGCTTGTGACGGAACTATTAGAAAAATGTTTGCTATAGATGGACAGAGAAACTCGGTTCATGGATCTGATAGTCTTGAGAATGCAGCCAAAGAAATTAAATTCTTTTTTAACTCACAATAAAAAATATGTCTAAAAAAATTATTCAATCGGTTAAAGGGTTCAACGATATCTTAGATAATCAGGTAGATTTTTTTAGGCAAATAGAAAAAGTTATATTATCAGTTACACAACAACACAATATCTCAGAAATTAGATTACCCATATTAGAAAAGTCTGAATTATTTAATCGATCAATAGGCAATGAAACAGAAATCGTTAATAAGGAGATGTATACTTTTCAAGATAAAAATGGCGATTACCTGAGCCTGAGGCCAGAAGGCACTGCTTCTTGTGTAAGATGTGCAATTGAACATAATTTAATTTATGATCGAGGAATAAAAAAACAAAAGCTTTGGTATTACGGGCCTATGTTTAGACATGAGAACCCACAAAAAGGAAGATACAGGCAATTTCATCAACTAGGCATAGAATATTTTGGTTACAGTGATAGTAATAGTGATATTGAAATAATTATGTTGGGGCAAAGAATTTGGAAAAATTTAGAAATAGAAAATATTTCATTACATATAAATTCTCTTGGAAATGATGATGATAAAAAAAAATATGCTAAGACAATAGAAACATATATAAAGAAAAGTAGTTTTAATCTGGACGCAAAACTTAAATCTACTTTGGAAAGAAACCCAATGAGATTGCTTGATAGTAAAAATGAGGACATCAAAGATGCCCTTAAGGGTTTGCCTGTATTATATGAATCACTTTCTAAATCTTCAAAGTCAAGAATTGACCTTGTTTTGTTAAAGCTTGATGATTTAGGAATTAAATATTTAATTGATAATTCCATTGTAAGAGGTTTAGATTATTACAATGATACAGTTTTTGAATGGAAACATTCGTCACTTGGTAGTCAAGATGCAATATGCGCAGGTGGCAGATATGATAGTCTTGTAAACGAAATTGGCGGGTGCGATGTACCAGCAATTGGATTCGCTTTAGGAGTAGAAAGGCTTGTCGAGCTAATCAAAGAAAAGAAGGGTTCATGTCAGGTTTTAAATAAATGTATTCCAATAATTAATGTTTCTGTTGAAGATAAATCATACTGTGCAGCCATATCAAATGAACTTAGAAACAAATATCCTAAAATTTCTTTTCATAACACCGATTCATCTGCAAGTTTGTCATCACAACTTAAACATGCATCAAAATTTAATCCCTCTTATTTGATAATAATAGGAGACGAAGAAATAAAAAACTCCTCTTTTTTGATAAAATATGTTAATAAAAAAACAGATGATATAACTGTTTCAAAACAAGAATTATTTAAAGTTATGGGCTCGATTTAATGAATACAAAATATACAGAAGAAGAAGATAAATTTATTTCTTGGCTCAAAGAAAATTATAAAAATATGCTTATAGGGGTATTGTTTGGTGTAACTATAATAACCGGTTATAAGTTTTATGCTGATAGTAAGATTAACGGCATGCATAATATTTCATTAAAATATGAACAAGTAATGAATGATTATAAAAATAATGATGATAAATCTTTGTTAAAGCTTTCAAAAGAACTTTCTGAAACAAACCCAAATAACATTTATACAAATATGTTAAACCTTTATGCTGCAAAAATATTTCATGGAACTGGCAATTATGATAAGAGTCTTGACAAACTTAACCTGGTTATTTCTAATGTAGAATCTGATGATATTAAAATAATCGCACAACTTAGAAAAATAAGAATAATGTTAGCACAAAACAAGCTTGATTCTGCATATGAATATATACTCTCAATAAATTCATATAATAATAATCCATTTCTAATGGAATTAATTGGAGATATATATTATAAAAAAAATAACCAAAAATTAGCTAGGGAATTTTATCAAAAAAGTTTACAATTTGATTTGTCACCAAACAAGACTAAAATAATTAATAATAAAATAGATTTACTACAAAAATGAAATATCGTAATTTTTTTTCATACTTTATATTTTCTTCCTTAGTTGGGTGTGCATATTTAGATAAACCGGTATCTGTTATAGAAAATATTTTTAATGATGATAAGGAAACTATAGAGTTTGTAGAAAAAGTTTCTTCTCAAGTTTTATGGTCAACAGATATTGGCAAAGCTAGATCCTATAGAACTACTGTTCTACAACCAGCTTATAATGATGGAAACATATATACTATTGATTCAAACGGGCTTATTCATTCAATTAATTCAAGTGATGGAGATGAAAACTGGGCATATAGTTTAAATTTAGATATCACATCTGGAATTAGTTTTCATAATGGATATCTTTTTTTTGGAACATCTGATGGAAAAATTTATGGTTACGATATTGACAGATTAAAATTATCTAATAACTTTTTTGATGACTTAAATGTTATTAACTTATTAAATAAAAAAACATTAGATCCTGATTTAATGCTTGAGCTTAATAGCGAAGTTTCAGCGCCAATAACCGCCATGGATGAAAAGATATTTGTGAGATTAGCCGACGGGGATACATTAGCAATCAACTATAAAACTTCTTCTATAATTTGGCGATATAAAGGAAGAAATGTGCCTCTTAACATTAAAGGAAGTGGCTCTATTTCCACAAATTTTAATAGTATTTTTGTAGCCAGAGATGATGGTACTTTAATATCGCTATCGCATGACTCAGGAAAACTAAATTGGCTAACTTCAATATCCCCAAGATCTGGGAGGAATGAACTTGAATCATTAAGGGATGTTGAAATGACACCTTTGTTAGATGATGGCATAGTATTTGTTGGATCTTATCAGGGGAGCCTTATTGCAGCAGATTCATTGACCGGAACTTTAATATGGTCTACCCCCATGTCAGTTAGGTCCAATTTAGATACTGATGAATATAATATTTATGTGGCTACAGAGGATGGATATATTTTTGCTCTAGATAAATATACGGGCAATGTTGTCTGGAAATCAAGTATTAATTCTAAACTTTTTCTCACCCAATCTTTAGTTTATGAAAATTATATTGCAACACTTAGTACATCGGGACATATTGTCATAGTCGAAAGAAACACAGGCAATTTATTATCATTACAAGAATTAATATCTCCTATTGATTATCAATCTAGATTTTTAATAATTGATAAAATTCTTTATATAGTTACTAAAAATGGTAGACTCAATTCAATTAAAATTAATTGATTGTAGTTATGAAAGAAACAGTTGCCTTGGTTGGCAGAACAAATGTTGGCAAGTCTTTGCTTTTCAATAAGTTAACAAAAGCCAGAAAATCATTAGTTATAGATTATCATGGTGTTACACGTGATATAAATTCAGGATGCTTATTTGCTAATGGTAAAACTATTTATGTAGAAGATACAGGCGGCTTCCCAGAGAAAGCAGATGATTTTACCTCTGCTATAATATCAAAAGTAACAAGTTCTATAGATAGTTCTTCAGTCGTATTATTTATAGTTTCAGCTAGCGAAGGACTGACAAATCAAGATTATAAGATTAGTCAAATGTTAAGAAAACTTAATAAAAAAGTTGTATTAGTTATTAATAAGTCAGATTTAACTAAAAAAAGCCAGGCTATTGAAGATTTTTATAAACTGGGTTTTAAAAATACTCTTTTAGTGTCAGCTAAAAATAATAATGGGATACCTGATTTAATCAAAAAGATATCTGAATTCATTAAAGAGGGTAATGTAAAACAATCTAAATCACCCCTTAGAGTTTCAATTGTTGGAAAACCAAATGCTGGCAAGTCAACATTAATCAATACTATGCTCAATGAAGACAGAATGATAACTTCAGAAATAGCTGGGACTACAATTGATTCTATTGAGCTTCCATTTTCATTCAAGGGAAATGATTATTTGCTTTATGATACCGCAGGCTTAACAAGAAAATCTAAAACTATTTCAACTATTCAAAAATTTAGTATTAGTGCTACATTAGAAACAATTAAAAATACAGATATATGTCTTTTTATTATTAGCGCTGAAGATGGAATCACTAAACAAGATAAATTAATTTTAAATATAATAAAAAAATTCAATAAACCATTTATAGTAGCTGTAAATAAAATAGACAAACAATCTAGACATGAAATTGTGGATCTTAAAAAAGAAATAAAATATTTTTCTAATATTACAGATAAGGCATATTTTATTTTGATCTCGGCAGTTGAGAATAGGAATATAAAAAAACTTCTATATAGTATTAAAAATATAGCCTCTTCTCTTTACAAGCGTTTCAAAGCCTCTAAATTAACAGAAATTCTTGAAAGCGCCCTAAACAATCATCCACCGCCAATGATTAACAATAAGAGAATTAGGTTAAAATTTGCTCAACAAATCAATTCAGATAGTTTATCAATTAACATATTTGGAACTAAAACTGATAAACTTCCAGCATCCTATGAAAAATATTTAATGAGTTATTTTATCGATAAACTTAAATTAAAAGGAATTCCTTTAAGAATAAAACTATCAAAACAAAAGAACCCATTTAGTGACTAAATGAGTTCTTTAATTAAATTTATCTTTGGTATAATTATTCAGCTGTTTTAGGACTGATTACATTGGTAACTTCAGAAATTTTGTTTGCAGGAAATCCACCAGTTGATGCATGCTGTTTAATTAAATCTTCATTGTCAGCATTATATACGCAGTATACTTTGTCTCCGGTTACATAGCTATGTACCCATTCAATTCCTGTACCCATATCTTTCAATACTCCACAAGATTTTTGTGAAATACCTTTAAGATCATCCTGCCCTAAATCACCAGCTCCTGGAATTTCTCTTTCAATTACATATTGTGGCATTTATATTCTCCTAAAAATTATAATATTATCTATTCTGCTATATATTGACATAACCTTCAAGAAGAAAGCTATCTTATTAATTTTTGATATCTAGAAATACTTTTGGATTTACATATGTTTCATTCAATATCAAAGACCAATGCAGGTGAGCTCCTGTTGATTTTCCTGTAGATCCAACTTCTCCAATTTTTTCACCTTTTTGAATTATCTGCCCTTTTGATACATTAATTTTATTCATGTGTATAAAAATACTTTTTAAACCTCTCCCGTGGTCTAGAAAAACAAATTTGCCATTATAAAAGTAATTACCAGTTAGCAGCACTGAACCCGAAGATGGCGCTACAATTGTTGTCCCTTTTTTTGCGGCAATATCAATACCATTATGAGCCCTACCTTCTTTTTTGTTATAAAATCTTCTTGTCCCAAATACCCCAGTCTCGGTACCATTAACTGGTAGGATAAATTTTAAATCTGGGTTTATATCAATCCATTTCTTTTTGCTTGATATAAGCAATATTTTTTCTTTTTTTATTCTAAGAAGATTTATTTTGGAAGGTGTAGTATATTTTTTAGATATGGTAATAAATTGTGTTTGAAAGTCTTTATTTTTGATTTCAAAATTAATAATTTTATCAATCAAGCTAGAACCACTGGTCATTTGAATTATATTTGACCCAATATTGCTGTTATATGGAATACCATATATTAAGAAGAATTTTTGTTCTTTAGAATATATAAGCAGATTCACATTATTTAATTTAAAACCTTTTTTATATTCATCTTCTGATACCTCTTTTATTAATAATCCACCCTTTATATTTCTGAATTCTTCCCCTATAGTCAATGCTTGAACAGCAAGGGGACTCAAAATTATAAGAAAAATTAGTAATAGTTTATTTATCTGCATAATCTATGATTCAATCAATTTCGTTTTATCTTTCCAGTTTTTTTTAATATGCTTAGTTGTGATAGTTGTCATGATACCTCCGCGTACTTTCCAGTAACCTGTGACACTCATATATCTAGGTTTAATAAGTGACGATATATCTCTTAATATACTATTAGTGTTGTCTTCATGAAATGCTCCTTCATTCCTAAAGGATGACATATATAGTTTAAGAGATTTCAGCTCTACACAAAGTTTATCTGGAATGTAATTTATGACAAATTCAGCAAAATCTGGCTGACCCGTTAGCGGACAAAGACATGTAAATTCTGGTATTTCCATTGTAATCAAATAATCATCTTTTGTTTGAGGATTTTCAAATGTGTCAAGTATATTTTTTTTTGATGTCATTATTTGGTATCTCCTGATAGTAGTATTATATCTAAGATAATATTATAATCTAATTTAAGGATTTTCTATGCGTCTTACAAAAATAAAATTAGCTGGCTTTAAAACTTTTGTGGACCCAACAACTTTATCATTCCCGAGTAATCTCACTGGTATTATAGGCCCTAATGGATGTGGAAAATCCAATATAATTGATGCTATTCGATGGGTAATGGGTGAATCTTCAGCTAGAAATCTCAGGGGAGACACAATGGATGATGTGATTTTTTCAGGATCCTCCTCTAGATCTGAGGTTAGCAAAGCATCCATTGAACTTTATTTTGATAATTCTGAGAATACTTTAGACGCTAAGTTTGCAAAATTTGCAGAAATAGTAATCAGAAGAGAGGTTTCAAGGGATGGCATATCAAATTACTATCTGAATAATACAAAATGTAGAAGAAAAGATATTAGAGAGGTGTTCTTAGGAACAGGATTAGGACCAAGAAGTTATGCGATTATTGAGCAAGGAATGATTTCAAGGTTAGTAGAGGCTAAACCAGAAGAATTAAGAACTTTTCTAGAAGAGGCGGCAGGAATAAGCAAATACAAAGAAAAAAGAAGAGAAACTGAGCTCAGATTAAAACATACCAAAGATAATCTTAATAGGCTTAATGATGTAATGAAAGAAATAACATCACAATTGGGTAAGCTAGAAAGACAGGCAAAGGCAGCTAATAATTATAAAGAGTATAAAGACAAAGAAAGGGATGCAAAAACTAATCTTTTGAGCATTAAATGGAAAAAGTTTGATAATGAAATACAAGATTTAGATAAAAGCATCGAACAAACTGTTACTGAAAATGAAAAATATAAGTCAAAGCTGACTAATAAAGATAAGTTAATAGAAGAGACAAGGCAAAAAAGAAATGATGAGCAAGATAAATTTAATTCAATACAAGCTGAGTTTTATCACATAGGAAGCGAGATTGCGAGATGTGAAAAAGATATAGAGCATTCTCAAGAGTCAGAAACATCAAGAAAAAAATCATTAGATGAGCTTAATAAAAATATTACTAACATTAAAACATTAAATGAATCTGAGAAAAGAAAACTATTAGAGATACAGAATGACATAGCTAATAAACAAGATATTTTGAATAAGACCAATCAATCAAATGCTGAACTAAACAAAGAAAAGGTAGACTCTAATTTTGCTTTCCAAAATTGGCAATCAAGCTATAATCAGTTTATTTCTTTACAACAAGAAACTATAAATAAAAAGGAAATAGAAAAAACTAAAATCAGCTCAAATGAAAAATCAATTGAATTATTAAATAAAAGATTAAAAATTTTGGAATCAGATACTCTCAAGGAAGATATTAGCTCAGAAAATAAAAACCTTATTATTGATAATGCGCTTGATATTAAAAGTAAAATATCTTCAATTTTAGTAGATTTTGATCGTTCAGATTTTTTTAAAAACCAGAAAGAGAAAATACTCAGTCAAATTCCAATAAATATAAAACAAATTTTTGAAAAATTTGAGCTCTTAATTGATAAAATTAAAATCTTAATTAGATCTCAGAAAGATGAAATTAATGACATTAGAGAGAAAATTTCTGATTATAATAAATTATTATTAACTTCAAAAGATAATATAAGTAATCTAGATATTGAAATTAAAAAAAATGATGCAAAAAAAGAAAAGTTAGAAAAAGAAAAGATTGAGCTTAAACAAATAATAGACAAAGTATTATGGAAAGTAGGTGACTCTCAAAAAAATGAAAATGATTTAAATATTTCAATATCATCACTATTAGCAGAAGAAGCGTCTTTAAAAAATAATATTAAAAGATATATATCTGAATCTAAGGATTTAGATGAAAGAAAATCAACTCTTTTATCTGAAGATAAGACACCTAATACTCCATCTTCAAATATGCAAAACAAATTAAAGACTTTGCTGCAAGATAAAAAAGATAAGGAAGTCAATTTATCAAATTGTAGAAATAATTTAGCAAAGATTGATAATGAAATATTAGCATATGAATCTGAAAAACAGATTATAAATGATAAAATCTCTGAACTTAGAGAAGTATTAGAAGCGAAGAAAATATCATCAGGAGAAAAAATAGCTCAACGAGATTCCTTAAAAGAAAATACAGAAATTCCTTTGGCTGATATTGAAAAATCAATTATATCTCTTGATTCAAATGAAAATGTAGATGAATTAGAGAAATTTATAGATAAGATAAAAGTTAAAATTGACAGCCTTGGTGCTATTAATCTTGCTGCTATTGATGAACTACAGGAACAACAAGAAAGAAAGCAATATCTTGATGACCAATATGATGATTTATCAAAATCCGTAGATACTCTAGAAAATGTGATTAAAAAAATTGATAATGAAACTAAATCTAAATTTAAAGAAATGTTTGATAGCATTAATGATAACCTTAATTATTTTTTCACTAAAATATTTGGGGGCGGTAAAGCATATTTAGAGTTAACAAGTAATGATTTATTAAATACCGGAGTTTCTATAATGGCAAGACCTCCAGGTAAGTTGATAAAAAATATAAGCTTATTATCTGGTGGTGAAAAAGCTGGAACCGGCATAGCCTTTGTATTCTCGATTTTTAAAATTAACCCTGCACCATTTTGTTTACTTGATGAAGTAGATGCCCCTCTAGATGAAGCAAATAATAATAGGTATTGCAATGTAGTTAAAGAAATGTCTGATACAGTGCAATTTATTTTTATTACACATAATAAATCTACAATGGAATTAGCAGATGTATTATCAGGAGTTACTATGAAAGAACCTGGTGTGTCAAAACTTGTGTCAGTTAATATCAATGAAGCAGTTGATTTAAGTATGAAGCACTTAAAAGTACAAGATTCTGTAAATCAGCCAAGCTAAACAATGTCTATGTCAGCATCCAAAGCCAAGATACATATTCAAGAGCTTGCTAAGAAGATTAATTTTTATAATCAGCAGTATCATACGAACGATAAATCTGTAATAACTGATTCAGAATATGATATTTTATATGCTGAGTTAAAAGAACTTGAAAGACAATATCCAAAACTTATAACTGATAATTCTCCAACTATTAGAGTGGGGGCTAAGTTACTAGGGGGTTTTAAAAAGATAAATCATCATCTTCCAATGTTATCCCTATCTAATGCACTAAATAAAAATGATTTTTCTTCATTTTATAAAAAAATATTGGAAAAAGATAATTCTGCTAATATAAATTTATATGCTGAACCAAAATTTGATGGTTTAGCAATCAGCATAGATTATAAGAATGGAGAATATTCTTCTGCTTCTACTCGTGGAGATGGATCAATTGGAGAAGATGTTACATCAAATATTAAAACTATAAAGTCTCTGCCATTGACGCTCAAAGGAAATAATATTCCTTCTTTTATGACTCTAAGAGCAGAAGTATACATAACTAAAAATAATTTTGATGATTTGAATAAAAAACTTATCAAAGAAAATCAAAAACCTTTTGCTAATCCAAGAAATGTGGCAGCTGGGTCTATTAGGCAATTAGACCCTATTGTAGCATCTAGAAGAAATTTACAAATTTTTTTTCATGGTATTGCAAGTATTGATAAAAAATATAATGATTTGACTCACTCAGAATCTATGAGGAGGCTCAAGAAATATGGATTAATGATATGTGAACATAATAAATTAATTCACAATCTTAATGATGCGTTCAAGTATTTTCAACATATTGATAGCATGAGAGAATCTTTGCCATATGAAATTGATGGGGTAGTGTTCAAAGTTGATGAAATTAGATTACAGAATTTAATTGGCTCGACTTCTAAAGCTCCTAAATGGTCAATAGCATATAAATTTAAGTCAGCTGAAGCAGTGTCAGAATTACTTGATGTAACTTTTCAAATTGGGAGAACAGGAGTTATAACACCAGTGGCTGAACTAAAACCCAATCTTATTGGAGGTGTGATTGTAAGTCGTGCAACCCTCCATAACATGGATGAAATTAACAAAAAAGATATACATGTTGGTGATTTTGTTTATGTAAAAAGAGCAGGAGATGTTATTCCTGCAGTTGATAGAGTATGTTATGAAAAAAGAAAATTAATAAAAAAAATAATTATACCAAAAAAATGTCCTTCATGTGGAACTCCTATTATTAAAATATCAAATCAATCAATATATAAATGTACTAATGAATATAAATGTTTGCCGCAAATAAAACAGTCAATATTTCATTTTGCATCAAGAAAGGCTATGAACATACCGGGCTTAGGTGAAAGCTTGATTGATATTCTTGTTAATAAAAAGGTAATTAGTAATTTTTCAGACCTTTATTCTTTAACTACACAAAAACTCATTAAGTTAGACAGGATAGCTTTGAGGTCTTCTGAAAATATTTTAAGTTCACTTGAAAAATCAAAATCAATATCGTTTGATCGATTTATTTATGCCCTTGGCATCAAAGAGGTTGGCTTAAATACCGCAAAAATTTTAAGTAATAATTTTAGTCCAATTAAGAGTCTAATAAATTCTAATAAAGTAAAATTAGAAGCTATAAAAGATATTGGCCCTATCGTAACTAAAAATATTTTAGACTTTTTTAATATTGAACGAAATATTATTATTATTGATAAATTAATTAAAGCAGGCATAAATATTAAATATCCAAAAGTAAGTGTAAATAAAAAATATTTGAACAAAATTTTTGTTATTACTGGTACTTTTGATGACTACTCGAGAGATGAAATTACCGAAATTATTTCTAATGGTGGGGGCGCTGTATCAAACTCAGTTTCAAAAAATACTCATGCGTTAATACTTGGTGACAAACCTGGATCTAAGTATCAGAAGGCAAAAGATTTAAATATAGAAATTATAAATGAAAAGAAACTTTCTAAGCTTCTCTAAGTAATTCATTAATACCGACTTTACTTCTTGTTTTTTCATCAACTTTTTTAACAATCACAGCACAATAAAGACTATATTTATTATTTTTAGATGGAAGAGAGCCTGAAAC
>Ga0114993_10005047_pt1 | contig 12876 bp, 11 predicted proteins | sample ArcticOcean_MG_C_FD_87042 | JGI IMG/M metagenome (GOLD analysis project Ga0114993, IMG submission 87042) | Marine microbial communities from western Arctic Ocean - ArcticOcean_MG_CB2_150 | ecosystem: Environmental > Aquatic > Marine > Oceanic | place: Arctic Ocean: Canada Basin | collected...
CGACGAGCCGCCCCGAGCAGGCGCCAACAACAAACGCCGGCTCCGCCAATTCGGCCGCGGTGGATCTACTGGCCTGACCTCCTACAAATCGACCTATCTAGGCAAACCTGGAAGCGTTGGTCTTGCGGGTTTTTTTGTGCCCGATCCATCTTCCTCTTGATGCCTTTCTCCCCTGCTTTATATTCCTTTGCGACCTACCACAATTATTGACGACTAAGGAGATCATCTTGGCCAAAAAACGCTGTCTCATGATCGGCGCCGGCGGCATGGCCGGCAGTTGGCTCAATCGCTTTTACCCCAACTTCACCGACCGCGTCGACATCGTCGCCCTGGTAGACGTCGACAAAAAGGTGCTCAACCAGCAAGCCGATAAACTTGGTCTGCCTCGGCAAGCTCGCTTCACCGACATAAAAAAAGCTTTCGCCCAGACACAAGCCGACTATTGCTCCATCGTCACCCCGCCTTGGGTGCACAGATCCTGCGTTGAACTGGCGTGCAAATACGGCATGCACATCCTCACCGAAAAACCCATCGCCGACACCTGGAAAGACGTGGTAGCCATTTACCGCGCCGTCAAACGCGCCAAGGTCAAGTGCACCGTCATCCAGAATTATCGCTATGACCCTACTATGTACACCTTTCGCGAACTGCTGCGCAGCAAACGCCTGGGGCGACTCAACTACCTCATGGGCCGCTTTGCCGCCGACTACCGGAAATACGCCGCCTGGGGCGCCTTCCGCCACGAAATCCCCCACTCACTGCTGGTCGAAGGCGGTGTGCACCACCTAGACATGTTGCGCAACCTGGCCGGCTCGCGCTGCGTGCAGATCTCCGGCTGGGAGTGGAACCCCACCTGGAGCAGTTTTAAAGGCGAGTCGGACGCCTCCTATGTGATGAAAATGGCCAACGGCGTAGTAGCGCACTACGAGGGCGCCTGCAATGCCGCCGGCCACCAGAACAATTGGCACCGCGAGTACTACCGCGCTTCCTGCGAACACGGCGAAATCGTCGTCGACAACGACAACATTGTCCGCCTGGTAACACGCGACAACGCCAGCGGCGCCCTCACCCACGAAGAAGTGCCGTTAATCCATGCCCCATTTGAAGGACACAACTACGTCATCGACGCCCATCTCAAATGGCTTTCCGGCGGCCCCAAACCCGAAACCGCCCTAGACGACAATATCTATAGCAACGCCACCATGTTCGCCGCCATCGAAGCTTCGCAGCAGGGCAAAATGATCGACGTCGACGCTATGGTCAGAAAGGTAATTTCATAAATGGCCCACCAGATCCTCATCGACCAGGCTTTGGACCAGTGGATCCTCGACCTCTTTAGCGACGACTGCCAATTACATCTGTGGCAGCAGGCTTCCCCTGAAGTTATGCAGGAAATCGTCGGTTGTTTTATCTACAGCCATCCTCAGATCGATGGGGCTTTCATGGACAGCTTACCCCAACTCAAGGTCATCAGCAACTTTGGCGTGGGGGTGGACCACATCGACCTCGACGCCGCCAAAGAGCGCGGTCTTCCGGTGGGCAATACGCCCAATTTGCTGGATGGAGCCACCGCCGATATGGCCTTTGCCCTGCTCATGGCCACGGCGCGCAATTTGATCCCCGGCGAGCACTACGCCCACAGCCCCGAATTCACTCACTACGATCCCAATATCCTCTTAGGTCGCGAAGTGCACAGCTCGACCTTGGGTATTATCGGCCTAGGCAATATCGGTTTCCAACTGGCCCGCCGCGCCCAGGGATTCGACATGGAGGTCCTCTACCACAATCGCAACCACAATCCCCGTGCCGAAAGCGAGTTGGGCGCTGTCTACGTTTCCTTTGACGAGCTTTTACAACGTGCCGACTTCGTCTGCCTCACCGTACCACTAACCCCCGAAACGTATCACATGATCGGCCGCCGCCAACTGGAACTGATGCAGCAGAGCGCCTGCCTCATCAACGTCGCCCGCGGTGGCGTAGTCGACCACGATGCGCTCTTACACGCCCTGCAAGAAAAGCAGATCGCCGGCGCCGGTTTCGATGTCACTGAACCCGAGCCTCTGCCACGCGACCACCCCCTGCTGGAACAAGATAACATGGTTATCATGCCCCACCTGGGCAGCGCCACGGCGCAGACACGCCTGGCCATGGCCCAGCGCACGGTCGACAATCTAAACGCCGCGCTGGCCGGCAAGGACCTAATTACCCGGGTTGCGTAATTGCACCGGGGCTTTTGCATGACTATATTTTCACCTCTTAATCTACAGTACAAATGGTTCGACGAGGTCTACGAATTTGTTCTCTAGTGCGAATCAGCAACTGGGGTTCATCCGTCTTTAAATTTTGAATCTTCCGTCCGCCATTTTGCATCTACACAGATAAAATACCACTTCAACTCAATTAACATCGAGGGTATATAAATGTCAGAGGTCAAGCACTATAAGGTCGTTATTATCGGCTCGGGACCGGCCGGCCTCACCGCCGCGCTCTACACCGCCCGCGCCGACCTGCCCCCCTTGGTCCTGGAAGGCATGCAACCGGGCGGTCAGCTGACCATCACCACCGACGTCGAGAACTATCCGGGCTTCCCCGAAGGCATCATGGGACCGGAGTTGATGGACAAAATGCGCCAGCAAGCCACTCGCTTCGGCGCCGAATGTCTGTTTAAGATGGTCACATCGGTGGATACATCTTCCCGCCCTTTTAAAGTGGAAACCGACGATACCTCCTACACGGCCGACGCCCTCATTGTCGCCACCGGCGCTTCGGCGCGGCTGCTGGAGATAGAGTCCGAGACCCGACTGATGGGGCACGGAGTGTCGGCCTGCGCCACCTGCGACGGTTTTTTCTTTCGCGACAAAGAAATTGTCGTGGTCGGCGGCGGCGACTCGGCCATGGAAGAGGCCACCTACCTAACCAAATTCGCCAGCAAAGTAACACTAGTACACCGCCGCGACGAGTTTCGCGCCTCGCGCATCATGCTGCAGCGGGCGCAGGAAAACGACAAGATCGAGTTTCTCACCAACACCGCGGTCGACGAGATTCTGCAGGCCGACGACGAGCTAGCCGTGCGCGGAGTGCGCTTAAAAAACACCAAAAATGGCGAGCAATCGGAGCTGTTCTGCGAAGGAGTATTTATGGCTATCGGCCACGTGCCCAATACCCAGCTCTTCGCCGGCGTACTCGATATGGACGATCAAGGCTATATCATCACCAAGCCAGATTCTACCGCGACCAATATCGAAGGAGTTTATGCCTGCGGCGACGCCCAGGATCATGTGTATCGGCAAGCAGTGACGGCGGCGGGGACGGGATGCATGGCAGCGATTGAAGCAGAGCGCTTTCTAGCCCATGGGTAAGAAGTAAGCGGGAACTGAACAAGGTCGCCGCTCCCTAGTCGCATCATATAAATAGGAGAAACCATGCCCACCTTCGACACCGCCACCCTGGAGCGCGACTGTACCCACATCTTTGCCGCCGCCGGCCTCGATGCCCAAGAAGCTCCGCGCATCGCCCACTCGCTGGTCCTGGCCAACCTGATGGGCCACGACTCCCACGGCGTCATCCGCGTAATGCAGTACATCGATTTCCTGCAGCAGGGCAAAGTCCACCCCGGCCAACAGATCGAGATCGTGCGTCAAGCCGACGCCTCTGCCGTAGTAAAAGGCGGCTGGGGCTTCGGCCAGACCGTATGCAGCCAGGCCATGGACCTGGCTATCGACAAGGCCCGCGCGCGCTCGGTGGGCGTGGTCGAATTGTCCGACAGCAGCCACATCGGCCGCCTCGGCGAATACGCCGAACAGGCCGCCGCCGCCGACATGATCGGCATTGTCATGTGCAATAACCACACCGGCGGCGCCCTGCAGTCCCCCTTTGGCGGCACCGACCCGCGCATGTCCCCCAATCCCATCGCCGTAGGCATCCCCACCGGTGGCGATTTTCCCATTGTTGTCGACATGACTTCGAGTGTAGTAGCCGAGGGCAAGATCCGCGTCAAGCTCAACCGCGGCGAACAAATCCCCGAGGGTTGGGCCATCGACCCCGAGGGTCAACCGATCACCGACCCCGCCGAATTCTACGGCCCGCCCCGCGGCGCCATCCTACCCTTCGGCGGCATTGCCGCCCACAAGGGTTATTCCCTGGCCATCGTCGTCGATATCCTCTCCGGCGCTCTGGGCGGCTCCGGCTGCACCCGCCCCGACATGCCAGGCGGCGGCAACGGCGTTTTCATTATGGCCCTAGATATCCAGGCCTTCACCGGCAAAGACCACTTTTGCGAAGAGGTAGACAATCTCATCGCCTTCCTCAAGAGCTCCCGTCTCATGCCCGGCTTCGACGAGATCACGCTCCCCGGCGAACTAGAACACCGTCTGCGCCAACAACGCCAACAAGATGGCATTTTCGTCGACGACGAGACCTGGCGGCAGATTGGGGAAACGGCCGAAAAGTTAAATGTCGAACTAGAGTCGAACTAGAACTGAGTTAGTGGTGTTTGTAATGGTGTCGGGGACGCCGGGTAGGTAGGGGTCGTTCGCCGATATCCCAACCCAACGTAGATTGAGCGGGTAGGGGCGATGCCCGCCCCTGCACGCGACCTAGCTAACTAATCCCCCTGAAACTGCAACAACGTAGCCACATTCTGCCGTTGCAAACTATTCGCCTGTGTCAAAATAGACGTCGCCAACTGCGCCAAAATCTGCGTCCGCGTCAGCCGCGTCACCTCCAGCGCAATATCCGCATCGCTAATCGAAGACTCGGACGCCTGAACATTTTCGATAGCGTTTTCGTTGGCCGAGATCGTGAAAGAAAGCCGGTTCTGCGTCGCCCCCAAAGTACCGCGCTCCTGCGCCACCCGCGCCACCGCACTATCGATCGACGTAAGCGCCGCCTGCGCCGTAGCCTGGCTCTCCACCGACACACTGCTCAGATTGAGTGCATCGCCACTGGCGCGCAAATCCGGGATCGATACCTCGAGCCGGTTGAAGGAGGCATCTTTAGGACCAATCTGAAACGAACCACCCGTACCCGACTCGATCACCACTTGCTGACCGTCCAGAGACCCGTCGGTAAACTGCCCGGTCGCTCCCGCCACATTGGCACCGGCCAACTTCACTTGCACACCCAGTCGATCGAAATTAGCCACCGTCTGAGTGCCCGTAGCCACCACACTGCCGTCCAGCACCGTGCCCAACGACAACGTCTGCGATGTGCCGCCGTCGCCTAAAGTAATCTGGCCATCCGTCGCACTGGTATCGACAAAGGTGAAAGTACCCGCCGATGCACCCGAGAGCCGGATATCGGTCACTCCGGTGGTATTGCTGGTGGTCAGCGCCGTCGAAGTTGGGTCGACGGCATTGCCAAAACCCGTCAATAAAATCTGGTCGTTGAAGGTAGTGGACTGGGCGATGCGATCAATTTCTGCAGTTAGTTGCGAGAACTCGGCCTGTATCGAGGCGCGGTTGTTATCGCTGATCGTGCTAGTAGACGATTGAGTGGCCAGCTCGCGCAGGCGGATGAGGATGGCGTTGACCTCGCCCAGCGACCCCTCGGCCGTCTGCACCAGATTGGTGGCCAGGGTGGCGTTCTGCACGCTGACCTTCAGGCCGGCGATTTCGGCGCGCAGACCCTCGCGAATCTGCAAACCGGCCGCGTCGTCGCTGGCGCGGTTGATACGCAAGCCCGAGGATAGACGCTCAAAGCCGGTCTGCAACACCCGATTGGCGGCATTGAGGTGGCGCGTCGCATTGAGCGCTGCAATATTATGGTTGATGCGTAGCGGCACTTGGGGCTAACCTCGCGACACGCCGGACGGGTATCGCCCGGCACATCATACCATCAATATAATAAATGCGCCGCGAAATCAAAGAGATTTACTATAGTTGATGTGTTAGTGGCGCGTCCGGGGCAGGGTGGACATATGGCTCTTTAACTGCGCTAATTCTAATAAGTGTTATTTCACCAAGCCGGCATAAACCTCGCGGCCCTGCTGGAACAACTCTTTCACGTCTTGCCGCTGACGGTCGTTATTATAGCGCCCGTACGAGTCGATCCACTTGAGCGACTCGTCTATCGAGTCCAAAAAGAAACGTGCGGCATCCGCCTGTTGCGCCGACTCTTTGCCGCAGGCGAAATAGACCGGGCTCGAATGGGCGTAAATCGACTGGTCGAAACTGTCGCGCGCATTGCCCCACAAACGCGCCGCTACCCAGCCGTCGCGCTCTACCTCCACTTTATAACGCACCTCGCCCTCGCGCCGCCCTTCGGGCCATTCCTCGCGATGCACCACTTCGCCGTTGACCACCACTTCGATGCGCTCTATCGGGTAGTAGGAGCGATAAGTCACTTCGGCCTCCAGGGCGCTGCCGCCGGCTACCTCGACCGTGCTGCCCATCTCCTGGCCATTGACCCGTAGATCCACTGCCGGGCCGTTGGTGATGAAGGTATTGCCCGCTTTCATGCCGTCGATCCAATTGGCGTAGGAAAACTCCTCCTTGGTGTTGACGTAGACCCGATTGTTTGAACACACGAACCAGTCCGTGCCCGTTGACGCCGGCAGTTGGATACCGCAATTGAGCAGCTTGTACCACAATTCGTACTCCGGGTCCATCCAGAAGGGATCGAACAAATTAAAGGCGTCCAATTTGCCCAGTGCCGCCGCTATCGGCGCCTCCATGCCGCGGCCGTTGTGGCACCAGATGACAATGCCACCCTGCTCGCGCGTCTCGTCGCAGCAAAAACACAGGGGCGGATAGTCCGGATCAAATTGCGCCGTTAGTGTGTGACCACGACTGACCGGTTGTACCAGATTGCGGATATTGAGAAACATGACGTGGCCATAGCCAAAACCCCAGGGCGAGTGGTCGCCGTAGTGGCGGTTCTCCTCGCCGATGTCGAGCACGTGATGCGCCGTGGTGAATTCGTTCATCACGCCGATGGGATATTTATTGCTGGCATAGGGCAATTGACGCCGGTCGAGCACACTGACCGCGGTGACATTGTAACCCTCGACGCTGCAATCCACCCCCAACCGCTCGTCCGGCCGCGTTTCTTTTTCGTCGTAGTGAATGTGGGTATTGCCCGGATACCAGTGATTTTCTTGTGGGTAATACCAGCGCTTGATGGGAATCTCCACGTCCACCATGCCTTTCTCCGGCATCTCGACCACGACGCGCTGGGGTTCGTACTCGGTGCCGCGCTCCACCAGCACATCGGCCCGATCGCGCCCGGCGTTGACCTCAAATTCGCCGTCGGAAAAGAAGAACGGCGTGCCCGGCCCATTCTTTAGCAGCGCCCCCGTCGGATGGCTGAAAGTTCCCATGGAGTTGAGCACGTGTACTTTGGCGTCGATTTTCTCGCCGCTAGCCGCATCAATAATCGTGGCGTGTAGCAGTCCCATAAATGGCTCCTCAATTCAATAAATAGGTCTCGTACGGACTCTCGCATGGATTGCCGCGCGTCAGGTGCATGCGCCCAGCGTCGGCCTCAATGATCACCGAAAATACGCTAACCCAATAGCCGTTGGTCGGATGTTCGTTGGGGTGACGACACATGGATTTTGGATAATTCTCGTGATCTTTGAGTGCCGCCTGCATGACCTCCATGCTCAACTGCCCGCCCACCTCACCGAAGATCTTTTCAATGCGCAGCTTGCGCGGCGTCGACTCAATGAGGTCTGGAAAATCGTCGTTGACCGAGAGCAAATCTGGGTGCAGGCAATGGTTGGTATGCGTCACGTACCCTTGGCCCTCGTCGCGCAGCACATAGACATCGTCCACTGTCACTTCCAAATCGGCCGGCCCCTGCGGCGTCGACAAGATGATATTGGCCGGAATGGCGCGTTCGGCCCGCGCCACGGCCTCAACGGCGCCATCGAGCGAATCGGCTTCAAAGATGCCGCGCACCGTAAAATAATGTGGCACGCCCAAGGGACGGTTGGGCGCCGGCAACGTATTCATGCACACGCCAATGCCCCGATCGTTAAGCCCGATATAGGCGATGAGACCAGCCTGGGTGACGCTCATAAACGCCGGTTTGCCCGTGGGCCGCCGCGTCAGCACCACAGTAAACGGATCGAGCGCTGGATCGTTGTCCCAGTTCTGTCCCACCATCGCATGCTGTTCAACGCTGGCCTGCGGCGCCACCGCAAAGGACGTGCAACCGGCATCGGCATCGGGCTGCAATTGATTGCGCACCTGCAACAACATCAATTCCTCTACCGCCACCCCCGATGTCTCGGCCATGCCGCGCAATTCCTCTAGCATGTCGGCGCTGTAACCCTCTACATATTTAAAACTCGCCGCCGCCGTCTCCAGGGCCCGGTGGCGCGACACCTTCATAGTTTTATTGACGCGCTCCAAGGCGATCGCGGCAAAACCGCGAATCTCATCGCGCCCCACCTCGCCAATCTGCCGACCCATATCGAACGACGTGCCCCCTACTTCAATTTCCCTATAGCGGGTTTGCTGCACCATGATTTTCTCCTCTGAATCAGTCCCTTATTTTTAGCACTACTTTGCCAATATTGGCATTCTTCATCAAGATCTCATGCCCCTGTGCTGCCGCGCTTATAGGCAATACCGTATCTATCACTGGCTCAATGTGGCCGCTCTCCAACAACGGCCAGAACCGCCGTCTAAACTGGTGCACGATCTCGGCCTTCTCCTCTAGCGAGCGACTGCGCAGCACCGAGCCAATTACCCGCAACCGCTTGCGCAAAACCAAACCCAAATCGATCTCCGCCCTATTCCCCGTCAATAGCGCAATGCACACCAGCCGCCCCCTGAGCTTGAGCACCTCCAGATTGCGCTCCAAATAATCCGCCGCCGCAATGTCCAATACCACGTCTACCCCGTCACAGTATTCCAACACCGCCGCCGCAAAATCTTGCTCCTTATAATTGACGCCCCATTCCGCCCCCAATTGGCGACAGCGCTCTAGCTTGTCCTGGTGCGACGCCGTAACCAAGACCCGACATCCAGCCTCCCGCGCCAATTGAATCGCCGCCGTCCCCACTCCACTAGCCCCCCCGTGAATCAGCACCGTCTCCCCCTTTGCCAATCCCCCTTCCATAAAGAGATTGACAAACGCCGTAAGAAATACCTCCGGCGTCGCTCCTGCCCGCACAAAATCCCATCCTTCCGGTACCGGCATCAACTGCTGCTGTGGTACCGCCACTTGCTCGGCATATCCACCACCGGCCAATAGCGCGCATACCCGCTCTCCGGGTTGCCACTTGCCCACCCGTTCCCCCACTTCTACTACAATGCCAGCCATCTCCAACCCCAGATACTCCGGCGCCCCCGCTGGCGGCGGATATTGCCCTGCCCGCTGCAATAGATCCGCCCGATTTACCGCCGTGGCGTAGACGTCCACCAACACCTCCTCTGCCCCACAAACCGGATCCTCTACCTCCTCCCAGCTCAGTGGCTGCCCCGCGCTTTCCTGATCCACAACAATAGCCTTCATGACGTCCCTCCTATGCGCTATACTCTGCTGTTTTTTTCTTGCCAGCGCAAGCCCCTTCTCTGCTCCATACCTGCCTTGTCCCCGCTCTCCCCAAAACCTACCTTATTACGCAGTCCATTTTTGCCACTCCAAACCTCGCTAACTCATGATCGCAGCCGACCGCCTCCGCACCCTAAAACGCCTGGCCATCCAGACCCGCCGCCTCGTAATCGAATCGGTCCACCACGCCGGCGCCGGCCACCTCGGCGGCCCCCTATCCGCCGCTGAATTGCTCACTGCCCTCTACTTCGAAGTATTAAACATCGATCCCCAAAATCCCCGCGACCCCAAGCGCGATCGCTTTATCCTCTCCAAAGGCCACTGCTCCATTGGTCTCTACACCACCCTCGCCCTACGCGGTTATTTCCCCGTCGAAGAGCTGAAAACTTTCGACGCACTCAACTCCCGTCTCCAAGGTCACCCCGACATGGCCGTGCTGCCCGGTCTCGACATGTCCAGCGGTTCTCTGGGTCAAGGCCTCTCCCCCGGCATTGGCATGGCCCTGGCCGCCAAACTCAAGAACCACAGCTACCACACCTGGGTCATGCTCGGCGACGGCGATGCCCAAGAGGGCCAAATCTGGGAAGCTGCCTTCATCGCCGAGCGCTACCAGCTCGACAACCTCACTGCTATCCTCGATTGCAACGGCCTGCAACAATACGGCTGGGCCACCCCGGCCGGCTACGACGACCTGGCGCGCCGCCCACCGCAGGAAAACGCAGCGGAAAAATGGCGCGCTTTCGGTTGGCACACCTTCGAAATCGACGGCCACGACCTAGAACAAATCCTCGACACCTACGCCCAGGCCCAAACGATCAAAGATCGTCCCACCATCATCATTGCCCGCACCGTCAAAGGCAAGGGCGTTTCTTATATGGAAAACGACTTCAACTGGCATACCCAACCAGTTACCGATGACCTGCTGCGCACCGCCCAGCAGGAACTGGCAGCCCAGGAGGCCACACTGTGAGTATACAGCTTACCGACCAGGTCTCTGCTCAGCGCGATGTCTTTGGCGACACGCTCATCGAATTGATTGATCGCGACGATCGCGTCTACGTGCTCGATGGCGACCTGGCCAACTCCACCAAGGCCGACAAAGTGGCGCGCCAACGTCCCGCACACTTCCTCGAAATGGGCATCGCCGAGCAAAATATGATGGGGGTGGCCGCCGGCATGGCCAGCTGCGGTCTGATCCCCTGGCTCAGCAGCTTCGCCTGCTTTTTAGTCAACCGCGACCTCGACCAATTGCGCGTCGTCGTGGCCCAACCCGGCCTCAACGTAAAAATTGGCGCCGCCTACACCGGCCTGCTCACCGGCCTGACCGGTAAGACCCACCAGGAAGTCTCCGACATCGCCATCATGCGCTCCATGCCCAATATGACCGTTTTGGCACCGGCCGATGGCATCGAAACGCGCCAGGCCATGATCGCCGCCACCCAATTCGACGGGCCGATCTACCTGCGCCTTACCCGCGACCCGGCACCGGTCATCTTTGGCGACGACTATCACTTTGAGATCGGCCCGACGGTAACGCTGCGCCAGGGCAGCGACGTGACCATCATAGGCACTGGCGTCCAGAGCGTGCGCGCCCTACAAGGGGCTGAACTATTGGCGCAGAAAGGCATCGACGCCCATGTGCTACACGTGCCCACACTCAAACCCCTAGACCAAGAAGCTATCGTCGCTGCTGCCGCCAAAACGGGCAAAGTGCTCACCACTGAAGATCACACCGTCCTCGGCGGCTTGGGCGGTGCCGTGGCCGAAGTGCTCGGCGAGCACCACCCTACTCCAATCAAACGCTTGGGCATCCAGGATTGCTTTGGCGAGTCGGCACCCAACGATGAACTGCTAGAGAAATACGGCTTAACTCCACAGCACATAGCCGCCGCCGCCGAGAGTATGCTGACATGAAGAGATCTTAATGGAATTAAAAATAGAAGCAGAACGAGCACGCACCTTCTGCCTGGACGTGCTCGACCAGGTCGGGGTTCCCACAGCCGCAGCTCAGGTTTGCGCCGAGAGCTTGATTGATGCCAGTTTGCGCGGGGTGGACAGTCACGGAGTGGCCCTGCTGACCACCTACGTAGAGCGCATCCACTCGGGGCAAATCAAACCCGGTGAGCAATGGATCATTCGCCGCGAAGGCCCCACCACTGCCCTGTGCGACGGCCAACACGGATTGGGCCCCCCCTTGGCCTGCGACGCTGTAGACCTGGCCGTCGAGAAGGCACAAAACTATGGATTGGGCGCTGTTTCACTCTTCGATAGCAATTATCTCGGCGCCCTTTCTTTTTATGTCCGTCGCATTGCCGAGCGCGGCGCCATCGGCCTGTGCACGGCCAACGCCACGCCGCGCGTCGCACCCTTTGGAGGCCGCCAGGGTTTGCACGGCACCAATCCTATCGCCTATGCCGCACCCACTCAAACGGGCGAACCCCTCGTTTTTGACACCGCTACGGGGCACGCCGCCGCTCGCATCCACCAAGCGCTCGACGAAGGTAGAGCGCTCAACGAAGGGGTTGCCTTAGACGCTCAGGGCGAGGCCACTACCGACCCACAGACTGCCCTCCAAGGCTGGCTTTTGCCCGTCGGCGGCACCATAGGTTATGGTCTGGGATTATTAGCTGATCTACTCAGTGGAGGACTGACCGGCGGCCCTTGCGGCAAAGACGTTCCCCCAGTCACCGATATGACAGGACCCTACGGTTGCGGGTTCTTCGCCCTGGCCATCGACCCCGAATGTTTTGGCGGCGGCGATGTCTTTGCCGAACGCTGCTCTTTTCTGGTCGACTCCACCCGCGCCGTGCCGCCAGCCGCAGGGTTCGACCAAGTGCGCGTGCCGGGAGACCGCGCCGGTGCCGAGCAGGAGCACCGGCTCAGCACCGGCATCCCCTTTACCGCGCGCCGCTGGCAAGCCATTCTGGACCGCCTGGCTGCCTGTGATGTCGACGTTGAGGGTTGGCGTAGTCTATAGCAACCCTCAACGCATGCGCGGCACAGCGGGCACTTCGAGATTAAAACTCTCGCCTATTTACTGTGGACAGGCCGCCACCAGTCGGCCTACCTCTTCGAGCTGGATATCGATAGCGTCCATTGCTTTAAACACTGCGCTTCTCCGACTTGCTTCAATTTCCGGAGCCGGCAGTAAATGATAGGGAGACCTGTCTTCCTGCCATTTGCTTTTATCCCACATACCCCCGGTAACTTGGTCCAATTCGTTCTTCGGTACCCCCAATCCGGAAATACCTTTAGGCGGCGTAAATAAATAAAGGTATCATCTATTTGTGCCTGCTAGGCTTGATGATATAGTTCCACTCACCGTGAAAGACATCGCGCTTCATGTTAACCTCATTCATCTCTTCCGCAGTA
>Ga0114993_10005048_pt1 | contig 12874 bp, 12 predicted proteins | sample ArcticOcean_MG_C_FD_87042 | JGI IMG/M metagenome (GOLD analysis project Ga0114993, IMG submission 87042) | Marine microbial communities from western Arctic Ocean - ArcticOcean_MG_CB2_150 | ecosystem: Environmental > Aquatic > Marine > Oceanic | place: Arctic Ocean: Canada Basin | collected...
CTCGTTCAGTCCAAGACGGGCGGCCCAGCGCAAGGATGCCGCCAAATCGATCCGCATTTGCGCAATGTCCATCACCGCCTCCACAACAAAATACCAATGTCCGGCGCAATGTGCCGTCCTGACAGAAAAACCGCAATGGGTAAGATTATAGTAGCCCTAACCAGGCTTCCGGCCCCAGACCTGTAGCATGCTAATATGGGTCGAAATGGTGCCAGGATCCCGCAAATGGGCCTCGCAGGCGGCCAGAGCTTCCTCCAGTTCGTGCACCGTGATCAATTCGCGGGCAAGCAGCGCCTGCTGCACCGAACGGACGGTTTCAGGCAGGTATAATGCCATGTCATCAAAGATGCGCGTACCGGCCTGACAGGGCCTGATATTGATCCGCTCATAGCCCGATCGCCGCAACAATTCGAAGGCGCGCGGACCGGCGGCGGCATCCCCGACCTCGTTGACGACTCTGAACAGAAGTTCTCACAAACGGTAAAAGGCGTCATGGGGGGAAAGCAATCGATACCAATACCATTGCCTTCCTGCAGCGCTATGATCCCACTAAGCTTCAGCAAACGCGCGGCGACCCCGACCATCGCGTCGTGTTGGCCGACGGTAGTCGGGACAAAGCGCAGGTGGACGAAGTCGAAACTTTCCGCCGGCAGATCCTTGTCCAATATGCCCGACTGATGGAAGCTGACGTTTTCCAGCCCGCCATTCAGGCCCCGCGGCCAGGCTATTCTCCTGTTGATCCAGGCCAACGACATGTCCCTTTGGTCCGCCCCGAACGCTCAACAAGTCCATGATACCGCCACCACCGCAGCTCAGCTCGGCACAGCGCCAGCCTGTCTCAATACCAATACGATCCAGCATGACCGCTGCCTCGGGCGCCAAAGCTTCGGCCTGGGCGCGCTAGCGGCGAAACTCATCCGTGCTGCTGTGCAAGATGTACTTGGACTAAGACATGGCGGAACTTCCCGGAGCAAATAGCGGCACGAATTATGTGCAAAACGGATAGCAAAACGGATAGCCCCTGGATATGCTGCGGTCAACACGTTCGGAGTATGTGAGACCATGAAAATTTCCAGTACGATCAGTCGCAATATGCAGGTTAACGGCAATGGCACGGCGACGATCTTTCAAGACCGGCAGCACAGTTGGCTCCAATTCGGCGAACGTATTGCCAGACTGGCGGGGGGTCTAAAAAACCTAGGCCTGCAGAGCGGCGACCGGGTAGCGGTTTTGTCCCTGAACAACGACCGTTATATGGAATGCTATTTTGGCGTGCCGTGGGGTGGCTATGTCCTGGTGCCCATCAACACCCGCCTGGCGCCGCCTGAAATCGTCTTCTGGCTGAACGATTCCGGCGCCACTGTATTGATGGTGGACGAAAGTTTCGTCCCAATGCTGCCAAAAATTCAGGACCAAATGGAAACCGTCAAACATTTGGTCTTTCTGGGTGATGGCCCACCGCCACAGGGTATGTTTTCGTTTGAAGGTTTTCTGGACGGCGTTTCCGCCCTGCCTGCGGTCGAGAGCCAAAGCGAGGATCTGGCCATGCTATACTACACGGGCGGGACCACTGGGCGGTCCAAAGGCGTGATGTTGAGCCAGCACAACGTTCTCTACAACGCCCTGCAATTCGCCCCAAAGGTCGGTTATCGTAGCCACTCGGTCTATCTGCACGCAGCTCCGATGTTCCATATCGCGGACGGGGCCTGCACCTACGCCATCGCTACCGCCGCCGGATCTTCCGTCATAATTCCCGGATTCGAGCCGCAGGCCGCCCTGAACGCCATTCAAGACCATAAAATCTCGGTCACCTTATGGGTACCGACCATGGTTAATATGGCCGTGCATTTCCCAGGCGTTGAAGACTTCGATCTATCCAGTCTGGTCGACATGATGTATGGCGCCTCGCCCATGCCCGAGGCGGTGGTCCGCCGCGCCATGGAGGTAATGCCCCATGCCCGTTTCCATCACGCGTATGGGCAGACGGAATCCGCACCCATCCTGACCATGTTGGAACCTGACCGCCACGTGCTCGATCCCTCTCTCGGCAAGCCGGGTTCCTGCGGTCAGGCCCTTATGGGGGTGGAACTGCGCATCGTCGATGAGGATGATAACGAGGTTCCCACCGGTACGGTGGGCGAAATATGTGCCCGTGGCGACAACGTCATGCTGGGTTATTGGCGGCAGCCGGAGATGACCGCCCATGCCCTGCGCAAAGGCTGGCTACACACGGGCGACGGCGCGCGCATGGACGAAGAGGGCTTTGTATATATTGTCGATCGGGTCAAGGACATGATAATCTCGGGCGGCGAAAATGTCTATTCAGTCGAGGTGGAAGACGCTGTCTATCAGCACGCAGCCGTGGCTGAATGCGCGGTAATCGGCATTCCTGACGAGAAATGGGGCGAGCAGGTGCACGCCATTATCCGTCTGCATGAGGGACAGAATGCGGATGAACAGGCGATCATTGCCCATTGCAATGCCCTGATAGCCGCTTTCAAATGCCCCAAATCCGTGGAATTTCGTGCTGATCCCCTGCCTCTTTCGGGTGCCGGGAAAATTTTGAAGACGACCCTCCGCGAATCCTTCTGGGCCGATCAGGACAAGGCCGTGCATTAGACCTAATTGATGATTTACACCAGGTTGTTTACGGATCACGGAAGTAGATCGAGCTCAAGGTACCCTCGGCGCTGGTGCGTTCTACAGGACCTCCGATAATGTCAATGCCGCGGGCCTCAAGCTCGCGCTTGATCTCCGCCACGGCAATGGTGCTGATTAGGCAAAATCCTGGGTCCCGGCCAGATGGTTCGGCGCATGCAGTCCAGCGTACCCGCCCGCAGTCTGAAAATTGAATTTTACCCGCCAACATACAGCGCGAGCCAGCCATCTCCGAACGTCACTTTCTCCATATCCAGGATGCGGACATAGAAATACGCCATGGCGTCGACGTCGCCGCACGGCAGAACCAGATGATCCAAACGGTCTAAATCTATGCGCATCAAAACGGCTCCTTGACGGGGGCTTTCCCGGAACATCTGAATGCCTATCTTTGGTTTGTCGGGGCACTGGAAAAATACGGTTCTTCATTGCGCTGAAGCGGCGAGAGGTTTAGGTTTTGCCGCGCCTAAAATCGAACGAATCATTGTGAATTGAAAGGTCGCGTTGTCATGCCATTCCTTGCCAACTCCCTCGCGCGCGTACAGCCGTCCGCCACCATGGCGATCAGCGACCAGGCCCGTAATATGAAAGCCGCGGGCCAGGACGTCATCGGCCTGAGCGCCGGTGAACCGGATTTCGACACCCCCGACAACATCAAGCAGGCGGCGATCGAGGCGATCGAGGCGGGTGATACCAAATATACCGACGTGATCGGCACCCCGGCCCTGCGTACGGCCATCGCCGCCAAGTTCAAGCGCGACAATGGACTGGACTACGGCATCGACCAGATCATCGTATGTTCCGGGGGCAAGCAGGCGTTGTACAGCGCCCTGATCGCCACCCTTAACCCCGGCGACGAGGTGGTTATCCCCGCGCCCTTTTGGGTCTCCTACCCGGACATGGTGTACTTGGCCGGGGGAACGCCGGTGATCGTCGACGTCACGGCGGAAACCTCGTTCCGGATGACAGCGGATGATCTGGAGGGGGCTATCACGAGCAAGACGAAATGGCTGATCTTCAACTCTCCGTCCAACCCCTCGGGCGCGGCTTATAGCCGCGACGAGTTGCAGGCACTGACCAACGTGCTGATGCGCCATCCTCATGTCTGGGTGATGGCCGACGATATATACGAGCATCTGGTCTATGACAATTTCATCTTCGTAACGCCGGCCCAGGTAGAGCCTGGCCTGTACGACCGCACCTTGACCGTCAACGGCGTTTCGAAGGCCTACTGCATGACCGGCTGGCGGATCGGCTACGCCGCCGGACCGGCGGAATTAATTAAGGCAATATCGAAGGTGCAATCGCAAAGCACCTCCAACCCCTCGTCCATAAGCCAAGCCGCAGCCGTCGAGGCCCTGAACGGCCCGCAAGACTTTATTGCCGCGCATAACGAGGTCTTCAAGGAGCGCCGTGACCTGGTAGTCGGCATGTTGAACCAGGCCAGGGGTATTGATTGCCTGACGCCGGAGGGCGCTTTCTATGTTTATCCAAGTTGCGTGGGCTGCATCGGGAAAAGCACGCCGGCTGGCAAGAAAATCGAGACTGACCTGGATTTCATCACCGAGCTATTGGCGACGGAAGGCGTCGCCGTGGTGCATGGCGCGGCCTTTGGCCTGTCGCCGCATTTTCGCATATCCTACGCCACATCGACCGAAGCACTGGAAGACGCCTGCCGGCGTATCCAGCGCTTTTGCGGTTCATTAATCTAGGGGATACCAACAATGTCACTTAAAATAGCCGTCATGGGGGCGGGCGGCATCGGCGGCTATTACGGTGGCCGGCTGGCAGCCGCCGGTATGGATGTCACGTTTATTGCCAGGGGCGCACATCTGGCGGCCATGCAGAAAGACGGCCTACGGATCATCTCGCCCTTGGGCGATGTCCATATTCCTGCCGTTAAGGCCACGGATGATCCGGCCACAATTGGCCCGGTCGATATCGTGATGTTTTGCGTCAAATTATATGATGTGGATGAGGCATCTGAACTTTGCCGGCCGCTGATCGGCCCAAATACGGCGGTAATTTCGTTTCTGAACGGCATCGATTCCGAGGTCCGCATGCAAGCCATCCTGGGCGCTGGTACCGTAGTCGGCGGGGTGGCGCAAATCCCGTCCAACATCAGAAATCCCGGCGTGATTGAACACAAGGCGCAGTTCGCAGTGCTGGAGTTCGGTGAACTGGACAGCCGCGACAGCCCGCGTCTGACCACGTTTCACGATGCCTGCACCGAGGCCGGAATTCAGAGCTATCTAGTCGGTAATATCGAGGCGGCGATCTGGCTAAAATTTGCCATCCTAGTGCCCTTCGCCACGGTCTGCTGCCTGACCCGCCTGCCCGGAAAAATCCTGATAGAGGATCCGGACGTGCAGGAACTAGCCTTCACCGCCATCCGTGAAATCATCGCCTTGGCCGCGGCCAAGGGCGTGCCCCTGCCGCCAGACGCCTTGCAGTCCCGCATGGACATGTTGAACAATTTTGCCAATGCAAAACCATCGATGTTGGTCGATCTTGATGCCGGCAAGCGTATCGAGCTAGAAGGTTTGCAGGGCGCCGTGGTACGCATGGCGGCGGAATTAGGGGTGCCTACACCGGTCCATAAGGTCGCTTACGCCGCTTTAAAGCCCTATTTAAACGGCACGCCGGGCCAATAAATTTCCGTTTCTTGGGAATTTATTGCGAAACCACTTGCGCCCAACCCCTGCCCGTTGATTAAATTGACCTCTAATGGACCAAGGTGAGCCGACGTCAAGAAATCGGCCCCCTGGTAGCCACGCTTGGCACCTCTTGGGACGACCAATGTAGATTAGGTGAGCAAGATGACCAACAGCAAACCCTCCGGCCCCCGCAGCGTCGCATTGATAGGCCCTTATTTGTCCGGTAAGACCACGCTGCTTGAAGGTCTTTTGCATACCTCGGGCACGGTCGGGCGCAAGGGCTCGGTCACTGAAGGCAACACGGTTGGCGATAGCGCGGCGGAATCGCGGAATCGCCATATGAGCACCGAGGTCAATGTCGCCACAGCCCGGTTCATGGATGACGAGATCGCATTTCTGGACTGCCCCGGTTCCATCGAGTTGTTGCAGGAAAGCCTGTTTGTCCTGCCCGGCGTCGATGCCGCCGTCGTGGTCTGCGAACCCGACAAGGACAAAGCCCAGGCCCTGGCGCCATTGCTGCACACACTGGATGAATTGGGCGTCCCGCATATGTTGTTCGTGAACAAGATAGACAAGGCGACCATTACGGTACAGGCCTTGCTGGACGCCTTACAGCCGATTTCATCGAAACCATTCGTCCTGCGCCATATCCCAGTACAGAAGGGGGACGAGATTACCGGCTACATCGATTTGGCTTCCGAACGCGCCTACCACTACCAGGCTGGCCAGATTTCGCAGATAGTGGAACTGCCCGGCACCGAGGAAGGTGCCTTTGGCGAGGCTCGCTATGGTATGTTGGAAGCCTTGGCGGATTTTAATGACGCGTTGATGGAAAAGGTACTGGAGGACGTCACCCCGGAAAAGGACGAATTATACGCTAACCTCACCAAGGATTTTCAGAACGGCGAGATTATCCCTGTGCTTCTAGGCGCGGCGGAACAAGGCGGCGGCCTGTTCCGCCTGTTGAAAGCATTGCGCCATGAAGTACCCAGTGCCAACCAAGCGGCCGCGCGCAGGGGCACCGACGTCTCTACGGGAACGGTGGCCCAGGTTTTGAAGACCTATCACACCCAACATGGCGGAAAATTGTCCGTCGCCAGGGTCTGGGCCGGTGAACTGAAGGACGGCATGACCCTGAACGGACAACGGGTTTCCGGAATTTTTCGTTTAATGGGCCATAACCAGGAAAAAATTTCGTCCGCCAAACCGGGTGAGGTCGTCGGTCTAGGCCGCATGGAAGAGGCAGTGACGGGCGAAACCCTGTCCGACAATGGCGCCGATGCCTTGACCATGCCGGAAATATTGTCACCTGTCTTCTCCCTGGCGATCGCCGCCGTGCGCCGAGATGACGAGGTAAAACTTTCCACCGCCCTGGCAAAGGTGCGGGACGAGGATCCATCGGTTTTCGCCGGCAATGATCAGGCCACCCAGCAACTGGTGTTGCGCGGCCAGGGTGATATCCATCTAAAAATCGCCATGGACCGGCTGAAGCTGAAGTATGGTCTGGAAGTCACTTCGGAGCAGCCGAAGGTGCCTTATATGGAGGGCATTCGCAAAAGTGTGGAACAACATGGCCGGCACAAGAAACAATCAGGCGGGCACGGTCAATTTGGCGATGTGCATTTGGAGATCAAGCCCCTGCCCAGAGGCTCGGGCTTTGAGTTCGTGGATAAGATCGTTGGCGGCGCGATTCCGCGGCAATATATCCCAGCGGTCGAGGCGGGAGTCGGAGAATATCTCAACAAGGGGCCATTAGGCTTTCCCGTCGTGGATGTTTCGGTGAAATTGTACGATGGTCAGTACCACGCCGTTGATTCGTCGGAAATTGCCTTCAAAACGGCGGCCCGCATCGCCATGACCGATGGCATGAAGCTGTGCAGTCCCGTCCTGTTGGAGCCAATCCTGCACGTGCAGATTACCGCGCCATCGGAGCATACACCCAAAATCAATGCGATCGTTTCCAGCCGCCGTGGCCAGATTCTGGGCTTCGATACGCGCCTGGGTTGGATTGGTTGGGATATTGTTTCAGCCCACATGCCCCAGTCGGAGTTGCATGACCTGATTATAGAATTGCGCTCCGCCACCCAAGGCACGAGCAGCTATACAGCCAGTTTCAACCGTTTGCAGGAATTGACCGGGCGCTTGGCCGACGACGTAGTGACCGCCCATAACGAGGGCGTAGCTGCCTAAACAAATATGAAATTTGGCCGGACCAAATCATAATTATTAGACTTTAGGAGACTTTATTTTGGAACAGTCAGCGGCCGCAGAAGCGGCGGAAATTTTAGCTCAGGCACGCCGTAGCGGCCAGAACATCGACGAGCTACCCAGCCATCTGCAACCGCAGAACCTGGACGATGCGTATCAAATTCAGAGCACTTTGATCCCCTTGGTCGAAGAACTCTCCAACGGCCGGCGCCTGGGCTACAAAGGTGGCGCAACGGCAGAGGCACCACAAAAACTGTTGGGTATAGATCATCCGTTCTACGGCGTGCTGATTTCGTCCTACATGCTAAAAAGCGGTGACACTATCCCCGCGGATGCCTGCAAGGCAAAATTGCTGGAAGTGGAATTCGCCTTTCACATGGCCGAAGACCTGCCCCCTGCGGCCGCGCCATATGATGTGGCCGGGGTCTTGGCGGCAGTGGGCAGTTTCATCACATCGATTGAAGTTGCCGATTTACGCTATACTGGGGGCATGGCGGCCGGCGGGCTGCAGGTTATTGCCGATAATTCCGCCGCCGGCTTTTGGCTGGCCGGCACGGAATATGAGGATCTGAATACCGTCGATTTCGATGATTTCCCAGTCACGCTGCATATCAACGGCGAACTGGTGGTGGCAGGCAACTCCGCCAACGTATTGGGCAATCCACTAAATTCACTGACATGGCTGGCCAATACTTTGTGCACCCAGGGCGGTGGGCTGAAAGCAGGCGAAATTATTACCGCGGGATCATGCATTGCGCCGACCCCGGCCCAGGCCGGTGACCAGGCTGTCGCCGGCTTTGGCGCGCTGGGCGAGGTCACGGTGCATTTTGGAACCTGATCCCCTGAACACGGCGCAATTCGACCAGGCGGCGGGCCTGTTGCTTAAGGCGCGGCTTGACCGCCAGCGTATAGAGGCTCTGCCCGACGATTGCCGCCCCCGGGACGAGGCCGCGGCCTATCAAATTCAGGATCGCTATGTCGCACGGATGCTGATGCACTATGGCGGCGATATAATCGGCTATAAGGCCGGCTGCACCAATGCGACGGCGCAACGGCAATTGGGTCTAACATCGCCTTTTGGCGGCCCCTTGATGTCGGCATTTGCCTTGCCCTCGCCGGCTGAAATATCAAGTGAAGAGGGTTTCATGCGCATGATCGAGGCGGAAATCGGCTTTCGTCTAGGCCAGGATTTGCCCGCCGCGGGCGCCCCTTACGAAGCGGCAACGGTGCGCCCGGCCCTGGCCGCCGTATTCGGCGCCATTGAAGTGGTGGATTCCCGTTATATGGATTGGACCACCGCCGGCGCAGCGCAACTGATTGCCGATAACGCCAGCACCGGCTTTTGGGTGCATGGCGATGAAATTACTGATTTGGACAGTTTGGATCTAGCCGACCATCCGGTTCGGGTCCGGCGCAACGGCGTCTGGGCCGAAACGGGCAATAGCGCCAACGTATTGGATAATCCCTTGAACGTGGTGGCCTGGCTGGCCAATCACCTCATCTCCAGAGGAAATTACCTGAAATCTGGCCAATTGCTGACCACGGGGACCATGATTGCGGTCAACGGGGCGGAGAATGGCGACTTCATTGAAGCGGATTACGGCAGCCTGGGCACTATCTCCGTCCGCTTCGGTGGGTAATGTCATGACTGCCAAGAAAATTGACCAGGCTGTGGAACTGTTGTTACAGGCACGGCTTGAAGACCAACGCATCGCGGCTCTGCCCAATGCCTGTCGGCCCAAAGACGAAGCCGAGGCCTATCTGGTCCAGGACCGTTCGGTAGATCGGATGCTGGCCCATTGTGGTGGCGATTTCATCGGCTACAAGATCGGTCGCACCAGCGTGATGGCGCAAAAACATTTGGGCTCGTCGTCGCCAATTGCCGGCACCTTGATGTCCGTCTTTGCCCGCACCGGGCCGGCAGAAATCTCGGCCGATGACGGTTTCATTCGTATGATCGAGGCGGAAATCGGCTTTCGTCTGGGCCAGGACCTGCCCGCCACCGAGCAGCCTTACGAGGCAGCAACGGTACGACCTGCCCTCACCACAGCATTCGGTGCCATTGAAGTCGCGGATTCCCGTAATCTGGAATGTACCACCGCCGGGCCGGCGCAACTAATCGCCGACAACAGTTCTGCCGGCTTTTCGGTTTACAGCGAAGAATTCGGCGATATGGACAGCCTGGATCTGGCCGACCATCCGGTTCGGGTCCGGCGTAACGGCGCCTGGGCCGAAAAAAGCAGCAACGCCAAGGTGTTGGATAATTCTATGAACGTGGAGGCCTGGATGGCCAATCACCTCGTCGCCATGGGCGCATACCTGAAAGCCGACCAGTTGCTGACCACGGGCACCATGATTGCCGTCAGCCCGGCGAAAAAAAGTGACGTTGTCGAAGCGGACTACGGCAGCCTGGGGTCGGTCAAGGTCTCGTTCGTCCTAAATGAAATTCGGACAAGTGAATAGCAAACACGGGCAGGGAATTATTATGTTGATAAATTCACCACAGTCTTGGCAGATGCCGGAACGCGAGGCGACGCCGGAGCATGTATTTCTCAATCGGCGGCACTTTATGGCCGCCCTGACCGCTGGTGCAGCGGCCCTGATCGGTGGCAGCGCGTTTGCCGCCGAGGAGGCCGATCCCACGGCGGATCTGTACCCGGCCCAGCGCAATAAGAACTACGTTCTGGACCGCCCGGTGACAAAGGAGTCCGATGCGGCAGCATACAACAATTTTTTTGAATTCGGCTCTCACAAACGCATTGCCATGCAAGCCCGTTCTCTCAAGACCCGACCCTGGACTGTGTCCTTCGAGGGCATGGTGGAAAAGGAACGCCAGGTCGATATCGATACCCTAATCCGAGCCATGCCGTTGGAAGAGCGCCTGTACCGTTTGCGCTGTGTCGAGGCCTGGTCGATGGCCGTGCCCTGGTCCGGTTTCGCCATGTCGGAACTGGTAAAATACGCCAAGCCGCTATCGTCGGCGAAATATGTGGTGATGCAAACGTTCCTTAATCCGAAAATGGCCAGCGGGCAAAAACAGGTCTGGTACCCGTGGCCCTATACGGAAGGGCTAACCATTGCGGAGGCCACCAACGAACTGGCCTTCATGGTCACTGGCATTTACGGCAAGCCCCTGGCCAAACAATTCGGTGCCCCCCTGCGCCTGGCAGTGCCTTGGAAATACGGCTTTAAATCAGTCAAATCCATCGTTAGTTTTAAATTTACCGACAAGCGTCCGACGACCTTTTGGGAGCAAATTCAATCTGCCGAATATGGCTTCTGGGCCAACGTTAATCCGGAAGTCTCCCATCCGCGGTGGAGCCAGGCCAGCGAGCGCATTTTAGGCACCAACAAACGTGTACCGACCCTGCCCTACAACGGTTACGGCGAGCAGGTTGCCGCGATGTATAGCGACATTAAGGGCGAAAATCTGTTCAGGTAAAATGGGGCCGCCCATGACGCCAGCAACTCATGAGTTGGTAATCTTTGATTGCGACGGGGTGCTGGTCGACAGCGAACCTTTAGCCTGTCGTATTCTGGCGGGCTGTTTTCAGGCGGCTGGCTTTCCTATCTCATATGAAACTTGCGTGGCCGAGATGGTGGGCTTGGCGTTGCCCAGCTGTTTTAAGCTGGCCGAGGAATTGCACGGCGGGACGCTGCCCGACGATTTTTTTGCAACCGTTCAAACGAAAACCTATCAGGCTTTTCGGGAAGAATTACAGCCCATTCCCGGTATCCGCGCGGCGATAGAGGCGATCCCGCTGCCGCGCTGTGTCGCCTCGTCCTCGGAACAGGACAAGATCGCCCTATCGTTGAGCCAAACCGGATTGGCCCAATTGTTTGGCGACAAGGTCTATTCGGCCCAGCAGGTCGCCCGTGGCAAACCATTTCCCGATCTGTTTCTGTTCGCAGCACGGCAGATGGGTGTGGGCGCAAAGAATTGCGTGGTCATCGAAGACAGCTTTTACGGCGCCCGCGCGGCGCGAGCCGCCGGCATGTCCGTACTAGGTTATGCGGGCAGTGGTTTCGCCCGGCAACTGGCGGACGAAGGGGCCCAGGTCTTCGATAGCATGACGGCGCTACCCGGATTACTGGGTTTCGAGGCATAATGGTGCGATGCATGATAATCGACGCAAATATGAGGAAGTCCCGATGACCGAAAGCAAACTGCCTCTGGCTGGTATCAACGTCCTTGATCTGACCCACGCCCGGGCTGGACCCACCGCCGTGCGCCAATTGGCGGATTGGGGCGCGAATGCCATCAAGATCGAGGTCCCAGCGAACAAGGAGGAAGGTTTGGGCGGCGCCCGGCATGGCCCGGATTTCCTGAACCTGCACCGCAACAAACGGGCCCTGAGCTTGAACCTGAAAAAGCCCGAGGGGCTTGAGATTTTCATGGCCCTGGCTAAGGATGCCGACGTCATCGTCGAGAATTTTCGGGCCGAGGTGAAGCATCGCCTTGGCGTCGATTATGAAAGCGTGCGGGCCATCAATCCGCGCATCATCTATGGCTCCATCTCGGGCTTCGGGCAGACCGGGCCTATCGCCAAGCGGGCTGGGGTGGATCAGATCGCCCAGGGCATGGGTGGCTTGATGTCCATAACTGGCCTGCCGGGACAAGGCCCCGTACGGGTGGGCATTCCCATCGCTGATCTGACCGCAGGGATGTATCTGGCCCAGGGTATCCTGCTGGCCCTGATCGAGAGGAGCCAGTCGGGCGAGGGCCAATGGGTTCATACCTCGTTACTGGAAGCGCAGATTTCCATGCTAGATTTTCAAGCCGCGCGCTGGTTGATCGACCAGGATGTGCCCGGACAGGCCGGCAACGATCACCCGACGGGTATCCCCATGGGCGCCTTTAAAACCGCCGACGGCATGGTCAACATCGCCGCTGCCGGCGGCCGCCTCTGGACCCGTTTTCTCGAAGTTGCAGGGGCTGGGGAACTAGCCGAACATCCCGACTACATCTCGCCCAAATTGCGTTCGCAGAACCGGGCGCAATTAAATTTGGTCATCGGCGACATCATGGCCAAGCGTAGCAGCCAGGATTGGATAGAATCTCTCAGCGAGGCGGGCGTGCCCTGCGGCCCCATCAACAGCATCGACCAGACCTTCGCCGAACCCCAGGTGCAGCATCTGGGTATTGCCCAGCCCATGCACCATCCGGTGAAAGGCACGGTCAATGTAGTCGGCCAGCCGGTGCATCTAGAACGCACCCCGCAGCCGGCCGAAATTCGCATGGCTACCCCGGAACTAGGCGGTAACACAGACGAAATCCTGGCGGATATAGGTTACGCTCAAGCCAGGATCGATGACCTTCGCGCCCGCGGCGTGGTATAAACTAGTTCCAA
>Ga0114993_10005050_pt1 | contig 12870 bp, 14 predicted proteins | sample ArcticOcean_MG_C_FD_87042 | JGI IMG/M metagenome (GOLD analysis project Ga0114993, IMG submission 87042) | Marine microbial communities from western Arctic Ocean - ArcticOcean_MG_CB2_150 | ecosystem: Environmental > Aquatic > Marine > Oceanic | place: Arctic Ocean: Canada Basin | collected...
ATCATCAGCATGACCGTGGGGTTGAGCCCGGCCTCGCGCTCCGCTTCCAGGCGCCACAACGCGGCAACGCTTGCCAGCCACATTGCGCCGAGGCCAATCAATGCCATCGCGCCGGCAGTCTCGACACCCGGAAGTTCAAGCCAATAGAGCAGCGCCGCGCCGCCCACAGGGAACAGCAGCCAGCGGAAGAAGGCGGGCAGACGCAGCACGTCGAGGCAAAACCCAAGCGCCACGCCGCCCGCCACGCCATAGACCAGCTTTTCCAACCCATTCACCGGCGGATGCGGCGGGATGCCGATGATGAGGAAATAGACGGCGGCAAAACTCAGCGAAACCGCAGCGCCGGCGACAAGGGGCCCGCGGGTCCGTCCGTTCGCCAGACGGACGGCGCCGGTCAGAACAAACCCCAGCACAGCGGGAATGAGCGCGCTTTGAACCGCCGCCTGATCAAAAAAACCGATTTCTATGATGGCCTCCCGCGATCGCCCGCCGACCTTGGAAATTGGACTGCCGGGCCACATGTTTTACTGTATGTCATTAGCCTGCGCATTCGATAAAGGAAGCGGGATGGAGTTCAGCGTAAAACCGGAGCCTGAGAATCCGCGTCTCACGCGTGAGATGCGTGGCATCGATCAGAATGGAGAGGAATTGCAAATTCGCGTCGTCGAAGAACGGCCCATGACGATTTTCCTCAACGGCCAAGAGATCGTCACGGTCATGACGATCCGCGACCATCCGGAATATCTCGCGCTCGGCTATCTCCTCAATCAGCGCATGTTGCTGCCCGACGATACCGTGACGGCGGTCGATTATGACGAGGATATCGAAACCATCGTTGTGCGCACAAAGCGAAAGACCGATTACGAGAAAAAACTGCGCAAGAAAACACTCACCTCCGGCTGCGCTCAAGGCACTGTGTTCGGCGACATGATGGAGCATATCGACAGCGTTCAATTTCCGCCGGATGCGGTGCTCAAGACATCTTGGCTGTACACGCTCAGCCGTAAAATCAACACCCAGCCCAGCCTCTATCTGACAGCCGGCGCGATCCACGGCTGCGTGCTGTGCGAGGCAGATCGCCCGCTGGTCTATATGGAAGATGTCGGGCGTCATAACGCCATCGATAAAATTGCTGGTTATATGTTCCGTAGCGGCGTCGCGGCGGAAGGCAAGATGTTCTACACCACCGGGCGGCTCACCAGCGAGATGGTGTTGAAGACCGTGCAGATGGGTATCCCGGTATTGATATCGCGCTCTGGCTTCACCGCCTGGGGCGTGGAACTGGCACGCCAAACCGGGCTGACCCTGGTTGGCCGCGCCAAAGGTAAACGCTTTATTGTGCTCGCCGGAGAAGAGCGCATCCAATTCGATGCCGATGCAAGCGAGGTGGCCGAAGCGGCGCGACGGAAACGGCGCGGCGGGACCAGCGCCGCCTGAGTTTTTGCGCCATGAAACTCGAATTACATTGGCAAGGGCCGTACGGCGCCGGGTTGTTTCCAGACACGGCTGAAGGCATGGAAAATTTGCTGCGCGCCGGAGTTTATCTGCGCATCAAGTGCTATTCAGGCGGGCGAACCGTCGCCTATGTCGGGCAATCAAAACAGGTGCTAGCGCGCATCGACCAGCATATCGGCGGCGTGCTCGGGCTTACCCATGGCCTGCGCGATGAGTCCGGCCAGATGGTTTTCTCGCCGGCGTTCGACGCCCGTCTCCGTGCCCTCAATGATATCGACAAGGTCGCTCAATTGGCGCTGGCGGAGGCGCGCCGCATGCGCTTTTATTGCGCTTTCTGCGACGATGGTTTCGACAGCGATTTTCTGGGGCTGGTGGAATATCTGCTGATGCAACGCCTCGGTGTTGCCGGCGGTGCTTGTGATGCGGAAAACATCAACCGCCCGCCGGTGGCGGATTTCGACGCCGAGGTGGTTGTTGAAAGCGAATTTGGCGCTCTATCGGCCGCCTGCAGAAAACTGGTTGGCGGTTTGGTTGGCGAAGCGCCGTTGATGGTGGAGGACGCAGTTGGTTGAAATAAAATCAATCGCCGGGGTGATATTGGCGGGCGGTCTGGCCCGGCGCATGGGCGGCGGCGATAAAAGCCTGCGCCCGCTCGCTGGGACGCCGATCCTCGGCCATGTAATGGCGCGGGTGCGCCCCCAGGTCGGGCCGCTGTTGTTGAACGTCAACGGTGACCCGGCACGCTTCGAAGAATTTAGCTTGCCGATGGCGGCAGACGTGATCGAGGGCCATGCCGGGCCGCTCGCGGGAATATTGACCGGCATGGAGTGGGCGGCAGAACACGCGCCGGATTGCGCCTGGCTGGCGAGCTTCGCCACCGATGCGCCGTTTCTGCCCGGCGATTTGGTGGCCCGCCTCGATAGCGCGATCGCGGCCGAGGGCGCTGAGATGGCCTGTGCCGCCTCGAACGGCCGCAGCCATCCAGTGTTTGCACTGTGGCCGGTCGCGCTGCGCGCTGCACTGCGCCACGCGCTGGTGGATGAGGACATCCGCAAGATCGATGCCTGGACGGCGCGTTACAAAGTGGCGACGGTCGAGTTCGCACCGACGCCGCATGATCCGTTTTTCAACGCCAACCGCCCGGAAGATTTCGCCGAGGCGGAGAGATTGTTGGCCGAGATCGGTTAACCCGGGACCAGCGTGACGTATCGGCCGAGCGGCTTCAGGGCGCGGACGGAGCCGCCTTCGGCGACGAGTTGCGCCGTGCCGTCGAGGTCTGCCGGAATGAGTCCGGAAAGCACGTTGACGCCAAGCGCGAAGAGCCCCGGACACAGTGGCGCGCTCGGCCCCACCAGCACCGTAAAGACCGAAGCCGGCGCGAGGGCAAGCAGGCCCGCAAGGCTGCCGTTGGAAATCGTTGATGCTGTGATGGCGAGATATTTTGCCGCCGGAATGAGATCGGCGGCGGCTTCGGGCGGATAGTCTCCGGGGCCGGGCTCGCGCTCGATAATCGCGGCGCCGGGGAGTTTTTCGTCAAGCTCGGGAAAGCGCCCGATTACCACTGTGCGTTCACCACATGGCTTGATCATGTCGAGACCGTTTACGCTCACGCCTTTGAGGTCATAACGGTTGTGATGCGCGTTGGCTGCGGCATAGCCCAGCACGCGCTCGAATATATTGTCCGATTCCATAAGCGCGGCGAGATCGGTCAGGGCGCGACCTTGATAGCTGCCGGACTCGGGCAGGCTGCGGCAGCCCTCCGTGCCGCGCACCGGCGTATGCACCAGGCCGGCACCCACCGGCCCTTCAACGTAGGTCCAGTTGAGACCGATGATGACGCGTTTGGCCTTGCCGGAAATATCGTGACGGAGGACGGCGCGAAGCCGCTCGTCCACCCCGGTCATAGCGCCCTTACTCCGCCGCGGCGGATGCGGCCTTTTCTACTTTGGCGGCGCAGAACTTGAACTCCGGAATCTTGCCGACCGGATCGAGCGCCGGGTTGGTCAGCATATTGGCCGCCGCCTCGGCAAAACAGAACGGTACAAACACCACGCCCTTGGGAATGCCGGTATCGGCGCGCGCCTTCAAGGAAATGCGCCCGCGCCGCGTCGCCACCTCGATCTGGTCACCCGAGCGAATGCCGAGCCGCGCCATCTCCATCGGCGCCAGGCTGGCGACCGCTTCGGGCTCGAGCGTGTCGAGTGTTTCGGAGCGCCGCGTCATGGCGCCGGTGTGCCAATGTTCCAACTGCCTCCCGGTCGAGAGCACCATCGGATATTCCGCATCCGGCATCTCGTCGGGCTCGATGATGCTGGCCGGCACGAACTTGCCGCGCGTCGAAGGCGTTGGAAAGCCGTCGCTGAAAATGACATCGTTGCCGGGCACATCTTCACCGTCGCACGGATAGGTAACAACGCTCTCGCGCTCAAGGCGCGGCCACGAGATATTGTCGAGCGAGGCCATGCATTGCTTCATCTCAGCGAACACCTCCGACGGGTGGGCGTATTCCCAGCCGAGGCCGATGCGCTTCGCCAGTTCCGTGATGATCCACCAATCCGGCATGACGCCGTCTGGCGCATCGACCGCCTTCCGGCCCATTTGAATTTGCCGGTTGGTGTTGGTGACGGTGCCGTCTTTTTCGGGCCACGCCGTGGCCGGCAGGATCACGTCGGCGTAAAACGCGGTTTCGGTAAGAAAGATTTCCTGCACCACGAGATGGTCGAGCTTGGCGAAGGCTTCGCGCACATGGTGGGTGTTGGGGTCCGACATCGCCGGATTCTCACCCATAATGTACATGCCGCGAATATCGCCAGCATGTGCCGCATCCATGATTTCGACCACAGTCAGGCCGCGGACGGGATCGAGCGCGGTGCCCCAGAGTTCTTCAAAACTGTTCTGAATGGCGGTATCGGTCACCGGCTGATAGTCGGGATAGAACATCGGGACGAGACCGGCATCGGAGGCGCCCTGCACATTGTTCTGTCCGCGCAGCGGATGCAGGCCGGTGCCCGGGCGGCCGACCTGGCCGCTCATCAGCGCGAGCGAGATCAGGCAGCGCGCATTGTCGGTGCCGTGGATATGCTGCGAGATGCCCATGCCCCAAAAAATGATCGCCGCCTCGGCGCCGGCATAAAGCCGCGCCACTTCGCGCAGCACATCTGGCTCAATGCCACAGATCGGCGCCATTTTCTCCGGCGAAAACTGTTTCAGATGATCGCGTAGCTGTTCAAAGCCTTCGGTGTGAGCCTGGACATATTGCTGGTCGTAAAGCTCCTCGGCGACGATGACATGCATCAGCGCGTTCAGGAGCGCGACGTCGCGGCCCGGCTTGAATTGCAGAAAATGGCTGGCGTGTCGCGACAGCGCCGAGCCGCGCGGATCGATGACCACAAGCTTGGCGCCGCGCTGGGCGGCGTTCTTCAGGAATGTCGCCGCCACCGGGTGATTGGATGTCGGATGCGCGCCGATGACGATGATGACGTCGGAATGGCGCGCCTCGTTAAAGCTCGCGGTCACCGCGCCGGAGCCGATGGTTTCCAGCAACGCCGCCACCGAGGAGGCATGGCACAGCCGCGTGCAATGATCGACATTGTTGCTGCCGAAACCCGAGCGCACCAGCTTCTGGAAAAGATAGGCTTCCTCGTTGGAACCCTTGGCCGAGCCGAAGCCGGCCAGCGCCTTGCCGCCTGACGCATCGCGAATATGCGTGAGGCCCCGAGCGGCAAATTCGAGCGCTTCGTCCCACGTTGCGTCGCGGAAATGGGTGTATGGGTTGGCCGGGTCGAGATCGATGTCGGCAGTTTTGGCCGGGGCGTCGTCGCGCCGGATCAGCGGCTTGGTCAGGCGGTGGTCATGGTTGACATAATCGAAGCCAAAGCGGCCCTTGACGCAGAGACGCTCCGAATTTGACGGGCCGTCGCGGCCTTCGACCGAGAGGATTTTGTTGTCTTTGACGTTAAAGGTGAGCTGGCAGCCGACGCCGCAATAAGGGCAGACACTTTCGACCTTTTTGTCGGGCACCACCTTACCGACGCCGCGCGCTGGCATCAGGGCGCCGGTCGGGCAGGCCTGCACGCATTCACCGCAGGCGACGCAGCTCGACGATCCCATAGCATCGTCGAAATCGAAGACGATCTTGTTGCCAGCGCCGCGCCCAGCCATGCCGATGACGTCATTAACCTGCACTTCGCGGCAGGCGCGCACACAGCGCGTGCAATGGATACAGGCGTCGAGATTGACCGCCATGGCGGTGTGGCTGACATCGGGAGCGGGCGTACGGCGGGCCGGAAAGCGGCTCTCGGTTTGGCCCATCTGCTTGGCCCAATGCCACAGTTCTGAATTCGGGTCGTGGCTGCTTTCGCGCGGCGGCTGATCGGCGACCAGCAGTTCCATCACCATCTTCTGCGCAGTTGCCGCGCGTTCGTTGCTGCTGTGCACCACCATGCCCTCAGTCGGCTTGCGGATGCACGAGGCGGCCAGTACGCGCTCGCCCTCGACCTCGACCATGCAAACACGGCAATTGCCGTCGGCGCGGTAGTCCGGTGCCTTGGTATAGCAAAGGTGGGGGATAACGATGCCGGCGCGTTCGGCGCATTGCCAGATCGTCTCACTCTCCGCCGCTTCCAGGGTTTGGCCGTCCAGGGTGAAGCTGATCTTGGCGCTCATGTCGTTTCCTCGGTCAAATCTTCGGGAAAATGTTTCAGTACCATCAGGAGCGGATTGGGCGCCGCTTGGCCGAGGCCGCAGATCGAGGCGTCCATCATGGTCTTGCTAAGTTCTTGCAACAGGGGCTGATCCCATTCCGGTGCCGACATCAGCTTGACTGCCTTCTCCGTTCCGGCGCGGCACGGCGTGCATTGGCCGCAGCTCTCATATTCGAAAAACCGCATCAGATTAAGCGCTGCGGCGCGCATATTGTCGTGGTCGGACATCACGATAACGGCAGCCGAGCCGATCAAGCAGCCCTCGCTCTCCAACGTGCCGAAATCGAGCGGAATATCGCCTTTGGAGGCCGGCAGGATGCCGCCTGAGGCGCCGCCCGGCAGATAGCCCTTGAAATCATGCCCGTCGGTCATGCCGCCGCAATATTCCTGAATCAGCTCGTTGACCGTAATGCCGGCCGGGGCGAGTTTGACGCCAGGCTCGCGCACCCGGCCAGAAACTGAAAAGCTGCGCAGTCCCTTGCCGCCATTGCGGCCTTCATCGGCGAACCATGCGGGCCCGCGTTCGATGATGTCGCGCACCCAATAGAGTGTCTCGACATTGTTGATGAGCGTCGGCCGGCCAAACAAGCCAACCTGGGAAGGGAAGGGCGGTTTGTGGCGCGGCTCGCCGCGTTTGCCCTCGATGCTCTCCAGCATCGCCGATTCTTCGCCGCAGATGTAGGCGCCGGCACCACGCCGGAGTGTAATCTTGGTACCGGCATCGAGGCCGGCGGCTGAAAGTTTGGCGATTTCTTCGGCCAGCACATGATGCAAGCCGGGATATTCATCGCGCAGATAAATAAAGCATTCCTCGGCCGCGACAGCACGCGCGGCGATCAGCATGCCTTCGAGAAAACGGTGCGGATCGCGCTCCATATAGTAGCGGTCCTTGAAGGTACCGGGCTCGCCCTCATCGGCATTGACCGCGAGTAGGCGCGGCTCCGGCTCGGCCAGCACAAAGCGCCATTTGCGCCCCGTCGGAAACCCGGCGCCGCCCAATCCGCGCAGTTCGCTCGCTTCCAGCGCGGAGATGATATCGTCGATATCTGTATCTCCGTTTATGCAAGCTTTTAGAATGCGATAGCCGCCATTTTTAACATATTCATCAAAGTCGACAAAAGGTGGTATGTCGGGATGTGTTTCGCCTTTTCCGACGGCGCTCATGACCGTATTTGCCGTGGCGTTGACGACATGATGATGGCCAATCTCGGCCACTGGCGCGCATTCGCAGCGCCCCATGCAGGGGGCGCGGACGAGGCGTACCTGGCTGCTGTCGAGGCGCCCCTCCAGGGCATCATAGAGCGCGTCCGAACCGAGCATCTCGCAAGTCAAACTGTCGCACACGCGGATCGTCAGGGGCGCCGGCGGCGCATCGCCATCGGCCAACACATCGAAATGGGCGTAGAAGGTGGCGACCTCATAGACTTCCGCCAAGGACAGCTTCATCTCCTGGGCTAGCGCCACGAGATGGCGCGCTGACAGATGGCCGGCGCTGTCTTGGATTATGTGGAGATGTTCGATCAGCAGATCGCGGCGGCGCGGCAGATCGCCGAGCAGAGTCTGTATTTCGATGAGCGCTTGAGGCTCGACCTGACGGCCCTTGCCCTCGTAACGCGCGCCGCGCGCTCCTTTGCCGGGATGGCCGAATTTACGAATGCCACTTTGATTTTCTGCCATCGATCCCTACCTGCGCCTAGCTTTGCGGCGACACCGTGGCAAAATCTCTTCGATTTGTAAAATCTATTGTCTTTATCGTTCAATAGATTTTGTCTATGACTCACGCGCGAATATGTCGCCACCGCCCATTGCATCGACCAGAGCCAACATCGCCTTGGCGGTCGGTGGCTGGGGCTCGCGGTCAGCAATCACCAGACCGACGGAATGGGAAACTTCCGGCGCCACCAGATCAAGCGCCTGGGCGTTCGCCGGCAGATCGAGCATATCCAAGACATGGCGCGGCACGATACCGGCCCATTTCCCGGTTTTGACGTGCAATCCAATATCCGCCAGATCGTTGGTTTCGATCTGCGGAGTCGGGCGGCACCCGGCGGCGGCGAAGGCGGCATCGATGATGCGCCGGTTCTGCATGTCTGGCGACAACAGGCAGAGCGGCAGCGCGGCTGCGTCGCGCCATGAGATCGTCATTGACCGGCGCTTGGGATGATCCGCAATGGCGTGCACAAGACAATAATATTCTCGGTAGAGCGGCGCCGACTTCATCCGCGGCATCGGATCATTGTCGAGATAGGTGATGCCGAGATCGATCTCGAAATTGTCGAGTCCATGCTGAATTTCGAGCGAACTCATGGCCCGCGCCGCAATTGAAACATCGGGATAGGAGTCACAAAACGGCAGGGTCAAGCGCGAGACGGCCGGCAACGCTGTTGGGACGACGCCGATTCTGAGGCGGCCATGCAGGCTGCCGCGCATTTCGCTCAGTTCCTGAACCATCGCGTCCTGATCGGCGACAATGCGCTCGGCCCATTCGAGGACACGTTGGCCCTCGGCGGTGAAGCCCAGGAATTGTTGCCCGCGCATGACGATCGGAACGCCCAATTCATCCTCAAGCCGGCGGATAGCGGTCGATAGTGTCGGCTGGGCGACGTTGCAACGCTTGGCGGCCCGGCCGAAATGGCGCTCCTGGGCGAGAGCGATAAGATAGTTGAACTGTTTGAAATTCACCTGGGGTTACGCGTCCTCAGGCGGCAGTTCGACTCGCACAAGGGCAACGGCCAGGGCGTTTATCGATTGCTTGCCGGCGTTTTCAAACGTCGCCGTCAGGCGGGCGCCATGTGCCGATTGAATTTGCCCCAGCCCCCATTCGGGGCGCTCCGGATGGCGTACGAAATCGCCAGGGGCGAAATGGCTCGAGTGTTCGTGCATGGGCATGTTGGCAGGATAGCGCGCATTTTGCAGCCGGTCGATGTGACGACGTACACTGACGGGAGCTATCCTCCGGTCTAGGCTGTCCTATCCCCAAGGAGGGGGCGATCTTCCTGCCTGCACTTTCTAATATAGCATTTGCGGGCATGTACACGCTGTAGCCGGAGCGCAAGTTCAGACAGGATGGCCATGACAAATTTTTCTTCATTGGGCCTGGAATTAGCGGGGCTGTTGAGCGCGCGCCTGTGTCACGATTTGGCAGGGCCGGTGGGCGCGGCCAATAATGGCGCCGAACTGCTCAGCGAAGGCGGCGCCGAAGGCATGGAGGATGCGCGTGAGCTGATCTCCAACTGTGCCGGCCAGGCTGTCCGCCGCCTGCGTTTCTTCCGTCTCGCCTATGGCAGCCATCACGGCTCGATGGATTGGTCCGGCGCCATGCAGACGGGTGCCGCGATGCTGGCCGATTCCAAGATCGAGTTCGCCTGGCAAGGTGCCTATGACGGCGCCGAGGATCAGGAGATTGCCGGCGCCGGAAAATTGGCGCTGAATATGATGCTGCTGGCTGCCAACGCGCTGCCGCGCGGCGGGCGGCTTGATTTTGCCGCCGCTGGTGAGGCGTGCGGTCCGCGCATCACCATTCGCGGCTCCGGCGGCTATGCCGTCGGGCACCATGGTCAGATAGTTGTCGCTGCCGTCATCGACACTGATTTCGCTGCGTTGAACCGTAGTGGTCGCGGCGCCGGCGGGCGAAAATGCGCCGGGTTGAGAAACCTGCGGCGTTTCGGAAATCTGAATGGTCAAATTGCCGTGCGCGATGGCGATCGTATTGATGCGTACATTTTTGCCCATGACGATGACTCCGGTGGTCTCGTCGATGACCACCCGCGCTGGCATATCCGGATCGACCATGAGTTGTTCGATGTCGGTGAGCAGATCGGCAACTCGGCCGCGATAGGCGTTGGGAACGCGGAGCGCTACGGTCCCCGGATCGACCAAGGCGGCGAAGTTGCTGCCGAGAAGGGAATTGATCGAAACGGCGATGCGTCGGGCTGTGGTGAAGTCTGGATTGCGCAACGCTATGTTGACGTTCTTCATTGCTGCTAGTTCAAACTCAATTTCACGCTCGATAATGGCGCCGCTGGAAATACGGCCACTGGTTGGCACGCCTTTTGTGATCGTGGTGCCGGAGGCGCCCTGCGCGGTAAAACCGCTCACCGCCAGCTGCCCTTGTGCCACTGCATAGACCTCGCCGTCGGTGCCTAGGAGTGGCGTCACCAGCAGCGTGCCGCCGAACAGATTGGTGGCGTCGCCAAGGCGCTAACTGTGACGTCGACGCGTGTACCATGTCGGGCAAAAGCCGGCATCGTCGCCGTGACCATCACCGCAGCGACATTCTGTGTCGTCAGTGTGGTGCCCCGCGTATTGACGCCGAGACGCTCCAACATGCTAACCAGGCTTTGCTGGGTGAATATAGAGTTCGTCAACCGGTCGCCGGATCCGTTGAGGCCGACGACCAGGCCATATCCGATCAACAGATTGGCGCGAATACCTTCAAAGTCGGTGATATCCTTGATTCGCGAGCGCGCCTCAGAGGGCGGTGCGCCAAGCATCATCAGAATAACGCCCGCCGCGAAAACGAATATGAAAGAGGCGAAGGCCCGGTTGCGAAGTTGTTTCATTAAATTTCTCTGGTCCATCGGTTCGCGCTATTGCAGTGCTTTCACTTAGCAATGCGAAAGCCGTGCCATCGCCCCGACGGGCGGTAAGTATTTGAAAAAAAGACACTAAGTCTGAGCGCGGCGAAACCCATCGGCATGGCGCGGCAAACCATGCCGATTGGCGGAATATTCTGCCCAGGAATGCGGCGCTGTTTACGCCCTGTTAACCCTGGAGGCTCCAAACTAAAGGCAGCAGAATTGTTTAGGGGCCGATATGCGAATTCCCTCAGTCGGACCGGCCCGCGCGACTGCGACAAAACGCGGAAGGCGCGCGGAATCGGGATTCGGAGAATCTTTTTCACCGCAGGCGACACAGGCTGCTGGTGGGGCGCCAGTGACGAGTGGCAGCGCCCCTGCGGTCCCGATATCTGCCGTGCTGGCGTTGCAGGATATAGCTGATTCAAGCGCGCGCGGCTCAAACGAACTTACTCGCGGTACGAATATATTGCAGCATCTCGACAGGATTCGCCTTGGCCTGCTGGCGGGCGGTATCCCGCGCCAAACCCTGCTGCGCCTGGCCGCCGAGCTGAATGCCACCCGTTCCGAGACGGCCGATCCCCGTCTTCGTGCCATATTGGATGAGATCGATTTGCGCGCGCGCGTTGAAATCGCCAAATATGACCGGGGCACGTAGATTATTTTCCGGACTAAGTAATTGAATTAAAATAGTAATAAATCGCTGCGCAGAAGATTCCCTGAATTGGCAACAGTATCTTGTGGAGTGGCCCTCGGATTCCTATACTCCGCGCCCCATAGGATGCCTTGAATAGGGATGAGTGGAATACCGTGGCGCGCAAGAAAACCGTAAAAATACCAAAAAATTACAAGCCGACGAAGAGCGAAGCGTTCATGAATCCGGTGATGCAGAAGTATTTCCACCGGAAGCTCCAGGATTGGAAAGAGGAAATACTCGAGGACACCGGAACGACACTCGAAAAACTTAAGACCGAAACCGTACAGGAAGCGGATTTGGCTGATCGTGCGGCGTCAGAAACGGAGCGCACCGTGGAACTCAGAACCCGCGAAAGGGCGCGCAAGCTGATCGACAAAATCGATGCAGCGATCCAACGTGTTGAAAACAGCACCTACGGTTACTGTGAAGAAACTCAAGAGCCGATCAGCATCAAACGCCTTGATGCGCGTCCAATCGCGACTCTCACGATCGAGGCGCAAGAATTGCACGAGCGCCATGAAAAAACTCACCGCGACGATTAACGGCCGGGCGCTGATGCGCCCCATCGGCCAAACAATAACCGGCCCGCGAATCTAATCGCGGGCCGGTTATTGTTTTGGCGTGTGGCGTCGGTTTCTAGAACGGATAGATGATATAGAACAGTTGCACGCCGTAACGCGGTTGCTGCATATCGGTCAACACGCCGCGGCCACCATAAACGACGCGCGCTTCGGCCATCTTGCTGTAATCGATGGTGTTGGTGGAGCTGATAGGAAGCGAGCTGCACCCTGAACACCGCGGATTTCCGGGGTTTTTATTCCCGAAAGTAAACCTACCCACACCTCTACCCACACTTAAACCTATCTAACTCGATACAAAATAGTTTTTTATCCGCCCCCTTTATTCTGCATGGGGTAGAGGGCTATCCATAGAAGGGGGGTGGGAGAAACGCATCGCTCTTTCGTCTGTATGTATAGATGGACATGCCTGCATTTGAGCAACATTTCACTTTGGGAACTAATTTCTTTAGCCGAGTCCGAGCGCGTAGAATCATTGGAATGGTTCTAATTATGCGTGGAGGTTTTGGTGCGGGCAGAGGAATTAACATCAGCAGTCAAGAGACTCATACAGGGAGAAGAAGGGATCATACCGGCGCTACGGCTGGTCGAGGCTGCTGATATAGGCGATGAATTGGCGGAGCAGTTGAAGGGTCTCATAGAGAAGAGGCGCATCAGGTTTCTGTTTCAGGCAAAGGCTGATGGTGCTGATGTCGATATGTCCGATCTTTCTTATGAGGCAGTGATCGCATCGCTCGAGGATTTAACAGAGGAGTGTTTGACGTCAGCGCCTATGGAACAAACTAGTCGGATTTCATAAGGGAGGGTTTCTGGCTCATCGTAGTGACCGAAGGGAACGAAGATGAGACAGAAATCGCAGA
>Ga0114993_10005054_pt1 | contig 12866 bp, 9 predicted proteins | sample ArcticOcean_MG_C_FD_87042 | JGI IMG/M metagenome (GOLD analysis project Ga0114993, IMG submission 87042) | Marine microbial communities from western Arctic Ocean - ArcticOcean_MG_CB2_150 | ecosystem: Environmental > Aquatic > Marine > Oceanic | place: Arctic Ocean: Canada Basin | collected...
AAAAGATATTGATAAAAATAAATAAAAAAATAATAATTTTTGGAATTGTAATATTAATCATAGAGATATCTGGTCATGGTATTTTAGCATCTTTATTTAGGTTTTTAGGTTCAATTAATTGAAATTGATAAAATTAACCACCAGGACCCGCTCCTATTAGTTTTAAGATTTTCCATACACCAGATGCTGTTGCTACAATTTTATTTCCAACAGTTAGTTCAGAAGTTAAGAAAACCATAGTTTTTGTTTTTTTTTGTATCTTTGTGTTGCATACAAGTTCTTGATCGAGTTTTACTGCTGCAATAAATTTCAATTCTAAAGAGATAGTTACGCAAGGACTATTATTAGATGACCTGTGTGCAGCTGTTCCAGCTCCAGCATCAATGAATGCAGCTATAAAACCACCATGAGTAATTCCCGCGGCATTTAGATGATTTTCAGTAATTGTAGCTTTGAACTGATATTCACTTTCAGAAATAGTTTTAAATAAAATTCCACCATTATGCTTCATGAAACCATTTTTTAAACTTATTTGATCAAATTGATCTTTCATCATTTTTTAATACATTAATGTTAAGATTAAAACAAATATAACAATAAAAAGAAAAAAGCAGATTACAGCTCTTTTTAGTGACAAGTGTGTTATCCATTTAAAATTCATAAGCTTAATATTTAATATATAAACATATTTTTATTTAAAAACTATGTTCTCCAGAAAAATTACCAGATAACTTGTTGCTATTTATTGAATATGCAGTGAGATCGGGTCTACTTGATTTTGCAATAAACCAATTAAACTCCAAATTTTTAGAATTTTTTACAATTTCATAAGAATTGAAAATTAAAGATTTTTTTGGATTTAAATTTTTTACAACAGATTTAAATAAGCCATTTGAATTATAAAAATCTACACTAATTTTGTCAGAGGCTCCATCTGAAGAGCCAAAGCAAAATGCAATTTTATTTTCATAATCTTTGTGGCTAATAAACTGTCCCCAAGTAAGACCTTTTTTGTTTCGGGGCATAAAATTACTTTTATTATACAAAGATACATTTATTGAACATTTAATTAAATTTTTGTCTGTTGGTTCACCATAAATAATTTGATGATTTACTCGTGATGGAATTTTTTTATTTGAAGAAGATGCAACTAAGCTGAAAGCAGTAACATCTTTTAGATTTTCTGATTCTACGATTTTATTTACATTAATACCCAAAGGTTTTTTTGAAGGTGAAACTATTTTAAATTTTTTTGATAAAAAGGTACCCATCTTATTAAAAATTTTTAATTGAATTGATAGTAGGCTTGGACTAAAAATTGGGTACATTTCGATCTTATTAATTGAATCCTTAAAATATGGATATGTTCTGTAACTTTCTGGAGTAGAAAAATATTCTTTTTTTGACGTTGAGTCATAATAAGAATGATTTGCGCTAAAAGATTTTGTTTTTTTGTTAATAACTCCAGCTAATAATCTCCCATAAAATAAATCTTGTTTAGGTTGTTTTATTTTAATTATACCTCGATTAATTTTTTTAGGAACTATGTCAGAAATATAAAAAGATTTGTGAGAAAGTCTTGGTAGTGAAATTTTAATTTCCTTATTTATAATTTTTGATCCATTCTCATAATTTAAAAATAAAGATGCATTTTTAAGTTCAGTTACGCCAGTAGAGAAATTAAAAAATGTGTCATATTTGTTATTCAATTCTAAGTCTATAAAAGCTTCCGATACTTGAGTTTTATTAATTTGATCATTTTCAAACACATCATTTAATATTCGGTTATAGGAATGAACAACATTGCAAAAATCTTTTCCTACATGACTTATAATTACAGCCGGGAAAGGTATAAAAAGGTTTTTTTCTGAAAAAAATTCTACTAAATAGTTTTTTGATTTAAACTTTGAAAATAACTTAGTAAGGTTAAAGGAATAAACTTTTGGTTTATCTATTTCTATTGTGATTGAGTCTAATAAAGATCCTTTTTTATCGATAGCTGATAGTTTGAGAGCAACTGATTTATACCCTCTTTTTATAAGAAAATGGTTAATAAAACTTATCCAGGCCTGCGAACCTAAAATATTAGGAACGTTAAGGGAAGATCTATGCACAGTATTCTTATTGGGATACAAGTGGTATTTTATGCGATCTTTTTGAATTTGATGGATGTCTTTCATTATTTTAAGTAAAAAAAATATTTATATAGTTAATATTATACTATAACATAAAATTAATTCGTTGAATAGTTAGTGTAAAATAAAATCAAATACAATAATTAAAAAAATGGTTTCAAATCAAGATCTTAATATTTATGATCAGTTTTTAAAGAATACAGATATTGATAGATTGCAAAAAATACTATCTAGATATGAGCTATTTAAAAAAATTATTGATGTTCCTGGAGATATCTGTGAGTGTGGAGTTTATAAAGGCTCAGGTATTTTTACATGGGTAAAATTAGTAAAGTTATTTAAACCAAATAATAGTTTTAATGTAGTGGGTTTTGATTTTTTTGAAAAAAAAAGAGGAAAAAAATTTAAATATAAGGTAGATAAAAAAGAAATCAATTTTCATAAAAATAACTGGATAAGTCAAAAGGAAATAATTAAAATTTGTAAAGGTTGGGGGTTTAATAATTTAAAATTATATGCTGGTGATGTTAAAAAAACATCTAAAGAGTACGCTAAAAATACAGTTGGATCAAGAATTGCTCTACTATATTTAGACGTAGATAATTATGAAGGCACTCTCCAAATATTAAAAAATTTATATAATAAAATGTCCAAAGGTGGAATTATTGCTTTTGACGAGTATGCAATTAAAGGACATGGAGAATCAGATGCTGTAGATAAATTCTTTAAAGGCAAGAAAATAAAGTTAAAATCTTTCAGTTGGGCCAACTCTCCAACAGCATATATAATTGTTGAATGATGGCGGACCCACAGGGATTCGAACCCCGAATCTTCTGTTCCGTAGACAGACGCCTTATCCAATTGGGCTATGGGTCCATATGTTTTCTTACCAAAGAAAATGTCTTATTTAAAGCATCTTTCTTTGAAAATACTTGGCGGGACAATTTATAAGTTGTTATTGTTTAAATTTATTTTATCATTAAAAAATTGATATTTTATGAGTGATAAACAAAATAATATAGTAATAACCTCAGCAGTTCGTACTGCAATAGGGACGTTTCGTGGTTCTTTAAAAAATATACAGGCAAATGAGCTTGGATCGGTGGTAGTAAAAGCTGCTGTAAAAAAATCGAATTTAACTTTTAATGATGTTGATGAATTAATTATGGGACAGGTACTAACGGCTAATACTGGACAAAACCCAGCAAGACAAGCAGCTATTAAAGCAGGCCTACCAAATGAAAAAACAGCTTATGTAATTAACCAGGTTTGTGGATCTGGATTAAGATCTGTTGCGGCGGGATACCAATCAATTATGTCGAAAGATTGCAATATAGTTATTGCTGGGGGACAAGAGAGCATGACAAATGCACCTCACACAATTAACATTCGAAGTGGTAAAAAATTAGATGAAACAAATCTTGTTGATACAATGATCAAAGATGGACTTTGGGATGCTTTTAATGGATACCACATGGGGGTTACCGCAGAAAATGTAGCACAAAAATGGAAAATAAGCAGAAAAGATCAAGATAATTTTTCTTTACTATCTCAGAATAAATTTGAAAAAGCACAAAAAGAGGGAAAATTTAAAAATGAAATTACTCCAGTAGGTCTTAGTAAAGAAAACTTAAAAATAAAATTTGAGAACGATGAACATCCAAGATCAGGAATGACAATTGAAAGACTTATAAAATTAAAACCATCATTTAAAGAAAATGGAACAGTAACACCAGGTAATGCTTCTGGAATAAATGATGGAGCTGCTGCTGTAGTTTTAATGAACGAAAGTGAAGCAAAAAAGAGAAATTTAGAACCATTAGCTAAAATTGTTTCATGGGCAACTTGTGGAGTTGACCCATCTTTAATGGGCTCTGGTCCAATTCCTGCTTCAAAAAAAGCTTTAGACAAAGCTAATTGGAAAATAAGTGATTTAGACTTAGTAGAATCTAACGAAGCGTTTGCTGCACAGAGTTTAGCGGTAATTAAAGATTTAGGGATACCAGAAGAAAAAGTAAATGTTAATGGAGGAGCAATAGCTTTAGGACATCCTATTGGAGCATCAGGAACTAGAATACTTGTGACGCTTTTGCATGAAATGGTTAGAAGAAATTGCAAAAAAGGTCTAGCCACCCTTTGTATTGGTGGAGGCATGGGTATTGCTATGTGTGTAGAACGAAGTTCTTAATTACTTTTTGTGTATTTTTTTAGTATAAATTTTTGAACCCAAAATCTTGCATCAAAATTTTGCAGTTTAGGTTTAAATAGTTTTTCAATATTTCTTATAATTAATGTCATAATTAAATAATCAATAATTACATGGCTGAAAAAAGATAAAATTGTGTTATAAATAAAACAATAATCATGTCAAATGAGATAACCGTTCCTGATATAGGCGATTTTGAGAGTGTCGAAATAATAGAAATTCTAGTTAAAGCTGGAGATATTATTGAAAAAAATAGCCCAATTGTTACGTTAGAAAGTGATAAATCTAGCGTAGAAGTTCCCTCTCCAGTAAGTGGAAAAATTTCTACTTTAAAAGTTAAAATTGGTGACAAAGTCTCCCAAGGAAGTGTTTTAGCTACTATAGAAAATATTGAAAAAAAAGATTTAGAAGAATCTGAAAAAAAAACAAAATTAGAAGAAAAAGTAATTTTAAAACAAGAAGAAAATATATTACCAGTAACAGAAAAAATTATAAAAGAGGCTGAAGCAGTTGTTATTGAAGAGCCAGAGAAACAGTTACCAAAAAAAAATTATGCTAAACCAAATGGAGCTGATATTGACCCAAAAGAAACACAAGAATGGTTAGAATCTTTAGATGCTGTGTTGAGAAAAGATGGAACAGATCGCGCTCATTATTTATTGAAAAAGTTAAGTGACGAGGCTTATAAAGAAGGAACTAGCCAACCAATAACTCGCATTACACCATACATAAATACAATACCAACTGAACTTGAAATTAAATCACCGGGAGATCAAAACATAGAAAGAAGAATTAGATCTTTGATCAGGTGGAATGCGGCAGCTATGGTAGTTAAGGCAAATAAAAAAAATCCAGAACTCGGGGGACATATAGGAACTTTTGCATCAGCAGCGACACTATATGACGTTGGAATGAATCACTTTTGGAGAGCAAAAAATAATAAATTTGGTGGTGACTTAGTTTATTTTCAAGGACATAGTGCACCTGGTATATATGCCAGAGCATTTTTAGAAGGAAGATTATCGGCAAGTCAATTAGGAAATTTTAGACAAGAAGTAGGTGTAGATGGTTTATCTTCATATCCACATCCATGGTTAATGCCAAAGTTCTGGCAGTTTCCTACAGTATCAATGGGACTTGGTCCAGTTTTATCTATCTATCAGGCAAGATTTACAAAGTACTTAATAAATAGAGGTTTAATAAAAGATGAAAATAGAAAAATTTGGACTTTCTTGGGTGATGGAGAAACAGATGAACCTGAATCTTTAGGAGCAATTAGTTTAGCTTCTAGAGAAAAATTAGACAATCTTATATTTGTAATCAACTGTAATTTACAGAGATTAGACGGTCCCGTTAGAGGAAATGGTAAAATAATCCAAGAGCTTGAAGGAATATTTAGAGGGGCAGGCTGGAATGTTATAAAAGTAATTTGGGGATCTTATTGGGATCAGTTATTAACTAAAGATAAAACAGGTTTGTTAATTAAGAGAATGAATGAGTGTGTTGATGGTGAGTATCAAGCATTTAAAGCAAATAATGGATCTTATGTGAGAGAAAAATTTTTTGGCAAATACCCTGAGTTAAAAGATTTAGTATCATCTATGACAGATAGAGATATATGGAAACTTAATAGAGGAGGTCATGATCCACATAAGGTTTATGCAGCTTATGATGAGGCTATGAAAACTAAAGGAAAACCTACTGTAATTTTAGCAAAAACAATTAAAGGTTATGGTATGGGAAAATCTGGAGAGAGTATAAATATTACACACCAACAAAAAAAATTAGGAGAGGAAGATTTACTTTATTATAGAGATCGTTTTGATATTCCTCTCACTGATAAACAGGTAAAAAATATAGAGTTTTATAAACCTGATGAAAAATCAGATGAAATAAAATATCTTAAAGAAAGAAGAATGAAACTTGGTGGCAACTTACCTGAACGAACTTGTTTTGCAAAACCAGTAAAAAAACCATCAAAAGATATTTTTGAGAATATGCTTAAATCTTCTGGTGAACGGGAAATGTCGACCACTATGGCTTTGGTTAGAATGTTAACAAATTTATTGAGAGATAAAAATATAGCTCCTAAATTAGTGCCAATTATTCCAGATGAAGCTCGAACATTTGGAATGGAGGGATTTTTTAGAAAAATTGGAATTTATGCACACGAGGGTCAAAAGTATGAGCCTGAAGATTCTGAACAGTTAAGCTCTTATAGAGAAGATAAAAAAGGACAAGTGTTGGAAGAAGGAATAACAGAAACTGGCGCAATGTCTTCTTTTATAGCTGCTGGAACCTCTTATACAAATCATGATCTTGAAATGATACCCGTTTATACTTTTTATTCTATGTTCGGATTTCAAAGAGTAATGGATCTTATTTGGGCAGCTGGAGATTCTCAAACGAGAGGTTTTCTTGTGGGAGCAACATCAGGAAGAACTACTTTAGCAGGAGAGGGCTTGCAGCACCAAGATGGTCATAGCCAACTATTAGCTTCTACTGTTCCCAATTGCATAAGTTACGATCCTACATTTGCATACGAATTAGCAATAATTTTTCAAGATGGTTTAAGAAGAATGCACGATGAACAGCAAAACATTTTTTATTATTTAACAACAATGAATGAAAACTACAAACATCCGGAGATGCCAAAAAACTGTGAAAAGGGTATTATTAAGGGAATGTATTTATTTAAAGAATTTAACAACAAAGGAAAAATAAAAGTGCAATTATTAGGTAGTGGAACAATTCTAAGAGAAATGATTGCAGCTGGTGAAATACTAAGTAAAGAATATAATATAGACAGTGATGTTTGGAGTGTAACAAGTTTTAATGAATTAAGAAAAGATGGAATGAAAATTGAAAGGCAAAATCTTTTACACCCTGATGAAAAACCAAAAAAATCATATGTAGAAGAATGTCTCGGAAAAAGAGATGGAATGATTATTGCAGCGTCTGATTATATGAGAAGTTTTGCAGATCAAATCAGACCCTACACATCAAAAGCATTTTATTCATTCGGTACAGATGGCTATGGAAGAAGCGATAGTAGAAAAAATCTAAGAAAATTTTTTGAAGTTGATAAAGAACATATTGTAACATATACATTAAGTGCATTAGCAAAAGAACAACTTGTCCCTTCAAAATATGCTGAGAAAGCTATCAAGAAGTATAAAATTGATAAAGAAAAACCTATGCCAATTATATTGTAATTATGAGTGAAAAAAAAATATCTATAATTAGTGCTAGTCCAAAAACAAGAAAGTTTGCAAGAGAACTTGGTGCTGATTTGAGTTTAGTAAAAGGTTCAGAGAGAGAAGGAAGAGTAACTGAAAATGATGTCAAATTATTTGTTAACGAATCTCTTTCTAAAAAAAATCAACAGCAAAAAAAAATTGTTATGCACCCGTATAATCATGCTGAATTTGGAGAAGTTGATGAAAAGCCAATACCAAGAATAAAAAAAATTGCAGGACCTCATTTACAAAAGTCGTGGAACGAAATTCCCCATGTTACTCAGCATGACGAAGCTGATATAACTGAAATGGAAAGTTTTAGAAAATCTTTAAGAGATTTATATACCGGTGAAAAAATTTCAGTAACACCATTGGCTTTTATTATTAGAGCAGTAGTCGAAGCTCTGAAAGACTATCCAAATTTTAATGCTTCTTTAGATCTAGAGAAAGATAAAATAATATATAAAAAATACTATCATATAGGAATAGCAGTAGACACTCCTCATGGTTTAATGGTTCCAAAAATCAGAGACGCAGATAAAAAAGATATAAATGCCCTTGGGGAGGAATTAAAAAAAGTAAGCAAGCTTTCTGCAGAGTTAAAAATTGATAAAAAAGAATTTTTTGGTGGGTCTATGACAATTTCAAGTTTGGGCGGCATAGGAGGAGGTTTTTTTACACCAATTATAAACCAACCAGAAGTAGCAATTCTTGGTGTAGGAAGAGCTGAGAGAAAGCAAGTATTTATGGGCGATAAGTATGAAAGTAGAGTTATGTTACCTTTATCACTTTCGTACGATCATCGAATTATAGATGGAGCTGAAGGCGCTAGATTTTGTGTTCATTTAAAAGAAAGTTTAGGAAAAGATTTTGCCTATAAGTTAGCAGTTTAAATATATGACAAAATCAATGTCTTTATTAAGTGCTATTTTATGTACATTTATTTGGGGAACAACCTTTATTGCTCAAGACACGGGGATGGATAAAATTGGTCCTCTAACTTTTAATGGAACAAGATTTTTCATTGGTTTTGCTTCAATTATTCCATTTGCATTAATATTTGAAGGGAAAAAAATTTCTTTAGAAATAAATAAAAATAAAAAATTATTTTATAAATTACTTTTTTGGGTAGGTGTTTTTTTATTTTTAGGTACATATGTTCAGCAAGCTGCCTTACTTTATACAGATGTAGCAAACGCTGCTTTTTTTACAATTTTCTATGTACCAATGGTTCCTATTATTCTTTTTTTATTTTATTCTAAATCTCTACATTGGAGTATTTGGCCGTCTGTTTTATTTTGTATTATAGGAGTTTATCTTTTGAGTGATTTTTCAGATGCTACAGTTCGATTAGGTGATGGTTTAGTTATTCTTTGTGCTCTATTTTGGAGCTTGCATATAATATTTATTGGGCATTTTATAAAAAATTTTAATCTACCTTTATTTTTTGGCTCATTACAAGCTTTAATAGTTTCAATTTTTTCAATTATTTTTGCAGTATTTTTTGAAACAATAACAATTCCTAATATACTAAATGAATATGTATCGATAATATATGCAGGAGCACTATCTGGTGGGATTGCATTTACTTTACAAATATATGCCCAAAAAAATATTTCAGCAGCCCCAGCTGCTATTATATTTTCTCTAGAGGGTGTTTTTGCAGCAATAGCAGCGTGGATTATTCTAAATCAAATTTTAGATATGAATAATATAATAGGATGTTTATTAATACTTTCTGGGGTTTTGCTATCACAATTGGCACCAATCAATAAAAAAATTTATAAATAAACTATAGCTAGCAAAATCAAAGATAAGATAATTCTATATAATACAAATATTTTTAAACTAAATTTTCTAATAAAATTTAAAAAGATTGCTATCGTAGTGTAAGAAAAGGCAAAAGAGAATATAACAGCAATGATAGCTAAAAAATTAAGTTCCTGACTACCCTCTATGAAAATATTATATACTCCTAATAAACTTGCAGCACTTAGGGCTGGTATTGCTAAAAAAAAAGAAATCTTTGCAGAATCGAGTCTATTAAATCCTAATAAACGTCCTGAAGTTATAGTGATACCAGATCTACTTACGCCGGGTATTAAAGATAAGATTTGAAATAAACCAAAAATAATTGCAGCCTTTATAGTAAAGTTTTTTTGAATTGTGTAAGTCATTTTTTTTTTATCACTTAAATATAAAAGAATACCAAATAATAAACTCATCCAACCAACTACCTCTAAACTTCTTAATTGCTCAATCAAACCTGTTTTATAAAGAAAATAACCAAACGGTATAATCGGAATGGTTCCTATTAAAATTTTTAATAAAAAGGATTTATTTTGAATAAAATTAAATAAATCATTTCTAAAATAAACTATAATTGCGGCAAGTGAACCAAGATGCAAACAGATATCAATTAATAAACTTTGGTTATTGAAATTATAATATTTTGTAACAACTAAAAGATGAGCTGCTGAGCTTACAGGCAAGAATTCTGTTATACCTTGAATAATTGATAAGATTAGAATTTCTACAGAGGAAAGCATGAAATAAGACTATTGCATAGCAGGTATGCAATATAAATTATATTTTTACTGGATAATTGATAATATAGGTCAGCTTTAATGCCCTAAAAATGCTTTTAGCTATATTTATATTGGTGTAAAATCAAAAAATTAGAGAAAAAATATGTCAGAAAATATGCTCAAATTCATAAAAGTTAATAAAGAAAACCCTGAAAAGAGAAAAGTTGAAAAACGTTTAGATGATTTTAATGAAATTTATGATCAGTTTATTAATGATAAAGCAAAAGAGCAATCAAGCAGATGCTCTCAATGTGGAATTCCATTTTGCCAAATTCATTGCCCATTGCAAAATAATATTCCCGATTGGTTAAAACTTACCGCAGAAGGAAGGCTTCAAGAGGCAAGTGAATTAGCACACAGCACTAACAATATGCCAGAAATTTGTGGCAGGATATGCCCACAAGATAGATTGTGTGAAGGAAATTGTGTTATCGAACAATCTGGACATGGTACCGTAACTATTGGATCGGTTGAAAAATATATTACAGATAATGCATGGGAAAAAGGATGGATAAAACCAATTAAAATTAACAAAGAATTAGATCAATCGGTTGGAATTATTGGAGCGGGGCCAGCTGGGTTAGCTTGCGCAGAAGAGCTTAGGAAACTGGGATATAAAATAACTATTTATGACAGATATGATAGAGCGGGAGGATTATTAATTTATGGTATACCCAATTTTAAATTAGAAAAGTTTGTAGTAGAAAGACGTACTAATATTTTAAAAGAGAGTGGAATAAAATTTAAACAAAATTTTGAAATTGGAAAAACTATAACACTTAATGAATTAAAAAAAAGACACGATGCTGTGCTTATAGCTACGGGAGTTTATAAATCAAGGGAAGTTAATTTACCTGGTTATGGTTTAAATAATATTTTTCCTGCTATGGATTTTTTAACCGCCTCTAATAGAAAAGGTTTAGGAGATAGAGTTGAAGATTTTGAAAATGGAAAACTAAATGCAGAAAATAAAAATGTTGTTGTAATTGGTGGTGGAGACACTGCGATGGATTGTGTGCGTACTGCTATTAGACAAAATGCTAAGTCTGTAAAATGTCTTTATAGAAGAAATAAAGAAAATATGCCAGGCTCAATAAGAGAAGTTAATAATGCAGAAGAAGAAGGAATTAAATTTATTTGGTTATCAAACCTTAAAGAATTTATCGGTAAAGAAAAAATTTCTTCATTAATAGTTGAAAAAATTAAACTTGGAGCTCCAGACACTTCAGGAAGACAAACTCCTGAACCTATACCAAATTCAGATTTTGAAATAAAGACAGATATTGTAATTAAGGCTCTTGGTTTTGATCCAGAAGATTTACCAAAAATGTTTGGAGATTCAAATCTTTTAGTTTCTAAATACGGTACTATAAAAATTAATATGAAAACAATGGAAACAAGTACACCGGGAGTTTTTGCAGCAGGAGATATAGTTAGAGGGGCATCTTTAGTGGTTTGGGCTATTAAGGACGGAAGAGATGCTGCTCTTTCAATTAAAAATTATTTAGAATTACTAAAAGTAAAAAAAACTAAAGCAGCATAAGATGAAGTTATATAAAGAAAATTTAAAAAAGTTAACTGAAAATAACGTTTATGATCCTAGAAATGAGCATGATGCTTGTGGTGTAGGTTTTGTTGCATCAACAGAAGGTAAAAAATCAAGAAAAGTTGTTGAATTTGGAATACAAGCTTTAAAAGCTGTGTGGCATCGAGGCGCTGTAGATGCTGATGGAAAAACTGGAGACGGTGCGGGAATTCACATTGAGATTCCCAAAGATTTTTTTATTGAAAGAATTGAAAATGCAGGACGCAGACACGATCAAGGTGAAATATGCGTTGGGATGATTTTCTTACCAAAAAATGATTATGTTATTCAAGAAAAATGCAAGACTATTGTAGAAAATGAGCTACTAAGTAAAAACTATTATATTTATAGATGGAGACAAGTTCCTGTTAATACTAAGGTTCTTGGCAGAAAAGCAGAAAGCAACAGGCCAGAAATTGTTCAAGTAATTTTTAAATCAAATAACATAAATTTGAAAGACGATGAATTAGAAAGAGATTTATTTGTTATTAGAAAAAAAATTGAAAAACAGTCTAATTTACTAAAAATAAAAGATTTTTATATATCCTCGTTCAGTTCTAGATCTATTATTTATAAAGGTATGTTTTTAGCAGAATCTTTATCTGATTTTTATCCCGACTTAATGGATGAAAGGTTTATTTCAAGATTTGCAATTTTTCATCAGAGATATTCTACAAATACTTTTCCCAGCTGGGATTTGGCACAACCATTTAGAACTTTGGCTCATAATGGGGAAATTAATACAATTAAAGGAAATATTAATTGGATGAAAATTCATGAGCAGGACATGAGTAATAAAATTTTTGAAAATATTGAAGATTTGAAACCAGTAATTGCTTCTGGAAACTCTGATTCAGCAGCGCTAGATAATGTATTCGAGTTACTTGTCCGTTCAGGAAAGTCAGCACCACTTGCAAAACTTATGCTTATACCAGACGCATGGTCTAAAAGAAGAAAAACTGTCTCAAGATCACATCAGCAGCTTTTTAATTTTTTAAATAGCACAATTGAACCATGGGATGGACCAGCAGCCATTTCTGCAACAGATGGAAAGTGGATTATTGCAGCTCAAGACAGGAATGGACTACGCCCATTAAGATATACAATTACTTC
>Ga0114993_10005056_pt1 | contig 12863 bp, 13 predicted proteins | sample ArcticOcean_MG_C_FD_87042 | JGI IMG/M metagenome (GOLD analysis project Ga0114993, IMG submission 87042) | Marine microbial communities from western Arctic Ocean - ArcticOcean_MG_CB2_150 | ecosystem: Environmental > Aquatic > Marine > Oceanic | place: Arctic Ocean: Canada Basin | collected...
CAAGATTCGAACTTGTGACCTCTGCCTTCGGAGGGCAGCGCTCTATCCAGCTGAGCTACGGGTGCCCCTGTATCGTGTCGATTGATCGGGCTATTTGACGGACCGGTCAATCGTTCCGAAGCGCGCAGAACATAACGCGCGGGCACGCCTGCCGCAATCGGTCAGTTTTCGGCCCGTAATTTGGCCTGTGATATTGCGCCAGCCGCTGCGTGATCGGCGCCGGACGGCAGCGGCGCGGCTGGATCGGCGATCCAGGCGATTATATCGTCCAGTACAATCTTTGCCTTTAGATCGCGCAGGAGCAAATGCCAGCCGCTGCGATACACTGCCGGGCGGTGGCCCACATTGCCCGGCAGGGCACGAATCATGTCGAAGGTCGGCTGTCTCGGGATTAACTCGTCGCGTGTGCCGTACAGGACAAGCGATGGGATTTTCAAATCCGGCGCGGCGGCAATAGCGGCATCCATGGCGTTCACCAGCCCATGGGCCGCATCGACCCGGGTCTGCTTGATCACCAGGGGGTCGGCCCCGAGCCGCCGCAGCATCGGAATGTTGTCCGACGCCTGAATCCGCAATCCCTGCCCGGTCAGCGGATACCACGGGATAAGGCGCATGCCGAGCCACAGTGCGGCGCGCGGGATTGCGCCGATGTAACGGCGGCCGCGCAGCGCCGGGGCGGCCAGGATTAACCCATCGGCGCGAATCGCGGCGCGCGCCGTGGCGATGATGGCGATCGCGCCGCCCATACTTTCGCCGGCGACGAACAGCGGAGTGTCCGGATGGCGGGCACGCGCCAGTGCGACCGCGGCGGCGGCGTCGGAAACCATGGTTTCATGACCGGGCCACAGCCCGCGGTTGGGCGCATTGCCGAAGCCACGCTGGTCGTAGGCGTATGTGGCGATGCCGTGGGCTGCCCAGTACGCGGCGGGCTTTTCGAACGCCCCGGAATAGTCGTTAAAGCCATGCAGGGCGATGATCACCGCGCGTGGATTGCCCACCGGCAGCCATTTCCGGAGCGGCAGTGCGGCGCCGTCGGCCTGAATGATTCTGTTGTCCTGAAGTTGGGGCGCCTGAACCGCCGGACCTGCCGGTTCAATCCGTGCAGAGCAGGCGGCAACCATGGCAAGTACAGCAGCGACCGCGACGGCTCTCACGGCGCGGGACGGGTTCGGGCAGTTTCCAGCGATCCAGCCTGCGGATCGCCGGCGCGCTGCGGCGGCAGCCCACCGCCGCCTTCGCTGGTCAGTGCGACGAAGATTTCCTCGAGGTCGGTATCCCGGGTCGACAGATCGGTGATTTCCAGACCGGCGCGCTTGATCGCGTCGAGCAGGGTGCCCATCTGAACCTGGCTTGGTGGAAACCGGATCAGCAGCTCCCGCGGGGCCTGAATCATGCTATCGACGCCCGGGCCGGACAGGCCGTTCGGCATCGCGTCTATGTCGCGGTCGACGGTTATATGCGCCTCTTTGCGGTCGAGCCGGGCAAGCAGCGCAGCGGTCGTATCCTGCGCGATAATTTCGCCATGATTGATAATCGCGATCCGGTCGCACATCGCTTCGGCTTCTTCGAGATAATGCGTCGTCAGCAGGATGGTCGTTCCGGCGTCGTTCAGCTCTTTCATATACCCCCACAATGCCTGGCGCAGTTCGACATCGACGCCGGCCGTCGGCTCGTCGAGGATGACGACTGGCGGGGAATGAACCAGCGCCTTGGCGACCAGCAGGCGGCGGCGCATGCCGCCGGACAACGACCGGGCATAGACGTCCGCCTTGTCGTCGAGCGCCAGCGCTTTCAGGATTTCCATCGTCCGGCGCTCGCGTTTGGGTACCCCGTAGAACCCGGCCTGCAGTTCCATCATTTCACGCGGCGAAAAGAACGCATCTAGGTTCAGTTCCTGCGGCACGATACCGATCGAGGTCCGCGCATGGCGCATGTTCTTTTCGATATCCCAGCCGAGAATGCGCGCCGTGCCGGATGTCTTGATAACCAGCCCGGCGAGAATGTTGATCAGTGTCGATTTGCCTGCACCGTTGGGCCCCAGCAACCCAAAGATTGATCCGCGCGGCACCGACAGATCGATGGCTTTCAGCGCTTCCTTCGGCTGCCCGCCGATACCGGGATACATTTTGCGGAGGCTGGCCGTTTCGACGGCGGGGGAGTCTGGGCTGGGATTTGCCATATTGCCTTCAGTATAGAGGTAGGTAGCGATACCTGCGGCAAGCTCGCGGCTTTCACGGCGCGCTCGGTTTGGGTATCATCCCGGCGAAACTACGATCAACGCTGCTGAGAGGCAAATTCACCATGGCGCAGGTGCCCGAACCGCCGGAAACTGTCGAAGTCGAAGTGATAACCGTGTCGTGCGATGGCGGTGGCGGCGGCCTTGGCCACCCGAAGGTGTATTTGACGCTGGAAGACGGCGAAGTCGAATGCCCATATTGCGACAAGAAATTCGTTCTCAAGCCCGGCGTGATACCGGTGGGCGGGCACTAAAGAAATTGCCCCGGACAGGGTCCGGGGCGAAATCATTGCCGACACAGCGGTTTCAGGACGCCCAAGCCGTTACTTCGGCGCCAGCACCATGACCATCTGACGGCCTTCCATCTTCGGAAACTGTTCTATCTTTGTCAGTTCTACCAAATCGTCACGGACGCGATGGAGGACTTTCAGACCGAGATCCTGATGGGCCATTTCGCGGCCACGGAAGCGCATGGTGACTTTCACCTTGTCGCCTTCGTTGAGGAATTTGTTCATTGCCCGCATTTTGACGTCGTAATCATGCGCGTCGATATTTGGCCGCAGCTTGATTTCCTTGACGTCGATTGTTTTCTGTTTTTTGCGGGCTTCGTTCTTCTTTTTCTGCTCTTCGTACTTAAACTTGCCGTAATCCATGATCTTGCAGACCGGTGGATCAGCATTGTCGGCAACGATAACGAGATCAAGTCCGGCATCCGCTGCGCGATCGAGAGCATCGTCGCGGGTAACGACACCGATTTGCTCACCTTCGGCGCCAATGAGGCGGACTTGGGCCGCCTGTATCATTTCGTTGATGGGCCGATCGTCTTTTACGGGCGGCTCCATGCTTGTATGTCTTGCGATGGAAATTCTCCTTTGATTATTTCAGTTACGTCTGTTGGTTTGTACGACTGTTGGTTTGTACTGGGTTAAAAGTAAAACCCGGCAGGTGTAGCGGCGTACCTGATTTGCCGGTTACACCTCCGCCGGGCTTCGGCTCTCTTCGGCAAGTCTAGCGACGGCTTCGTCCAGCGCAAGGAATTCTTGATCCTTGCCGCCCAGACGCCGCAGCGCAACCTTGCGGTCGTCAATCTCGCGCTGGCCAACGACCAGCATGGCTGGCACCTTGGCCAGACTGTGCTCGCGCACCTTGTAATTGATTTTCTCATTGCGGATGTCGATTTCGGCCCGAATTCCGGCGGCGTCCAGAGCGTTGCGCACCTCGACGGCATAGGCGTCGGCATCCGATGTGATCGTGGCCACGACTGCCTGCACCGGCGCCAACCACATTGGCATGCGTCCGGCATAGTTTTCAATCAGGATGCCGATAAAGCGCTCGAACGACCCGAGAATCGCGCGATGCAGCATGACCGGGCGGTGCTTTGCGCCGTCTTCGCCGATATAGGCAGCATCCAGCCGTTCAGGCAGCACGAAATCGACCTGCAGCGTACCGCATTGCCAATCGCGTCCAATCGCATCGCGCAGCACGAATTCAAGCTTGGGGCCGTAAAACGCTCCTTCGCCGGGGTTCAGCGTGTAGTCGAGCCCCGATGCCTCGACCGCTTCGGTCAGCGCGGCCTCGGCCCGGTCCCATACATCGTCCGCGCCGGCGCGGGTTTCGGGCCGGTCGGCGAATTTGACTTTCACCTCATCGAAGCCGCAATCCTTGTAGACGCTCAGCAACAAGTCGCAGAACGCTTCGGTCTCCGCCGTGATCTGATCTTCGGTACAGAAGATATGGGCATCGTCCTGGGTGAACTGGCGCACCCGCATCAGCCCGTGAAGGGCGCCCGACGGTTCATACCGATGGCAGGATCCGAATTCCGCCATCCGCAACGGCAGATCGCGATAGCTGGTGATGCCCTGGCGGAAAATCTGAACATGGCCCGGGCAGTTCATCGGCTTTAGCGCGAAAATCCGATCGTCTTCGGTCTCCGCGGTAAACATGTGCTCGCGGAATTTTTCCCAATGTCCCGAAGCTTCCCACAGGCCGCGGTCAATCAGTTGCGGTGTCTTGACCTCTACGTATGAGGCCTCTTCCAGCCGTGCGCGGATATAGGTTTCGAGCGTGCGGTACAACGTCCAGCCCTTTGGATGCCAGAACACGCTGCCGACGGCTTCTTCCTGGAAATGGAACAGCTCCATTTCACGTCCAAGGCGGCGGTGATCGCGCTTTCCCGCTTCCTCAAGCATCGTCAAATGAGCCTTGAGTTCCTTCTCATCGCGCCACGCGGTGCCGTAAATGCGCTGCAGCATCTCGTTGTTAGAATCGCCGCGCCAATAGGCGCCGGCCAGCTTCAGGAGTTTGAAGCCGTTGCCGACATGGGCTGTCGAGGGCAGATGCGGTCCAAGGCACAGATCCAGCCACTCGCCCTGGCGATATACCGAAATCGTCTCGCTTGCCGGCAGGTCGCGGATCAACTGCGCCTTGAATTTTTCGCCGGCATCCGAGAAATGCCGGACGGCGTCGTCACGGTCCCATTCTTCGCGGATGAAGGCATCGTCACGCTTGATGATTGTAAGCATCCGCGCCTCGATCTTTTCGAGATCGTCCGGCGTGAATGGCTCATCACGCGCGAAATCGTAATAAAATCCGTTTTCGATCGACGGCCCGATGGTGACCTGCGTACCGGGGTAGAGTTCCTGGACGGCCTCGGCCATCACATGGGCGGCGTCATGACGGATAAGTTCCAGGGCGTCGTCGGATTTTCGGGTGACGATCTCGACGGCGCTGTCGCTCTCGATCTTATGCGACAGGTCGAGTATCTCACCATCGATTTTAATGGCGATCGCGGCCTTTGCCAGGCCCGGCCCGATATCCGCTGCCAGTTCGGCGCCTGTCATCGGCCCATCGAACTGTTTCACGCTGCCGTCCGGCAGCGTAATCGCCACATTGCTCATGATGTCTTTATCGCGCCCACAGGTTAACCATAGAGCCGGGCGTTTAACGCAATCTTAACGCCCCGGCAACCTCCGATACCGGCAAATCCGCCAGTTTTTCGCGTTGAAGTACCTGAACATCCGTTCCGCGCGGGGCCGTAATCGCGGGATTGGATTCGGCAGAAAAGAGCACCACTGTCGGGCAGCCGCAGATCGCTGTGATGTGCATCGGTCCGGTATCGTTGCCGATCGCGGCCGATGCCCTGCGCGCAAGTTCGGCGATATCGGCAAACGATGTCTTTCCGGCAATCGGTACCGCCGCCGAGCCGGCGGCGATTTCTGCGGCCAGACCGGTTTCGTCCGGCCCACCGACAATGACCGGCGTCACGCCTTGCTCGGTCAGCGATTGTGCCAGTTGGCAGAAGTACTCCAGGGGCCAGCGCTTGCCCGGCCGGTGCGCCGCGCCGCCCGGCACGAGCAGGGCGAAGCGATCCGGCAACCCGAAGCGGGACAGGTCCGATCCGGCCCAGGAGAGATCGGGCGCCGGTGTTTCCGTGATTCCCGCCATTGCAAGCTGGTCTGCCTGGCGCTCGATGGTGTGCATCCGATTGCGGCGCGGATTGGCATGCGGGTGCGAACATCCGAACGCGATACCTGACCATTGCGGGCGGAGGAACCCGCGCATAAGCCGGAAATACCAACTCGACCGTCCGGAGGTCTGAAGGTCATAGACCCGATAGAACCGTCCGCTGCGCAGCCGCCGCCGCAGCCTCTGGATGGCAATCAGGTTGAACCGTGACGGGCACTCGTCTACCCAGACCTCGTCGAAGTAGCCGCTGGCGCTGGCGAGATCGGCGTATGGTTCGGTCGTTAGCAGAACGACTTCTTGCTCCAGATGTGCCGCCCGGATTGCGGCAAACGGACCTGTGGCCAGAACAAAATCTCCAAGCGCGCCGAGTTTGACGACCAGGACACGTCCCTTTCTTTCCGTCATGTCGGTCCGAGCAGTTCGGCGTAGACGTCGAGCGTCGCGGCGCACATTTTCTGCTTCGTGAAATTTTTGCGCACATGGGCGATGGCACGCTGTGCGACCGTATCGCGGTCTTCCGACGTCATCGCGAGCGCCGTGCGCAAAGCCTGGGCAAGTGCGTCTGCATCGCCTGGCGGCACGAGCCAGCCGGTCTCACCGCTAATAACCGTTTCGCGCGCGCCGCCGTGATCGGAGGCAATGACCGGCCGTCCCATCGCGTGCCCTTCGGCGGCGACCCTGCCGAATGCTTCCGGGTCGGTTGACGGGCATACGACAACGTTTGCCAGCATGTAGGCCGCGGCCATGTCGCGGCACGGGCCGGTGAGGTGAATGATCCCTTCGGTGCCAATTCGCGCTATTTGTGCTTCAAGCTCGTCCCGGTATCCGGTCCGACCCTGGTCGTCGCCGACCAGCAGGACGCGGACGTCAGCCCGTCCCAGGCGTCGGGCGGCTTCGATGAGAACGCTTTGCCCCTTCCATCGCGTCAACCGTCCCGGCAGCATGATCACCGGCGCATCGTCCGGTAATCGCCAGGACTGTGAAAGTTGTATCATTCGTTCAGGGGATACCGCGTCGGGGTTGAAGGTGTCGATGTCGATCCCGCGCGGGATGACCCTGACCCGGCCTTCCGGCGTGTCGTAATTCTCGACGATGTGACGGCCGATGAATTCCGAAATTGCGATGACGCGTTCGCCCTTCGCCATGATGGCGTTGTAAGCCTTCTTCGCCGGATTGTTGAAGTTGTAGGTGCCGTGGAATGTTGTCATGAACGGGACGCCGCATCGTTGCGCCGCGCTGCGGGCGCTCCAGGCCGGTGCACGGCTCCGCGCGTGCACGAGGCCGATCCGGCGCGATCGGATCACTTTGGCAAGCGCTGCGATGTTCTTCCGGATTACCAGCGGATTTTTGCTGTCGACCGGCAGGGTAATATGCTCGCCGCCGACGCGTTGGATATCATGTTCCATCGGACCGCCTGCCGACACAACAATTGCGCGCAAACCGGCGCCGGTTAGCGCGGCGGCGATATCTACGGTGCCGCGTTCAACCCCGCCGGTTGTCAGGCTTGGCAGGACCTGCAGGACCGCAGGCGCTTCCGGATCTGGTGCCGGCACGCTATGACTTGTCTGAATATCCGCTTGGGCGGGCGTCATGACGGTTATGAAAAATCCATGAGCGAAATCACTGATAGACCGCCTGAAATTCTAGCACGCGACGGCGGCGCCACAATCGCCTACCGGAGGCTCGACGGCAAGACACCAGGGGTGATGTTTCTGGGCGGCTTCATGTCAGATATGCAGGGCACAAAAGCCGCCGAACTTGAACGATACTGCCGGGCCGCGGGCAGGGCATTCGTCCGGTTCGACTATCGGGGTCATGGCGAATCGTCCGGCGAGTTTGCTGACGGCACTATCGGCACTTGGGCGGATGACGCGATTGCCGTGCTCGATTCATGCACCGACGGCCCCCAGGTACTGGTCGGATCCTCGATGGGCGGCTGGATAATGCTGCTAACGGCGTTGGCCCGGCCCGATCGTGTCGCCGGGTTGATCGGCATCGCCGCGGCGCCGGATTTCACAGAGGATTTGATGTGGAACCGGTTCGATGCGGATGTCAGGCAAACTTTGCAGCGCGACGGCGTATATTACGAGCCGTCGGAATACGACGACGGTCCCTACAGTATTACCCTGAAATTGATAGAGGAAGGCCGCGACCATCTGTTGCTGCGCCGTCCTATCGCGCTGCATTGTCCGGTCCGTCTGCTCCACGGCATGCGGGACGAATCGGTGCCGTGGATGACGACCAGCCGTATCGCCGAAAAAATCCTGTCCGAAGATGTGCGCATATTTTTGGTCAAGGACGGCGATCACCGCCTGTCCCGCGATCAGGATATCTCCCGCCTCAAACTCACCCTTGACGACCTGCTGGGCGAGATTTAACCGCCGAGGATCGCGCGCATGCCGATCCGGTAATCGGGAAACGCCAACTCGACGCCCAGCACATCCCTGATACGGTTGTTCCGGACGCGTCGGTTTTCGGCCCAGAAGCTCTGCGCCATCGGCGACATCTCTGCGTCCGCAAAGGGCACTTCGGGCGGCGGTGCCTTGCCAAGAAGTTCACAGACATAGGCGGTGACGTCTGATGGCGCGGCAGGTTCGTCGTCGCAGACGTTGTATATGCCGCCCGGTTCCGGCCGCGCGATCGATGCCGCAAGAACGGTCGCGATGTCCTCGACATGAATGCGCGAGAAGACATGCCCGGGTTTTGATACGCGCTGCGCCGTACCCGCCTTGATCCGATTGGCGACCGACCGCCCCGGGCCATAGATACCGGCCAGCCGGAACACCTGGACCGGGATGCCGTTCCGGGCGCCCCACCCGAGCCAGTCGCTTTCCGCTGCGGCCCGGCGTTTGCTGCGTTCGTTGCCAGGCTGCAGCTCGGATGTCTCGTCGACCCAATCTCCGTCCCGGTTGCCGTAGACGCCGGTGGTCGACAAATAGCCTACCCATTTGACGGTGCCCGTGGCGGCGATATCGTCGGCGTGGTGTCGAAATGCGGGGTCGCCGTCGTTCCCGGGTGGAACCGAGAGCAGGACATGGCTGACGTCGTGCAAAATATCAGGTGTCGCCGTGATGTCAGTCGTCGCCGGGGGCGCATTCATCGGTCCGCTTCCGTCAAAAACGGCTGCAGATATCCCCAGCGCACCAAGGGCGGCCCGCCGGTCGGGTTTCCGGCAGGTGCCGCGGACGGTCCAGCCGGCGGTATCGAGGCGGCGCGATAACGCCATTGCGCTATAGCCGAGGCCGAAGCAGAACAACGTCCCGGGGATTGTCATGATTGCATATTCATGGGTGTGGGCTTGCCTTTACGGTCGAAGGCCGCGACTTTATGCCGTATGGGAACGACGCGGCAAGCCGAACGATCTTCATGGTCCTGTTGGGCGATCACAGTGGCCATTGCCGTTTTCCTGAATGGCGGTGTTGCTGCTCAGATCGCGCCGGTCGTACCATCTAAACCATCACCAGCCATGACATTGGCCAGGATTTACGCGGACTGCATGGCGCTTGCGCGAACCGCTCCTGAAAAAGCACTCGACGTCGCGGCCAAATGGGAACGCGAAGGCGGCGATGAGGGTGCGCGGCATTGTACCGCCGTTGCCCTGCTGAATACCGGCGCCTACGAAGAGGCTGCGCGGCGCTTGGAATCCCTTGCCGCGACAACCCGCAAGCCGGACAAGAACCTGAAAGCCGAGTTGCTGGCGCAGGCGGGACAGGCCTGGCTGATAGCCGGCAGGTCGACCGAGGCGCTGTCCGCTCAGACCCGGGCTCTCGAACTGGCGGGCATGCGGGTTGAGCTGCTGCTCGACCGGGCAATCACGCGGGCTAGCGTCGGCGATTATTGGGATTCAATCGACGATCTCAATCGGGCGATCGACAAGGATCCCCAAAGGGTCGATGCGCTGATCTTTCGGGCGACAGCGTGGCGCAAGCTCGATAATCTGGACCTCGCTCATGACGATGTCGCTCGCGCGGCTGAGATTGCGCCCGGAAATGTCGATGCGCTGCTCGAACGGGGAAATATCCGGTTGCTGCGTGGCGACCGGGCGGCGGCGGCGGCGGATTGGCTTAAGGTTGTCGAACTGAATGCGAAATCGCCTGCGGCCGATGCCGCGCGGGACAACCTTGCAAAGCTCAACGCGCCGTGACCGGATTTCGGGCCTAGTCTTTGCCTTTCGCAAGCCTTGTTACTGCGGATGAGGAGGCGATCACGCTGTCGCGGACATAGGCTTCGTGGTTCGACACGATTTCGTCCGAATCATAGAGATAGTTGATCATTACACCGGCGGATTGGTCGATGCCTTTTTCAGATAAATCAGCCGACCAGTTGAGGCGCTCCACGCTCGCGCCATTGCCGAGATGAAACCGGGCGACGGGATCGAACGGGCGCTGATCGTGTTTTTCATCAATCAGATAGCGGGCGCATAGCCGCATCAGGGCAGGCTTCAACGGTTCGCGAATCAATTGATTGTGGCGCCAGTCGCTGCGATGAAGCAGGTCGATTTCATCCTCGTTCAGATAATCCGGCGTGCTGCGCACAAGAACGTCATCCAGCCATTTCCGGTATCCCGGAACCGGCGACAGGGTGGCGAATTGTCTGATATCCGGTAATTCACTCTGCACCGCATCGGCGACCTGCTTGATCAGGAAGTTACCGAAGCTGATGCCGGCAAGCCCTTCCTGGCAATTGCTGATCGAGTAGAATATCGCAGTGTCCGGTTTACCGTTTTTCCGGTCGTCCGCCGCGGGTTCGATCAGCCCGTGAATCTTTCCGGCAAGTCCCTTGGTGAGGGCGACCTCCACAAAAATCAACGGCTCGTCCGGCAGGGCGGGGTGAAAGAAGCCGAAGCATCTGCGGTCGTCCGCCAGGCGGCGGCGTAAATCCTCCCAGCCATGGATCTCGTGGACGGCCTCGTAGGCGATCAGCTTTTCCAGGATGATCGCAGGCGTGCTCCAGTCGATGCGTTCGAACTGTAAAACCCGCGCTTGAACCATGATGACAGCAGGTGCTTCAGATCCTGTTCGAAAGCTTTGACTTCGGGGTGTTCCCGCAATCGCGACAGGATCAGTTCGCGCATGCCGACGATCGCGGGGGTCCCGCCGGGCGCCTTGTTCCGCCGGCGGAACAATTTCTGCCGGGGTGCTTCTATTGCGGTCGCGAGCGCCCTGTAGGTGTCTTCGCCGGGGGCATCGACATAATCGCGCGCAGCGGCGGACAACGCCTCCCCATCAGGGGAGAACGCCGCGTCGAGCCGCAGGAGGACACTGAATTTCTTGTCCTCATCCAGGCTGAGATAGCCGTCGACGATTCGGCTTGCGAGGGCGGTCCCGGAGGCCTCGCCGTGGGCGGATACGAGGTCGTGGCACTGAGCGACCAGGCCGTCGACGCGGTCGCCTTCGGCCGGGCGGTCGAGATAGGTGCGTCCCAGGTCGACAAGGGCGCTGAGCATCTGGCTGACACTTACGCGGGCCATTCGTCACCGTTTCCCGGCAGAGCTTTCCACCGTCGAATTGGGTCATCTTACCTGATGAGCATTTCCGTTGCGTTTCCGGCCCTGCCTGCAGAGTTTAGAACGACCTTACGTCAAATAAAAATCCGGCGTCAATAAAATATCGATATTTTCGCTAAGTTCACAAAAATATAATATATTAATCGCTTGGGCCCGTATTTATAATGATGTTGACCAAATTGTCGAATTTTACTGGAGATGCCGAAAAATTGGCCAGTGCGACCATTCAAAGTCCGGGCGAGTCCCCCGGGACACTCGCCAGTTCCGTCTATGACCAGATGCGTCATGACATTCTGAGCGGGGAGTTGCCGCCAGGCGAGAAACTTCGGGTCGAATACCTGCGGACGCGTTACGGCGTTGGGGCCAGTCCGATTCGCGAAGCGCTGAACCGCTTGTCCGTCGACGGGGTGGTGTTGCGCGTCGACCAGAAGGGTTTTCGGGTTGCCAAAGTCAGCGTCAGCGAACTGGACGAATTGATAAAGACCCGCCGCTGGCTGGAAGAGATGGCAATCCGCGAATCTATCGCGACCGGCGATGATGCCTGGGAAGAACAACTCGTTCTGGCGTTCCACCGCCTGTCGAAAGCGCCACGATCCGCGGACCAGGAAACCTATGCGATAAATCCCGAATGGGAGGTTCTGCACAGGGCGTTTCATATATCTTTGATCGGTGCCTGTGGGTCGCGCTGGCTAACGTCGTATTGCGGACAGCTCAATGACCTCGCGGACCGCTACCGGCAACTCGCGGTCCGTGTGGCGTATCCGCGTCGTAACGAGCTTGATGAGCACCAGGCGATCATGGATGCCGCCGTTAACCGCAACGCCGATCGAGCCGTCGAGGTCCTGATGGACCATTACCGGCGCACCGCCGACATCATCCGTGATTCGGTCGGCCGGATTTCCTGACGAAATGCGCGACGCCGCAGCGCTCGATTTCGTGGGCGCCGATTAGAAATCCAGATCCGCGTAATGCTTTGGCGGCGGCTCACCGGGAATGTGATCGGCGAGGATGGCGCGAAAAGACGGCCGCGATTTTAATCGCGCATACCATTCCCGCGCTGGTTCATGGTCGGCCCACGGCACGTCGTTGATGTAATCGAGACAGGACAAATGCGCACCTGCGGCGACATCGGCCATGGAAAATTCATCCCCGCCAAGCCAGTTCCGCCTCTCGGTCAGCCACGCGATATAGTCCATGTGGATATGGAAATTTCCCCGCCCGGCGCGGATTGCACGGGAATCGGGCGCGCCCTGGCGTAAGAGCCGCTTCATCAGCTTTTCGCCGACCAGATTGTTCGTGACTTCATGGTTGAACTTGATATCGAACCAGGCGATCAGCCGTCTGATTTCGGCCCGTTCCGAAGGCCCGCCCGGGTAGAGCGGTGGGTCGGGGCAAATCTCCTCAAGATATTCGCCGATTGCCGCGGAATTTGAAATCACCGGCCCACTGTCTTCGACCAGCACCGGCACATCGCATGCCGGATTGAGAGCCAGAAATTCCGCCCGCCGTTCGCCGGGGTTTTCCGCCTTCAATTCGAAGTCGAGCTTCTTTTCCGCGAGCGCAATGCGAATCTTGCGGCTGAACGGCGAAAGCCAGAGGTGATACAGGGTACGCATCGAGCAACAGTCTAACCAAACCGCCGCGCCGCGGAAACGA
>Ga0114993_10005060_pt1 | contig 12857 bp, 11 predicted proteins | sample ArcticOcean_MG_C_FD_87042 | JGI IMG/M metagenome (GOLD analysis project Ga0114993, IMG submission 87042) | Marine microbial communities from western Arctic Ocean - ArcticOcean_MG_CB2_150 | ecosystem: Environmental > Aquatic > Marine > Oceanic | place: Arctic Ocean: Canada Basin | collected...
ACACGGCATTTTATATTGCCAATTAAACCATCTTTAAAACTCATATGAGGAAAATTTTGATCTTCAAAATTAATATTCTTTACAATTTTTTCTAATATTTTTTTACTATTAGGACCACATACACTAACAGTACCAAAATGATCAGTAACCGAAGTTAGAAAAACTTTTAGTTCAGGCCATTCTGTTTGAAGGTAATCTTCAAGTTTACCCATCACTGTTGCCGCGCCACCAGTTGTCGTAGTCATAATAAAATGATTTTCACCTAGTCTAGTAGTTACACCATCATCATAAACCATACCATCTTCGTTTAGCATAAGACCATATCTACATTTACCAATTTCTAATTTGTTCCATGCATTGGTATAAACTCTGTTTAAAAACTCACTAGCATCACTACCTTGAATATCTATCTTTCCAAGAGTTGATGCATCTAGAATACCTGCATTATTTCTTGCGGCTTTAGATTCTCTCTGCACAGCATCATACATAGTTTCATTATTAATAGGGTAGTACCAAGCTCTTTTCCATTGACCTACATCCTCAAATTTAGCATTATTTTTTTCGTGCCATGAATGAATTGGAGTTTTTCTTGTAATATCAAAAAATTGTTTAACATTTCTTCCAACAAGGGATCCAAAAGTTAATGGAGTATAAGGAGGACGGAATGTTGTGGTGCCAAGTTCACCCATCTTAGTTTTGGTAGTTTCAGATATAATTCCTAATGCATGCATATTAGCAATCTTTCCTTGGTCAGTAGCCATCCCTGTTGTTGTGTATCTTTTAACATGTTCTATAGATTTAAAACCTTCTCGTAGGGCTAATTTTATATCATTTGCTGTAGAATCGTTTTGAAAGTCTACAAAAGATTTTGTTTTACCTGAAATTTTGTCAGATGGTAAAAGCCAAATATTTTCAAATCCTCCCGATTTGTTGTCAGAAACATTGGTTTCATCTTTAATATTTACTCCTAAAAATTTATTTACTTTTAAATTTGTATCTTGAATTATTTTTTTAAGATTAAAAATACCAGCACAAGCTCCTACAGAAATTTGTTCTAGCGTTGATTTATTTGGATAAAAATAAGATTTTTTTTCATCAAAAGACAATTTACCTCCTGACTGTGTGAATAGATGAACAGTTGGTGTAAACCCACCAGATACACACATTAAATCACATTCAATTTTAGTTTTACTTCCAATTACTGAATTATTGTCATTAGATAACTTCATAGCAAAAATTTTATTAATTTTTTTGTGTCCATCAACATTAACAACAGTATGTTTCCACATGATCTTTAAACCTAGATCAATACATTTCTTTACATGATATCCATTTGAAATATCCCTTATATCTATAATTGCTTTTACTTTTATACCTTTCTCATGAAGGCTTAATGCAGTTTCATATGCATCATCATTATTTGTAAAAACAACAACATTATTTCCACATTTAACCGCATAATGATTTAAATATTTTCTTACAGCTGACGATAACATTATGCCTGGCTTATCATTACCATCAAAAACCATCATTCTTTCAATCGATCCGGTTGCTAATATGACTTTTTTAGCTCTAACTTTCCATAGACGTTGTCGTATTTTATTTTTTTTATCACTTTCATTAAAATGATCAGTTAAATTTTCCATCATAATTAAGTAGTTGTAATTATGGTAGGCAGCTACACTTGTTCTATTTAAAACAGTTATATTTTTATTTTTTAATAATTCTGAATATGTTTTTTTAACCCACTCTTTAGGTGTTTCATTATTGATACTTGTAGTATCATTGTTTGATCCAACTAAAGATCCTCCATGCTCTGGTTTTTCGTCAACTAAAAGTACTTTTTTTCCAGAATTTGCAGCTATTATAGCGGCAGTCAATCCTGCTGGACCAGTTCCTACTATTAGCACATCGCAATGATAATATTTATGATCATATAAATCTGGATCTCTCTCTGTTGGTGCAACTCCTAAACCTGCTGATTTCCTAATAAAATATTCATAAGTTGCCCAAAGTTTTGCAGGCCACATAAAAGTTTTATAATAAAAACCCGCAGGCAAAAGAGGGGAAAAGAAATTGTTTATTTCACCTATATCAAAATTTACACTCGGCCAACAATTTTGACTTTTAGCCTCAAAGCCGTCAAAAATTTCAATTTGAGTAGCTCTAATATTAGGTTCTGTTCTGGCATTATCTTTAAGAATTTGAACAATAGCGTTCGGTTCTTCAGAACCTGAACCAAGAAATCCTCTAGGCCTATGATATTTAAAACTTCTTGCAACTAAATGAATACCATTTGCAAGTAAGGCCGAAGCCAAAGTATCTCCCTTGTATCCAAAATAGGTTTTTTTATTAAATATAAAAGAAATTTTTTCAGTTCTATTAATTTCACCACCAGATGATAATCTAAATTTATTTATCATTGCTTTGGAGGGCTTTCTCCAATTTTATAAACAAAATGAATTTTATCGTTTGATGTATCTCTAGCAGCATTAAACCATTGCCTACAACCATGAGCATGATTCCATCTTTCATACTGAAGACCCTTAATATTATTTCTCATAAAAAGATATTCTGCCCATTGATTATCATTTAATTCTGTTGGTTGTTTAGGTCTCACAATATGAGCTTCACCACCATAGCTAAACTCACTATGATCTCTTTCTCCACAATACGGACATTTAATTATAAACATATTAATGTGCTACAGCTGCTGCTCCATGTTCATCAACTAAATCTCCACTAACAAATCTATTGATATTAAAAGCTGCATTTAATTTATGTGGTTCATCTTTTGCAATCGTATGTGCAAATAAATTTCCTGAACCTGGTGTTGCCTTAAATCCTCCTGTACCCCATCCACAATTGAAGTAAAGACCTTTAATAGCAGTTTTACTTATTATTGGGCTTGCGTCAGGACAGATATCAACAACACCTCCCCATTGTCTTAACATTCTAAGTCTACTAAATATTGGGTAAAGTTCTAAAATTGCTTTTAACGTTCCTTCTACAACTTCGTGAGTTCCTTTTTGTGTATAAGAAATATATGAATCAGTCCCAGCACCAATTACTAACTCACCCTTATCTGATTGACTAACATAAGCATGAACTGCATTAGACATAACCACAGTATCAATAATTGGTTTAATAGGTTCAGATACTAAAGCTTGTAATGGTTTACTTTCTAAAGGTAATCTTAATCCCGCCATATTAGCTAAAACAGTAGAGTGCCCTGCGGCGGCAACTCCAACTTTTGAAGTTTGTATAAAACCTTTTGTTGTATCAATACCTTCTATTGAATCACCTTTTCTTTTTATCCCTTTTACTTCACAATTTTGAATAATATCTACTCCCATTGAATCCGCACCTCTTGCATATCCCCAAGCAACAGCATCATGTCTTGCAGTACCAGCTCTTCTTTGCAATGTACTTCCAAGCACTGGATATCTAATATCAGGCGAACAGTTTATAATAGGGCAAAATTTTTTTACTTGTTCAGTATTTAACCAGTCACAATCTATACCATTTAATCTGTTAGCATGAGTTCTTCTTTTTAATTCCCTAACATCATGTAAGTTATGAGCAAGATTCATAACACCTCTTTGACTAAACATAACATTATAATTTAATTCTTGTGATAAACCTTCCCAAAGTTTTAATGCATGATCATACATACCTGCACTTGCATCCCATAAATAATTAGATCTTATTATTGTTGTATTTCTCCCCGTGTTACCACCACCAATCCATCCTTTTTCAACAACAGCAATATTTTTTAAATTGTGTTCTTTTGCAAGGTAATAAGCTGTTGCTAGACCATGGCCACCACCGCCAACAATTATAGCATCATATTTTTTTTTGGGCTCAGAGTCTCTCCAAGCTCTTTGCCAGTTTTCATGATAGCTTAAGGAGTTTTTAATTAAAGAAAATATTGAATACTTATTTTTCATATTTAATAAAATAATTTAGAAATTATAAAAATCAAAGAGTTAATTTATACCAGTTTAAGCTATTTATCTTTAGCTAAATCTCTTAAGTAAATTGCCACAGCAATCCATATAATAATAAAGCTAATTAACTTATTTAAATCTAAAGCCTCATTAAAATAATAAAATCCAAGTAAAAATTGCCCTGTAGGAGCTAGGAAGAAAATCATTCCAGCTGGACCTAAACCAGCTAAAGAGGATCCATGCAAGTACAAAGCCAAGGGTATTAAAGTATTTGCTCCTGCAAGAAATAACCAAAATGATATACCTACATCGTTAGTTGAAAAATAGTTACTTCCATTTTTTACAATAAAATAAAAAGCAATAAGTGCGAAAGGTGTCATAAAAATACTCTCAATAAACAATCCAATATCTGTTGAAATTTTAATTTTTTTTTTTATTAAAGTGTACAAACTCCATGTTAAAGCTACAATTAAACCAATCCATGGAGTTGTTTTAAGATCTATAAGTAAATAAATAACAGAAATTACCACCAATCCAATTGCAAGAAGTTTCATTTTATTGTGAGACTCCTTTAAAAATAAAATTCCAAAAAAAACACTTAATATTGGAAAAATAAAATACCCAAAACTTGCATCAATAAGTTTGTTTACCGTTACAGCGTAAATCCAAGTAAACCAATTAGTAACAATTAAAATACTTGTTAAAACTAATAATAAAGTTTTTTTAAAATTTTTAATAATGTTAAATGTTTCTTTCCATTTTGAATTAACTGAAATTGAAAAAAAAAGTAAAAATGCCGTCCAAACAGTTCTATGTATCGTTAACTCTAAAGGGCTAACAAATGAAACGGATTTGAAGTAAAAAACACCAATTATACCCCACCAAAGTGAACCAAGACCACTCGAAAACATACCATTTAAAATACTTCTTTGCATTTTTTTTATTCTTTTTTATTTTTGTTAAGTGAACTATTATAATCCATTGTTGTATTCTACAAATTATGAAAATTAAAGAACTTTCAATAATATTTCCAATTTATAATGAAGAGGCAAGACTTAAAGAAAATCTTTTTAATATAATAAAAATGTTTAAGTTTTTTAAGTCAATTAATATTGAAGTAATTCTTGTAAATGATGGAAGTACAGACAATTCTCATATAATAATACAAAATTTTATTAAACTAATAAAAAAAAATGATTCAAAAAAAATTTCCTATATTTATTATAAGAATAATAGGGGTAAAGGTTTTGCTTTAAAAAAAGCTATTATAGCAACAAAAAAAAAATGGATACTTACATGTGATATAGATTTTTCAACAAATCCACTGGAAGTTATTAAATGGGATAAATTAAATTATATTTCAAGTGAAAAATTTTGTTATTTTGGTTCAAGAAAACTTAAAAAGTCAGTAATAAAATATAAATTTTATAGAAAATTTCTTGGATATATATTTAATTTCATAGTTCACATAATGTTTGATTTAAGAATTGAAGACACACAGTGTGGTTTTAAATTATATAATAGAATTTATTCAAAAAAAATATTTAATAAACTTTATGAATACGGTTATGCACATGATGTTGAGATTGCAGTTTTACTTAAAAAAAAGTCAGTCAAGATTAAAGAATTACCTATTAAATGGATTCATAAAAACAAAAGCAAAGTAAATATTCTTTATGATGGATTAAATATGTTAATTAAATTATTATTTATTAAATTAAGACATTAAAATTAATTCATCATATATGATAATAATTTTAAAAAAATTAAAATATTACATTAACCTGATAAACCTAAGATAAATAAATAATAAGTATTTAAAAAAAATAAAAATATCATGCAAGCTGACGTTTATTTAAGACAAATTAAAAATGAAGAATCTCACTGGTGGTTTCAAGGAAGAATGAAAATAATAGATTCGTTAATAAATGAAAGTATTAACAATAAAAAAAAAATAAATATTTTAGATTATGGTTCTGGAAGTGGAACAAATATTAAAATGTTAAGTAAATATGGGTATGTTTATGCATATGAAAAAGATAAAACAACAGCAATATATTTGAAAAAGAAGTTTAAAAAAAATAAAAGAATAAAGATAATAAGTAGGCCAAAGAGTATAAAATTTTATGATCTTATTATTAGCGCTGATGTAATTGAGCATATCAGAAATGATAAAAATGCATTAAAATATTTATCAAGTTTATTAAAAAAAAATGGATTAATATTATTAACAGTTCCTGCATATAATTTCTTATTTTCATTAAAAGACGAGGCACTTCATCATTTTAGAAGGTATAATAAAAAAACGTTAGAGAAGTTAATTTTAAATTATTTTAATATTATTAAATTGAGTTATTTCAACTTTTTTCTCTTTATACCTCTTGCTTTTTCAATACTTTTATTAAAAATACTAAATGTGCAATTTATTAATTCTGTAGAAACTAAGCCAAATTTAATCTTTAATAAAATCCTATATATTTTTTTTAGATATGAAAAATATTTCTTAAAATACTTAAATTTCCCTTTTGGTTTATCAATTATAGCTATGGCTAAAAAAAAGTGATTGAATGTTTAACTATAATTTTGTCTTTTAAAATTAAATTAATTGAAATAAATGTTCTATAATATCCATATAACTAAACAGTATGTTTGAAGAAAAAAATATATTTTTAATAATTTTAGATAATCCAAAAGTACTCGTTAAATTATTTTTTATTACATATCTAGGTGTAGGTTTATATATCTTTAGAGATTACGGGATAGCATTTGATGAAGATATTCAGAGACTTATGGCTCAAAATAGAATTGATTATATAAAGTTTTTTTTTTCTGATATTTTTACTCAATCAAATACTAAAATAAAAGACGTTATAATTAAATGGCCTGAATACGGAGTAGCTTTTGAACTTCCAGCTCTATGGTTTGAAAAATTATTTAATTTTAGCAATACTAGAAATGAATATTTTTTTAGACATTTATTAGTTTTTTTAACTTCATTTGTTGGAAGTATTTTTTTCTTTTTACTAATTAAGCAAAAATTTAAATCATGGAAAATTGGATTAATAGGAACTTTTTTATTAATTACATCACCACGAATCTTTGCTGAAAGTTTCTATAATAGTAAAGATATAATTTTTATGTATTTCTTTATTATTAATGTTTTTTTCTCACTTAAGTTTTTAGAAAAACCTAGTTTAGCCAATTCACTAATTTTTGCTTTCACTTCCTCTCTATGTATTGGAGTAAGAGTTATTGGTCTACTTATACCATTTGTCACTTTATTTTTTTTATGGATTAAATATTTAAGAAAAGATTATTATAAAAGTATTCTTCCAAATCTTGCAATTTTTTTTCTTTCATTCCTCTTTTTTCTTATACTACTTTGGCCATCATTGTGGGAAAATTCATTTGAAAATTTTTTTTATTCACTAAAAAGTTTTAAATCATATGATTACGAAATATTTAATTACTATTTTGGACATTTTGTTTACTCGAAAGCAATTCATTGGTTTTACTTTCCACTTTGGATTTCAGTAACAACTCCTTTTTTTATTATACTTTTATTTATGTATGGTTTTAGTGTTTCTATTTATAGAATATTTAATAGGTTAATTAAAATATCCAAAGACAATGACCTTAATGATTTATGGAGAGGCCGTATAGAATTTCAAGAACTTTTCTTTACCGTTTTCATTATTGCACCTATATTTTTGGTCGTTGTATTTAAGTCAACAAGTTATTCAGGTTGGAGGCACTTATATTTTATATATCCTTTTATAATTTTATTAAGTTTAAGTGGCTTAAATATTCTATACAGAAAAATTATAAAAATAAAAAGTCAAAAAATTATTTATTTATCAAAAGTAATTTTTTCACTAATACTTATAAATAATTTATTTTGGTTGTATACCAACCATCCTTTTCAAAATAATTATTTTAACTTTTTAGCTGGCAAAAAACCTCACAATAACTTTGAAGTTGATTATTGGGGCTTGAGTAATAAATTTGTTTTGGAAAAAATAATATCAAATGATACTAAAGAAATAATTAAAGTTACGAAAATAAGTGATACTTCATTATCTGAAAATTTTAATATTTTAACAGAAAGTCAAAAAAAAAGGATTAAATATGTTGGTGATATTACAAAAAGTGATTATATAGTTAATAATAATATCTTCTTTAACGGAGACACTACTAAGGTTAAAAAAATACCAAATAATTTTAATGTATATTATCAGCTTTTTGTTGATGACACACTAGTTACAACTATATACAAAAGGAATAATCCTTTATGAAAATTTTTTTATATAAATTTATAATAATTTTGTTTGGTGTCTTTCTTCTTTTTGAATTTACCATTGGTTCTAAAATAAAATATTATGAAAGAAATTTAAAAAGCTTAATAAGTAAAAGTAATATAGAGCTCATAAAAGTACAAATTAGAGAAGAAATGAAACTTGCTATCAACAAGGATAGATACTTAAATGAAGAGGATTCAAAGCTTATTGGACAGTTTTTAATGAAAATAGAAAAAGAAATTAATGTTGATGAGTCTAATTAATTATCAAATTTTAAACTAATAATCTAGTTATTAAGATACACAGTAAACAAATAATTTGTTTGCTTTAAAAGACTTCAAATTGTTGAAAAAAAAATGTAAACATATTTATAGGAGAGGTGGGTGAGCGGTTTAAACCAGTCGTTTGCTAAATGACCGTACGTGGAAACATGTACCGAGGGTTCGAATCCCTCCCTCTCCGCCATCCTAGTAAAGTTTTTTTTCTTCAAAAAAATTATAAATTTTAATGGGTTTATTATTTAATATGTATCTGTACACATTAATGTTTTCTAGAACTCTTTGAACATAGTTTCTAGTTTCTTTAAATTTTATTAGTTCAATCCAATCTATATAACTTATTTGTTTTTTTTGAGGGTTGCCATTTATTTTTTTCCAATGTTTCACTCTATTGGGTCCCGCGTTATAAGCAGATAAAGCAAAAGGATATGAGCCTTCATATTCTTCCAATAATCCCGCTAAGTAGTATGAACCCAATTTAATATTATATTCTGGATCTTTGGTGAGCTTAGCTTTTGAATAATTCATCTTAGCTTGCTTTGCTACTAATTTGGCAGTGTAGGTCATTAACTGCATCATTCCTCTTGCTCCAACATAACTATTTGCTTTTTGATCAAATTCACTTTCTTGTCTTATAACTGACAAAATAAGTTCACTACTTGGCATTTTTTTTTTATTTACGGTGATGGGAGTTTGAATAATTGGATAGTTGATTTTATTATAAAATCTTTTTTCATATGATGCTGCTTTGGCTATTTGTATTGCATAGTCGTATCTTTTTATATTTACTGCAAGATTACCTGATAGAATTTCACTCCCTTTATCAACATCTAATAACGCTAAATGTTTAATAAAATCTTTAGTATGCTCATTTTTTTCCAAGTCATTTAAAATACCAATTGCTTTTATTAGACGATTTTTGTTAAATTCTTTTATATATTTTTCAGATACTTTTTTTTGTTTTTCTAAAACAAAATCTTGGTTGGGGTTAATCTTAAGAAACGCTAACTGTCCATAGTAAGTATTTAAAAATTTAGAAGCTTTATTAAACCATTCAATTGATTTATCATTATTATTAATTTTTTCGTATGTTCTACCAATCCAAAACGCACCTCTAGATAAACTTATTGGATATCCCACATTATTATAAAAATTTTTAAAATGTTCTAGAGCCATATTTGGATCATTTAAAAAAGTAAGAGCAATCCATCCTGATAACCATTCAGCTTCAGCATAATTAGGACCTTCATTCATCGAATGATTGCTAGATACTTTATACGCAAGAGCAAATTTTTTTTTATAAATTAATGAACGAGATAATATAGATCTCTCTTTCCACCACTTTTCTGGTCTAACAATTTTTTTAGGATTTTTGGGAATTTTAAATAGAATTTCTAACGATGGATCAATTCTACCTCTTCGTCTTCTCCATTTTAATCTATCGTACTTTAACCCAATATCATTTTTAAATTTAGGATCAACATTTTTAATTGCAGTATCAACACCATATGATTGACTCATTAATATCTGTCTCGCATTGTAAAGTGTAGTATAATCTTTAGGCAGATATCTCAGCATTCTTTTTACATCCCAATGTTTTCCTTCCCACGCATGCCAATCTGCTCTCTTTACATTATCTTCTATTGTTATAACTTTTTTATACTTTTTTCTTAGATAACGTAGATCATTTTTTGTGAGTTTTGCTTTTATCCAACCTTCTTTTATAAGTTTAGATCCTTCTTCATTTTTACCTTGTAATAAATAAACTTCCCCAAGCTTAATTTTTCCAAAATCACTTAGAGGTGTTTTACCATTAAACCATTTTATGATTGAGATAGGCGTATTTGCTTTTATATTAATTTTATATTCAGCTAAATATCTTAATCTATTTATTCTAGGAAAGTCTGAGTTAGCATTTATAAATGTAACATAATCGTAGAAACTCGCTTGATTAGATGGTTGTTTTAAATAAATATAATTAACTAAATTATATAAAGTTTTATCTCTCACTTTTTTAGCAGTTTGTAAGGCTTTTTTCCATTTTTTTTTATCTACATATTCAAATGTTTTCTTTGCTATTTCGAAATCTTTTTTAGATAATACTGTAGACGTTTTAGTTATTTTTTTTATTTTTTTTTGAACAATTATCGGTTTTTTCTCAGGATAAATAAAAACATCCTCAGTTGACTCTGTTAAATTTATAACTTCAGTTTTTTCTTCATTAGAAGTAATTTTTTTTATGGTTGGTTTTCTTTTAGGGTATATTTCTTTCTTCTTAGCAGTTTTTATTTTTGCTTCAATATCAACATCTGGCTTTGGTAATGGCAAAATAGGTTCTGCTGCTATAGAATTTGTTGAAAAGATGATTAAAATCAATAGGAAAATTACATTAAGTTTTTTATCTTTATACATAAATTATAGATGATTTACTTTTTCAAACTATGTTATAAAGATTTATGTTAAAAGGATCAATTGTAGCTTTAATCACACCTTTCAAGAATAATAAACTTGATGAAGACTGTTATATTTCTCTTATACACCACCATATAAAAAATGGAACAACTGGTCTTGTTCCCGCGGGTACAACTGGTGAATCTCCCACTTTAAACCACAAAGAGCATCAAAGAGTTATTGAATTATGTGTTAAAGAATCTAAAGGAAAAATTCCAGTGATTGCTGGAACAGGGTCAAATGCTACTGATGAAGCTATATCATTAACTCAATACGCAGAAAGAACTGGAGCAGATGCAGCTTTAGTTGTAACTCCATATTATAATAAACCAACTCAAGAAGGATTATATCAGCATTACAAAGCTATTAATGATAATACCTCTATTCCAATTATAATATATAATATTCCACCAAGGTCTGTTGTAGATATGAGCGTTGATACTATGGCAAAACTCTACGAACTGAAAAATATTATTGGTGTTAAAGATGCTACAGGTGATTTAAATAGAGTTGATCAACAAAAAAAGAAAATGGGTCCAGATTTTATCCAATTATCAGGTGAAGATGCTACTGCTTTAGAATTTAATAATAGAGGCGGTGTTGGTTGCATATCAGTAACAGCAAATGTTGCAACAAAACTTTGCTCAGAATTTCAAGAATTTTCATTAAGTAAAAATAATAATAATCTATTATCAAAAGCAAAAGAAATTAATGCAAAGTTAACCCCTTTACATAAATCTTTATTCATTGAAAGCAACCCAAGTCCAGTAAAGTATGCCGCAAGTCTACTAAACTTGTGTTCTGATGAAGTAAGGCTACCATTAGTTCAAACTACTGAGGAAGCTAAAAGAGTTGTAAAATCTGCCATGTCATATGCTGATTTGATTTAAATGACTAATAAAACCAAAAATGGTTTAAAAATTATTTCTGATAATAGGAAGGCAAAATTCAATTACTTTTTTGAAGAGTTTTTTGAAGCTGGTATTGTTTTAACAGGTTCTGAAGTTAAATCTTTAAGGGATGGAAAAGCGAATATTTCTGAATCTTATGCTTTTGATGAACATGGAGAAATGTATTTAGTTAATTCACACATACCTTCTTATAAAGAATCTAGTTATAATAATCATGATCCAAAACGTAATAGAAAACTTCTTCTTAATAAAAGAGAAATTAATAAACTTATAGGACGAATAAATAGAGAGGGATTTACTTTAATACCAACAAAATTATATTTTAAAAAAGGAAAAGCAAAAGTTGAAATTGCTGTTGCAAAAGGAAAAAAACTTCATGATAAAAGACACACTAAAAAAAAGAGAGATTGGAATCGAGAAAAGGCCAAGTACTTTAAAAAAACCAGTTAATTTAATATGATTTATTTGTCTTTAGGATCTAATCTTTCGTCGAAATTTGGTAATAGATTTGAAAACTTAAATTTTGCAATTTCTGAGATTGAAAAAAAGAGTATTGCTGTTATCAAAAAATCCAGTTTTTACGAAACCATTTCGTACCCCAATAAAAATAATCCAAAATTTATAAATATAATTATATCAGTTAAGTCAGATTCTTCACATAAAGATTTAATGTCAATTTTAATTGATATTGAAAAAAAATTAGAAAGAAAAAGAGAAAAGAAAAATGAACCCAGAACATGTGATATCGATATAATTGATTACAACAATATTATTTTAAAAACAAATTATAAAAAAAATGAGCTGATTATTCCTCATAAAAATCTTGAAACAAGAAATTTTGTTTTATTCCCTTTAAAAGAAATAGCTCCAAATTGGCAACACCCTCAAACAAAAGTGTATATCCACACTTTAATAAATAAACTCTCTAATGAGGATAGAAAATCTATATTAAAGATTAAAAAATATTGA
>Ga0114993_10005062_pt1 | contig 12856 bp, 8 predicted proteins | sample ArcticOcean_MG_C_FD_87042 | JGI IMG/M metagenome (GOLD analysis project Ga0114993, IMG submission 87042) | Marine microbial communities from western Arctic Ocean - ArcticOcean_MG_CB2_150 | ecosystem: Environmental > Aquatic > Marine > Oceanic | place: Arctic Ocean: Canada Basin | collected...
AAGAACTCTGGATATTCAGTTTATTCAGCTCAAAAGAACGTACCTCATGTGGAGATTCGCTTTCTTTTTCCTGATCCTGTTCTGGCTCAAGATTACTCTGGGTGAATGTACTGCGAAAATCAGACAATGGCTTCTCCTTGGCCTATAATGATTCTTCTATCTTCTTCCAATTTTTTGCACACGGCAATAGTTTTTTGCTGAGTTTTTCTCGCTCACTAATTCTCATAGTCAACTTGCTTTAACTTTTTGCTGCCTTAGGTTCTTTTTCCCGCATCCATTTTCGGATCACGCTGGCCGTGTATTTGGGATCATTAGAAACAAACTCCGCTATCGAATCACGAACACGAGCCGATTCGGAAGCCATTTCACTAAGGCGGCGCTTCTCTTCATCCACTGCGTCAAATTCCGTTGCGCCCAGTTGATCCGCTTCCGGCATCACTTCCACCGTCATCGTCATCCAATTGATGATGGGCCGAATGACCCGGGTGAAGAACAGAACGAGGAATATCAGGCCCACCACCAGTTTTCCGACTTCCAGGGCCAGGTCAATCTGATCGGCCTTGGCAATGTCTTCCTTCTGCGCTTCCAACTCGGTTCGGTCAAATTGAAAGTTCTCAACCTTGATGATATCTCCCCGGTCCTGATCAAACCCCACAGCAGACTGGATGATTTGCAGGTACTTGTCCATGTCTTCCTGGGATCGCGGCTGATATGCTGGCGGGTCTCCCGTTATGGAACCATCGATCATCACCGCGACACTGATTTTGGAAATCTCGCCGACCGGTTTCGAGACCCTACGGACAACCTTATTTATTTCATAATTTGTAATGGCATTCGATTTATTCCGCTTGGCAGCCTGGCCGACAACTCCGCCCGGAGACTCACCCGATGGGACCTGAGCCTGAACGCCTGGAATTCCTCCTGGAGGCACAGCGCCCGTAGAGGATTCAGAAATCTGGTTTTCACTTCTTATGACCTGAGAATCCGGGTCATAACTTTCCTCGGTTCTTTCCACCTTTTCAAAATCCAAATCTACCGAGACTCTAGCGATCACTTTTCCCATCCCCAAGGCGTCTTCCAGCATTTTGATGATACTTTGTCGAAGTTCCCTTTCTACCCGCATTTTATGTTTGAAATTGGATGACGACATCATCGCTTCAACGGAGGATTCCATGCCACCGGAAAGCAGATTGCCCTTCACATCGACCACCACCACATCCTGCGCATCGATGCCCCCGACACTGGCTGAAACCAGATGGACAATTCCCTGCACCTGGGTTTCCGACAGAGTTTTACCGGATTTAATTTTCAACACCACAGAAGCCTTGCCCCTGGGTTTATCCTTGCGAAACAGATTGTCCTTGGGAATAACCAGATGAATCCGGACTTGGGCCACCGCATCCAGAGTTTTGATGGTACGAGTCAGCTCTCCCTGCAAGGCTCTTTGGAAATTCAATTTTTGCACAAATTCCGTCATTCCTAATGGAGTGTCATCAAAAATTTCCAGGCCAACATCGGAACCTTCCGGCAACCCTTCACCGGCCAATTGCAGGCGGACTTCATGCAACTGATCCGAAGCAACGCGAATCGTCCGGCCTTGGTTTGAAAGTTCAAAAGGAATTTTCTGGGATTTCAGTTTATCGACAATTGCTCCCGCGTCCTCGGTGGAAAGGTTGGCATAAAGAAGCTGGTAGTCCGGAGTCTTCAACCACAAGGACATCACCAGCAGAGATGCCAGAGCCAAAGCTACAAGAGACAGAGCCGCAATCTTCTTGCCCTGTGAAAGTTCGTTAAACCGTTCGCCAAACTGTCTTAAAAAATCCAGAAAATTTTCCATGAGAATTGTGATTTAAAGGTTTTTAATTTTTAGTTCCTGTTATTTTAACGACCCAGATCAATCGCTCGAATGGCCATGGCTTTGGAAGCATTGAGAGCAGTGATATTTGCCTCAAACGACCTTTGCGTGGTGACCATATTCACTATTTCCGTCATTTGATCAATATTAGGCAACGCAACATAACCCAGATCGTTGGCATCGGGGTGGTTCGGGTTATAAACCAAACGGGGCTCCGCCTGGTCCTCGATCACATCCGCGACCTGCACCTTGCGCAACTCGTCACCCAACGCATTTTTAAACGTGTTGCCAAACTCATCTGCCAAAGGTAAAGCGGTAATCAAGACATCTTTCCTGCGATAGGGTCCTCCTTCCGGAGTCCGTGTGGTTTCCATATTAGCCAGATTGCTGGAAATGGTTTCCATTCGCTTGCGCTGAACCGCCAAGCCCGATGCACTGATTTTCATGTTTGTCAGAAAGTCCATAATCATTCTCTAAAAAGTTTGTTATTTTTATAGAGGGCGTTTACCCCCAACAATGTTTTTTAGGTTAAATACAGCAAGTTTCATACCATAGGAAACCGAAAGGGGGGGAAGAAAGGCCGGAACAATGAAAACCTTTTATTTATAAAGAGTTATGGGGATAAAAATAGAGGAGGCAAAGTGGGGATATTCCCCCAGGCTGGGTAAAATCCGTCATAATTTTGGCCCCTGCCGGTGAGCCACCGGGAGCGAATGCAACTGTAACCCGGTACCTCATTTGCGAAAAAGGCGTTTCCGAAAATGCCCAATTATAGATAACGGGACATAAATCGAGTTCTACCCGCCCCCGTTATATTCGTTGAGTTTGTTGCGCAAGGTGCGAATGCTGATTCCCAAAGATTCAGCGGCTTTGGTTTTGTTACCACTGAACTCTTCCAGCGTTTGCAGGATCAATTCTTTTTCCATTTCAGAAATTGTTCCGGTGAGTGTAGCTTCGTTTTTGCCGGAAGAGAGAGGCTCATCATCGAAAAACAGATGTGAGGGAAGCAGGGTATCGCCTTGGCACATCAGGCATGTCCGTTCGATGATGTTTCCCAATTCCCGAATGTTGCCGGGCCAACTGTATTTTTTCAACAGGGCCAAGGTCGCCGGATCCATCTTGACGGGGGAGCGAGAGTTTTCCTGGCAAAACTGATTCATAAAATGTTCCGCCAAAAGGGGGATGTCATCCTTTCTTTCACGCAGGGGAATCAGATTCAGGGGAATCACATTTAACCGGTAATACAGGTCTTCGCGGAACTCCTTATCTTGGATTCGACGGCGGATGTTACTGTTGGTCGTAGCAATCACCCGCACATCCACAGGTATCGGGGCCTTGCCACCCACCTTATCCACCTCATGTTCCTGCAAAACCCGCAGGAGTTTGGCCTGCAGGGGCAGGCTCATCTCTGTAATCTCATCCAAAAGAAGTGAGCTTTGGTGTGCCTGCTGAAACTTCCCTTCCTTATTTTCCGTGGCCCCGGTAAAAGATCCCTTTTCATGGCCGAACATTTCCGACTCCAGCAAACCTTCGGGCAAAGCGGCGCAGTTGACAGCCATAAAAGATTTTGCAGCGCGAGGACTGCATTGGTGGATGTAACGCGCGAATAATTCCTTTCCCGTCCCGGTCTCTCCCATAATGAGGACGGTCGATTTGCTGTAAGCAACATTCTCGGCAAATTTCAGGAGTTTTTTCATTTCCTCATTCTGGGTCACGATTTTTTTTGCGGTGATCGAATCGGTTTTGTCGACTAAACCCATCGGGCGGGCTGGAGGAACATAATCTTGTGGATCTAAAAACGCACGCTTCACCGTAGAAACCAGCACATCGGCAGAAAACCCGGATCCTTTTATCAGATAATCGAAGGCCCCTTCCTTCATGGCCTCGACCGCATTGTCAATAGTTCCATAAGCGGTCATCATGACCACGGGTGTCTTGGGTGAACGTTCCTTGACCGCCCGCAATAATTCCAATCCGTTTAGTTTCGGCATGCGCACATCTGTCAGAACCAAGTCGAATACATGATCCTCAAACTGGTCCAGCGCCTGTTTGCCGTCTGCCACGCAAACGAGCTGGTAATTCTCGCGCTTCAGGGTTGTTTCCAGCGCAATCCTCATTTCGGATTCGTCATCAACAATCAGTATTTTTTTGGAAACGTTATTTTTCATCAAAATCCTCATCCCAACAGGGAATCTTGACCCTGAAAGATGTGCTCTTGCCCTCTTCACTCACGGCTTCAATCGTCCCCTGGTGGGCTTTGATAATATTGTGCGATATGGCTAACCCCAGTCCCGTTCCTTTATCCTTGGTGGTAAAAAAGGGATTGAAGATTTTGGCAAGATCATTGGCGCAAATCCCCCCACCCGTATCGGTAACAGTAACGGTGATGAATTCGCGCGTTCCCTTCCCACTTTCCGACCCGGACACCGGTATCAGAGCTTTCTCAGTTTGTAAGCGCAGTTCGCCTCCATCCGGCATAGCCTGAAGGGCGTTACGGATCAAATTAGGGAAAACCTGCCGCAATAACTCCCGGTCGCCGTTTGCCAGCATCTCTTCATTGCCAAACTCACGTACAACCTTAATATTATCCGGCACTCTGATATCGTCCAGGCCGTCCAGCAATTCCGCTAATAAAAGATTGATATCGCATTGCTGGCGGGATGGCTGGGACGATTTAGCAAATAGCAGAAGAGTGGATATGATTCGGTCCATGTTCTGCACACCGGCACGGATATGCTGGACCAGTTTCACTTTTTCGGGATCTTCTTCCAGGTCTTTTTTAAGTAACGAGGCGAACAATTCTATACTACCCAGCGGATTCCTGATTTCATGCGCGATTCCTGCCGCCATTTCTCCCATTTCTCTTAGCCTCTGGTTGCGATGGGCCAACTCCTCTAACTGGCGCAGGTCAGTCCTGTCCTGAAGGATCAATACAGTCCCTATCTGGCCGCCATGATTGTCCCATACGGGGGACGCGGAAACACGGGCATGGATTATTTTCTTGTCGGGAGTGGTAATATCCTGATCCTGGGAGACCGTTTCCCTGCGGTTTTTTTCCAGTCTGGATACCAGGTTTTCAAACAAGTCGAACGGAAAAACTTCTTTCAGGGTTTTTCCTAAACAGTTTTGAGGCTTCAATCCAGTCAGGTTTCCTGCGGTTTGGTTGAATGTAGTGATCCGACCCAACCGGTCAACCACAATAACACCGTTGGTCAGGCTTTCCAGGATATCGTTTAAATAATTTTTGACCTCCTCTTTTTCAACAAGGTTTTTTTCCAACTCCTTATTTTTGTCCGCAAGCTCCAGGTCAAGTTTTTTGATTCTTACCTGCAATTCATCATAAGACCGTTGCAGTTGTTCCGCGACCTCGTTAAAGGCCTCCATTTTTTTAATGAGGGCCTCAATATCTTTACTATTTTCTTTGCCGGCACTAGTAGTCATGGGCGAAATCATAAGGCAAGTTGGATGAGAAAAGTAACTTTATTATAAAATAAAATCATCCTTCTTTTAATTGTTTTTCCCATTCCCGGATTTTCATCCTGGATTCTGCAGCCTGCCTGGTGAGGTCATCCGCATTTTCGGTTTTCACCAGCCGATTCAAACCTTCGGTGATCTTTGCAGGGTCACCGAGCTTCTCGAGGCTCTCGATCAGGAGATAATCCGCCCAGTCCCGTAGCAGGTTATCAGGAAAAAGTTCCTTGGCCGACTTTAACGCTTCCATGGCCGGACCAAAACGATTCAACTTAAAGAGAGATGAGCCCAGGTGGTAATAAGCCTTTTGCAGGTATTCAGGTATCACTCTCTCCTGCCGGTCATAAGTCGCGATAGCCCTTTGATAGGATTGCACGGCATCCGCAAGTTGATTCATATCCGTATAAGTTTCCGCAATAAGAAAATGAATTTCCGCCTTGCCTTCAAACCTCGCCAACAAATCCTCATAGGTTTTGAGGGCTCCTGAAAAATCTCCTTCCCCTTTCAGGGCGTTGGCCAAAAGTTTCATCGCATCTGGAATCCGCTTGCTCCTGGGGTAATTCCTTATAAAATTCCGCCCCACTAAAACCGCCTCGTCATAACCTTTATTCTCCAGATGAATATGGCCCAGGTTGAGAAATACCCGGTCCCGATACGTTTTATGGGAATCCAGCACCTTCACTTTTTCATAGAATTTAACGGCTTCGACAAACATGCCAATAGACTGATAGGCTTCACCAACCTGAAGAAGGGTTTGAGCATTGTTAATATCCCCTATGGGAAGACTGATAAAGTCACTGTAGGCATAGAGGATGGGAAGGTTGCCCCCCTGCTTGGCGTATTTATCGACCAGTGCAATAAGGGCCTGCCGGATGTAACGATCGGCTTCCTGAAAGAACTGGGATTCCGGTCCAAGCGGCAAAAGTTTTTTAAACTCATCTATCGCCTTGAGGTAGTTCTGCTCCAGCAAATAGGCGATGCCCCGGCTCAGGGTAACCTCAGCCAGGATGTCAACGTTTCGGGCCTCAACAAATATTTTATCGAAAGTTTTAAACGGTTTGTAATAATGCTCCACATCAAAAACGATATCCCGGATTTTCAAACGTGGGCTACGCACTCCGATATCGGCCATACGGATTTTCCCATACTGGGTTTCCGCGCTGTCTTCCCGGATTAAAGATCCCTCTTTATCACGAGCGGGTTTACCTTCATCATCAAGTTTTATACCTTTCTTTTTTCCTGATTCATCAAAAACGGACAGGGCATGCTGATACTTTCCTTCCACCATATAAGAATCACCAATCCGATTGAGCGCTTTATGCCCATTTTTGGAAGCCGGATCCAGATTCAGGAGCTTGAAATAATGTTTCCGGGCTCTGGCGTATTGTTTGTTTGTGAAGTAGATTTCTGCCATCGAAAAATTGATTTCTGGTTTCTCATTGAGTTCGCCTGGCCATCGGCTGGCCCCAGCCTCAAAAATCTTAAGCGCTCTGGGAAAATCTTTTTTCTCGAAAAACTTATTAGCGATTTCAAAAATCCCTGCCTTGGCCTCAATATTATTTGGTGATTTTCTAAGTATCGCCTGAAACGCGTCAAAAGCTTTTTCCAACCGGCCTTCCTTCATCAGCATGGCGGCTAGGTTGTCTTTCCGGACTTCATTATAAAGGCTCTTCGCCTTGGACTTGAGCCCTTGATTGTAGAGTGCCCTTGCTTCCAGGCTATAGCCGATTTCATCAAATATACTGGCCACTTTTAACAGGGCGTGATCGTAAAATTTTGATTTGGGGAATTCCCGCATGGCAAGTTTGTAAGAAGCCAGGGCCTGGTCAAAAATAGGATTCAATTCATTAAAAGTGCTGCGGTAATCTGCCTCCGCTTTTAAATAAAGGGCATGGTCGAGGTATTTGCTTTCATGATATTTTTTGTGGAATTCCCGAAATAATTTCGATGCAGAAGGATATTTTTTTCCGTCCTGAAATTCTTTCAAGGCTTTCAGGTAGTCCTCCCACCCGTTTTTTACCTTTTCTTCCTCGGACTTGGAAATAATTTCCCGGATTTTCTTTGGGCTGTAGCCTATCAACCTGGATTTTTCGGGTAGCGGTGCCTGCTCGCCCCCGGGTTTTCGTTGCAGCTTTCCGATCCGGGTTCTCAGGATAGGCCGACTCTCACCTTTAATGTCTAATATGATCTGCGGCTTTTGTGGGTTCGTGGAATGGAAAAACCGGGTGTTTTGATTTTTCAATACAAATGTTACTTCCAAATCTTCCCTCAAAGGAGTGACTAAATATCGCTCCAGATTTTTATCATTAAACGACCTACTACGTAACCTGGGACCTCTTGCTGTGTATGGCAGAATCAGAGTAATCCGCTTGTTGACAAAGTCCGCCTTGACCTGATAGGAAACTGACTCGGTCAGGTTGACCAGAATTCGGGTATAAACAGGGTGAGGTCCAATCCTTATTGAGGAAACTTGCGGGCGCCGAACCGATTCGGAAGCAACTTCCTGAGCCCAGGCAAAATTACTGGCCCCCTGCATCACGAAAAGAGGGAGCAAAAGCAACAAGAGGAACCTGATAAATTTTAAATGGATCGCCATAATTTTTGCCGTAATTGCCTTTTTCTGTATTATAGAGCAAAAACTATACCAACCCGATTCTGGAGCAATAAGACCTTTGGACCAGCAAGGCTAAAACTAATTTTCATAACGTTTTAACCGATAATATAGTATAAATCACTCTATTGATTTTTTCGGCCATTTCCCGGGAAACATGACCTTTGCATGAAAAATAGCCAGAAATTTGACAGTCATTAAAAATGACAGCATAATTCCCGGAATTTTCAGGAAGCTGATAATAAAATGAATCCCATCGAATATGAAAAGCTGAGATGGCAGGAATCGGAAACCGTCCAGAATCTTCTGAAAAGGCAAAACACGTTGCTTGGTGATTCCCTCGAAAATCTCGACCATCTCATTTATCTACAGAAAAGCATTAACCTTCTCAGCCTGCAGGAAATTTGCCAGGTTATGGTCGAAAAACTTCCGTTTATTTTATCGGTTCAGTATTTCACATTTTTTCTTTTTGATAAAAACCGGCGCAGGCTGAGCCTCGCCAGCCACAATCACCCTGATCTGGAAGAGGGTTATTCTTTATATCAAAATGATTCCCCTATTATGAAGGAGGCCATGAATTCCGGAAGATATATATTTGAGCAGGATTTTTCTGCCTCGCGTTATTTCCGGGGGAGGAGGAATCCTCTCTTCTCCTGTAAATTTTTTGTCACCATCCCGCTGATGATCGAAAATGAAATCATCGGAGTCATGAACCTGAATGATAACCAGAAGGGCATCTATAATGTCGGAGATCTGGATTTTGCGTTGAATGTCTCTGAGTTTGTTGCCCTTTCCATAAGCAACGCCATGTTATATGAGCGGGCAGAAAAAAATCAAGCATCGGGATTTCTATATCCTTCATCAATTCGTAACAGAAAATATATGATAGCTCGGGTACACCCCATTAAATCGGGCATGGACAGACTCTCCCCCGGCTCATGCATTCTGCAAGCCGGATCATATGCGCCCAGGCAAAGGGGGTGGACATTCCCCAACGCCTGCATGAGTTTCGCCACAAATGGAATGGTGCCCCCACAACCATAAAGACATGCTTTTTCACCAAATCCTTTTTCAAGGGAGTTGAGTATTAGAGGAAATACCGGGTGCGCAATTTCAGTCATCCAGGGAGAAGCACCCTTATCAGCCTTGATATCTAACTCAAATCCAGGAGAAAGATTTTTCTCGAGATGAGACCGAAGTGCTTCTTCAGCCTGAAATTCGTTATTGCCGGGAGCCAAGCGGATTTCTACCCAGGACCTTGCTGATTTTTCCTCGAAGAGCTGGCTCGTTAAGTCGTGATCGACTCTAAGGGCCTGCACTTGAACTCGATTCGTTTCTTCTGCAGTACGCATTTCCTCAAGCTGTGGATGCCACTGCCCATCGGAAGAAATAAGTTCATCAATCATACAAGCCAATTGCAATTCAGCAACGGGAACCGGCCCCCCATTGACTCCCGAATGGGGATCTTTTTCAGATGACCGCAAAATGATATCTATCGACAAAGGACTGACAATTTCAATTTTTAATTCCAGATTATAGCGATTTTTTTCGGTAAGAATTTTCTCCAACCGCCTTTTGAATTCTTTTGAATCCCTGATACCAGGAAAAGTCAGACGAGCTCCAGCCGCTCCCAAGATCACACTCCCTGTAACCCGATGTCCCGGACGGGCATTTGCAAACGAAGTTCTTAACTGCGCAATCAACATTGACGGAACATCTTCGGAAACCGTGAGGCGGGTATTTGGAAGAAGCCCAGCGGCCTCTTTTAAAGCTGACACGGAAGTGGGAACCCGTACATAACCTTCTCGTTCAGCATCCGTTACCAGTCGATCCGCATTGGAAATTTTCGGGATTCCCAGAGAGTGATCTTCCCGAATAAGCGTTGCAAGCAGCTTGTAAAGGGCTGTTTGCTCATCAACAGCCATCTCTTTTGATCCCATACCGACCGTCACATCCATCTGGATAATTCCGCGCAAAGATGTAGTGAGACCCGGTTTGCCTTGAGCCGGGTTGACCACATCGGTAATCACGACACAATGGATGCCCTTGAAGAATTCCTCATTTTCATGGATTTGGTCAATCAGGCTGTGGGAACCGCTTTCTTCTTCAGTCTCATATATTATTTTGATATTACAGGGAAGCTGTGAAATTTTTTCTTTTGGATTTTCCCCAGTCTTAATGCCCACATGCTTGAAAATGGCATCAATAGCCATTCCAATTGAGACGACTCCGCTAAGATCATCAGCGGCTCCACGCCCGTAAGCCCGGGAACGGTCTTCATTCCACCGCAATTGTGTGGGAGGAGTTCCTCCCCATTTTTTAAAACGCCCGTCATCCATATAAGGTTGCTTATCAAGGTGGGCATAAAAAAGAACCGTAGGCTTTTCTTCGGACACAAAAGTTTCTGCCATCAATATGGGAAACCGTGAATTATTTATTTTGACCTCGGACAAGCCAATTTCCAGGAGGTAATCGCGGGCGCATTCAAGAATTTCCCGCATATCGCTGGGTGTGGTGCGGTCGCCCTCAAACTCGTTGACGCCAAAACTCCGGCTGTCAATGCGGACCATTTGTTCGAGTGTCTTTAAATGCTTTTGCACCAGTTCCGAGTCAGGACAAATGACTTCAGAGCAAAGGGACTCAAGGGATTCAGACTTCATTTCGAGGCAGTACGGAAGGGAGGATCGCTTAAATAATCAGATTTGACCAAAAAAACTTTCATATGGAGAACTCTATTTATCCAACAATTTTCTCTGTAACAACTCGCAGACCCTTATATCTTGCGAAAAAGCAAAGAACCTTTTATTACTCGGCATTTCCATTTTAGGTTTCACATAATGGCTTAAAATATTGGAAAGATCAATCTGTATGATTCCATTGGCATGCCATGCTTTCTTTACTTCATCGAACGCATGGTATAAAATCGTAATCAACAGGAATTTCAAGAGTTTTCGAGTCCCTGCTCGGAGTTTCCGCACTATGAATATTCTTCCCTGAAAATTGATATGTTTCAAAACCTGCGAAATTTTTTTAGGCTGTGCAAAATTTTGAAAACCCGCGGGAATTGGCCCCTTATCCGAAAGTCAAAAACCCAGTTATGGGATTTTATTCTCTGCAGAAATGGTTTGATTCAAAAACCTTTTTTTTCTGCCATGCTTTACTGGTTTCAAATGCTCAAGGGCTTGGACATTCTGGTATGGAGACTTGAAACTTTCGGGTTTTTATTCAGCCCAAGATTCAACGATGACGACAGGAAACATATAAATCAATCTTTAAAATAACCGTTTACACCTTTTCGATTTTCCGTGCCGGCTTTTACTTTCACCCTTCAATCGCTCATACCCTCTAGTTTGAACTCCTCACTGGACAACAAGAAGCTACAGATTTTATTTCTGGTTTTTTCTGCACTGTTAATTTTTATGGGTCGGCAATTGGATACCGGCATCACTAATTTTGACGATGCCTATTATGCCCAGAAGGCAAAGGAAATCCTGGACTCCGGGTCCTTCTGGCTCATCACTCAGGCAGGGGAACCTGCTATGGACAACCCGCCCCTTCCATTCTGGTTGACCGCTTTGGCATTCAGTCTCTTCGGGGTGTCCAGCTACTCCGCAATTTTCTTTTCGGCCTTGTTTGCAACCGGAATCGTTCTCATGACCTACCGGTTGAGCCTATTACTCTATAAAGATTACTGGATCGCTTTTGCCTCGGCTTTTGTCCTGCTTTTTCCGGGAATATTTATTGATTCCTCTCGCCGGGCTATGGTCGATATCCCTCTGGCATTTTTTGTCATTCTGGCTTTCTATTCTGTATTTAAAGCAAGGCTTCTCAAACCCTGGTACCTGGTTTTCGGGTTCTCCACCGCTGGCGCCATATTGACTAAAAGCGTTCTAGGGCTTTTTCCTCTCGCGATCACCGGTGCTTATTTAATTTTCAGCCGACAATGGAGAGAGATCATAAATCCCTGGTTTCTGTCGGGATGCCTGATCGCTCTTATTTTTGGATTCAGCTGGCACTTTGTTAACTGGCAATACTACGGGCAGGAATTTATAGATGTTCATTTTGGTGCGCTGATTTTTAACCGCGGCTTCGGGGAGATTGAAGACTCCTTTTATTTTCTGGGATACGCTGAAGATTTCCTAAAAAATTACTGGCCCTGGCTTCCTATTGCGCTGGTGGGCCTGACACAATTTGGCAAGCGCGGTTTTGTAGGAAAAGATGATACTTCCTTATTACTATTTTTGTGGCCCGTGCTCGCCTTTTTGATAATGAGCACGAGTAAAAACCACACTATCCGATATTTATTGATGATCTTCCCCGCCCTCGCCATTATCATTGCGAAAACCGTTTCTGCCTGGCTAGGTCCTTATAAAAAAAATCAAGCACTCGCTATCATGGTCGGAGTTATTGCTATCACCATCTTGTTCGTGAATGCCACTCCATTTCGGGCAAAAGTAACTCTGGCGCAAAGCAGTAAAGAAGTAAGGGAAATTGCGGCTATTGTAAACCTCAACACCCCGGCAAATCAGAAAATAGGCAACTACCGTCTCACAGAATGGAACCCAAAACACGCCATGCTGTTTTATTCGAATCGTGTATTAGACAGAAGCATAACTAGAGATTCTGAAGAGTTAATACAACAACTAGCAACCAACCCAGCAAAAACGTGGTTAACCTCCATGGGGGAGTTCAGGAAATTGGCAGACCAATATCCAAACAAGGTTTATTTGATCAAGGCCAATAGCAAATACGCTTTTTTTACTTCAATAAAAAACCAGGAAAACATCAGCTACGATTTCTCAGATATGCGATTACCCATCGTCAAGTAACCTTCCGAAGATCTCTATTTATTCGTCAATAGATAAATCTTTTCCGTGAGACCTGAAAAACCAGCCGACTCTGCTTTTTCCCAAAGCTCG
>Ga0114993_10005070_pt1 | contig 12841 bp, 7 predicted proteins | sample ArcticOcean_MG_C_FD_87042 | JGI IMG/M metagenome (GOLD analysis project Ga0114993, IMG submission 87042) | Marine microbial communities from western Arctic Ocean - ArcticOcean_MG_CB2_150 | ecosystem: Environmental > Aquatic > Marine > Oceanic | place: Arctic Ocean: Canada Basin | collected...
CCGATGGGGAATCCGCCCGGATAGGTGCCATTGGAAGCGGTCGCACGCCAGACCCAGCGGTTTCCACCGGGTGCTGGGATCTGGAAGATGGTGACCTCGAATTCGAGGACCTCTTCTCCCCGGGTTCTCTCGACCTTCCAGACCGCTTTCGCCGAAGGATTCTGTTCCTCTTCATCATTGCCAGCCTGGGCCGGAAGGGAGGTGGGTTGGAGCAGAGACAGCAACAGGGATGCGAGTAGCACGCTACCCAGATGAGTCTTGAGTCGATCAATTGTCATACAGATCACTCCTCGTGGCGGAAGATCGCCAGATGTGTCGAGAATTCACGGAAACCCAGGAAAATCAGTGGGACCGCAAATCTCTCGGTCCACGGCCTGAATTCACGGTAATCGGCGGCCCCCTGAGGCACAAGTGGCAGCCCCCGCCAGATTCAGACTGGTTTACACCGGAGATGCCTATTACACTGGAGGCAGTACGCGGGGGGACTGGGCCCGATTGAGGATTCCATGGGGGATTCTTGAATTGGAGTCGTCCTCAAGATACTGGCTGGTCCAATCATCCCGGAACCAGCGCTGAACCTCTCGAGAGGAGGCTCGATTTGTCGAACCGAATGAGCAGTTTTCTAGGACTGGCCCTTTTACTTCTCTTCACACCTGTCGCTCTAGGCGTGGCCTTTGCCGCGGATGACGACGGTGGACTTCGCAAGCCACTCGATCTTCCTGCCGGTGGTGCGGGTAGTGATGATGAAGAAGAAGACGCTCCGGAAGCGATTCGCTTCTACGGATCTGAATTCGAAGGAGATACTTTCGTCTTCATCGTGCCGGCCTATGGCTTCTGCGGTGAGACTGACATCTTCGACATGATTCGCCAGGAAGTTTCGACAACTCTCAACCAACTCTCGGCATCGGTCGACTTCGCCGTAGTGGCGTACAACTCGACCACCTACATCTGGCGTCCCGACTGTTGTCACGCCTCACCCGGTCACAAGGCATCGGCTCAGGCATGGATGGGTACGCTCGCTCCGATTGAGAACCACTGTCTCCTCGACGCTGCCCTCGCAGGTCTTGGTCTGGCCCAGCAAGCTTCGGGTGCCCACAAGCAGGTGATTATCTGCGGTGCTCGTGAGCCGTACTGCAACGGTGCCGGCGGTGGAAACTACGCAGATATCTGTATGGAGTCGATCACGGCAGCCAACTTCGAGAACCTGCCGGTTCACACGATTTACTTCACGAGCTCGTTCTATTCTGGTGAAGAGCAGTTCTACGTGAACCTCGCCGCCATGAACGGTGGAACTTTCCGTCAGGTCGACTACTAGACCTCGACTGTTCGCACTCGACACAAAACAGGATGATGCAGGCCCCAAACGCGAAAGCGTTTGGGGCCTTTTTTTCTACTCACACTGGCGACTGGAGGGTCCGTCGGATCGCCAGCATCCTCGGCGACCGCTCGCCAGGCTCACTGCCGGAACCCTCTGGCTTCGGGTGTCACCGTGGATCGGATCGGATATCCTCCGAGGCATAGGGCCGCCAGAGGGTGAGGCGATCCCGGGAGGACTTCCATGAGTGAAGTGGAACAAAGGTTCGAGTTTCCGGAACCACCGCAGTCTCCAGATTTCCCCGATCTGGAAACTCAGATCCGAACATTCTGGGATGACAACTCCATCGAACAGAAGGCCCTGGCACTTCGCCAGGGAGCGGAACGCTTCGTCTTCTTCGAGGGACCTCCTACCGCCAACGGCATGCCTCACCCTGGTCACGCACTGACCCGTGCGATGAAGGATTTGTTTCCCCGCTACCAGACGATGCGAGGTCGCCTCTGCGAGAGAAAGGCGGGCTGGGACACCCATGGATTGCCGGTCGAGACCGAGGTTTGCAAGGAGATCGGAATCCACTCGAAGGATCAGATCGAGGAGTACGGCATCGAGCCGTTTGTCCGGCGCTGTCAGCAATCGGTATTTCGCTATGTCCAGGAGTGGGAGTCACTGACCCGTAACATCGGTTTCTGGGTCGATCTCGATGAAGCCTACGCCACATACCATCAGAGTTACGTCGAAAGCGTTTGGTGGGCACTCAAAAAATTGTTCGATCAGGGGCTGCTCTACCAGGGGGAAAAGATCGTCTGGTGGTGGGCTCAGGGGGGCACTGGGCTCTCCGCCGGTGAAGTCGGGGAAGGATACAGGGAAGTGGATGATCCGAGCGTTTTCGTTCGGATGCCACGATTAGATGATCAAGGTCAAGCGGACGGGGTCGACTTCGTCGCATGGACCACCACGCCCTGGACTCTCATCTCGAATCAGTTCATCGCAGTGCATCCTGAAGTGCAGTACAGCACCGTCAAGGATGCCGAGAGTGATCAGAGGTTCATCGTCGCGACCGACTTGGTCGAGAAATTGGCGACCAAGTGGAAGATGGAACTGAGCATCGAAGAAACCGTGGCGGGAGCTGACCTGGTCGGCACCCGTTACCGTCCTCCCTTCGACGGCTACTGGAAGCAGCATGGTGAGAGGGTCGCTGACCTGGTGGAAGGCGGCGAAGTTTCTCTGATGTGGAGAGTGGTCGCGGCTGATTTTGTGACCACCGAGAGCGGCAGTGGTGTGGTGCACCAGGCGCCGGCCTTTGGTGAGGTGGATCATGAGGTCTTGCTCGCCGAGAGAGCAAAACTGGCAGATCCTGAACTGCTGGATCTGCTCTGTGCGGTCGAACCGGACGGTAGTTTCGGGGAGATTGCAGGAGAGCAGTTCCACGGACGCTGGGTCAAGGATTGTGACAAGGAACTGATCCGCAAGTTGAAGGAAGAGGGGACGCTCCTTCACCAGGAAGTGTATCGCCACGATTATCCCTTCTGTCCGCGGGCGCGTGAGGACGCGTTGATCCAGTACCCGCGTCGATCCTGGTTCATCCAGACCACTCGATTCGTCGACCAGATGCTGGAGAACAACCAACAGATCCAGTGGCAGCCGGAGCACATCCAGGACGGAAGATTTGGTAAGTATCTCGAATCGAATGTCGACTGGACCCTCTCGAGAGAGCGGTTCTGGGGCACACCACTACCGATCTGGGTCTGCGAGAAGACTGGACAGATGGAAGCGATCGAGAGCTACGATGATCTGCTCTCGAAATCGGACGTGGTGGGGCAGGAAAAGTTCACCGAGGCCAAGCAGGCGGATCCAACCCTCGATGACCACCTGAGAGTCCATCGCCCCTACATCGATGCGGTCCACTACGCCTCTCCTTACTCGGAGGGCGCGAGGATGCGAAGAGTGCCGGATGTCATCGATTGCTGGTTTGATGCCGGCTGCATGCCCTTTGCCCAGTGGGGATTCCCCCATCAAAATGTCGACCGTTTTTCAAGCCAGTTTCCAGCAGACTTCATCAGCGAGGCGATCGATCAGACTCGCGGGTGGTTTTATGCATTGCTGTCGATATCGACCATCCTGTTCGGCCCGGAGGGGGCGGCACACGGAGATGAGAGGGTCCCGGAGGAGGCGTATGCCAGCTGGCCGCATCCATTCAAGTCCTGCATCGTCCTGGGCCACTTGCTCGGCGAAGACGGCCTCAAGATGTCGAAGTCGCTGAAGAATTACAGGACTCCCGATTACATCTTCGAGAAGGAAGGTGCAGATGCGATGCGCTGGCTCTTCTATGCCGGCCAGGCGCCTTGGACCAGCCTTCGCTTCAAGGAACAGGCGATCACCGAGGGGCAGAGAGAGTTCTTGCTGCGCCTGTGGAATGTCTATTCCTTTTTCAGCATCTACGCCCGCATCGATGGCTGGCAACCGACCGGCGATCTGAGGGCGGCTCCCGGGCCCGATGTGAAACTTTCTGAGCTCGATCGCTGGGTCCTGGCAGAGTTGAATGCCACGGTCGATCAGGTTCGAACTTCGCTCGATGATTTCGACAACTTGACCGCTGCGACTGCTTTGAATGATTTCGTCGACGCACTATCCAACTGGTATGTACGCCGTGGCCGTGATCGCTACTGGAGTGAAGGGATGAATGCCGACAAGGAAGCGGCCTATTCGACCCTCTATCACTGCCTGGTGACCACCACCATGTTGGCTGCACCGTTTGTTCCTTTCATCACCGAGCACCTCTACGGCGCGCTGGTCAAATCCAGAGGTGGGGACTGGCCGGAATCTGTTCACCTCTGTGATTACCCGGAATCTGAATCTCAACGCTGTGATGACGCCTTGTGCAGTCGCATGGCGATGATCCGTGAGATTGCATCCCTGGGACGGGCTTGTCGTTCGCGTGAAAAATTGAAGGTGCGGCAACCACTTCCGGCGGTCCGTATCGTCCTGGCGAACTCTGCGATGGTTGCAGATCTGGCGGCAGATGCAGATCTGATCTCGGAGGAGTTGAACGTCAAAGGGGTTGAGTTTGTTGAGGACGCTTCTGAATACGTGTCGTATGAGGTGAAGCCAAACTTCAAAACCATCGGGCCACGATTTGGTTCCGATGCTCGAGCCATCGCCGGAGCTCTCGCAAAACATCAGGATCCAGCGGCTATCGTCCGTTCCGCAGCAGCAGGTGAATCGATTCCTTTGACTCTGAACGACGATCGAGAAGTGCTCCTCGAGGCAGCGGATCTCGATGTCAGGGTGCATCAAAAGGATGGATGGAGTGCTGCAGAGGCTCGCGGCGTGGTGGTGGTACTCTCGACCGAAGTGACTCCTGAACTTCATCGCGAAGGGTTGGTCCGCGAAGTCATCAGCCATGTTCAGGGGATCCGTCGTGATCTAGATCTGAAATACGATCAACGTATCCGTCTGTTCGCTTCTTTCGAGGGTGACCTGGCTCAAGCGATTGAAGAACATTCAGAACATCTACGAAAAGAAACTCTGACAGTAGAGATCTGCCCGCTAACTACCGAACCTGATTCGATTCGAGAAATCGAGATTGATGGTTTCTCCTGCAGAATCGCTGTAGAGGCTCTTTAGTGATTAGTGCGAGTGGCTTACGTTTGGTTGCGACGAGCCTTCTTGTTGCCAGTGCACGGTAGTGACCAGATGACGAGAGGTGATGCGAATGTCATGGCACGAGAACCTGGAACAGGCAAGAGCCACAGCAGCAGTCGACGAACGGCCGATCCTCATCATCCTCGAGGCGCCTGGCTGACTCGGGTGTAAGCGCCTGGATGCCGTGACGTATCCAGATCCACAATTCACTTCCGCACTCGATGCCCTGGTCGCTCCGATTCGCATCAACATCGCCGATCGCCACGAGGACTTCCGCGATGCTGCGGTGATGACCAAAATCCCTTTCTCGCCACGGTTTCGTCTGTTCAGTAGCGATATGAAAAGACTGTTGCGGGAATGGACCGGCTGGATGCCGGCTGCCGAACTGGTCGCTGAGTTTTACATCGCACGTGGTGTCGATCTGCTGGAACGCAAGGATCCTTCCGGTGCGGTGGAGCAGTTCGATGCAGCGCTAGCGGTGGCCGAGGGCGGTCCAGCAACGGCTGAGATCCTCTATCGGCGTGGGATGGCGGCATTCATCGCCGGTAAGTTTGACTGGCAGCCACTCAGGCGAGACTGGAATCGGGTGGTCGAGGACCATCCCGGGTCTCGCTGGGCAAGCCACGCATCTGTCATCGAGGATGCGCCGCAGTGATCGGTCGATGGTGGCGTTGCTGTAGTCTTCAACTCGGCATAGCAGTGGAGAAACGCGCTATTCTTCAGGTTTCCTTGCGACCATGATGAGTTTTGGGCCGAACAGTAATGCGGGACTGAGAATCTCCTTCTGGATCGACCGCTTCAACGATTTCGAGGTCTCGAAGCGGCGATTACGCCACATGCGTCGAGTTCCCCACCACACCAGTGGAAACATCAGTGGTGCCAGTAAGATCGAGTTCAGCGAATATCTCGTGGCCTCGACCCCCAGGACATCGAGTCCGACATGGGTCAGGTAGAACCTCAACTGGAACGCATTGATGAGGAAGACATGGCCGTAGTAGGTGTCTTCTCCATAGGTCTTCGACCCACCCCAGTATCCGTGGGATTCGGTCACTAACCATCTCCGAGGGCGCGGATGGCCCGACAGCATGGTGTCGACCCTCGCAGAGAGAAACAGGATGTTCGGAGTGGTCACGATGAGAACTCCGCCTGGTTTGAGAACCCTGGTGAGTTCTGCCAGTACGGACATCTGGTTGTCGACATGCTCGATGCCTTCCGAGTGAAGGACACCCTCGAAGGAGTGGTCTTCGTATGGAAGAGGGGCGGTCATGTCACATGGAGTGCAGGTGAAACCGTTGGCTCGGGCCCGGTCGGGAAAGAGGTCGGCGCACTCCACCTCGAAACCTGAATCGACCAGATTTTTGGCGTTGACTCCGTCGCCAGAGGGGATGTCGAGAATCTTGCCGGAATCGATGTACTTGCGAAACATCTGACCGACTTCATTGCGGATATGTCCGTCATGTTTGAGACGCTTTAGCAGAGCCAAGTTGGAGATTTCCTTACATCAGAGTTCTGGAGAAGGCCTGTGTGCTGGCGCACCGGAATGATCTCAGGAAAGGAACTGTATCGTCAATGGGTATCGCCACACCTCGCCCTGATTTGCCTTCGCGCTGCCGATCCGTGGCAATAAGAAGTGGCAGATGACGAGGGCTGCCAGCAGTGGAATCCCGATGAACTGGAAAATCCCAAGAAACCGTAGATGGCACTGGAGATGAGCCAGTTGGCGACCATTCTGCCGTGCTCATCGAGGGATGGGAATTCCTGGATCTCTGTCCGATGATGGGAGCGACGAAACCTGCGTTGGGAACGAGGGAGCCGGAAAACAGCGAGAAATGGCGAGACATCGCCGATTCTCCGGCGCTCTTCTCCTCGAAACCATCCTCGATGGAAGAAGCGGGATCCCCTGCTGTCGATTCTTCATACCCAGGAACCACACCTGAATTGAGAACCACACCTGAATTGAGAACCACACCTGAATTGAGAACCACACCTGAATCGAGCGGACCACCGCCCAGTTCTATTCGGGGGACTTCTCAGGGGCAGCCATTGGTCGGTTGGTCGCAGCCCAGTGCGTCTTCGGTGGGATCTTCACCACACACGTCGGGTCCCGGTGGCGCCGGGGGAGTGGTTCCGCTGAAGAGGCTTCCGAGCATCGAGATTCCGTCGCCGATGTTGAGATCGCCATCATCGTTGGTGTCACAGGAGTCGTGGCAACCAGGAGCTTCACCACCGGAGAAGAGGTATCCGAGCAGGAAGATCACATCGCCGATGTCGAAGTTGCCATCGCCATTACACAGTCCTCTGCGAAAGGTGGGAGGAGGTGGGGAGGTCGGCGGAGTCGCCACCTCGACCTCGATGAAGGGCACCGCAGAGGGGGAGTGGACCCCGAGGATCGCAGTGCCAGATTCCGGTCCAACATCCGCATCAAACCCGAAATTGTAGAGGAATCCCCAGCGGATCGGATTGGCAGTGGCCCCGCTGGAATGATCGGTGGTGGACCAGGTGATCGATTCTGCGTCGCGTTCGGCGCTCCAACTCTCGTTGGAAAAGGACCAGCTGTGAATCGTGGGTGCAAAGAAATCGATATTGCTGACCTCGACATCGGAAGCGACCGGAATCGAAAAGGACCCGACATTACGACCCATGTCATGGTTGTACAGTGAGTACTCGTAGTGCCATGTGCCGTCTCCATTGTCGGTAACTTTGTGGGCCAGGTAGCAGCGGCCATCGATGGCTGGGAATGGTTGCACCGTCTCGATGGAGGCTCCGGGCCAGGCCGCTTGCACCGTGCCTAACTGGCTCGGGGCGGACATATTCATCGACCAGTTGCCACCCGGGGTCCCGGAGACACCGATCGGTTCCCAGGCATGATTGGTGGTGTGGTCGATGTCACCTGGATGGACCACCGACACCTCGGAGATCCAGATCGAGCCGGGGTGCAACGATGGATCGAGATCGTCATCTTCAACCGAGAGACGTTCCTCCACCTGGTCCCAGGGTCCCGAGTCGGACTGCAGGTCTGATCCTTCGTAGATGAATCCGCCACTCCACGGATCGATCTCACTACGTGGCCCCATGGTATTCTGGTTGGCATTGCCGCTGGCGCCATAGGTGTCGGAGCAACCGACACCAGTATAGGTACTGGTGGGACTGGGGTTGCAGCCGAATCCGCAGGCGTTGGCCTGGGCCGAGGACCAGCCATGCTTGACCCAGGAGCCGCCGATCTGGATCAGACGATCGGCGTCGAGGCGAAACATGTTGAAGGCCATCATCGGGTGTCGTGGATCGGGGTTGGCAAACCAGTCGAGTGGTTCGGTTCCCCCGTTACACATCACCGACTCCGAGCCAAAACTGGCCTGGGACCCCTCGCGACCGACCATCACCAGGTTGTTGGAATCACCGATGATCAGATCCTGGCCCGAGTTGGGCACCGGTGCCGTGTCGTAGATGCGAAGACACCACTCCTCGAGCATTCCCGTTTCACCTGTGATCTCATCGGAGACTGTGAGGGTCCAGTTACCGATGGGGTAGGCACCCTTGAAAGATGATAGATCTCCCAGCGGTTGCATCCATCCACCTGAATCGTACGGCGGTTGGTTGGGAGAGCCACTTTGCCACCAGGTCAGATCGATTCCTCCGGCAGCACCGGTGGGTTGATCATGAAGTGTCACGGTGATGCCATCGGGAGAAGTGAGTTCGATCCGCAGTTGGCTGGCATCGGGATGATTGATGTGAGCCTCGACTTGAAGATCCCACAGTATGGTGGCGGGATCACCGCTGATGTTGATGAAGGACTCGATCGGTTCGTCGGCGTCGGGAATCATCACCAGAGGTGCGCTACAACCCTCGAGAGTGATGGGGCCGGTGACGGCGGTCGACTCGCAGAAGGATGCTCCCTGGGCACCCCCGATGATGGGAGTGGCACATACTTCGACGATCGTCTGAATGGCGGGGGAATCGATGACTGCGGTGACGATGTCTCCGGAGGCAAAGGGACCCTGAACCTCCACCTGAACCGAACCTCCGGTGCCCGCAGTGAAGCGAACCGCATCACAACTTCCAGAGAGGGTGGCCGAGGCATCGATGGCGGCGCTTCCTGGTATCGAATCGAGGGTCAGTTCACTGATCAGTGCGGGTACGAATTGTAAGGAAAAGGTGCCGCTTCCCGCATCGTTTCCGCCCCAGCCGCCGATTCGAAGGTGCAGTTCTTCGCCCCCGGAAACCTGCAGCGCCTCGACGATGGAAGCGTAGGGCGAGCCGGAGCCCTGAACCAGGCAGCCGGTTTCATCTCCACTACATGCGATCTCGATCATCGATGCACAATTTCCGGAGTAGATGACCAGATCGGAATCAAAATCGATATCGCCACAGGTACTGACGGTGAGGTGACCCTCGTCGGGAGCGGTCCAGCGGTACCAGAGATCCTGGTTCATCACTCCGAGAGCATTGCAACCGGTGGCATTGCTGTAGGGATCGCTACTACTTGTTGCGCTGGTGGTATCGATGGGATTGTCGCCGAGAAAGGCCAGTACCGCTCCGCTGCATTCGTCGTGCGCCGGCGTTCCGGGAGGCGGAGGCGGAGGTGGTGGTGGAGGTGGAGGTGGAGGTGGAGGGCTAGCCCCGAGGGAGATCTGGAAGGTGCCGACGCCGAAGTCGTAATCTGCCCAGCCGCCGATGCGAATATAGTAGGAGTTCCCCATCCCGACCGGCACATCGGTCAGCAGCGTGCTCCAGTTATTGGTGGTCCCTTGCACCGAGCAGTCGGGAGAGTCTCCATGACAGGCGATGGGGGTGAGGGATCCGCAACTACCGCTATAGACGATCACATCGGAGTCAAAGTTGACGGAGTCGCAGGTAGAGATGGTCATCAATCCATCCTCCAGCGGATTGAACTGGAACCAGACATCGGAGTGGACCCCACCCAGTGAAGTTCCAGGACAGGTGCTGGTGGGGATCTCTTCCAGGCTGTTGGTCGCCTCGGAGGTATCGATCGAGTTGGTTCCGATGAACGCCTCGATGGCACCGGTACACTCGTCGTTGGGTGCCTGTGCGAGTATTCCTGAATTGAGTACACACATGACCAGAAAGATCCAGAGAATCTGCATGGCGAATCACCTACCTGTCGTCATCGATTGTACACTCACCCCGTGATCCTGACAGTGGCATGTTCGGTTGCCGTGAGAGGCTGGGAAGTTCGATGAGATCAGTGACGGTACTGGGGGGAGGAATTGTCGGTCTCACTCTTGCAAGGGAGTTACGGCGTCGTGGGCTCGATGTTGAACTTCTCGATTCGAGAAGCATCGGAACTGGCGCTACCGGTGCATCCACCGGAATCCTGACTCCTCCACAACACGCACGAACTCCCTTTTATCAGCTACGCACCCGAGCGTGGAAGATGTGGCCAGAATATGCCGCCACTCTTTCGGCAGAGTCCGGTATCGATGTGGGATATCTCAGGTGTGGCGCCGTCGACATTCGCGAAAGGACTATTCGGAATCCACAGCGGGAACTGAGGAAGTTGCGAGATTCCGGAGGCCGGGTCGAAGTGCTCTCGCGAGATCAAATTCGTCAACTGTTGCCGGATCTTGTCAGGAGTCCGGAGGCTGGATTACTGGTCGAGATGGAGGCGCGGATCGATCCTCTGGCGACCATCGAGGCACTGCGTCGAAGTTGCCACGGTGCGGGAGTGAAATTTCGCGAAAACCTCGGGCCGATTCGCATCGAGCCGATCGGGGCTGGAGGAATCACACTGGTCGCCACAGACGGCATCGAATTGTCTCAGCCATCCGAGCAGAGAAGTGTGATCCTTGCAGCGGGATGGGAAAGCGTGTCCGCGGCTCTGGCGGTGGCTCCCACGCCGCTGCCTCTCGAGCCGGTTCCCGGCGAGGCGATCACGCTCGATCTCCCTGCACCTGCTCACCTGGTACATTTCAATCTGCTGCGAGACGGGTTCCGAGATCCCTCGGGGAATCGCTCGATCTACTCGTGGATTCCCGCTCCCGGTGGAGGATCCTGGCTCGGCAACAGTGTCGCCAGTGGACACCAGGTCGCCAGTGGACACCAGGTCGCCAGTGGACATCCAGTTACCGATGGAGATCGAGCCGCCGTGGACCGGTCATCGGATGCGGTGGAACCGACAGCGGAAGGGCGCGAGGAACTGGTCGAGGTGGCCCGGTCCATCTTCGGCGAAGAAGTGGAATCGAGAATCACCGGTCATCGAGCGGGGATCCGACCGAAAGCGACGCGCCATGGCGGACCATTGCTCGGGAGGTGGCCCGGTCGACCGCAACTGTGGGTCGCCACTGGGCACTATCGGGCTGGTTTACTGATCGGACCTGCCACCGCCACGATGGTGGTGGAGTCGATGCTCGATGGAGCGCCGATTCCCGAAGAGTTCCAACTGCCCTGCTAGTTTCAACCGATGTCATCGGCAGTTACGGAGGATCCAGGCGACCTGTTTCTTGCCGTGTCGAAGTAGTGCCAGGATCAGGTCGCCACCACTGCCTCTAAATTTGCGAGCCAACTGGGCCGGGTTCTCGGAGATTCCTCGCGTCTTGACGATGGAGATCCCTTCTCCCTGCGCTCGTAACCACCGCCGAACTTTATCCTCACGCCAAGGCATCCGTTCGACCACTTCGTAACTCTTCAGCCATGGCGAATCGATCCGTTGATGACCGGCGAGCCAGCCGAGTCCGGGATACAACTCTCCGATGGAGTGCCGAGAGAGTAACTGCGCGACCAGACCCGCCCTCTCGATGACCGAAACCGGTTCATGGATCCATGCGGGTTCGGGGTCAGTGAAGAGATCGAGTACCTCTTCCTCGCCGCTGATCGATTCTCCACTCGGCAGCAGGGTCGCTCGTCGCCGCTGACCGCCATCGAAGGATCCACGCCACAAGGTGGCTTCGACCAGATCTCCACTCTCCTGGATGAACTCCACCTCGCCCGCCGGTAGTTGAGAGACATCCACTCCGGGGCCGCACTTGAGGGCGAGATCTGGATACCTTTCCATCAGCGGTTCGAGAACATCGGGGCCGGGCAGCATCTCCAGGTACGTGTGGCGCCGACGTCCGTCGAGGCGTCGGTCTGGATCGATGTGGAGCGGTAAGGTGGAGAGGGGGAGTGCCGCGGCATCCGCAGTCACCGCATCGCCTTCCCCTCCGGTCAGGCGGACATTGGCCCTGGCCAGGGTCAGGCGCAGGCGATCACGATCGACCATCACCACCGGCCCTCCCTGCGACAGGGCCATCGAGTCGCTTCCGATTCCGCAGCACAGATCGATCACCGGTGACTCGCTACACGCCTGCCGGATGCGAGCAGCCTTGTGCCGGGCGACCGCCGAACGGGTCGCTTGTTGAACCGATTCGGCGGTGACCCACAGCCGTTCAGCCTGGTCGAGGCGTCCCGTGGCGCGGCGTCGCGCGTCCCACAGCGACAGCACCGCAGCGACTTCATCACGGCTGCCATGCTTGCGCAACTGCGACAGTTGCGACAGGCGACCGGGCTCGACGCTTCGTGCGGCGAGCAGTAACGGATCGAGGTCTCCAGCGAGCAGTTGGGTCCAGATCGGGTCCATGCGCAAATCCTAGGGAATTCCGTTGCGAGGTGTGCGAATTGGAGCACTATTTTTTTGTTTGGGTTGCCAAACAATAACGATCGTGGTCCCTTGTGGAGCACCGATCGATCCTGGATGCACCGCTGGAATGGTGCAGGGATCGAGCCACTGGCCAATCGAGGAAGGAATCCAGATGGGACAACAATATGGCTCTTCTCCAGCGAAATGGCTCTGCTGGCTGCTGGCCGTCGCCACTCTGACCTCGGGGTGGTCGCGCGGCTGGGCCCAGGAAGGGGATCTCGCGGGGAATCTCGCGGGGAATCTCGCGGGGA
>Ga0114993_10005079_pt1 | contig 12828 bp, 10 predicted proteins | sample ArcticOcean_MG_C_FD_87042 | JGI IMG/M metagenome (GOLD analysis project Ga0114993, IMG submission 87042) | Marine microbial communities from western Arctic Ocean - ArcticOcean_MG_CB2_150 | ecosystem: Environmental > Aquatic > Marine > Oceanic | place: Arctic Ocean: Canada Basin | collected...
GCAATGATGACCTTGAGACACTTTCTCCTGCGTTACCAGGGATTGTTGACCTAACTAATGGCGCGCAATCTTTCTATCATCAGTTGATCGCTGCCTACAGGGGATGGCCCGGTGTTCGTGAAAATCCCACAAGTGGTGTCATGTTTGGTGATAAAACTGAAATACCGGTGGGGCTACTTGAGTCGCTGAGCGCCATGGCAGAGGACTACACAACAGATCTGCGGTGGGCTGATGGTGAAATAGCGATTGTGGATAACAGGATGATTATGCATGGCCGCAGGCCATATTCGGGTAATCGAAAAAGGCAGGTACTAGTGAGTATGGCACCCTGAGGAAAATGTGATGCTTAAGTTGTTTCATGTGCCGAGAACCCGCTCGACAAGAATAATCTGGTTATGCGAAGAACTTGGCGTGCCTCTTGATGTAGAGACCGTGTCGTTTTCTCCTGAGTTCAGAATGAGTCCGGAATGGCTCAGGAAGAACCCGGTAGGAAAGGTTCCGGTACTGGAGGACGGTGAACTCTCGATGTTTGAGTCCGGGGCGATGGTGCAGTACATACTGGATCGATATGGTAACGGTCGCCTGCAGCCCATGGCGGGCACGCCGGAACATGCACTGTATATGCAGTGGTCATGGTTTGGTGAGGCAACTTTTGCTCGCCCCTTGGGTGAAATCATTAATCACAGGCGTAACTTTGATCCGGAAATTCCCGAGGTCGTTGAAGAAATGGCGAGCCGGGCACTTCTTTGCGTTAAGGCCGTCAATGATGCGGTTGAGGGAAAAGAGTTCCTGCTGGGCGAATTCACCGCTGCAGACATCATGGTTGGTTACTGCCTGATGCTGTGTAACCAATTGATTCCAAGCCATTCCTATGAAGAGGCGAACCAGTACTGGGCACGCTTGTGTCGGATGAACGGCGCTGTTAAAGCGTTTGGTGGCCTGAATCCTGGGTCGCTTTCCCAATAGGCTGCTCAAAAAAATTTAACAAGTTAAAATTACTTGAACATGTTAAATGTATTCTTTAATATTCCGCAATGAATCTGATGACAGAAAACCGCCTCGCGCGTCGTGCCTCGATGATGGAAGCCGCACGACAGATGATTGCCGAAAAGGGGTACGAGTCGATTACGATTCGTGAACTCGCGGCAGCTTGTCGCGTTAGCGTGCCTACCCTGTACAACCAGTTTGGTGGAAAGGATCAATTGCTGGCTGCAGCTATTGAAGATCATTTTGTAGGTGATCCAGACCAGGTAAAGATCAAGACGAATCTGATTGGCCTTGATCGTATATTCGCTATCCTTGATTTCATCACCTTCCAGTTCCTGCAGGCGCCTGACTTTCACCGACGACTGCTGGAAGCGTTTGGCTCCCTCGATTCTATGCAACAGGTCCAGCGAAGTATTACAGCCAGTCTTGCATATGAAATAAGCCAGGAACTCGGCGTGATGCAGGACAGGCGCGAGCTTGAATCATGGGCTGATCCCGAGCTGCTGGCAGGACAGGTCACTACTGCTTTTATCAGTTCTACTATCATCTGGGGAAGCGGACTTATTAAAGAGAACCAGCTGACGGCTGCTGTTCAGTATGGGACGGGTCTTGTATTGGCTGGCGTAGTAACCGGCGACAATGTACCTCTGGTTCGGCAAAGGATTAAAGCGGCTCAGGAGCTGTTACGCGATTCACAGAAACTTTCATCGAAAGAACAGTAGCATCCGGACAGCCCACAAGTAGAAAAGGTGCAAGCAGACTAGTTTTCGATTTTTAACGTACAACCTAAATAGACCCATAAGGAGCTTAACCATGTCACAGCCATTTCCGAGTCATCCCAATCTTGAGGGTGGGTTTGCGCCCATTCATATGGAGTGTGATGCGCCAGACCTCGTCGTAGAGGGTGAAGTGCCGCAGGAACTTCGTGGTGCGTTCTTCCGAAACGGGCCTAACCCACAATTCGCGCCAAGGGGTGAATATCACTGGTTTGGTGGCGACGGTATGGTTCATGGGTTTTACATCGCGGATGGAAAAGTAAATTATAAAAACCGATACGTACAATCCGTTAAGTTTAAGAAGGAAATCGAGGCAGGCCGTTCCCTGTTTGGCGCCTTTAATCCCATGGAGAACGATGAAAGTGTGATGGGTCTCGAGACTGATGGCCTGGCAAACACAAACATTGTCTATCATGCGGGCAAACTGTTGGCGCTGGAAGAAGCCCACGCGCCGTTTGAGCTTGATCCGATGACACTGGAATCAGTGGGTCCCCATACTTTCGGTGACAAGCTTGTTGGGCCTATGACAGCCCACCCGAAGATAGACCCTGAAACCGGTGAGATGCTTTTCTTTGGCTACAATGCCGATGGGATGATTTCGGAACACATGTCATTCCATGTGGTGAATAAAGACGGAAACCTGGTGCGTTCAGAAACCTTTAAAGCGCCTTATGCCGCCATGGTTCACGATTTCATGGTGACCCGTGAACACGTCATCTTCCCTATCATGCCGCTGACCGGTTCTATGGAACGCGCTATGACCGGCGCGCCCGTTTACGCCTGGGAGCCGGAGAAGGGCGTTCACATCGGCATCATGCCAAGGAACGGAACTGTTGATGATTTGCGCTGGTTCCAGGGTGACCCTTCGTTTGTATTCCACCCAATGAATGCGCATACAGACGGAGACATTGTGACCTGTGACGTTTGCGAATTTGAAGAAGCGCCGTTATTCCCAATGCCTGATGGAACGCCTGGTGACCCTGCCAAGGCTATTCCCCGGCTGACTCGTTGGACCTTTGACCTGGCCAAGAATACGAATGATTACAAATGGGAACGTTTGGATGATATGGCGTGTGAATTTCCGCGTCTTGATGAGCGGTACACGGGGGCGAACTATCGCTATGGTTACTTTGCGGCTGATAAGAATCCGCAGTTTAAAGTTGGTGGCTTTAATGCCATCGGCCGACGTGATCATGAGACGGGTAAGGTTGAGCTTCATGATGTTGGTGAGGCTTGTGCGACCAATGAGCCGATCTTCGTACCGAGATCAGCTGATGCCCCAGAAGGTGATGGCTTCCTGTTAGCCAATGTCTACGACGCGAACCGGAAGGCGAGCCACCTGGTCATTCTTGATGCACAGAATGTATCGGGTAAACCACTGGCTAAAGCCTACCTGGATCACCGCGTTCCATTCGGCTTCCACGGTAACTGGGCCCAGGACGTCGCCTAAGAACAAACTCGTGTCGCCAATGCCAACGCGATACGCTGGGCGTCGTTGTACATTTCCTGATGCCTAATGGGCCAATTGCTGTAGAGCGTTGCCTTATGACGACGCGAGCAGTCCGCCGATCAAAAAAGATCAACGATCGGGCTGAAAGTGAACCATCGGCGCGTCGTTATAGACCACTGCGCACCGATGACAAACGGAGATGCCAACCGCAGACGAAAGTTGCGGAACTAAAGGGTCTACTTTTCCGTCAACATCTTGATGTTCAGCAATACCTTATCAAACTGAGCCCTACGTCGTGCCATGTCTGTATTTTTAGCGGTCTGATCAGGAAGGTTTGATACGTCATAAACCAAGGTGTAGAGAAGCTTAGAGCTGTTATCGTTAACGGGTTTCGCTTCCATAAACCCATGGTAAAGATCGTAAAACTGTCCTTCTTTGATCGGCTGAGTATACCCATAAGAAAGATCTGTCTTGGCAACCATGACCTCGGTGATCGCGCCACCGAGTAGCACTCGAACGGTACCTATATTGCCGTCGCCCGAGGTGATTTCGCACTCAATGCTCGCCCACACGCTAATGTCGCAATAGCCGCCAGCGACCGCCCAAAGCTCATTGGCGGGTCTCGCTACATCAATTTGCATCTCAAGCCGGGTATATTCGGGTTCTGCAATCGCAGTCTCGAAGACAATCAGGGTGCTGAATAAAACGATAGCTAGTACGAAATCTTTCATTTTTTGTCCTATAGGATGTTTTAGTGCGCATCTCACTTTTTGTGATCCGATAAAATATCCGATTGAAGCATCACATGACCGTAAGAATTAACCGGTGAGTTCTGTCTTGCAATCGCGACTTGAGGCCACTTACTCTGCTTCAGCGCAGGCTAGTCCAATAGTAACTGAGGCGCGTTAGCTAATAGGCACCCGCACAACATTACATGAACTGAAAACACGAACTGAAATCCACTGCTGAGTTGGTCGTTTATGGCCCTGCAACGAGGGCTGAGCAACAAAAATTGAGCTCGAAACTAGGTGGCTTTATCTTTGTTACCCAACGAAATTTGCTTTTTAGCCGGAGTGTTTGTCTGACCGCTGATACCTGGTGCAATAGACTGAATTTTCTTGCCCGACTCTAAATAGATCCTTGTCTTTTCTGCGATGGACTCTGAGGTTTGAACTGCAGCCGGTTGTTTCTTCTTAGCTGGCGCGCGCGTGGGTTTGCTTGTCATATTCTTACGTTTTTCCAAGGGTTAGGACGCCTATTATACTCGAAAATCGCCGGCAAAGTGACCTTAGTCTTATAGATGGAAACTTAGGCGGCAGGGCACAAGCCCAGACTTCCGATCAATCTCGATTTAGTGCTGAAATATTGCAGGCTTTCACGGTGGTTTGTGCGGGTGAGAAACTCGATGAACTGCGACGTCGGTTATTGGACTAAACAGGCGTTCCGATGGGTATCTTTACATCCTGTCGGATAGTGAGAGTGGCAAGCTTCTGAGAGTTGTGCCGGATTAGTTCCATTGACGAGATCACTGCTAAACATGCGCGCGCTGTTACCCGATCGCAGCCATGTGAGCTACTGACCCGTAAAAGATATCAAGTAGCGGTAGCTGTTACCGCCCTGTCAAAAGTGATCTGGACTTTTCTAAGGCTGCGGTGCGTGAAACTCGGTAGATGCCGTAAGTCACTGCGGGACTCATCCAGCTGAAAGTTTTGGAGTCGTTCGAACAGCTGCTCAAAAGCAATCGCAGATTCCAGCCTCGCAAGGGGCGCGCCGGGGCAAAAATGAACACCCTGGGAAAAAGCCAGGTGTCTGGACGCATTATTGCGTTGGACGTCGAAAGTCTCTGCGTGACCAAAATGCGCTGAATCTCTGTTCGCACATCCGTACATTACACCTACCCCAGCACCTTCCGGGATTTTCACACCGTTTAATTCAGTTGCTTTGGTCGCATATCGAAAATGAGTTTGAACGGGTGATTCAACGCGGAGAACTTCCTCGACAAGGTTGGGAATAAGCGAGCGATCTTCCAGTACCAGTTTCATCTGATCTGGATGTTGCAGTAGTAACAACATACCGGCAGTAATCGTGTTGGTTGTTGTCTCGTTTCCCGCCACCAGAAACTGCAAGATGATGCTATTTAGTTCAGCATTATCCAGTGGGCGGTTGTCTTTAAAGCGAGCTCGAATGAGGTCTGAAATAAAGTCATCGCCGAGGTTTAGTTTCCGGTCAGCGATAATTTCATCGACCCATGCGGAAAAATCTTGTCGTAGCGCCTGAACGCCGACCATTTCTTGTTCTGACAGCATACCTCCTAAATGAGAAATCGTATCCGACCAGGTTTTGAACTGACGTAACATATCGCGCGGTAAACCCAGGGCCTCAATGATCACGATCAGCGGCAAAGGCACAGCAAAATCATAATTCATCTCGCAGTTTCCACCGGTAATAAAATCATCAATAAGTTCGTCAGCGATCATACGAACCCTGGGTTCCCAGCCAGATACCCGCTTTAGAGAAAATGCCTTGTTAACGAGGTTTCTATAGAGCCGATGTTCCGGTGGATCAGCCGTCAGTAACGTGCGCACCATACCTTCACGGGGTCGGTGGCTACCATCTGCGGCAGATGGGACCTGGACACCGGTTTTAGATGAGAAGGTATCCGTATCTTTAACAACCTGTATGACCAGGTCGTAGCGGCTGACCAGAAAGAAATTCCGATCCGGAACCTGAAAAACACCACCGTCTTCACGCAGGGCGTGATAATAATCAAACGGACATTCCGTGATGTCTGGGTCGAGCGGATCGCGATTTAAAAGTGAATCATTCATGACGCCATAATACCTGTAATGTTGCTGCGGCCCTATTGCCGCCATTTCTTAAGGGCCGTACAGATTGCTGATATAAATCTAACGCTGACTCGCGCTCGGGCTCAGAGAGTAAATCAACAATGCTCGACATCGCATCATTCTGATTTCAGCTCAAGTGCCAACAGGAGATTACCAGGCATGTGATTGTATAGGCTGTAACCCGAACTCAGTAATAACAGACCGTTGTTAGCGACCGGTCCAGCTCCGCCACTCATCGAGCCTCCTTTCGTCAGCGTACCGAGCGTGCTGGTGAATTCTTGTTGGGAAGTGTCCAGCTCCCAAATAATCTTGCCGGTATCAATAGCGTAGGCGCGAGCCACCCCATCCATGGAACCGGCAATGACAAGATCTCCGATGACTGTTGGGACCTGGGAAATCCCGGGGTGGCAATGGTCTCGCCCAACGCAGTTATCCTCAAGTAGTGTGGACCACAGAAGGTCCCCGCTATTGGCGTCCAATGCATGCATACCTGGTCGGTCCGGGGTGGGGTAGGTGCGTCCGTCCGCCATATCACTGATGGGTATTAATAGTGTTTCCCCCTTTGCAGCAATTCCGAAATGGATTCCGCCTTGTATGCCACCTCTACCGACCCGTGTTTGCCAAACCAGTGACCCGTCTTTCGGATTGAGCGCATGAACGAACCCGGATTTTTGTCCAGCGATAACGAGGCGGCCATGGTTTGTTGTGTTCACAATGACAGTTGCACCACCGAAATCGAAATCTGGTCCATTCTCTACCGGACAGTTCTCGGGCGTGGTGGTGTCACAGGCTGAGTTCCAAACATCATTAGCGGTCGCCTGAAAAGCCCAATTGAGTTTTCCAGTGTCTAAATCCATCGCCAGCATCGCATCGCTGGTGAGGCTGGCGGGGGAGGACATGTTTTCTCCTGTGCCAACGTAGAGCTGATTGTTAATCACATCTATTGAGGGGCTATTCCATACGACAGCGCCCGACGGACCGATAATATTGGTACCAACAGAATTTTGGCCAGTGACGGCAGGTTCTTCCTCAATGGTATAGGTTTTCCATTGTATCTCGCCGGTAATAGCGTTTAACGCAGTGACTGAGCCGCGAAACGTACAGCATTCGTAGTCAGGATTGATCGGTAGGCTGACCTCCAGGGAGGAGACAGGGACGTAAAGCATATTGTTGTTCAGAGAAGGTGTGCCTGTGATTGTCGCGTTGGGATGATCGTCGGCTCGCGTGCGCCACATTTTTTCTCCGGTAGTGGCGTTGAGGCCATAGACATTGCCAATAACATCGCCAAAGAAGATCATCGGATCAGGACCAGATGCAGAATAGGTGATACCGGTCCTGACTTCTGCGGATGCAATATAGGACCAGGTTGCACATCCCTCATCGCGGTCTAACGAATATACAATGCCACTATGTGAGCCAACAAATATTTGATTGCCGGCGAAAGTTGGCTGTGACCTGACTCTACTCGAGTCTGGAAAAGCGATTGCCCATTTGGTCGTTAACTTAGTGATGTTTGTAGAGGAAATACCGGCAACTTCGGTTGATATCGTACGTGTATTTTCGGGTTGTATTCCCCAGTTGATCGACGAACTCGATGCGAGTGTTGTACTTTTGTTATCGCAAGCGGGTAATGCCGTCAGCTCGCCGCCCAGTTTTACGCCGCTAATATACTCAGCAACCTCTCTTTTTTCTTGAGCGGTTAACGACTGCGCTTCGTCGCGCATGACACCCTTAGTGATTGTATGCAGTACGGATTCAGGGGTCATCAGGCCGATCATTTCTCGCTGCGGTGCTCTTTTAACAGCGCCACCATGGCAGGCTATGCATGCGCGATCGTAGTGGGCTTTGCCGGGCAGCGCTTCTTTGGCCGCCTGTATATTGGCATACTGCTGAGATCCTTCAGTTTGTACGGGCGGGGTAGTGGTGACAATAGGGTTGGATTGTTGCTGTGTGGATGATTGATTACAACCAGATAGCAGCAATGCAAGCAGCAAAATTGAATAATGCATGGAGATGGTCCCAGTTTATTATTTGTCTGGAATGCTAACACAGTAGCTGAGAGCTCTAGCCACTCTGGGTTGTGAGGGTCAATTGAGCAGAAGGATCAGGAGTAATAACGGTGAGTACGGTTAGTTGTAAAATATCCGTCCTGTGACGAGAAGGTGATTCTCTGATACTTCGATACGAACCCGAGTAATCGAAATCGCTTTATTGAGCGCTAACTGCTTCATTTTGCGCTGGCGATTTTGTGATTCCGCCAACCGGATGAGTCAGTGATCTAGTTGTCTATATAGTGCGGAAATTAATCAGAGTGTTGATCAAGGATTTCTCGAATTTCGTTGATCAATTTTCCCGGCAAGAATGGTTTCCTTAGCAGAACAATATCGGGCACGTTGTCCCGACCGAGGCAGATGGGTCTCGCGCTTAAATCAATCAGGTAACCCAAGCACCCGCTTCGCAATAATATTCAGTTGAACCTCTGAAGTCCCACCTTCAATAGAGTTTGCTTTTGAACGTAGCCATTCGCGGTTGGTGGACAATTCACGGGGATCAAAACTATCTCCCTCCCATCCAAGACTCTGGCTACCCATAATGCCCAGTAAAATCTCGAACCGTTTTTTGTTCTGTTCCGTGCCGTAGTATTTGAACATTGACGATGCTGGAGAAGGGGCAGAGGTTGTTTTGGCTTCTTCGCTTGATCTCCGGAGCGTCAATGCGAAGGCTATACTATTCATTTGGTGCCGCGCGATGCCCTCGCGCAGGCTGGCGCTGGCTATCTTGCCATCAATCTCGCCCACGTATTGCTTGGCCTGGTTTTCCATCTTGTTGGCGGGGTTCTTTGTTTTTCCACGCGTTCCCATACCTGCAACCATATTGCGTTCGTGCTGTAACAGTTTTTTTGCGATGGTCCAGCCCTGGTTTTCTTTTCCGACGAGGTTTGGTCTTGGGATTCGAACATCGTCAAAGAAGGTTTCACAGAAAGGTGACTCGCCGCTTATTAGCTGAATCGGTTTTGTACTGATACCTGTTGATGTCATATCGAACAGGACAAAGCTGATACCTTCATGTTTGGGGGCATTGGCGTCTGTTCGGACCAGGCAAAAGATCCAGTCCGCGAAGTTAGCGTAAGAAGTCCAGACCTTGGAACCGTTGATAACATACTCATCGCCGTCAACAACAGCCCTGGTTTGCAGGCTGGCGAGATCAGACCCGGAGCCGGGTTCACTGTAACCCTGGCACCAGCGAATTTCCCCGCGGACGATTTTTGGTAGATGTTCCAGTTTTTGTTCTTCGTTCCCATACTCGAGCAATACCGGACCGAGCATACTGATACCAAACGAGATGAGTGCCGGGCGGGCATTGATTCGTTCCAGTTCGTTTTGAAGCACGCTGTTTTCCTCAAAACTGAGTCCACCACCACCGAATTCCTTTGGCCAGGTTGGGCAGGTCCAGCCCTTTGATCCCATTGCGTCAAGCCAGGCCTTTGAGTCTGGGTTGGGGTAGGTGGCGTTGCGACCACCCCAGACGGTTTCATCTTCTGACCCTGAGGTTTGCATACTTTCAGGACAGTTTTTATCAAGCCACTGTCTGACTTCCTGGCGAAAGTTTTCCATTTCTATTTCTTCCTGTATCGATTCGATGTGAGTTCAGGCTATTCGTTAACCAGACGAACAGGTGTTCCCTTGAGGAAGCCTTCAATGTTTTCTCTGGTCTGCTGGATAAGTCGGGTTCTAGATTCTATTGCGGCCCATGCGTTGTGTGGAGTGACGATCAGGTTAGGTATGTCTTTAAGTAGAGGGTCGTCCATGTCTGGAGGTTCCTGCTCGAGCACGTCTATCGCCGCGCCGGCAATGTTGCCGGCCTGCAGGCAACTGATCAGGTCATCCGGATCAACCAGACCTCCTCGTGCCGTATTAATCAGGAATGCATCCTGTTTCATGAGCGCGAGCGTATCGACGTTGATGATCCTCGAGGTTGCGTCGTTTAGCGGGCAGTGCAGGCTGATGTAGTCAGAGGTACGTAGTACTTCTTCAAATTTAGTTCGGCCTTCTCGTGGTTCCCTCCCTGGATGTTCGCTGACGACTACTTTCATGCCGAGTGCTTCTGCCGCTGTTCCAACTGCCTTACCCAGTTCTCCATAGCCGACAATACCCAGTTGCTTGCCAGCTATTTCCCGGATGGGGTGGTCGAGTAGGCAGAAAACGTCAGATGCTTGCCAGTCGCCGCTGCGAACCGAGGCCTGGTATTGATGAAAGCTGGTAGAGAGGTTAAGTATCAGGGCCAGTGTGTGTTGAACCACTGAAGGCGTGCCGTAAGCAAGGGCGTTACTCACCTTAATGCCGCGACTAGCGGTAGCCAGGAAATCTATATTGTTGGTACCCGTTGCCATGACACTGATGAACTCCAATGCAGGTGCGGACGAAAGGCTGGCTTCATCCAGGATAATCTTGTTGGTAAGAACGACAGTGGCGGCCTTAATACGTTCGGCAACTTGCTCCGGAGTCGTGAACGGGTGGACCTGCCAGTCATCCAGGAGTTGGGTGACCGGTGTAAGGTCTATATCTTTACCTAAACTATCTGCGTCGAGAACAACTCCAAACATATAATCAACTAGCCTGATTCCACTCAGCGACTCTTTCAGCGTGGGCTTCAAGTAGCGCATCGACATCGCCATTGATAGTCAAGGAAACAATCGTGTCACCCTGTGCTATCGAGTCAACAATATCCTGGTCAGTCGCAGAATCAACTGAGCCGAACACACTGTGAGCGCCATCCAGGTGAGGAGTAGGCCCATGAGTAATGAAGAACTGGCTGCCGTTAGTGCCGGGACCTGCATTCGCCATTGAGAGTTTGCCTGCCGCATCATGCTTGAGGCTTGGGTCAAATTCGTCCTCGAATCGATATCCGGGATCACCAGTGCCTGAGCCAAGCGGGCAGCCTCCCTGGATCATAAAATTTGGAATGACCCGGTGGAAGTTAAGTCCATCGTAGAAATTCTTTTTCGCAAGGTTAACGAAGCTTGCCACTGTCACCGGTGTTTGATCCGGGTACAGGGTGATGTTGATGGTGCCCTTGCTGGTTTCCATGGCTGCTGTGATATTCAAAAGGGAGTGTCCTTATTGGTTAAGTTACGGTTTTGATTTAGTAAAGGGTGTTACGCTATCGGTTGTCAATGGATACGTAATCGCGTTTATGTTCGCCTAGATATAGTTGGCGTGGTCGGGCGATTTTGAACGGCGCAGCAATCATCTCATCCCAGTGTGTGATCCAGCCTGGCATTCTACCAAGGGTGAAGATTACTGTGAACATGGTGGTAGGGATACCCATTGCTTTGAGGGTAATGCCTGAATAAAAGTCGATATTGGGGTAGAGGTTTCGATCAATAAAGTAGTCCTGTTCACGTGCGATCGTTTCCAGCTTTTGAGCGACCTTAAGAAGTGGGTCCTCCGAGGCGCCTTGTTCTTCCAGTACTGCATGGGCGCTGCTCTGCATGACCGTTGCCCGCGGATCAAAATTTTTATAGACACGGTGGCCGAATCCCATCAGCTTAAACGGGTCTTCCTTGTCTTTTGCTTTGGCAACATATTCTTCGATATTTGATTCATCGCCAATTTCAACCAGCATGTCGAGTACGGCTTCGTTCGCGCCGCCATGGGATGGCCCCCACAAAGCAGCAGTGCCCGCGGCGATAGCAGCAAACGGGTTACATTCGGTTGAACCTGCCATTCGGACGGTTGAGGTGGACGCGTTCTGTTCATGATCGGCATGTAGGATAAAAATCCTGTCCATGGCGGCAGACAGAGTAGAAGAGACGTTGGGCTTCTCGCCTTTTTTGCCGAAACACATATGCAGGAAGTTCTCTGCATAGGTGAGGCTGGAGTCCGGAGCAATGAACTCTTCCCCAATCGACTTTTTGTAAGCCATCGCTGCAATAGTCGGGATCTTGGCGATTAGCTGTAAAGCTGCTTCCTTTCTATAAGCGGGATCGCTGATGTCCAGGGAGTCGTGTTGCAGTGATGCCAGCCCGGCAATCGCGGCACAAACCATAGACATGGGATGTGAGTTCTTCGTAAAGCCATCGAATATATGCTGGAAGTGTTCGTCGACAGGCATTCGATCGTTAATATCTTTTGTGAATTGGGCGAGCTGGGATTTGTCGGGAAGCTCACCGTTCAGCAACAGATAGCAGACTTCCATGTGACTGGAGCCTTCTGCGAGTTGATCAATTGCATAGCCTCGATAGAGCAGTATTCCATTGTCTCCATCGATATATGTCACGTTTGATTCGCAGCTTGCGGTGGACAGAAAGCCTGGGTCGAAGGTGAAAAGCCCTTCTTTAATAATCCCGCGGACGTCGATGACATTAAGGCCTTCACTTGCCTCCAGTACCGGCAATTCAACCGACTTACCATCGATGACGATTTCTACTTTTTGTACCATCTAACTGCTCCAGAATTTCTTCGCCGACTCGGCGGTTAACTGACGTTTAATGTCGCTAATGATCGGCTGAATCGTGGTGCTTGAGGATTAAACTTTCTAATTTTCCGATTAAGGTTGCTGATACTTTAGCAACGCTGGGATGTTGGACCCTTCCCGGAAAGGCAGGCTATCAAAGCAAAACGGAATGGCCTTGTAAAGCCTTGTACAGTGGCTCTTATACAGATTAGTGGTTTGTTTTTTAAGGGTAAATTCACTATTATGTGCGCGCTTTGGCGGATTCACGGGATTTAGGTTTGCAGACCCTGTGGATAATCCTTAATTATAAGTA
>Ga0114993_10005080_pt1 | contig 12828 bp, 14 predicted proteins | sample ArcticOcean_MG_C_FD_87042 | JGI IMG/M metagenome (GOLD analysis project Ga0114993, IMG submission 87042) | Marine microbial communities from western Arctic Ocean - ArcticOcean_MG_CB2_150 | ecosystem: Environmental > Aquatic > Marine > Oceanic | place: Arctic Ocean: Canada Basin | collected...
AGCAGGATATCGTCGGCCAGTACGACGGCCAGTTCGGTGGCGTCGGACTCGGGCGTCGAGGCCAGCGCCGCCAAGGCTGCATTCCGCGTCACGCGGCGCGCATCAGGAAGCGCGGTCCGCCAGGCTGCGTGGCGTATCGTTACCCCGATCTCCATCTCTGTCTTTGCTGTTCTGCTCCGGGTCCTGCGGGTTCGACCGCACATTGCTGGCCGGGTATTCAATGCGACTGTGATAGACGCCCATGACGAGAACCCGCGTGAATGATTCTTCGATATTGGCAAGGTCGGCAATAGTGAGCGCGCAATCCGATAATTGTCCATCCGCCATTTTCTCGCCGATGATTTTCCCCACCCGTTCCTTCAGCTCTGCCGGGCTCGGGTTCTTGAGCGCTCGGGTCGCGGCTTCGACTGAATCACCCATCATCAGGATGCCCGATTCACGGGTCTGCGGTCGCGGGCCTGGATATCGGTAATCCGCCTCATCGACCGGCCGTCCCGTCACCTGCGCTTGTTCCTGAGCGCGCTGGTAAAAAACGCGCAACAAGGTCGTACCCTGATGTTGCGTCACCGCCTCGATAACCGGCCGCCCCAGGCGATGTGACCGCGCAAGCTCGATGCCTTCGGTAATATGGGAAAAAATGATGCGTGCTGAAAGCTCCGGCGGAAGGCCGTCATGGATGTTGCCATCGCGCTGGTTTTCCGCGAAGTAGACCGGCCGCACCGATTTGCCGATATCGTGATAAAGCGCCATGACGCGGCATTTTAACGCGTTGGCACCAATTGCCTCGGCCGCCGCTTCGGCGAGATTGGCGATCATCACCGAGTGGTGATAAGTGCCCGGCGATTTCATCGCCAGCGCTTTAAGCAACGGATGATCGCCGGTGGCGAGCTCCATCAACCGCACGTCGGTAACTTCGTCGAACACATACTCGAACAGCGGCAGCAAGACCATTGCGAACGCCGCGACCAACCCGCCTGAGACCAGCGCAAACACCAACACGATGGGAATCTCAGCATAGGCCGTGCCGCCGGCGAGAATGAGCACGAGCGGCACCGTCGCTGCTTGGGCGGCGGCCACCGCGGCGCCGACCATGAGCAGGTCCTTGCGATGGCGGCAACGCCGCGCGCCGATGCCGGCAACCAGGACACCGATTAGATAATAAGCGGCAAGCCAGATCCCGCCGTCGGCGTGGTAGGTCACGAGCAGCGAGAGGGTAACGCCGACCATCAGGCTCACCCGCGCATTGACGAATATCGAGACGATCACCGCCGCAAGGGCGACCGGGCTGAGAAACGCCGCAGCCGGGAGGTCGATGCCAATGCCGTCGGCGATGCCACGTCCGGCATAAAGCGCGCCGATGCTGATGAGCCCGGTGGTCGTGACCGAGGCAAGCGTGATGTAACCGGTTTTGCGAGTAAAATGTAGCGGTTGGCGGCCGGAGCGGAAAAAGAACGCACCCAACCCCACCAGGCCGGCGAGAAATACCGCGAACGCCACGCTATCAACCCAACCAAGCCCGCCTTGGCGGGCGTTGTTCAATGCCAACAGGCGCGCCTGCGCGCGCCGCGTAACGCGGTCTCCCTCGCGCACGATCACCTCGCCACGGCCGATATGCATGTTTACTTCTTCGACCGCGGCGAGCGCGGCCTCAGCGGCGTTCTCGGTGGCGGCGGCGTTATAGGTGACGTTTTGATCGGTGAGCGCTAGGGCCGTTTCGAGAATCCAGGTTCGCAAGCTTCGCGCCGAGCCGTACGGCGCCTCTCCTGCTTTGGCGCGCATCATTCGCCATGCCCCGGCGACGTCGATGATGGCGTCGAAATGGAACAGCTTTGCACCGTCCTCGCTGCCGGCGCGGCGGAGTTCTATCGCACCGTTCTCGGGCAGCATGGCGCGGTCTTCCATCACCATGCGCTCGGCCGGCAGTGCCAGAAAGTACGACAATGCAGCGCCGGAATCCTCGATCTCCGGCAGCCCTTCGAGCAATTCGAACACCCCGGCATTTACCGGTAAGCCGAGGTCGGCCTCGAAGGCGGCGAGCCGCGCGCCAACCGTCAGGTCGGTTTGCGCCAGACGTGCCTTCACATTCTCAATCGCGACGACGGCATTGTTGCGTCGCTCAAAGATAAACTCGGGATCGTAATCAAAGCGCGGCCGCACCGCCGAACGTGCCTGGGCGCGGCGCAATGCAGTTTCCTCGGGGTCCGCCACTTCCAAGCCACGATCCGCCCGGATGGTGTCCTGGGCAACGCTGCCCAGTGCCGGGGTCGGCAAGTCGGATGAGCCGAACGGCGCAAACAGGGCGGTCATCGCGATAACGAACAGAACCAGCAAGGGCCAATCCAGCAGCGGCCGCGCGATGTTCCAGCGTTCCTCCGCTAGAGCGCGGATTGCCGAGGTGGACAGTAAAGTGCGTTCCGCGTTGAGGCTGCGCTCAAACAGAGTCTCGGATTCTTCCGTCATGTTCTTTGCGCCCCACCGCGGGCGGCCTGCGCTTCCGTCTCGCGTTTTTCGTAGGCACGTACGATGCGCGTGACCAGGGGATTGCGCACAACATCGTCACTGGAGAATCGAATAAATGCCGCACCCTTCATATTCTCGAGTGTATCAACGGCCTCGCCTAATCCGGATCGCGCACCGATCGGCAAATCGATCTGCGACAGGTCGCCGGTGACCACCATCCGGGAATATTCGCCGAGACGGGTCAAAAACATTTTCATTTGCACTGGCGTGGTGTTTTGCGCCTCGTCGAGAATGACGATGGCGTTGGATAGCGTGCGCCCGCGCATGAACGCCAGCGGGGCAATCTCGATGTCGCCGGACTCAAGCCGCTTCAGCACCGCATCTGTTGGCATCATATCGTTCAGCGCGTCGTACAGCGGGCGTAAATAAGGATCGACCTTTTCCTTGATATCGCCGGGCAGGAAACCGAGGCGTTCACCAGCCTCCACGGCGGGGCGCGAAAGTATGATGCGGTCGACCTGGCCGGACAGATACATCGAAACCGCGACAGCGACGGCGATATAGGTTTTTCCGGTTCCCGCCGGGCCGAGGCCGAACACCAATTCGTGCGAGCGCATCGCCTCGATATAGGCGGCTTGGCGCGGCGAGCGCGGTGCGACCGGATGTTTGCGCGTTTGAATCGGTTCGGCCTGCGCCCGTGGCGCAGCTCCATCGGCGCTCGCGACCGAGCCGCGCGCGCTGGCCATTCTAATCGCGCCGTCGACAGCGCTGCTGTTCACGGGCTGCCCTTGTTTGAGCTTGTCGTACAATTCATTCAGGACCGTCTTGGCCACGTCCACCTGTTCCGTCGGGCCGGAGATCTCAAGTTCGTTACCGCGTGAGCCGATGATCACCCCAAGGGCGTGTTCAATTTGCGCGATATGGCGGTCATGTTCGCCGAACAGCATCGCCAGCACCGCGTTATCGTCGAAACGCATATGCGCCTGAGCGCTCGGCGTACCGGACTCGCCGGAATCGCCAGATTCGATAACCGGAAGCTGGCTCAACCGGGTTGCCCTTCGGCGTGCGCCGCCGCCTCATTTGGGGTCTCTGTGGCCGCCCCAGCGTGGGCCGCTACTGCTTGTCCCGCCAGACTGTTTGTGTGCGCCTCGGTGATTACAACATCGGCGATGCGGCCGCGATAATCCTCTGGCATGTCGGCATGCACCCACTGGCCGTAGGCGGTGCGCCCTAATAGTTGGTTGGCATGGCGCCCGGGGCGCTCGAACAGCACTGGGAGGGTGCGGCCGATCATGCTGGCATTGAAAACTGCTTGCGAGCGGGAAAGGAGCGTCTGCAACTCCTTCAACCGTTGGCTCTTAATATTCTCCGAAACCTGATCGTCTTGGTCCGCCGCTGGGGTGCCCGGTCGCGGGCTGTATTTGAAAGAAAACGCCTGGGCGTAATCGACGTCCCGCGCCAGCTCCAGGGTGGCCTCGAAGTCAGCCTCGGTTTCGCCAGGAAATCCGACGATGAAATCGCTCGAAAGCGCGATATCCGCTCTCGCCCGGCGCAATTCTTCTATCCGGCGGCGATAGTCATCCGCCGTATGTTGGCGGTTCATGGCCTTGAGTATACGATCCGATCCGGATTGGACGGGAAGATGCAAAAACGGCATGAGCGCCGCCACATCGCCATGCGCGGCGATCAAATCGGCACTGAGATCGCGCGGATGCGAGGTCGTGTAGCGCAGCCGCTTTAACCCATCTAAATCCGCCAAGCGGCGAATGAGGTCGGCCAGAGAATACTCGCTGTTGCCCTCGCCGGCACCGCCATTGGTACCGTGATAGGCGTTGACATTTTGCCCGAGCAACGTGATTTCGCGTGCGCCGAGCGCAATCAGCCGTCGCGCCTCTGCCTCGACATGTTTCACCGGGCGCGAATATTCCGCGCCGCGTGTGTAAGGCACGACGCAAAACGTACAAAACCGATCGCAGCCTTCTTGAATGGTGAGAAACACGCTGATACCGGAATTGGCCGAACCGGGTTCCGCGTCTGGCAAATGGTCGAACTTGCTCTCGACCGGGAATTCCGTGTCGACCACGCCGCGCGCTTCGGCGGGCGCAACAATTCCGGAAGCCGATGGTAATTCTGTGGTCCCATGACCAGATCAACAAAAGGCGCGCGGCGCAGCAACTCTGCGCCCTCGGCCTGGCCGACGCAGCCGCTAACGGCGAGCATCATGCGCTGCCCCTCGCCACGCCGCGCCTGTTTGATTTGGTTCAGCCGTCCGAGTTCCGAGTAGACCTTTTCCGCCGCCTTTTCGCGTATATGGCAGGTGTTCAGAATCACTAGGTCGGCGTCGTCGGGCGTGCCCGTCGAGGCATAGCCATGCGCCGCCAAGACATCCGCCATCCGGGCGGAGTCATAGACGTTCATTTGGCAGCCATAGGTCTTTACGTAGAGTTTTTTCGTCAAAATGTTATCCCGCTGCTGTTCACCGCGCTGCATATCCAAGCGCGCCTGAACAGAGGCAGGCACAATGTTGTTGAGATGTTCGCATTCTAAGTCGGCAAATCTAACACTCGGCCAGACGCTGTCAAGCGGTGGACATGCGCCTTCAGCTTGTTGTCAGGCGGTTTTTGATGCCCACCACGCGTGTTTGGCAACTTTGCCGAGGCGGCCGTGAATGCCGCGCGAGACGCCATCGGACACCACGCGCTGGCAATACGCCGCCATCTCTTTGCGCGAGGCGAAGTCGGCGATGGTCACCGGATCATGGAATTCGACCGCCACCGTGGTTTGCCCAAGACCGAAGACATTCCATAAATGGTCGGCCATTTCCATATCGCCATACCAGGCGAAATATGGCCGATAACCGTGCCCGACCGGGATGCCGTCGAGGTGCGTATAGGAAACCGATACCGGCTGTACGGTGAGCGGTTTTCCGTTGATTTCTATCTCGGCGGCGCCGAAAAACCCGCTCTTAAACGGCAGCACTCGGTTGCCATCATTGCTAGTGCCTTCCGGGAACAAAACTAAATTGTCTCCGGTTTCGAGCCGCCGGACCATTTCGTCGCGATGTTCGGCAGTGCGGCTGGCCTTGCGCTCGACGAAAACCGTGCGTTGCAGGCGCGCCAGCAGGCCAAACAGCGGCCAGCCGCGCACTTCCGCCTTGGCCACGAACGACACCGGCAGCACGGCGCCCAAAACAGAAATATCGAGATAGGAGGTGTGATTGCACACGAACAGAGTTGGCCGGGTGCGCGATATTTCGCCATGCTGCTCGACGCGAAACGCCAACAACCGGCAGACGCCTCGGTGGTAAATCATCGGCAGGCGCTTGGCGAGTGGCATGTTGAACCGGACCAGAATGATTTGGATCGGCAACAGCGCCGCCGTCCAGCCGACAAAGCGCAGGGCGGTGAAAAACGCTGTCACGTCAATTTGTCCATATATTTGCGCGTCACCAAATCGGTTTTAACCACAATGCTGACATCGACGCTGTTCCATTGCGGGTCGATCACCGCGCCGTCCCCGACGAACCCGTTAAGCCTCAAATAGCCTCGGATCAGCGGCGGTACGGCGCGGATCGCGGCGCGGCCGTTCACCTCTTCCTTCGTCAACAAGTCCATCTTGACGAAATGTTCGGGCTGCGCCACCGGACGCATTTCGGCCGGCGCAAGATGAAAATGATAAAGATAAGAGAGCGCCATCACATGCTCGGCCGGGTCGGTACCTGGGAAGCTCGCGCAACCGAACATCAGCGGGATCCCGTAATGTATGACGTAAGCGGCAATGCCGCGCCAAAGGAGCGTCATCGTGGCGCGGTTGCGATAGGGCGCCTCGACGCAGGAGCGGCCCAATTCAAGAATTTCCCCGGGCTGCTCCAAGATACGGTCAATATTATATTCCGAGAGCGAGTAAAACCCGCCGTCGCCATCAGCAACAGAACGGCGCAGCAGACGATAGGTTCCGACCACTTGGTCGCTGCCGATGGGGCGGTCGTGGTCGATCACCAAAAGATGATCGCAATATCCGTCGAAGCGGTCGAAATCGCGCTGTTTGGCTGCCATTTCGTCGCTTGGCCGTGCAGTCATTTCTTTATAGAAAACCCGGTATCTGAGCGCTTGGGCGGCGTCGATATCCGAATCGCCTACCGCCAGCCGAACCGCCAGGCTGCCCGCTGTAATGCCGGTCATGAAACTCTGTTCGCCCACGCTGCTAGTCATCTTTGTCCGCTGTGTCCTCGTCGAGACGGACGGCATAGAGTTCGAGCTTGTGGCCAACCAGCTTGTAGCCTAGGCGCTCGGCGACGGCAGATTGGAGCAGCTCGATTTCGCGATTTTGAAATTCGATGATCTTGCCGCTCTTCACGTCGATCAAATGATCGTGGTGGTCCTGATCCGCCTGCTCATAGCGCGCCCGTCCATCGCCAAAATCATGGCGGTCGAGAATATCGATTTCTTCGAATAGGCGAAGGGTGCGGTACACGGTCGCCAGACTGATGCGGTCATCGATCGCACTGGCGCGGCGATGCACGGCCTCCACATTGGGATGATCGTCGGCCTCGGACAGCACGCGCGCGATAACGCGGCGCTGCCCGGTCATTTTCAGGCCCAACTCCATGCATCGCTTTTCCAAATTTGTCCGGCTTGGTGTATCGCCAGATTTCATCGCTCGCTGCCATTCCGCATGCTGTTCGCCAAGCGCCATTATAGACGCGAGATTTGCAACGTCCATGAGCGCAGATTGGCGGGCCATAGGAGCAGCCTGCGCTGCGGCTCAGGCGGGTATGGCTCGCCTGTCAGTGCGGCTGGCCAAACCGCATGCCAAGACCCATTTTTTTGGCCAGTTCACTCCGCTTGGCGGCGTAACTGGGGGCGACCATGGGATAATCTAAGGGCAATTCCCAGCCCACGCGATATTGCTCGGGTGTCTTGCCGTCTTCAAGGCAGATGAGAAAATCGCCCGACATAGAGCTGGCGAATGGCACCGCCGGGTGGCGCGGGCCAGCGAGGAATATTAGTACTTCCTCCGCCGCGGTGGTAAGCGAATCATGTACGTTCTTGATGAATTCGAGTAAAGAATCAAACCGTACGATATTATTCGATACACGTAAATTGGCAATATCGGTGGTCAATTCTAACAAAATAGTTGAGTTATTTGCTTTTCCATAGAAATACTCGTCATCAAGAACGAATTTCACGATTTATAGTTAAACATTAGTGTGAATATAACGCGGGTGAATCGTCAATTACCGGTAATTAGTTAGTTTTCACATGGCCCAGGCGATGTCAGTTTGCGGCGAAGAGTCAATGCATCGACACTCGGGCCATAGCGCCGCCGGTAATATTTGGGGCGCCGCCCGACGATCGCGAAGCCGAATTTCTGATAGAGACGACGCGCCGCCACATTGTCCTCCGCCACTTCGAGAAACAGCGCTTCGATGGCTTGCTTGGCTGCATGCGTCATCGCGGCTTCCAACAACGCACCGCCCAATCCGCTACGCCTCAGGCTTGGCGCCACGGCAAGAGAGAGAATTTCGCCTTCTTGGCCGCTCGAGCGGCACAGGATAAAGCCGTCAGCCTTGCCGCTTGGTCGGCTAAACAGACCGAACGTGCCGGGCGCCGATAAGATCCTGCCCAACAGCTCGGCGTGCCAGGAATCCTCGAAACAAATTGCATGCAACGACGCAATGGCAGGCAGGTCGTAACTCTTCACGATTTCGATCGCGAGGGCGTTGGGCGATGGCGACTCCATCACGCACCTGCGCCGTTCGACGTGGCGGTCGTAACGCCGGGCTCGCGCAAGTAAAACGGTGCGACTGGGATGTTTGCCGCCGGGTCGAATCCGCGTGCCGCAACCAGCGCCGCAATCACCGCCGCGCTGGGAAAGGGCGGGCTCTCGGAATAGACGAAAGGGTGCGCCGATTCGTCGAGCGCGCGGGCCGCCAATTCGGCTCCGCTCCCGACCAGCAGAAGTGGCGCTGTGCCCTTAAAAATATTCGCGTAGAGGCCCGGTATCGTCGCAGCCGCAGCCGCGAACGGATCGCTGGCCGGATTGCCATTAATATCGAAGAATTGGCCATAGAGCTGATCCCGCCGGGCGTCCAGTACGGCAAGAATCAGCCCGCCTTGGCGTTCCTCCGGCGGCGGCGCGGCGGCAAGCGCCTGCAACGTGGTGATACCCGTGAGCGGCAGGCCGGATGCGAGGGCGAGGCCGCGCGCCGTGGCAAGTCCGATGCGGACGCCAGTGAACGATCCTGGCCCGGTGGTTACCGCGATCAAGTCCAACATGTGGTAATCGAAGCCGGCTTGGCGCATGGCGCTTTGCACCATCGGCATGAGAATTTCAGCCTGGCGTCTGCCGGCAGTTTCCGTGGCTTGGGCGACAACGGCGCCACCCGACCAGCAGGCCACTGAGCAGGCCGTTGTGGCGGCGTCGAGAGCAAGAAGCTTCATCGTTCTTCGCGGCACCCTAATTTGTTATCATTCAGCCGGCGGGACGCAATGAAACGGCGAATTTGAATTTAATGCTACCCTACCTCTAACATCGCCGCGAATTTGCATCAAATTAAGGACTTGGCGGAATCTTGCAACCGCTCCGGCATCATGACCCTGACCAGAATTTCTTCTCCTGAATATGATGTAGAATTGGCGCTTGCCTATGCGACTGCGGACAATATTACCGGCAAGCCGATCTATCGGCACGCCGCTTGTTGGCTCCATAGCGACGCCGCCGCAGCGTTGACCAGAGCGATCCTGCTGGCGGGTGAGCTGGATCTAAAATTTCGAATATTTGATGCTTACAGACCGGTGGAAGCGCAGTGGAATTTATGGAATCACGATCCCAACCCGGTCTTTCTGACCGACCCGCGCAGCGGTTCACCACATTCGCGCGGCGTCGCCATCGATCTTACTTTGGTGCGTCGTACGGATGGTGTTGCCCTGGACATGGGTACGCCGTTCGACGATTTCAGCGCCCGCGCGTTTCACAACTGTCCAACACTTGCCGCGAATATTCGGCGCAATCGATATTTATTGCTGGGATTGATGGCCAGTGCCGGGTGGGACCACTATTTAAACGAATGGTGGCACTATCAGCTTTACAATCCGCGCACATATCCGCTCTTGTGGGATAGCGCCGCGCGCACCGGGATGATGACGGATTGAAAAAGATGGCAGGAACGACGCGGCTTGATCGCTGGATAAAATTAACGATGGCGGCGGCGCTGCTGTGCGCTGCTGTGGGGATTCCGACGGTTGGCTTTTCGACCGTGGGCCAGGCCGCAGACTCAGCGGTCATATTGCAATATCACCGCTTTGGCGAAACCGATCTGCCGTCAACAAACATTACGCTCGCGCAATTTGAAGCCCATCTCGCTCATCTGCGATCGGGTGGCTACACGGTGTTGCCGGTACCGCATATCGTTGCGGCGCTGCGTAGCGGGCAGCCTTTGCCCGATAAAACGGTGGGCATCACCATTGACGACGCCGCGAAAACGGTGATTCGCGAGGCTTGGCCGCGTCTGCGTGAGGCCAATTTTCCGTTTACCTTGTTCGTTGCCACCGATGCCATCGACCAACGGCGGGTGCGCTCGATGAGTTGGGATGACATCCGCACGTTGGCCAACGCCGGCGTAACCATTGCCAACCACAGCTCCTCGCACGAGCATTTATGGCGCCTCGATTTGGCGGCGGCACGGCGCGACGTGGCCAGCGCGCAAACCCGTTTTCAGGCCGAGTTGGGTTTTTCGCCGCGTCTGTTCGCCTATCCGTACGGCGAATATAATTTGGCGCTGCGCGGCCTCATTGAAGGGTTGGGATTTGAGGTGGCGTTCGGACAAAATTCAGGCGTCGCCGGCAAGGCGGCGGATCCGTTTGCCTTGCCGCGGTTCTCCCTCAACGAAGCCTTTGGCGGCATCGAGCGCTTCCGGCTGATCGTCAACACCCTGCCGATTCCGGTTCGCGATGTCACGCCGGCGGAACCGATAGTGGCTCATAATCCACCGAATATCGGCTTTACCGTCGACGAATCTCTTAACAACATCGGCGCGCTGGCCTGTTTTGTATCCGGCCAGGGCCAGGTACATGTCGAATTGCTGGGCGAAAGACGGGTCGAGTTGCGCATGACGAAGCCCCTTCAGCGCGGACGAAGTCGCGTCAATTGTACGCTCCCGGGTCCGGATCGGCGATGGCGCTGGCTTGGTATGCAGTATCTCGTTCCCTGAGTATTCTCAGGAAATTGGCGCAGCAATCAGGATTTGCGACCTGGCAGGGCGGGGTCGTCTCGGGTCCAGCGCTCATCATGCAGCCGGGCATCGTCAAGCGGCGCCAAGTTGTTGGCGCGGATGATATGCCGAATGGTCTCTACATAGGCCGCACCGCGCTCAGAATAGCGGATCAACTCGCCCGCCAATGTGTGGCCGTTTATCGGCTTGGCGTGACTGCGCAGCCATTTTCGCGCTGCTCGGAATTCACCATAGGCGCGATGATAATTCAAATTATGCACATAGGAGCGCGCGCCCTCGACCAAGTTCGAATAGGCGCGCACCAGATGCTGCCGCCCGCTGGCGCGCTCTTCCGGCAACATGCCATGCGATGCCTTGTAGGTATATTGGCCAAACAACGCATTGCCTTCTCGCGCAAATCGCGATGTTCCCCAGCCTGATTCTTCGGCTGCCTGCGCAATGGCGAGAGAGGGCGGAACAATATCGACCCGCTCCATCAACGCCTCCCAATCATAAGGAGACGTTTCATAGCGCTCGGCCATCTGGTAGAGCCAGTCACGCTGCGCGTCGGTCAACGACAATACGCTGTCCAATATCGCCCGCATTTCTAGCAATTTCTGGCGCGCCGCCAGGATATCCTCATTGACCCGGAGAACGACAGGTAAAACGGATTTGATGAAGATGCGCTTGCGCGTCGCGACGGATGGCACATCGGCAATGTCGGCCGGCAATTTCTCGAGATAGAGACGCGGTACATTGTTGCCGCGATCGCGTACAGTCGCCAAGTCGTAATCGATGCGCTCAAAATGGGCGTCCAATGCCGCGACACTTCCGACCTGGTCACCAAGTGTTGGTTTTCCACCAGGTTTGGGTACGGGTATATGAACCGCCGCCGAAATGGGCGCCTTATCAAACAGATTTGACGTGTTCGGCGTAGGTAATGAGGCGAATTCGTCAGCAATAACGCCGAGGACTATCTTCCCGGCAGGTCTCGCGGCCTTTTCGGTAGGCAACTCGAGCGATACCGGGATAACAAGATCGGCGAAAACATGCTGGAACGCCTTTAAATTCACGTTCTTGCCGGCAGATTTTTGCTGCACAAATGCCTCAACGGCAGCACCCGGCAAGTTGCCGTCCAGCTTAGCGAGTGGCGCGATATCGGCGAGGGTGGCGGCAGCAGATTCGCTGTCACTGGCATTGTCGATGGCGCTTTCGTCGCCGTCGATCGGCGTCGGACGTTCGGCCAGCATAGTCTGAACCGTTTGTTGCGCCGGACCCGTAATCGCGTATTCGGTGGCAGGTATCTGCAGATGCAAAGTTACCGCCTCTGTCTGATTTTTCGACGGCGAGAAAACTGCGAGCGCTGATACTGCAACGGCGGCGCTCGCCAATATGGCCAAAGCCGGTGCAAACAAAGGAACGTCGGTCCAGGATAGCGCCCGATTCTGGGCGCCGCCCGAATCGGCCTGCTCCTCTCTCACGGAACTACTTTGCACACCCACTCCCACATCGGCCGGGTCTTTCTGCCCGTACCGCCACCACTAAATTGTGTCGCTCAAACCGCGCGAACTTCGACCACTTCGGGTATGTAATGCCGCAGCATATTTTCGATGCCCATTTTCAAGGTCGCGGTTGAGCTCGGACAGCCCTGACACGACCCCTGCATCTGCAACATCACCACACCATTCTGAAATCCACGGTACACGATATCGCCGCCGTCCATAGCGACTGCGGGGCGCACCCGGGTATCCAGCAAGTCTTTGATCTGGACGATAATTTCAGCATCGGGACCGGTGTCGGTGTCTTCCGTGTGGGCCGCACCGATATCAGCCGTATCCAGCATCACGGGTTTTCCCGAGACGAAGTGCTCCATGATAACGCCGAGAATGACCGGCTTTAGCATCTGCCAGTCGGCGTCCTCGGATTTGGTTACGGTGACGAAATCGCTGCCGAAAAATACACCCTCTACGTCATCGACGAGAAACAAGCGCGCCGCCAACGGAGAGCTAGCGGCCGCCTCCGCGTCGCGGATGTCCAGCGTTCCTTCCGCCAAAACCACTTGTCCCGGAAGGAACTTTAGCGTGGCCGGATTGGGGGTTTGTTCAGTTTGAATAAACATTCCGGTGACTTTCTGTATCTTCCTGTATCGACCGGCA
>Ga0114993_10005090_pt1 | contig 12801 bp, 9 predicted proteins | sample ArcticOcean_MG_C_FD_87042 | JGI IMG/M metagenome (GOLD analysis project Ga0114993, IMG submission 87042) | Marine microbial communities from western Arctic Ocean - ArcticOcean_MG_CB2_150 | ecosystem: Environmental > Aquatic > Marine > Oceanic | place: Arctic Ocean: Canada Basin | collected...
CGCGCATATGCACGGCGCTGAGATAACGCTGGTCCGGCCTGGCGCTGTACCGTAGTTCTCATACTTGCTATCCTGCACATTCTGTCCCACATCTGTAGCTACCTTACCCCAGACACCCTTTCGGCGCCCTGGTCAGCGTGATGATGTACCACTGGTACTATTTTAACGGCGAATTGCTCTGATATGTCCTCAAACCAAATCTCAAACAGGAATCACGACCATGAAAATGACCACCGAAGAGGCCTTCATCAAAGTCCTCCAAATGCACGGGATCGAACATGCTTTCGGCATTATCGGCTCGGCGATGATGCCGGTTTCGGATCTGTTCCCCGCAGCGGGCATCAGGTTTTGGGACTGCGCCCACGAATGTAACGCGGGCATGAGCGCCGACGGTTTCACCCGGGTGTCCGGCAAAATGTCCATGGTGGTCGGCCAGAACGGCCCGGGCATTACCAATTTCGTGACTCCCATCAAGACCGCCTATTGGAACCACACGCCACTGCTGCTGTTCACCCCGCAGGCCGCCAACAAGACCATCGGCCAGGGTGGTTTTCAAGAAGTCAATCAATTGGCCTTGTTCGAAGACATGGTCTGCTATCAAGAAGAGGTGCGCGACCCCACTCGCATGGCCGAAGTGCTGAACCGGGTGATTGAGAAAGCCTGGCTCGGTTGTGCACCGGCTCAGATCAACGTGCCGCGCGACTATTGGACTCAGGTGATCGATATCGAGTTGCCGCAGACCGTGAATCTGGGCCGGCCTTCCGGGTCGCGCGAGTCTATCGCGAACGCGGCCAAGCTGCTTTCCGAGGCGAAATTTCCGGTGATCCTTAATGGCGCCGGCGTGGTCATCAGTGGCGCGATGCCGGCCTCCCAGGCGCTCGCCGAGCGGTTGGACGCGCCGGTCTGCTGTGGCTATCAGCACAATGACGCCTTTCCGGGCTCCCACCCGCTTTCCGTCGGGCCACTCGGTTACAACGGCTCCAAAGCGGCCATGGAACTGGTTGCCAAGGCCGATGTAGTGCTGGCGCTCGGTACGCGGCTCAACCCGTTTTCGACCCTGCCGAGCTATGGCATCGACTACTGGCCGAGGGAGGCCAAGCTCATTCAGGTCGATATCAATTCCGACCGGATCGGCCTGACTAAAAAAGTCACCGTGGGTATCCAGGGCGACGCCAAGATCGTGGCTGAGCAGGTTCTCGAACAACTCAGCTCGACCGCCGGCGACGAGGGCCGCCAGGAACGCCGTGATTTGACGGCGGAAGCCAAGTCGCGCTGGCTTCAAGTCCTTTTGTCCATGGACCATGAGGAAGACGATCCAGGTACCACTTGGAACCAGCGCTGCCGCGATCGCGAACCAGGCCATATGTCACCGCGCCAGGCCTGGCGTGCCATTCAGGCGGCTATGCCGAGCGAAGCGATCATGTCGACGGATATCGGCAACAACTGCGCCATCGGTAACGCCTACCCCACCTTCGAGGAAGGCAGGAAGTATCTCTCGCCGGGCCTATTTGGGCCGTGTGGCTATGGTTTTCCCTCGATCCTCGGCGCCAAGATCGGCCGTCCGGATCTTCCGGTCGTTGGCTTCGCCGGCGATGGTGCCTTCGGCATTTCCATGAACGAGATGACCGCGTGCGGGCGCAACGATTGGCCGGCCATCACCATGATAATCTTCCGCAACTACCAATGGGGAGCTGAAAAACGCAATACGACCCTTTGGTATGATGACAACTTCGTCGGCACCGAGCTGAACGTCGGCGTGGAATACGCCGAGGTCGCCGAAGCCTGCGGCCTGAAGGGCGTGAAAGCCGAAACCATGGAGAGCCTGACCGAGGTGCTCAATACCGCGATCAAGGAGCAGATGGAAGACAACACCACCACTTTCATCGAAGTAGTCTTGAATCAGGAGCTGGGCGAGCCTTTCCGGCGCGACGCCATGAAGGCGCCCGTCGCGGTTGCCGGCATCGATCCGAACGACATGCGGCCCCAACAGGGCGGCTAAAGCCCCTACACTATGGGGGCATGAGACGGGCATACATGCCCGTCTCATGCCCCACCGGCGGTCGGCTGCAGGATCGCTGCTTTCGTCACGATCGGAACTTGCAGCGAGAGTTTCGACAGCTAGGCGCTGGTGATTCTGGTCTCGACCCCGTTGCCCGGATTTCGGTCGACGGGCTTCAGAAAGCCTTCTGCTTGCTACTCCGCGCCCGACATCGGATCGTGACCTCGGTCTGATGCTCGCGGGCTCCCGGCTCGGGTGAGGTTATGCTCGCGATTTAGGGATTGAGGGCGCATGTTAGGTGCTTGGACAGCCCAGATCCCATCACTCGCCTGAACGCGGCCCTTGAAGGTTGCTACCGCATCGAGCGCCAGCTCGGTGAGGGCGGGATGGCGACTGTGTATTTGGCCGACGACCTGAAGCACGAGCGCAAGGTCGCGCTCAAAGTCCTGAAGCCCCACCCGTCCCGAATGGAGCGCTCCCCATGAACCGCCCCTCCCTTCTAGTCACCCTCGCGCTGGTGCTCGCCGCGTGCCAGCCGCCCGACACCGTCAGCAGCACGGCGCAGGCGGCGGCCGAGCCCTGGAACTGGTCCGAAGAGCACGTCCGATCGGTGGTGAACCAGGTTCGGGCCGGTCGTGATCTGACGCCGGACTCCTGGCCGGCCGGCGCACGCGTCGCCGTTCTCCTCTCCTACGATGTCGACAACGAGACCGTCCATGGGCTCCGCACCGGAGAGGTGAGCGTCGGTCCGCTCTCGCAGGGCCAGTACGGCGCACGCGTGGCGCTGCCGCGAGTGGTCCGCTTCATGGACGAGCAGAACGTGCCGGCGACGTTCTTCTTCCCCGCCTGGAGCCTGAAGCTCGCTCCCGAGCAAGCCGACGTGATCCAGGCATCGGGTATGCACGAGATCGCCCTGCATGGATGGATTCACGAGCTCAACACCAGCCTGGACGGGGCAACGGAGGAGCGGCTCCTCCGCCAGGCGATCGACGCGATCGAGGAGATTTCGGGCACGCGCCCCGTCGGATACCGGGCACCGTCCTGGAACTTCAGCCCCAACACGCTCTCCATCGTGAGGGAGCTGGACCTCCTGTACGAGAGTTCGCTGATGGCCGACGACCGTCCATACGAGCTCGTGCAGGACGGTGAGCCCACCGGCGTCGTCGAGCTCCCGGTCGAGTGGATCCTCGACGACGGCCCGCTCTTCAACCCGCGTGGTAACAACTACATGAACCCGCGGGACGTCATGCAGGTCTGGATCGACGAGTTCGACAAGGCGTGGGAGGAGGAGACGATGTTCCTCCTGACGATGCACCCACACGTCATCGGGCACCGTTCCCGCATGGTCGCTCTCGAGGGCCTGGTAGAGCACATGAAGGAGCGGGGAGACGTGTGGTTCGCGACGCACGCGGACGCCGCACGGTATGTGAGGCAGCAGGCCGGCATGGACGCCGGCGGGGGTTGAGAGCGTGACACGAACGACGACCGCGACCGACCTCCGCTCCGGCCCCGGCCCCGCCGGCCACGTAGCACAATTAGTTGCGCTCGTAGCTCAGTTGGGTAGAGCGTCGGACCCCGGAGCGCCCCATCGTCTCCAGTGGACCCCGTTGAGCGCCAGATTGCGCGAAACCTCGTCCAGGCGGATGACACCACCACTTCTGGCCAGGCCCCTGGAGAGAGAACCATGCATGTGACATTCCATACCCTTTGCCGCTCCGCCACACTCGCGCTGCTCGCCAGCTTTTCGGGTCCGGTCCGTGACGGCGCGGCGCAGCAAGTCGACGTGACTTCGGTCACGATCGAAGAGGTGAACCGCGCCTTGGACGAGGGCACGTTGACCTCGGAACGACTGGTCGAACTCTACCTGGCCCGCATCGAGGCCTTCGACCAAGCCGGGCCGACGCTGAACGCGGTGCTCACCCTGAATCCACGCGCTCGGGAACGCGCCCGCGAGCTCGACGCAGAACGGCGTGAGCGCGGTCCCCGCTCACCTCTTCACGGCATCCCGGTGGTCTTGAAGGACAACCTTGACACGGCCGACATGCCGGCGACCGCCGGTTCCAGTATGCTGAAGGGCTCGGTGCCGCCCGACGACGCGTTCATCGTCCGTAAGCTCCGCGACGCCGGTGCCATCGTCCTAGCCAAACTGAACATGAGCGAGTTCGGATCAGGTGGTCCGCAGAGCTCACTGGGTGGGCCGATGCGCAACCCGCACGACCTCACCAGGTCGCCAGCCATATCATCTGGCGGGACCGGGATCGCTATCGCATCCGCCTACGCGCAGTTTGGCCTGGGTACCGACACTGGCGGCTCTGTGCGTATGCCATCGGCGTGGAACGGCATCGTAGGGCTGAAACCCACTCACGGATTGATGAGCCGTGACGGCATCATCCCGCTGGCCCTTTCCTTTGACATGGCTGGTCCGATGGCTCGCCATGTCTATGACGTAGCGGTTGCGCTTGGCGTCATGACCGGCGTGGATGACGCCGACGAGGCGACCCGGAAAAGCGAGGGACGGGCCGAGAGTGACTACACTCAGTTCCTCAATGCCGAAGCGCTGAGCGGCGCCCGCATCGGCATCGCCCGGGACTTCCTAGGCCAGGACGCAGACGTCGACTGGGTGGTCGAGGCGTCGCTGGAAGTCATGAAGGACGCGGGTGCGACCGTCGTCGATGTGAGCCTACCAAAATGGCTCCTCGAGGCGAGCAACGCGCTTTACACGACAGTCCGCCACCGGGAGTTTCGCGCACAGATTCCGAAGTACCTCGCCACGCTCACCGGGGACTATCCCAAGACGCTCAGTGAGCTAGTGGACCGAGCGATCCGGATTACTTCTCCCACGGCTAACGGCAGTCCGAACCCTGGCCGCTGGCGCCTGATGCAGCAGGAGGAGGACAGCGGTGAACTCTCCGACCACGAGTACCGGGCAGTCTACGAGTACGGCCTGCCCATGATCCGGACGATTGTAGAAGGGATCATGGACGCAGATACACTCGATGCCATCGTGTACCCGACGCTGCCATGGCGGCCAATCCGGACTGATCTGGACCCGGCACCATCAGGCGCCGCGCCGCGGCCGTCGCCGATTCGCTATGCCAATCTCACGGGATTCCCTGACCTGGTGGTGCCGGCTGGCTTCACGGGCAACGGCCTCCCGGTGGGGCTGTCGTTTCTGGGCAGGGCGTTCAGTGAGCCGCGGTTGCTGGCACTGGGCTACGCGTTCGAGCAGACGACCAAGGCGCGCCGCTTGCCCGTGAACACGCCGGTCTTGAGGTAGCTGACGTCCAGCTTGCAGCCTAGCCACCCTCTGAGTTTCGGGTCCCCACGGACCCCTTTTCCCTGCGTCGCCTACGTCGTATGGAGAAGGGGTGCCATAGTGGTTTTTGTGCCCAATTTGTGCCCAACTAGGACTACAGGCACTACCTGACAGTGAGGGCATAGCACCATATAATTCTTCTCTAGTTTAGGTAATATGGTCATTGCTCTTGACGTGGCTCAGGTGAGTGCGCCTCTGTTTTTTGCGATAGCAAAGGCTGACTGCAACGATTTGGCTCAAGCGGTCCAACCCCTTGCGGGGTAGTTCCTTGCAAGGGGTTTGGTGTCCGTTTAGCTTCGGTGGTTCCCGGGAACTGCGTGCGCCCGGGCCTTCTCACGAAACGCCGGGAACGCTCATTTTGCCGAGTTGGTGGAGCAGTGGACGCCTCATCACGGTAAACGACATCGCCGTGGATCTGGGGACGGCGAACACCCTCGTGTACGTGAAGGGCGAGGGGATCGTCCTTAACGAACCCTCGGTCGTCGCGGTTGAGCGCGGCACCTACCGCATCATGGGCATCGGTCTCGAGGCCAAGCGTATGCTCGGCCGCACTCCTGACGGTATCGAGGCTGTTCGCCCGCTCAAAGACGGAGTCATCGCGGATGTGGACGTGACGGAGATGATGCTCCGGCACTTTCTCAAACAGGTGACCGCGAAGCGCGTCTTCCGCCTAAAACCACGCGTGGTCTGCGGGGTCCCTTCGGGTATCACCGAGCTCGAGCGGCGTGCGGTGCGCTCCTCGGCGATCTCCGCCGGCGCCAAGGCGGTATACATGGTCGAAGAGCCCATGGCGGCCGCCATCGGTGTAGGGCTCCCTGTCGAGACTCCCACCGGCAATATGGTGATAGACATTGGCGGAGGCACGACGGAAATCGCGGTCATCGCACTCTCGGGTATCGTCAGCAATACGTCTATCCGAGTAGGAGGGGACGAGCTCGACACATCGATTGTCACGTTCCTACGCAAGAACTACAACCTGCTCATCGGAGAGCCCACTGCCGAGTCGATCAAGATCCAGATCGGCTCAGCGTTCGACGTCGGCGACGAACGTGAGATGGATGTCAAGGGACGCGATCTCGTCTCCGGCATCCCGAAGACAGTCACAGTCCACTCCCAGGAGATCCGGGAGTGTATCCAGGAGCCGATCCAGGCGATCGTCGAAGCCGTGCGTCGGGCCCTCGAGATCACCCCGCCCGAGCTCTCCTCGGATATCGTGGACCGGGGCATAGTGATGACCGGAGGAGGGTCCCTCATCCGTGGGCTCGACCGTCTGCTCCAGCACGAGACCAACTTGCCCATCCATCTCGACGAGGAGCCCTTGACCTGCGTGGTGCGCGGTGCCGGCTGCATCCTCGACGATATGCAGAGATACCGAGACGTTCTGAGCACCTGAGGTCCGTCAAAGGGAAAGCGGATCGCAATGCGGCCGCAGCGAACCTAGACGGCGTCGCTTCCGGCACGCTTGCCGGAAGCGAGGGTAATCTCAAGAGGGCGTCGGCCCTGCGACGGGGCGCGGGCGCCATCGGTTCCGATACCCCCTCTCGGTCCTCGCATCCGGACCTCGGACCATGCCGGCCTACACGACCGAAACCGTCGATACCTCGGGACGCCGCCAGGCGGTGGCTATGGTGCTGTTCCTGGTAGCTGCACTGGTGATTTCATACCTCCCGGCATCGACCCAACGACATGTCGCTGCTTCTCTCCGCGGCACTGTACTGAGGCCGTTCGTGGATACCCAGGAGGCGATCATCGCCGTGCGTTTGCGGGTCGGTGAAACGGCTGGGCTCCGCAAGCGGTTGGACTCTCTCGTGGCGGTGATGGCGGCGGAGGGCGCGCTTGCCGAAGAGAACCGTAGGCTGCGAGAGATGCTCAAATTGTCCAGGAAGCTGGGGCCTACGTTCGCGGCCGCGACCCTGCTGCGGGCGAGGACCACCGGTTCCGAGAGCACCTTCCTGGTCGACGTGGGATCGACCAGGGGAATCCACCCCAACGCGCCAGTCATCAGTTCCCAGGGATTGCTGGGGGTGATCCGCGACGTGCGGAAAGACCACGCGGTCGGAATGGATTGGACGCATCCAGATTTCCGGGCGAGTGCCATGACTGCTGACGGTGCCACGTACGGCGTCGTAGAAAGCCGGCGCGGCCTCTTCCGGGAGGAGGACCGCCTGGTCCTGGATGGCACCGCGTTCCACACCCGTTTGGAGGATGGCACCGTAATCTTGACTAGCGGGCTCGGGGGGGTCTTCCCGCGTGGAGTCCCAATCGGGCTAGTCAGCGGGCAGGCCGCGGCCGAGGGCGGATGGCGCAAGAGCTATTGGCTTCGTTCCCTGGCCGAGCCGGGGGTCGCCACTCACGTCCTGGTCGCGGTGGGGAACGCTCCGGATGGGCCTATGGACCTGTCACCCGTCTGGCCCGCTGATGCGGTGATGACCGAAGAGCAGCTCGCGGCGCGGGACCAGGTGCGTCGCGACAGCCTGAACGCGCTGGGAGACAGCCTCCTCATGATGAAGCGGATGATCGCGGGCCTCGCGCCTCGCGATGGCCTGGGTAGCCGCTGGTCCGGCGGCGTTGGGTCCTTACCCACTCGATCGACCGACCTCGGATCAGCCACCACCGTCCAACCAAGAGTGCCAAGTGATGCGACCGGGGCTCGCGGCGCGCCGCCGGACGCTACCCGTTGGTGAGGGGGCCCCTACGGGTCTGGGTCACCGTCGTCCTGCTGGCATTCTTTCACTTCCTGCTCCACCTGGGATTCGGGTTCGGGAACGTTGCCCCCGACCTCCTCACGATCTCGCTCCTTCTGGCGGCGCGTGAAGTCGGGATGGGCACCGCGGCCGGTATCGGATTCGTGTTCGGCCTCCTTCTCGACGCTTTCAGCATCCTGTCTTTTGGCGCGAACACGGTTGCCATGGCAGCCCTGGGAGCTGTGGGTGCTCGGACCCGGGACCTGTTCGTCGGAGATTCCTTCTTCTTTTTGGTCTCCTACCTGTTTCTAGGCAAATGGGCCAAGGACCTCCTACACTGGCTGCTGGCAGGAGAGGGCGTGCGTGAGCCCTTTCTCCAGGCGCTCCTAGTTCAGTCGTCGCTAAACGCGGCATACGTGGCTGTTGTGGGCGTCCTGGCTGTCACGATCACGGGCGCCTGGTGGGAGTCGCTGCGATGAAGACGCAACATCCGCATGCGCGCCGACGGCGAGCCATGGGAGCGGTGGTCGGGCTTTTGCTGACGTTCACTCTCCTGGCGGGTTCGTTCTTCCGCGTGCAGGTGCTGGCCTCGAGCGATTACAAGCTCCGGGCTGAGGATAACCGGCTTAAGCGGTTGGACGTGCCCGCGCCGCGCGGCACCGTCTTCGATCGCAACGGACGCGTCGTCGCGGACAACGTCCCGGGTTACGCGGTCACCATCCTGCCGGCGTCGCACGATACGGTCATGGCCACGCTCGCCCAGCTTCAGCCCTACGTGAAGCTGACGGATGCGCAGCTCTCCCGGGTAGAGGCGACTGCGAGCCGATACCCACGCCAGCCTCTGACCGTCAGCGCAGACGTGGGTTTGGGCGCCGCTGCGGCGCTGATGGAGAGACGCTCCGAGTTCCCCAACGTCTACGTGGAGATGCGCCCGCAGCGGCGGTACGTGGGCGGTCCGGCGGTATCGCACGTCCTCGGTTACATCGGGGAGATCACGCCGGAGGAGCTGGGTAGCCAGATGTTTCCCACCGATCGATATCAGCAGGGGGTGATCGTCGGAAGGACCGGAATCGAGCGGCAGTACGAGTCGATCCTCCAGGGGCATCCTGGTGTGCGTTACGTCGAGGTGGACGCCAGAGGCAGCGTCATGGGGGATTTCGCCGGCTCCACATCTCGACCCAGCATGGCCGGGGGGGATCTGCGGCTGTCGATAGATCTCGAGCTACAGCAGTGGATCGACCGGATCTTTCCCAAGGACAAGATGGGAGCGGTGGTCGCCATCGATCCGACCGATGGCACCATACTGGCCCTTTATTCCGCTCCCACGTTCGATCCCAACGATTTTGTGGGGGGAATCGATCCAGAACTGTGGGAGCAGCTGAACAGCGACCCTGGGAAGCCCCTGTACAACCGCGCCGTGCTCGGGCTCTACGCGCCTGCTTCCACGTTCAAGCTGGCCACTGCGGCTATTGCGTTGGATTTGGGTCTGATCAGTCCCCAAGACCACATGCCGATCCCCTGCTCGGGCGGCATGTCGTATGCGAACCGGTATTTTCGTTGCTGGGATCCGCAGGGACACGGCTCGCTTGACCTGGCGGGGGCGATCCAGCACTCCTGCGACGTCTATTTCTACCAGCTCGGACTCAAAATCGGCCTCGAGCGGTTGCTTCAGGAGGGGACCACCAACATCGGTCTGAGCCGCCGGTGCGGGATCGATCTGCCCGAGGAGAAGGCGGGCATCTTCCCGGCTGACGCTGAGTTCTGGCAGATCCGTTTCGGGTACTCACCGAACGAGAGCGAGGTGCTCTCGCTGGCAATCGGCCAGGGACCCAACTCCCAGACACCGCTCAAGATGGCGCAGTTCTACACGGCGTTAGCTCGCGACGGGTCGAGCCCGGCCCCGAGCTTCTTCACAGGACGGCAGGACGAGGCCGAGGGATTCGAGTTGAAGCTGAGTGCCGATGGGATCGAGGCGCTACGCCAAGGGATGCGCCAGGTGGTCGGACGCGGTGGGACGGGGTACATGTCGTCGCTCCCGTACTGGGACCTGATGGGGAAGAGCGGTACCGGACAGAACTCACTTTCACTTCAGGGTCTGGCTGATGATCATGCGTGGTTCGCCGCCATTGCAGGGCCGCGCGGGAAACCACCGGGAATTGTGGTCGTCGTGCTCGTGGAATTCGGCGGTGGGGGCTCGGCGGTCGCGGCACCGATTGCTGCCAAGGTCGCAGACTTGTACCTGCGCCGGAAGTATGGCATGCCTGTCGACACCATTCAGACCCTGCGCGAACACCGGATTGCGGGCCGTCCGATCCGGTAAGGGCCGAAGCTCATGCTCTCGTTCCTAGAGAAATGGGCTGTCGACGGTCGCCTCACGCTGGGCGTGTTTCTGCTGTCGCTCTTCGGGGTCGCGATGATCTACTCGGCCGGGGCGGTGAACACGCCCGACCCGGTCGCGACTGACGCTTGGCAGCGGCAGGTCCTGTGGTTCGCCATCGCGCTGCTCGCGTTCACGCTGGTGGCCCGGATTCCCCTGGGCTGGTGGGAATGGGTTGCGCTTCCGGCCTATGTGATTACGCTCGTGCTGCTGGCGGCTACCCTGGTGATCGGAACGGGCGCTGGTACCGCGGAGAGCACCAAGAGCTGGATCGATTTCGGTGCCTTCAGATTCCAGCCCTCGGAGCTGGCGAAGCTGACTACGGTGCTCGCGCTGGCCAGGCTCCTTTCCACCCGGGATGAGCCCCCCACCGGATTGCGTGACCTGCTCACGCCTGGACTACTAGTGGGGGTGCCGCTCGGGTTTGTCCTGCTTCAGCCAGACCTGGGATCGGGCATGGCGTTCGTCGGCGTCCTGTACGCGATGCTTTACTGGTCGGGGACGCCGCCGCTCATGCTGCTGCTTATGGCGAGCCCGGTCGTCGGCCTCGTCTTGTCCTTCGACACGCGCATCTGGTCCGTCTACATCGTCGTTCTATTACTGGTGCTGTGCCTGTATCGGTACCGCCTCTTCCTGTACGAATCGGCGGCAGTGATCTTGGTCAACATCGCGGCCGGGGCGGTCGCCGCTCCGCTGTGGAGATCGTTCAGACCTTATCAACAAAATCGGTTGCTGGTCTTCCTCGACCCAAGCGTCGACCCGAAGGGGGCCGGCTACAACTTGCTGCAGTCGAAGGTAGCGATCGGAAGCGGCGGATTTTCGGGCAAAGGTTATCTCCTCGGCACTCAAAAACGCTTCGATTTCCTGCCCGAGCAGCACACCGACTTCATCTTCAGCGTGATCGGCGAAGAGCTCGGGTTCGTCGGAGTCGGTGTTACCCTCCTACTGCTCGGCTACGTCCTGTATCGACTAGTGCGGATGGCTGAGAAGGCCAGCGATCCCTTTGCCGGGCTGGTGCTGTTCGGTATCTTTGGCCTTTGGTTTGTGCACATCTTTGTGAACACCGGGATGACCGTTGGCATCGTTCCCATCACGGGCATCCCGCTTCCTTTCGTGAGTTACGGCGGCACATTCCTCCTTACCTCCTGGCTGGCGGCGGGCATTGCGGTCCGCCTGGCCCACGAGAGGTAGACTGGGAAACGGATGGCTTGGTTTCGGAAGGAGAAGAAGCCGCTTCGCTCTGCGGAGCGCCGGGACGTTCCTACGGACGTATTCGTAAAGTGTAAGGGCTGCGGCGAAGCCATCTACCGCGAGAAACTCGCGCATAATACCGAGGTGTGCCCCGACTGCGGTTTTCATTTCCGTATCGACGCGGAAGCATATGTCGAGTTGCTTATCGACGATGGCAGCTTCAACGAGTTGGACATGCATCTGCGTGCTGCAGACCCCCTCCGGTTCACCGATCTCAAGGCGTATACCGACCGCATCGGGATCTCCGAGGCTAACGGTCAGAACGAGGCCGTAATCACCGGCACTGGTGTGCTCGACGGGATGCAGGTGGCGCTCGCTGTCATGGACTTTCGCTTCATCGCGGGCTCCATGGGGTCAGTTGTCGGGGAGAAGATCGCGCGCTGCGGCCGGGTGGCGCTGGATCGTCGCATCCCTCTCGTGATCGTGAGCGCTTCCGGCGGCGCGCGCATGCAAGAGGGCATCTACTCCCTCATGCAGATGGCCAAGACCTCCGCGGTGCTCGCCGGTCTCCACGAGGCCGGAATCCCCTACGTCTCGATCCTGACCGACCCCACCACGGGAGGCGTCACGGCCTCTTATGCGATGCTGGGCGATGTCCACTTGGCCGAACCTGGCGCCTTGATCGGGTTCGCGGGACCGCGCGTGATTGAAGAGACGATCAAACAGGAGCTTGCCGACGGTTTCCAGCGCTGCGAGGTCCTTTTTCGCCACGGGATGGTGGACCGCGTGGTCGACCGGCGGGAACTCAAGACCGAACTGGCGCTCGTTCTCCGCCACATGGGGAACGTCTGGGAGAGCCTTTCCTGAGCCTCTCTGGCCCGCGCTTGCGGGGCAGGCCAGGACTGACGCCGGACCGGCTTGACCGGCCTGTCGCAGATCCTCTCTTCTCCCGCCTCTTTCCCTCGCTCGCCACCGGCGTGCCCTGGGGACTTGAGCGGGTGAACGCGGCTCTGGATGAGCTCGGAAATCCCCATCATGGCTACCCCACGCTCCACGTGGGAGGCACCAACGGAAAGGGGTCGGTCGCTGCGACTCTCGCGGCCGTGCTGTCGGCGGGGCATCTGCGCACGGGTCTCTACACATCGCCGCATCTCTGCTCGTTTCAGGAGCGCTTCCAGATCTCAGGGCGTCCTGTGGCGGAGGCGCGTCTGGTGGCGGCGGCCGACGGGATCAG
>Ga0114993_10005094_pt1 | contig 12795 bp, 11 predicted proteins | sample ArcticOcean_MG_C_FD_87042 | JGI IMG/M metagenome (GOLD analysis project Ga0114993, IMG submission 87042) | Marine microbial communities from western Arctic Ocean - ArcticOcean_MG_CB2_150 | ecosystem: Environmental > Aquatic > Marine > Oceanic | place: Arctic Ocean: Canada Basin | collected...
CAGCGAATAGATGAGTGGTACAATGTCGAATGGACGGTCTTAGACCCAACGGATTGGTCCATTGTTGATGAAGGTGAGTTTGCCTACCTTTCTATCTTCTCAACATACAATAGAAACATCTCTTCTCCAACTATTGGGCCGATTGATGTATCGGGATATTGTTTGAATGCGACACTCTACGCAGGGGAAGAAGCGGAGTTGTTCAATGCATCTTCATGTTCTACCTCTATCTTAGATAGTGATGATGATGATGTGGCTGATTTGGTAGACTTATGTCCCAATACTGAAGCGGGCTGGGTTGTGGATGCTGATGGTTGTGCAATGAACCAACTCGACGAGGACTCCGATGGTTACTCAAATGATATCGATTGGTGTTGGGGGACCCCAGGAGCAGAGGTTGTCGATACGGATGGTTGTGGCGAATCCCAAAAAGATGATGATGGAGACAACATCATGAATGATGTAGATCTTTGTTCAAATACTAATTCTGGTGTTTCAGTAGATTCAGATGGTTGTTCTACCGCTCAACTAACCGATACTGATAATGATGGACTTAATAATCAGGATGACCAATGCCCGAATACACCAGGCTTTGATTTAACGACGGTTGATTCATACGGTTGTGGCGCTCACCAGAGAGATACTGATGGTGATGGAACAGTCGATGCAGATGACCTTTGCCCAGCTACACCTGCCGGTGCAATCGTAGTGTCAGATGGCTGCCAATCAACAACTCTCGATAGCGATGGAGATAATATCGTCGATATCGATGACCTTTGTCCATCTACTGCGCAAGGCGAAACAATTGACACATACGGTTGTGCTGAATCTCAAAAGGACGATGATGGTGACAGTGTGATGAATGATGTCGACCTCTGTGATCAAACCGACCCAAACTGGCCTACAGATTCAGATGGATGTGCCTCTTACCAACTCGATACTGATGGCGATGGTGTCACCAATGACCTCGATGAATGCCCTTACACACCACTCGGTTTGACCGTCGATACAATGGGTTGTGAAGATACTGATTCCGATGGGGTAAACGAACTGTATGATCTCTGCCCGAACACACTTCCACTTGAAATTACAGAAGTTGATGGAGATGGTTGTGCGCCGAGTCAGAAAGACACCGACGCCGACGGAGTAAATGACAGAGATGACCAATGTCCAACAGTTCCCGGATTAACGAAGCGTGCAGGCTGTCCACCTAATATGCCACCGGTATGCGCCGTTTACGCCTCAGCAAAGGTAGATGGCATCGTAGCAACTGGTGATGCGGTGATTCCAACTCTTGACCTTACCATCATTCCAATAATCGACCTCCCCACTGGCGAATATTATATCGTTCTCAAGTGTTGGGATGAAGATGGCTCGAATGTTACAGTAAATTTAAACGGTATGGAACAAGAAGGGGAAGAGGTCATAGTAGGATATATTGTTAAGGTCGATGAGAACACCGAACCTATCGAAATCAATGCTCAATTCAGTGATGGGGAGACAACAAAAACTATTTCTCTGAAAGTCAGATATCGTTCGGATGCTAGTGTAACTCCTGGATTTGGCCCATTTGCTACGATGATCGGAATTCTCGGGGCTGCTGCTTTCGTCCAACATCGTCGGAAACTAATCGTCTAAATTCCTCGACCGTTGAGTTATTCAACCAGCCATAGACAATTGTGGTTAATCAATAAACAATGACTAACAATTTTACAATTTTAATTGTAAACTTACTAAGGATTTGGGGCGGGTTACTCGGACTCGTCCGAACTCTCTATTCTGCCGGATCGTCGCTGTTTTCGTAATATATCCCATAGTGTGTCTTGCTCGCCCACATAGTTCATCGCCAACGCTGCGTCCTGTAGGACACCAATTATTCGATGAGCTTCGTAATTGTCCGGTAGTGACCTCATCAATACTCTTTGAAGCGTTGATTCTACGCCCTTGTGTTTTGAAGAATGACGTGGAACCGACTTTGAAACAAGTTTAACCGATTCCCGCATTACCCGCCGTAATTCGGGGTCAAGAAGCCGGTCGGTTTGGACGGTTCTGGGCAGTGCTTCATCGACCCCAAAGCGGTCTGAATTAATTAAAGAACCAAACCATTCGTAGGCAATTATATTCACAGCGTGACTCAGGTTGAGAATTGGGTATCCTTCCCAGGTTGGAATGGTCAAGAATAAATCACACTTCCGCAACTGTTCTTGCGTTAGTCCCACACCTTCTTCCCCGAACACGACCACTACACGGCCCTCAACATTCGCTAACCGTTCTTTCATCTCTGAAGGCAATAAAAAATGTCGAAAATCTACTTTTTCACCGAATTCACGTTTCCCTGATGTACCTATGATCAGGCTAACATCTTCCATACATGATTCCCATGAATCATGGAATTGAACTCGCTGTAAAGTATCTTGAGCGTGTTTCGCTCGATTCCTAGTCTCTTCGGTCCACTCCCTCGGAGGGCCTATGATTCGGAGGTCATTCAGACCAAAGTTCAGCATAGTTCTCGCGATAGCACCGATGTTGCCAGGATTTGTTGGATTATCCAAAACAAAATTCAGTTCTATACCGTGACTCGGCAGCGGAATATTTTCTCGGCCACCCATAGTGTGCCGACATGGAAGTTATTGATGAGTGAATTGGCTCGGGAGTAAACTAAGGTCTGGGGTTATTTGTATTTTCAAAGTTAACAACGGAAGTGTATCCGGTTGTTGGCTGAATATGTGTGCAGAAGGATATTCAACTGGATTGCACTCGAGTGCGAGGGGGAATTGTAGGATATTATACGATGGTATTCTGTCTGGGTAATTCCTGCGACTGTAATATTGGAGAAAAGTGAACTATTGAATAGCAAATCAGGAGAGGAAAAGAAATCACTTTGCGTATCTGATACCTGTGCCGTATACCAAAACTTCTACTCCAGCCACCTTACTCTTCGAATTGGTTTGAGCGACCATCGATGATGTTTCAATCCTCATATTAACAACAGTATCGTATCCTTCTCGTTCTGCCTTCTCCCTCAAACGTTGCATCGATTCCAATCGAGCAAAACTTAGCACGGAATCAAATGAATCAATTTTTCCGCCGAACAGGCTGTGTAGGAAACCGACAAATGATTGCCACCAAGACGCGCCTACTACAACTGACTCCATCAAGAGAGTTGAATTAACGACACCTTTCCCTGGAAGGATTCCTGAAAGGTTACTGAGGTTGTCTACGCCATTACGACTAACAAAATCAAATTCTCTCTGAGAACATTTTGAAGTGATAGATTTCTGATATCGACCACTATAGAGGGCGCTGAAAACAAACGGTAAACCAGACAGGCTGATAGAAAGAATGGCTATAGTAATGCCAATCAGATTTTCACCAGAGGCCATCATCTCACCTCACTCAATTATTACTGCAGTTCCATACGAAAATAATTCGGAGGCGCCACCGGCAACAGACGAGGTAGCAAACCTCACATTGACTATCGCGTTGGCGCCACGACCAATTGCATCGGCGACCATACGTTCCAATGCCTGTTGTCTAGATTCGCTCAGTAATTCAGTATAAGCTACTAATTCGCCACCAATAATTGATTTGAAACCTGCACCAATGTCCTTGAACACATTCTTTGCTCTCACCGTAGAACCCGAGACAACCCCCATCGTTTGAATTATCGTTCGACCAGGAATCGTCTCGGTGTTGACTAACGGAATACTTCCAGCGGTGACATTGGGTTGGTTTTGCATGAACAGCCGTTCTCGTAGAATATGATAACCATTGCTGTTAATTTGGTTTTATGTGGAAAGCAGATTTCAATTCTATTGAATTTAATTTTGTCTTCGTCCAGACGATAGTCAAAATAGCTACCAAAGATAAATTGCACATCACCATTTGTACATATCCACCGTATGTTTGAACGGATTGAATCCAAGCTAATTTATTTACATATAATCCTCCAAAGTATTCTACAGATAGGGTTGAAGAAATGAAAACGCTGTATGATTGAATCAAAAACCCAATAAATATCCAGAGTGCTGCAAAACCTAAACCTTTTCGATCTTGATTTAAAAGGAAAAACACCGATACCGAGGCAACAAGCAGAGAAAATAATGCACCAATTCGTTGCACCTTCAACATCTGTTGCATCCTAGGATCTTCAAACATCCCTTGGGTCGCTTCCATCCAAAGGATAGCATCCTTAGTATCATTCCATTGCCGTTGTTCAGAAGCACTACCATTCGCAGGAAATTCTCCCATCTCAGATTTAATTGTTAGAATTGAGTCCGAGGCAAATTGTAATGTTATCTCGGCAATTAGAACATTTAACAAGGTTAACAATGTAATAATAATTATAGAAATTGCTGTTCCTCTGAGCCACCACGGAGAGAAACTAATCGGTTCATCTGATGAAATAAGTTGTCCGACTATACCATTTGTTTGGCCGGACAATGAACCATGGGACGAGGTTAAATCATGGTTCGGCATCTACTCTCCATTCAATCGAGAACTAATCTCGTTTGAATTGGTTCCGTATTAACGACTTAATCAGTACGGCGTTGGATGTAAGTGGTCACATAGCCTGCAATCCAATTTCGCATCCTCTTGCTGGTTACATCGGTATACTGGGATACCAACAATTTGTTGTGATCAAAATCTGCGTTGAACTGGTCAGGGAATTCCTCGACCAGACGTACTGCTCGTAGTTTAATGAACGACGGCCTAATGTTTCCCATGAATCATTCCTCCACCATTTTGACTTCGATTGGAAAGCCTTCTTCCTTGGTCACGATAACTTTGATGCGTCGAGGTGGGTGCTGCATACCTCTTGACCAAATCGCGTGATTAACCGACTCGTCAATCCAAATTTTATCCTCTTCTAATGTTTGGCTCTCCCGCATATCCCTACCAAAATTTGCATGGATATCATTCCTGAGATGTTTCTGAACATGTTTGCGAATAACCGCGATACACAACTTCGCTCGATGGTGACGAGACCCCTTCCACGCATTACGGAGTGGGATTGTCATCTCCCTGCTAATTACTTCGGCCATTTTCATCACTTCTGTAGTTTCGATCTTCGCCAGTGATGGCGTTTGCCATGAGTAGTAACTTTACGGTTGGTCTTGAGCATAACCCAAACCGGAACTCTGCGATTCTGTTTCTGAACCTTAATCAAGCGCTGTTTCTTGGCGAAGTGCTTGTTTCTAGACATGCATTTCACCTCAATATTTTGACATTGCCGGGATTCTCGCTTCAACTTCAGCCCGTAATTCGTGGGCAATTTCATCGAGCATTGATTGTGCTTTTGGCGTGATTATACGACCGTAATTAACAGTACCAGCGGTATTCTTGCGACAGGCTACTAGCCCACAAGACTCCAACTGTTGTAAGGCATTACGGGCTATTGACCTCGAACCAGCAACAGCACGGTTTGGTTTGACTCCCCGGTCCCTTGGACCTCCGAATTGTTGCGCCATATGATTGGTTCCAATCGGACCAAGAGTGGCAACTTTGCGGAGAACTGCGGCGCAACGAGTAGTCCACCAATCTTCTTGCTCAGGTGGCCTCTCACGATGTGTACCGGTTTTGACGATGTCAGCCCACTCTGGAGCAGTAATAGCATCCATGGCGGCAAGCCTCGACGCCAAAACTGGCAGGAAGAGGTTGGTTGGAATGTCTCGTAGAGTCGTCATTTGAGCACCTAAGGCAGCCTGCCGACCTGCCTCCCGTATTTCAAGTTCCCTCTATGCACGCACGAGTGTTCACTGGTGAAGGTCGTATCATTATCAGACCACTAGAATGGTGATATTTAGTCCTCGCCTAAATAAAACAGGATTACTCCGTAGGCGTATGTTCATGTTGCAAAGACTTCTCGCAACCATGTGAGAAGATCATTGTCGCGTAATCCGAACATGATTCGGACCATCTTTCTACTAGCAGCCAGCCTCATATTAATTCTGACCTTTGCAGTTCATTCTGCAACGATTGATTCTGATTATTACCTGATTAATACGGGTAATTATGCCATGGATACAGAGCCTGAAATCACGCCTTCCTCAAATGCAACTTGGACAGTAAAAACATCTGGTGCAATCACTTGGGTAAATTTCTCCATCAATGGCGCACCGGCTGGTTCAACCCTAACGGTTGAAGCAAATAATGTCGAATGGTGGCATCATCCATCTCTCGGGGAGGAAGATGCTGACAACTTCAATTGCATCGAGAGAAAAGTAGGTGTTGCTCAATTAATCAAGCACTGTACTGAATCGGATGTACATCAGATTACTTTGGAAAATGGTTCTGGGATCTTGAGGGGATTAGTAAGCATTGACTTGCCGACCGGCGGTATAATCTCAACTAGACAAAATTCTGTTAATGATGCTCAGAATTTTGGCGAAGAAATGATTACTCGAGAATTTTTGAATACCACTTGGACAATTCATGTTTTAGGGCCAGACGGAACTGAATTGGACCCTGCTGGTATAGGTTTGAATCTTGATTACTCAAGTCACGAAATAAAGAATGTGTATCCTTTCAAAGTAGATCCTTTTGAAGAATTAATTTGGAGCGTAGCAGCTCTCATAGGCTGCTTCGGAATGGTACTAATTATACCACTAACGGTCTATTTTGCTGCTCGTGCAAAAGAGAAAAAAATTGAACTAATTAGAAAAGAACCAGAGCAAGAAGAGGCTTGACGAGCCGCCGGGTGCTTGATAAGGTGCAGATACTGGTCCAGTTCAATGATGCGAATCAAGCAATCCGGCATCTGCCGGCTCGCCTTCAGCATCGCACTGCTAATGTTGATTAGTTCAACAACTTCACTGCTAGTATCAGCAGCACCGAAAGCGGTCGGCGTTGACTTGACAATAACCTCTTTTGGCACTACATATGTACAACCCGCTGACTCAACTGAATTTGCGCTTTTGTCTAGGGCGAGTCCTGCGGCCCAACCAACAAGGAGTCCAAACCTCTGGATCATTGATGGTTTACTCGACAAACAGATGCGTATTTCCGCAACGGTCCAAAATGTCGGAGATGTAACCGCTACTTCTTTCAGTGTCCGTTTCTTAATAATCCATGATGAATATGGTTCTTTTGAGATTCTCAACAGCACTGCGGGCGGAACTAACCTTGCAGCATCAAGTTCCAGCACAGTCAGTACAACTTGGTTACCTAGTTATTCAGGAAATCATTCCCTACAAATTCAATCGATTTCTAGTCAAGACACTAATTCAGCGAATGACCTACTCTCTAACCGAGTGACTATCGGTAAATTCTACGAAACTTGCGAAAGTGGATCGCCCTGGAACCGGGGAACGGGATGGAATATTGATAGTGACCACCAACTGTCTGGCTCTGCTTCCTGCAAAATAGGAATAACTGGGACTTCTGGACAATATGGCAACCTTTGGACAACATCGCTTACATCACCCATGCTTGACTTATCAGATGCTCACCAATCCCCAACAAGAGGATATGGAATCGGCTTCTTCTACACTGGTTCTACCCAGTCAAACGATAGGCTGAACCTTCAGGTGATAGAGAATGGCAATACTCACGATTTGATGACCAACGGTGGTCTGACTGGAACTGTAGATGGTCAACCAAATCAATGGTTAATCAATATCAACACAGCAGCGGGCAGGGCCGTGCCTTGGTATCCAATAAATCCAGTTCACTTAACTCAAAATACTCAATTTAGACTCCAGTTCACTTCCGATGCGACCGGAACAGATGTCGGATATTGGGTAGAAGATATAGTCATGTTCTACGACCAGAAAGCGAAACCTGACGAATTCAAACTATCACTTTCGGGTACCACTCAAGCGAGCTCCCCTCGACTAGGATGGGGAGAGGTCCCATTCACGATTCAAAACCAAGGTAATGTAACAGATCGGGTATCATTTTCTCATGAAGGACTTCCTAGCGATTGGGCGGTGCAATTTGCAAACCCGAGTGGAAGTGGCTTATTGGATGGAGCAGAAATCGTACTTCAACCGAGTGAAACAAGATCTTTTAGCCTCAAGTTTCAACCATCAGAATCTTCTGAGACAACTTCCAAAAGTGGAACCATTAGAGTAACAAGTCTATTAGAACCAACCGCTATGGATACTCACTCATTTACCGCTACAGTCGACCCTAGGTATACACCTAAATGGGGCGAAAATATCGCTACTCAACGCTGTCCGCCAGGACAGACATGTACTTTCACTGTACCATTACAAAATGAAGGAGATGGAAGCGACACATTCGTACTTAGCGCAACTCCCGACTTACTTCCGGATGGCTGGTCGTTCGCCCTTTCTTCAGATCAGCCCGGATCGGTGACCTTGATCCCAGGAGAAAGCGTAAATGTTCGGCTAGCGGTAGCGATACCTGCCGATGCACAATCCGGGACGCTTGCTCGGCTCCGGCTCAACGCGCAAAGCCAAGCAGATTCAACTAGTATTGATGAAACCACTGTCAATGTTACAGCTTCGATGATTTCCTCCGCCACAATTACGCTTGATGAGTCTAGTCTACCCGAAGACGGGACTGTATCGCCCGGTGAAAATATAGATGTGAAATATGTCATCCAAAATAATGCAAACCGACAAGATATCTTTGATATCTCAATAGATGGTCTCGATTCGAGTACATGGGAAGTAGTTGTTCTCGGTTTAGGCACTGTAGCAGTAGGACCGTCATTGTCTAGTGAAATTTCGATTAGAATCACGCCGCCACCTAGTGCAATAGCGAATGACCCCGCACCCCGATTCGAAATAGTCGTTATGTCAAATATTTCGGCTTCAGCCTTCAGTAGTGTGGAATTTTCTGGGATTCGGGCTAAGATGATGAATGATTTATCGGTCACACTTCATGCATCCCCCGCGACATGGACTCCAGGGATTACTGATGCAATTACCTTAGATGTTACAAATCAGGGTAATGGTGATGACTTGGTAGACCTATCAATATCTGGCCTCCCTACAGGCTGGCTCTGGACGGTAAGAGTTGATGGGGTTGCTGCGAGTTTACCTTTCCAAATTGGTTTGGCACCAGCAACGGATTCAACTCGAAGAGTAGAGATTATCATCGAACCATCAGGTACTGCCGCACCCGGAACAATGGTTACCACTGAAATCGTTGTCGTCCCTGCTAATGGAATAGATATCGATGACGACGACCATATTATCGAGACCAGTATATTTGTCGAGCGTATCATGCTACCCGAAACCAACGGGTTTCCTACAGGGTTTAGAACTGGAATATTACTAGGCTCGACAATGTTCGAAGAGGTAACTATTACCAACGCTGGAAACGCATACGACCCGAACGTCAGGATAAAATTAGTGATGACTCCCTTAATGCCAGACTTAGAAGCAACCATCCTAATCGATGGAATCGAGTATGGCTTGAACACCTGGATATCAACACCGCTATCAGCGCAAGCACAGAAAGTTGCCACCACAAGCCTTCGAATTGGCCTTAGCGTACCAATCGATACAGAAGTCAAACTCACACTACTAATCGAGGGAGGTTCATCTGATTCGCCGATAGTGGTCAGTAGTAGTATAATCTACAAAGCCGACGAGATGCGAGCCATCTCCGCCGAAACAGATTTACCAAATACCCTAATTCGAGAAGTTGCGACAAGCGGAGAATTTTCCATTAATGTAACGAGCAAATCTACACGGGACGAAGATGTATTCCTCGACATCAGAGGACCTGCTGGTTGGACGATAGATTGTACTCCTCAAAATGGTAAAGGGGAAGCGTACAGACTCATATTAGAACCGATTTCGCCCAACGGCAGGACTCTTAAATTTGATTGTAAATACATTGTCGGCACAAATGCTGTCGATGGGATAATGACGCTTAATCTAAAAGATTCTGAAGGCACAAAACTTTGGTCAACCGAATTGGCTCTAACCGCTAAACGACCGGAAGAAAACCAGAATGAACCTTTTTTGTCATCTTTAAGTGAAGGAAATGGAGTATATATCGCCTCGGGCGGACTAATTATCTTGTTATCAGTAGCAACTATTTTGTTCACTCTGATACAACGACGACGGCGTGCATTAAACGACACCGAGGCGGATAAGGAAGGGCAGGAATATTACACTCATGATGACCAAATCCAAACTACAGCCGTACAACCTGTCGAATCAATACCACAAACACAGATGGTATCAACTGCAACAACTGCTCAAATAAACCCAGCCTTTGCTGCTCAGCCTATATCTCACAGCCCAGTCACCCATCCACCACAACAAATGCCTACACAACCGTACATCGCACACGAAACCACTAGCCCCGCTGAAACTCATGATCCATTATACACACAACCAACAACTGCAACATGGCTGGTTGAACAACCAATCGCCGCAGAACACCTAACACACAGTAATCCAGCAGTTCCTGCTCTTGCACCTCAAGCAGCCGACGCGCTCGGAAGTGCCTTCTCAAGTTTAGGAGTTTCAGAAATACATAATGGGGATGCATTCGATGGGGAACCTGAAGTAAAGGTGGACTCTATTGAGAATAATGTCTTCAGCAGTGCTGAAGTTCAGAGTCCAAAGCAGCAATACATTCAGCAACTCATCGAACAAGGATATTCGACCGAAGTTGCCACTGAGCACGCATCAAAATACATGGACCACTCAGCAATTATTCCTCAGGTCGAAACTACTGTCAATGAACAATTATTAGAAACGACTGAAGTTCAACAGACTGGTCAAATTGAACATGTTGATACTACACAACCAACAGCAATTTCCACAGCCATGCCATTGATAGAATGCACCCACTGCGCAGTATCACTCGGCCCAACCGATGTCTGGACTGAATGCTCAGGCTGTGGCGGCTACCGGCATCAGACCTGTTCAACAACCAATCCAGTCTGTCCTAGATGTCACTCTTCCTGATTATCTAGTCCCTTTGAATCAATCAAAATTTTGCTATCCAATCCAGATATTTTGCTTTCCTCACGAGAGGAATCGACAATTATTTGGTCGAAAAGGTATTCATCGACATCTAGCCAATCTGGTGGAATTATTTCATTCTCCTCGTCGGGCTGCAATCCAGGTCCTGTATTCCATGTCCCACCAAATGGTCGCGTCAAAACTTCGATGCTGCCAGTCCTTGCTAACAACTCAATTGCAGCAGCGGTGCGCGCTTCGACAGGTGCTACTTCTTCTTCAAAAAGTTCGTCGAGATTGATACAAATCTCTTCAAATGTTCTGCTTCCATCAGATAATTCCCAGACTGCACTCATCATCTCATCTAAAGGTCGACGTAATGTACTTCTCCCGCCGAGAATTTTTGATGCTAATCTCTCCAATCTTCTGAATTGTTTCAACTGAATAATGACGACTCGCCGACCTGTGACAGGCATAGACATACTGTCAGAATCTGTTCTGGGATGTCGCCCCCAATACACTTTCGCGCGGACTGGATAAGTACCGGCCAGAGCAGCGGTAGGCAGAGTCATGGTTGGCCGTAGCACAACTCTTTCATGAGACATTCGTGTCGTTCTTAATCGGTTATTATCAGCTAAAAAGAGTTCTTCGAACAGACTTCTTCCACTCAGAATATTCTTTTTCGAACAAACAAAAGGTTCTGGGCATCACAAATCCATTTGGAGAGTCCAAATTGCTAAACTCGCCATACAAGAACACCCAATAATAGCTATTAATCTAGCCGCAGTGACCCTATCTGTAAAATTTCTCATCCACCATACTAGTATTCCACAAATAGCGGAAATCGCCAGGAGGAGATACCACGCCGGAGGCAACACGATTAGTCCAGCCCGGTCATCTCCGTCAATATTGCCTCGGCTCTCAATCACCCTCCAACAGAGGTGAACGGCGGGAACATTCAGTATCTAAATCACAGGGGGAAAGCACCATGGCTAGCCGTGGTCGAGTAAATTTCCTCAGCACCATCGATAAGGCCCTCGTCTCATTAGGATTGAATCTCGGTTCTAGGATACGATCAGATGGAGTCAGAGACTTAACTATACTTTCTGGTTACGCTGGAATATATTTACTGGTCGGTATAGCTCCGGCATTCATCGCTCTGCCGATGCTTTGGCTCGCCTGGTTCGGTGTCATCGCACACAGTCGAGCCTGGGTCTCAAATGAAAATCAAAGACGGGACATTGCAAGAGGACTATCAGATCTCGACCCTGATACATTACCAGATCTACGCCGTACATCGCTGATATCCGCATTGCAACTCGTAGTGATTATACCACTCCTGTTTTCGATGACTGACAGGATATTCGATTTGGGCCAGACTAATGAAGACAATAGCCTCAAAGAGTGGCTGCTATTTTCAATAGACTTGCTGTTTCGTTCTTTGCTAGATTGGGCCGAAGTCTACGAAGTTTCACTCTCCTCGATTAAACCGACTTCAATGTCAGCGAAACATATGATTTTACTCCAACTATTGACAATAGACTTCCTTCTAGTTCAAGCGATTATCCGTCTTGTTGAAACAAGAAGAATGACCGATGAGGGCGTTCGAGGCGTAAGTAAAGACCCTGAACATGCAGTTAGGCTTGGCAAAAGAGCGACAAAGGCGTTATTAATTGCTTTACATGATACGGATGACGATTCTACAAAGTCATCAATTATTATTGCATTGGGACGAATTGGAGATAATAGAGCCGCCCCCAACCTTGTCAAATTGTTAGGCCAACCAACTGTTGAGGTTGATGCTTTAGCGGCTTTGATAACTATAGACCATCATCCCACTTTAACTAAATCAGTACATTCGTCTAGGTTTGAGGAACGTAGAGCAGCAGCAATTTGGTTA
>Ga0114993_10005095_pt1 | contig 12794 bp, 15 predicted proteins | sample ArcticOcean_MG_C_FD_87042 | JGI IMG/M metagenome (GOLD analysis project Ga0114993, IMG submission 87042) | Marine microbial communities from western Arctic Ocean - ArcticOcean_MG_CB2_150 | ecosystem: Environmental > Aquatic > Marine > Oceanic | place: Arctic Ocean: Canada Basin | collected...
TCCATCAATATCATTAATAGATGTTTTTACTGAAGTGTTACCACCCCCATGAAGAACTAATTCGTTATTTCTTCCTAAAAGTCTGGTTGTATAAACTCTTAAGGCTAAATCTTTTGATATACCAATATTTTTATACTTGTTGATATATTTTCTTGCAGTAAGTGAAGACCAATTATTTTTCAAAATTTAAACTCCAAGCACTTATTAACAGTCTATTTTTTAGTTGTCATATAAAAAATAACAAGTATAAAAAATATAAGGAGATTATATGAAAAAAGTTGGTGAACACATAATATTAGATTTTTTAGGTGTTAAACAAGATTATTCACCTAAATTTTATAACAAAATTATTTATAAAATAGCTAAAAAAGCAAAAGTTGCAATCCTTAATGTTTCTGACCATGTTTTCAAACCTCAAGGTTTTACTTTAGTAGCTTTACTAGCTGAGAGCCATATGAGTTTTCATACTTTTCCAGAAAAAGGAATAATAAGTTTTGATTTCTTTACTTGTGCAAAAATATCTCCAAAAGTTGCAATAGATATACTTAAAAAGGAAATTAAACATGAACGAGTAGTTGTTAAGAGTTTTGATAGAAGTAGTGTAACTTTATATGACGATATATATAGTACACCAGGGCAGAAGAAATATTATGTGGTAAACGATGTGCTTGAAAATTTTGTTTCAAAGGTTGGACAGCATATCGAAATTTTAAAATTGGAAGAATTTGGTAACGCACTCTTTATTGATGGAGAACTACAAGTTTCAGAAAAGGACGAAAAAATATATAGCGGCCAATTTGTAAGTTCAGCTCTTAATTTAAATAGCACGAACTCTACAGCTGCAATCATTGGAGGCGGAGATGGAGGTGTTGCAAGAGAATGTATTTCAAAAGGATTCAATTTGATTGACTGGTATGAGTTAGATCCTGAAGTTGTTACAGCTTGCTATAAATATCTTCCTAAAATTTCTAGCAGAGTCAAAGAAAGTAACAGTATAAAATGTTTTTGGGGAGATGCTTTTGAAAGTATAAAATCAGCTGAAGATGCAAAATATGATAAAATTTTTGTTGATTTAAATGATGATCAATATTGCATTGATTTAGCGGCAAAAAATATGAATGGCTTAAAAAGAATTTTAAAACCAGGTGGTGTTATTACAGCTCAAGTTGGCTCTAAAGATAAAAAACCTAAACAAGTAGATAGTTGGTTAAAAGTCCTTTCTAAAAATTTTGGAAATGTAAAATTAGATGAAGTACACATACAAAGTTTCGATTGTCGCTGGAATTTTGCATCTTCTGTCATGAATTCTTAAATAATTCAACTATAGCACGCATTATTTTTTCTGGAATAATCTTTTTTTTAATTCTAAAATTAATCTTTTAACAGGAGGAAAAATGAACAATATATTTAAATTTTTTCTATCTTTTATTTCTGCTTTGGCGATCTTGTTTTCAAGTGCACAAGCGGACAGTATTAGAATAGGAACTGAAGGTGCGTATCCGCCGTGGAACGCAAAAGACGAATCTGGGAAGTTAATTGGTTTTGAAGTTGAACTTGCTAACTTTCTTTGTATTTACATGAAACGTGATTGTACAATTGTAGAACAAGACTGGGATGGAATGATTCCAGGTTTGATCATGAAAAAGTATGATGCGATCATGGCAGGAATGTCAATCACTGATGAGAGATTAAAAACAATTAATTTTTCTCAAGGTTACGCAGATGAAGTTGCTTCTTTAGCAGTTATGAAAGGTTCAAGCCTTGAAGGAATGGACACACCTAAATCAATAAATCTAGCTACAGGTGGATCAGCAGCTAAAAAAGCTTTAAAAACTTTAACTGCAGTACTCGCTGGAAAAACTATTGGCGTTCAAACGGCAACTATTCACCAAAACTTTTTAGAGTCTGGTGATGTTGGGAGTGTTAAAATTAGAACCTACAAAACACAAGACGAACTTAATTTAGATTTAGTAGCAGGAAGAATTGATGCTGCTTTAGCTGCAGCAGTAGCCTTTACTGATTATGCAGAAAAATCTGGAAAAGCAGTAGTGCTTGTTGGTCCTACATTTGCTGGTGGTGCATTTGGAAATGGTGTTGGTGTTGGCTTAAGAAAAGCAGACACACAATTGGAAAAAGATTTCAATAAAGCCATTAATACAGCTAGAAAAAATGGAAAAATTAGCGAATTAGCTATCAAGTGGTTTGGCTTTGACGCTTCAATGTAATAATTTAATTTTTAAGGCGATAAATATTTAATTTTGTCGCCTTAAAATATATGGGACTTTTAGCTTACGGCGATACAGGTTGGGGAGACGAACTTTTTTTTGCAACATTAATGACTATTGCCGTTGCATTAGTTGCTATATTAATTGGATTTTTATTAGCAACTATATTTGCATCATTTAAATTATCTAAAAACAAAATACTAAATTTAATAGGAGCTTTTTACACAACTGTGTTTAGAGGTGTCCCAGAACTTTTAGTAATATATTTGTTTTTTTTTGGAGGTAGCGGTGCAGTTATGTATGTTGCAAAAATATTTGGATATTCTGGATATATAGAGGTTAATGCATTTTTAACTGGAGCAATATCTATTGGAATAATTTCTGGTGCTTATTCAACTGAAGTATTTAGAGGAGCTATACAATCTATACAAAGAGGACAATTTGAAGCTTCTGAAGTTTTAGGTCTAGAAAAAAAAATTTACTATATAAAAGTAATTATTCCTCAAATGCTAAGATTAGCATTACCCAATATAAGCAATGTTTGGCAAATAACTTTAAAAGATACATCCCTAATTTCAGTTACAGGTTTAGTAGAAATCATGAGACAATCTTATATTGCGGCAGGCTCAACAAGAGATCCTTTGTTTTTTTATTCTTTTGCAGCTGTTCTCTATTTATTATTAACTTTTTTAAGCATGAAACTATTTAATAGGCTTGAAAAAAAATTCAGCAAAGGTTTTTAAATGGATTTGGTTATTGAAAGTTTACCTAAATTATTAAATGCAACTAAATTAACAATTGAGTTAACTTTAATTTCGTTAGTATTTGGTGTTTTTGTTGGAGCATTTTTTGCAGTTTTACGAACCAGCAAAAACAAAATCTTTTATTATATATCTTATTACTATTCTTATATTTTTAGAGGAACACCTCTATTAGTTCAAATATTTATAATATATTTTGGTCTAGCCCAGGTTGAATGGATTAGAGATTCCTTTTTATGGATTATATTAAAAGAACCATATTCTTGTGCAATTCTCGCGTTTACTCTAAACACTGGAGCTTATACTTCTGAAATTTTTAGATCAGCATTTGAAACCATAAATAAAGGAATTTTAGAAGCTGCTACAGGACTTGGTTTAAATAAATATTATCTTTTCTTTAAAATAAAACTACCTATAGCTATTAAGCAATCTTTACCTGCTTATGGCAACGAAATGGTATTAATGTTAAAGGGAACTTCTTTAGCTAGCACCGTAACACTCTTAGATCTTACTGGTGTAGCAAAACATATTATTTCTACAACATTCAGACCTATAGAAGTATTTATAGTTGCTGGAAGTATATATTTATTAATGGCCTTTATTATTCACAATTTTATAAAATTTTTAGAAAGAAAGTATGACTATGAAAGCAAATAGATAGTTCTATTTATAGGAAACATATTCTTTTACTTCCATAAAATTAGATCCTAGTAACTTATTAATAGTAAACTTTATTATCGCTCGTTCATCGTTATTAATGTAAACATCTCTAGCTAGTTTAATAAAATTATCTCCAAAATCTTTATTTTTTTCACAAATTCTTATTTTATCTTCAATTTCCCAAAGTTTTAGATTAACTTCTTTAATTTTTAATATCAGGCCGTCAACTTTCCCCCCATCTTTAATTGCATTATTTTTTGTATTTAACAAAGATTGATATTCTTTATTTATTTCTTGAAGCTTTTTTTGATCTTTAATTTTTATTAATTTAATTTCTAAAATGCTTATTTTATCTAATAATTCGCCAGGAGATATCTCAGTCAATATTTTTGTAGATTTATTATTCATTTTATATGATAGATTGGTTTACTAAAGTTAAATATATAATGTCAAATATTTTAATAATTAAACATGGATCTCTTGGAGATATAGTCCAAATTAGTGGAGTTCTTAAAGATATACGAGAAACTCATAAAAGTGATAAAATTTTTATCTTAACTACATTACCCTATGTAGATCTATTAAGCAGATGTCCATTTTTAGATGGCGTCATACTTGATGATAGAAAAAGTAGATTAAATTTTATTTATCTCTTTAATTTAAGAAAAAAGATCAACAAGTACAAATTTGACAAGATTTATGATTTACATAACTCTTCTAGAACATCATTTTACAAAAAATATTTATTTGATGTAAAAAATTGGTCTAGTACTGAAACAACTTTAAAAGAAGGGATGCGAAAAAAAGATTTTGATAAAGATCCGATTCTTGAAAGGTTTAAGTTTCAACTAGATAATTCAGAGGTTATAACAAAATTTTCTTTGAGGCCTGATTTTTCATGGGCGACTTCAAATATAGATAAAATTATTAATAAATATTTTAATAAAAATTTTATATTAATGTTTCCTTTTTGTTCATCTAAGCTTTCAAGTAAAAAATGGCCTTTTTATAATCAGCTAATAGATATCATAAAGTCAGAAAACAATAATTTTGAAATTGTAATATGCCCCGGACCTGATGAGATAGATAAGGCTAAAAATATTAACGCTACAGCAATTTTTAATAATATGAAGGCACTAAATATTATGGAGCTAAGTGGTTTAGTTCAAAAATCAAAGTTTGTAATAGCCAACGATACTGGTCCAGCTCATATTGCGGCCCACTTAGGAAAACATGGAGTAGCATTGTTTGGTTCTCACACAAGTCCAGAAAAAGTTTCAATTGTGACTAACAACTTTAAAGCTATAAAGGTTAAAAACTTAAATGAATTAAAACCTGAAGACGTATATTTAGATATTAAAAAAAAATTAGAATTAATTAACTAGTTTTAAATATTTTTTTACAATTTTATCCCAGTAAAAATTTTTAGAAAAATTTAAACTAGATTTTCCAAAATTAAGATAGTTTTGTTCATCAAAGAATTTTAATACAGATTCGTAAATTGAACTCAAATCGTTACCATCACAGATTAAACCAGTTTCATTGTGAATAATTGCATCTGAAGCTCCTCCATCTTTTCCTCCTATTGAACCAACTCCATAAGAAGCCGCCTCCATGAAGGATATACCAAAACCTTCAACAGATTCTTTTTCTATTCTAGAGGGCATTAAACATAAATTTGCTTCTTTGATTAGAGCTAACTTTAAGTTTTTAGCAACATCTTTTAAAAACATTACATCTTTTTGAATCCCAAGTTCATTACATAGATTTTTTAGTTTTTTTTCTTCATCCCCAAAACCAACGCTTACATACTTAATTTTTGGGAATTTAATTTTCAAATTTTTTATTAACATTAAAACGTTATCATGACCTTTTCGCTTATCAAGTCTAGCTACTGTTATAATTTTTGGGAAACCGTCTAAATAAATACTTTCTGCTTCACTAATATACTTATTATCTATATTTTTTGGTATTTCAATTCCAGGAAAGATTATGTTTATTTTGGATGCTTTTATTCCAATTTTAATTCCTAATTCCTTTGTAAAATTTGAATTTGCAATAACGAAATCACTCTTTTCTAAACTTTTAATAATTCTTTTATTTATTAATGAATCAACACTATGATTAATTTCTTTCCCATGTATAAGGCACAAAGATTTAGTTTTTTTTAATAAATTTGAATTAATTAATTCTAAACTTTTCCAGTGATCAAAAATTATTGTTCTAATATTATTATTATCTCTTATAAAATTATTTACTAAGTTTGCTTTTCTATATTTTTTAAAAAGTTTGATCCCTTTTATTCTTCTTATTTTTATTTGCGATTTTGAATCGAAAGTATCTGAATTTTTAAATTCATCTGCAAAAACCTCAACAGGACCATGGTTTAAAAGACTTTCCGCCAATCCACCCATTAAGCTTTGTATACCACCAATATCAGGTGGAAAATTTCTTGTTACTATTAGAAACATTATTTAACCCACTTTATACTACATCCTATGCTTGCGATTTGTTCTTCAGGACCTTTTCCATTTGCAGCAATTGCCTTCATTGCTTTTCTTAATTCAGTCTCTCCAGTGTGTGTTGGTTCTAGCTTTCTAGCGTCTAAAATTCTACCTCTATATTGTAATTCAGAGTTTTTGTTATAACCAAAAAAATCAGGTGTACAAATTGCTTCATATTTTTTTGCCACTTGTTGACTGGCGTCATAAAGATAAGGAAATGAAAAATTATTTTTTTTTGCAAATTTTTTCATATTTTCAAAAGAGTCTTCTGGGTATTTTTGTGTATCATTTGACATTATGGCGACTGATTTTACGCCAATGTTCTCAAGGTACATAACGTCATTTACTAGAAACTTTATAATTGCTTTGACATATGGGCAGTGGTTACAAATAAATGTTATTAAATAACCATTTTCTCCCTTTACATCATTTAAGTTTACTAATTTTCCATCGGTAGATTGAAGACTGAAGTCGTGAGATTTTTCTCCAAAGTTACATATTGATGAAGACACAGACATATTTTGTTTATAGATTAATTTTAATTTAATATCCAGCCTATTAAGGAATTAACCATTTTTTTTCAACCTGATTTTTATTTAAATTAAAATAAGCACGTCTATGACCTTTGCAAGCTAAGTATAGCCATTCTATAGATTTAATAAGAATCTCAATAACACAAAAATTTTTGTAACCCACTTCACTTTCTTCGATTGTATATTTTAAATCATCAACCACAGGAGTTAGTCCTGAAGTAGGATTTGAAGCATTAGAGCCGGGTGCTTCATCACCTAAATAACATTGTCTACTCATATGTGCAGTTTTTTTCCATGATTTTTTAGTTGTATCATTTTTATAATTAATTTTTGCTGAACCAAAGATTCTTAATTGAATTTTTTCACCTTTATCATAAAAAAGTAAACTAGCTAGCGAGTTGTTTTTAAAATTTTTACCTTGTTTGATCTAATATCACTATGAAACCATATTTTTTTAGTTTTCTGATCTATTCCTCTTAAAACAACTATTCTACCGTCAAATATATTTTGATTGCCACTTATAAATACAGGTATATGAAATGGGGCATTTCTGTTAGCAAGACCATTTTCTAAAAGATCCCAAGTTTTTAAATAAATCTTGTCAAGGTCATTGTAGTAGTCAGGTTTTTTTATTTCCACTTACTTTGTTCTAAATCTTTTTATAAGACTTGAAGTGTCCCATCTGTTACCACCCATCTCTTGAACTTCACCATAGTATTTGTCGACTATTTCTGTAACTGGTAATAAAGATTTATTTTTTTTAGCTTCTTCAAGTGCAATTTTTAAATCTTTTCTCATCCAATCAACAGCAAATCCAAAACTAAATTTATCTTCAATCATTGTTTTGTATCTATTATCCATTTGCCAAGATTGTGCAGCACCTTTAGAAATTACTTCAATGACATTTTCCATATTCAAACCAGCTTTCATTCCAAAATTAATTCCTTCTGAAAGTCCCTGAACTAGGCCTGCTATACAAATTTGGTTTACCATCTTTGCGAGCTGTCCAGACCCAGCGCCACCAAGTAATTTCATTTTTTTACTGTAGCAATCAATTTTATCTTTTGCTCTATCAAAATTTTTTTGATCCCCACCAATCATTACAGTTAATGCTCCGTTCTCAGCACCAGCTTGCCCCCCAGATACTGGAGCATCTAAAAAACCAAAGCTATTTTTTTTAGAGTAATCATAAATCTCTCTTGCAATAGTTGCTGAAGCAGTTGTGTTATCTATATAAACAGAATCTTTTTTTATAGTTTTAAAAATACCATTGCTTCCAAATGTTACTTCTCTTAAATCATTATCATTACCTACACATGTGAATATATATTCTGCACCATCTGCAGCTTTTGCAGGAGTATCAGCCTTTTTACCTTTGTATTTAGAAAGCCACTTATCTGCTTTAGATTCAGTTCTATTATAAACAGTTACATTATGCCCTGCTTTTGATATATATCCAGCCATAGGATAACCCATAACGCCAAGACCAATGAAAGAAACCTTGCAACTCATAAATTTTTTTAAATGTTAAATATTAAACTAAGTATAAAAATAATTATTTTTGGATTCATATTTACATTTTTTTCTAGTTTTGGACAGAGTTTTTTTATAGGATTATTTAATTCTAGCATTAGGGCAGATCTAAATATAAGTCATGGACAATTTGGCACAATTTATGCTTTAGCTACTTTATTAAGTAGCTTTTCACTAATTTGGATTGGAAAAAAAATTGATGATTTTAAATTAATAAATTTTTCTATTTTTGTAGTAATACTTTTATTTTTTTCATCTATTTTTTTTTCTTTTATAAGTAATATTTATTTTCTGATAATCGGGATTTTTCTTTTAAGACTTTCTGGTCAAGGCTTAATGTCTCACACTGCATCAACAAGTATTTCTAGATATTTTAGCTTAAATAGGGGAAAGGCTCTAAGCGTTACATGGTTAGGACTTTCTTTTGCGGAGTTTATTATGCCTATTACTATTGTTTTCCTTCTTTCTATTTATCCATGGAGAGATATTTGGATAGCAAGTGCCATTTTAATAATTATATTTTTACCCCTTTTATCTTTTTTAACAGTTAATAAAATTAATTTAACTTCTCGTGAGGAAAAAAATGTAAATCTTAAAAAAAAAATTATAAAAGATTGGAAAAGAAAAGAAGTTTTATTAGATCCTAAGTTTTATTTAATTTCATTAGTAATGTTAGCTTTACCCACAATCAATACTGGCATTTTTGTTTATCAATCATTTATTTTAGAATCAAAGGGGTGGGGCGATTTTGTAATAGCAAAATCGTTTATGTTTTATGCGGTTTTATCAGTAGGAACTTTATTTGTATCTGGTCCTTTAGTTGACAAGTTTACAAGTAGAAAACTTTTACCTTACATGAATATACCTTCTTTGTTTGCAATGATAATTTTGTTTTATTTTGATAGTTATTTTTCTTCATATTTTGTTCTTGGTTTAATGGGAATTTCAAACGGGTTAGCTAATGTTTTGGGATCATCAACTTGGGCAGAAATTTATGGAGTAAAATATATTGGTTCTATTAAGGCTTTAACGACTTCAATGATGGTATTTTCTACCGCTTTTGGAACGGCAATATTTGGCATGGTCATTGACCTGGGCTATTCAATTGAGATTATAGCAATGATCAGTTTTATGTACATTATCATAGCAAATGTTTTAATTATTATTTTTAAAAGGAGTATTAAGCCTATTTTAATTAAATAAAACTTGATTTTAACTCAACTTTTCATTAGTTATTGCTCATCCTATGGCAAGAATTACAGTAGAAGATTGTTTAAAAAGAATCGACAGCCAGTACGAGTTAGTTATGCTAGCTAAAGAAAGAACTTCTCAACTAAATGTTGGAAGTCCTCTCCTAGTACCACAAGATAATGATAAAAATACTGTTGTCGCTCTTAGAGAAATTGCTGAAGGAAAAATTTCAATAAAAACACTTGAAGATCATGGTATTGAAAAACTTAGAAAAAATTATGAAAACAAATCTGAAGATCTAGAAGATCTGGCAGAAACACACGAAGATGCATTTGATAAAACTTACAAAGGGGAAGTTTCAAAAAGTGGAACAGCAATATTACCTTCAAAAAGAGCAAAAAGATTGCCAGAAAAAATAAAATTAGATTCAGTAACTAATGAAGAAAATGATCAAGATACTATTGAAAAAACTGAAGTAGAAGAATCTCAAAAAGAAGCCGAAGAAACTATTTCTGAAGAAACAAAATCAGAATAATTATATATTAAGATAAAAATGTCTAAACAAGTCTCTGTAGCACCTATGATGGACTGCACGGATAGACATGACCGTTTTTTTTTAAGACTAATAAGCAAGAATGTTATGTTGTATTCTGAAATGGTAGCAACAAAATCTGCTATCCATGGAGACAGAAAAAAAATCTTATCCTTTAGCATGGAAGAAAAGCCCTTAGCTCTTCAAGTTGGTGGATCAGATAAAAATGAACTTTCGGAAGTTGCAAAAATTGCTGAAGATATGGGTTATGATGAAATTAATCTGAATCTTGGTTGTCCAAGTAAAAAAGTTCAAAAAAATATGTTCGGTGCTTGTTTAATGAAAGAACCTGATTTAGTTGCCGAATGCCTTAATGCAATGGTAAATTCTTGTAAAATTCCAGTTACAGCAAAGACTAGAATTGGATTTGATGATACTGAAGATTTTACTTATTTAAATAAATTTGTCCTAAAAATGAAAGTAGCTGGGTGTAAAAAATTTATTATGCATGCACGAAGAGCAATACTTAAAGGTTTATCACCTAAGCAAAATCTAAATATTCCAAAATTAAACTATGAAATGGTTTACAAAATAAAAAAAGAAAATCAAGATTTAGAAATTATTATAAATGGTGGTGTATCTAAGATTGAAGAAATAAAAAATCATTTAAAATTATGTGATGGAGTAATGATTGGTAGAGCTATATATCAAAACCCTTATTTTTTAGCTGATATAGAAAAAGAAATATTTAAAGTTAAAAATTACCCATCAAGGGAAGACGTTGCTAAAGAATTGTTAGAATATTTAGAAAAAGAAGTTAAATTAGGAACCAAAGTAAATCACATAATGAGGCATACAGTTGGTTTATACCATGGGCAAATTGGTTCTAAAAATTGGAAACGATATTTAAGTGATAATATGATGGCACGAGATTCAGACTTTCAAAAAGCTAAACATATAATGACTATTATTCAAAATAATGAGAAGGCCAATCAACAAATTTTATGATTAATACTATTTTATTAAATGAATATTCATATTTTATTTTATTAATGATATTTACAGCTATCCCCGTAGGTTTTTTTGCTGGTTTGTTTGGTATTGGTGGCGGTCTTATAACAGTTCCTTTTTTATTCTTTATATTCCAAGATCTGGGTATAGATAATCTGTATATTATGCATTTAGCTGTCGGAACTTCTTTTTCAATAATAATACCTACTTCTTTTGTTTCTGTGTTTACTCACAATAAGCATAAAGCAGTAGATCATAAAATTATAAAATCTTATGGAATTTTTGTAATAACAGGAGTCATCTTTGGAACAGTTTTAGCAGCTACATTAGAAACAAAATCTTTAATATTATTTTTTTCAATAATCGTTTACTTCCTTGGAATCTATCTTTTGTTTCTTAAAGAAAAGACTGAGAATATTAAGGTTAATTTTGGTATTTTACCTAGGATAATTTTTGGTTTTTTATCAGGTTTTATTTCAGCTCCTATGGGCATTGGTGGAGCTGTAATGAATGTACCTATTTTAAAATATTTTGGATTCTCTATTAACAGAGCAATTGGGAGCGCTGCTGCAATTGGTTTTGTAGTAGCACTATTTGGAGCTTTTGGATTTTTAATCACAGGGTCATTTTTGGATGTAAATCTTCCATTAAGTATTGGGTTTATTAATATTCCAGCATTTTTGATATTTATACCCATAACCACTATTATGGCTAGAGTAGGAGCTAATACTGTTCATAAAATTAACAAAAGTAAAGTAACAAAATTTTTTGGAATATTTTTATTTTTTGTAGGTACTATTTTTTTATATAGATACTTGCAAATTTAAATTTTTTGATCGTATTCTCCAACTTTACCTGTTTTTATAAGCAAATCATCTATGAAATAAAAAATTTCTTTCTTTCTTTCATCTGAAGTTGGGCTTTCAGTGACAACAACCAACGAAGGTTTATTTGATGATGCTCTAATTAACCCCCACGAACCATCCTCAAATGAAAACCTAATACCATTAATAGTTAATATTTCTTTAATTTCCTGACCATCAATCTTAATTTTATTATTCTTAATTTCTTTAATTTGTTTCATTAAATCATCTACAACTTGATATTTTTCTTCATCTTTGCAGAATGGTGCCATAGTAGGAGTTTGATATGTATTAGGTAGTTCATTTATTATTTCACTCATTTTTTTATTTTGATTATTTAATAAATGACAAACTTGAATTGCTGAATTTATTCCATCATCATAGCCATATCCCAATGGTTTATTAAAGAAAAAATGTCCACTTTTTTCAAATCCTGCTAACGCTTTTTCAGTATTAACTTTTTTTTTAATATGTGAATGACCAGTTTTCCAATAAATTGTTTCGCAATTATTTTTTAAAAGAATTTTATCTTTTTTATATAAACTAGTAGATTTTACATCTACTATAAATTTTGATCCATTATGTTTAATAGATAAATTTTGTGCAATTAATAATCCTATCTTATCTGAAAATATTTCATTGCCATTATCATCGATTACTCCAACACGATCTCCATCACCATCGAAACCAAAACCAATGTCAGCATTATTTTCTTTTACAGCTTTACTAATAGCGTGTAGCATCTTAAGATCTTCAGGATTTGGGTTGTATTTTGGAAAAGTCCAATCTAATTTACAATCTAGTTCGATAACTTTACAGCCAATTCCTCTTAAAATTTCTGGCGCAAATATTCCAGCTGTTCCATTGCCACAAGCAACGACAGCTTTAATTGTTTTATTTATTTTGTTTTTTATAATTAAATCATTTTTATAAATTTTTTGAAAATTATCTATTTTCTTTTCATTTCCTTTACCCTCGACA
>Ga0114993_10005096_pt1 | contig 12794 bp, 13 predicted proteins | sample ArcticOcean_MG_C_FD_87042 | JGI IMG/M metagenome (GOLD analysis project Ga0114993, IMG submission 87042) | Marine microbial communities from western Arctic Ocean - ArcticOcean_MG_CB2_150 | ecosystem: Environmental > Aquatic > Marine > Oceanic | place: Arctic Ocean: Canada Basin | collected...
GATTAATAAATTATATTATGAAAGAAAAAATATTTATAAACTTGCTAAATATAAAATCAATTGTAACAACTTAAATAAAAAGGATATTGTAACAAAAATTATTAATTTTTATGAAAAGCAATAAACTAATTATAAAAACTAAAAGTAAGACCTACCCTATTTATTTTGGAAACAATATTTTAAGATCAGCAGGTAAATTAATAAAAAAAAATTTACCTGAAGTAAAAAAAATATGTATTATAAGTGATAATAAATTACCTCAAATATTATTAGAAAAATTAGTTAAATCTTTAAAAAGATACGATCTTAAAATTTATAAATTAAATGCAAACGAAAAAACCAAAAGTCTTAAAGTGGCAAATAAAATTATTGAAAACTTATTAAAAGATAATTTTAATAGATCTGATTGTATAATTGCATTTGGCGGAGGAGTGCTTGGTGATTTATCAGCTTTTGTTTCAAATCTAACTAAACGTGGACTAAAATTTATAAATATCCCTACAACACTTTTAGCTCAAGTTGATGCTTCAATAGGTGGAAAAACAGGAATTAACTCAAATCATGGTAAAAATTTAATAGGAACTTTTTATCAACCAGATTTTGTATTGAGCGATGTATCAATACTTAAAAGTTTACCTCTAAGGGAAATAATTTCTGGGTATGGAGAAATATTAAAACACGCATTAATTTTAGATAAAAAGTTTTTTCTTTGGCTTGCAAAAAATGGAAAAGAAATAATAAATAAAGTAAATGACACACTTTTAGAAAAGGCAATTTTTAAAAGCTGCCAAATCAAGAGTTCTATTGTTAAAAAAGATGAAAAAGAAAAAAATTTAAGAATGGTCTTAAATTTTGGTCACACATTCGCTCACGGATTTGAAAGAGCAAAGAATTTTTCAAATAAATTAAACCATGGTGAGGCAGTAATATTAGGTATGTTAATAGCTAGCAATCTGTCAAACAAAAAAAAACTATTGCCTAACAAAGATTTAATATTGATAAAAAAACATTATGCAGATTTAAATCTTTTTACAACTATGAAAAATTTTTTCAAAAAAAATGAAATTAATAAAATTGTTAATTTTATGAAACAAGATAAAAAAAACACAGATAATAAGATTAATTTAATTTTATTAGAAAGAATTGGAAAAACAACAAAACCAAAATCTATTTCATTAAAACCTAAAGAATTAAAAAAAATTTTAAACTCATATTATTAATGACTATTTTATGTCTATTTCTAAGGCGTGAATCTTATTAACCATTTCATCTTTTAAAATTGAAAATATTTTTTTATGTGCAGCAATTTTACTCATAGTTCTTAATTTTTCTGATTTTATTATAATTTTTAGATGCACTTTTTTTGGATCAAATGATTTATGTTTTGTGTGTAAACCCGAATTATCAATTAAAGTAATATTTTCGGTTTTAATTTTGTTATTAATTTTTTCTTTTATTTGTTCAATTAGGGTCATTATTTCACTTCAAAAATCTTAAAACATATACTAGTTTTAAACAATGAAAAATATTTGCGAATGGAGCAGTTGTAAAGAAAGTGGGGAATTTAAAGCCCCAGTAGAAAAAGATAATAGCAGAAAATATAGATGGTTATGCGAAGAACATATTAAACTTTTCAACAAAAATTGGAATTATTTTGAGGGGATGGGTCAAGATGAAATAGTTGATTTTCTAAAATCTGATCTTACTTGGCATCGTCCAACACAAAGATTTGCTTCTTCGGATAATTTTTTTAATGTTTTATGGAATAATGCTTTAAATGACAAATTTACTTTTTTTAAGAAAGAAAAACATAACAACTTCAGTAATGGAAAATTAAGCGAAAAAGATAAGGATGCTTTTAAAATTATGGAATTAGAATTAAATACAGAATGGCCAATTATACAAAAAAAGTTTAAAACTCTTGTAAAAAAATTTCACCCTGATAGAAACGCAGGTAATAAAGAGTTTGAGGATAGATTGAAAAAGATAACCTTGGCCTATAGCCACTTAAAACTTATAATGGTTAAAAAATAGCACCTATGTCAAATTTAAAAGATTTAGTTCCTGATATTAAAATTTCTGTAAATCAGATTTTCGGAATAGATACCGAGATGAAAGTTAATGGTTTTTCTAAAAAAAATGAATATGTTCCTGAAATAGATAATAGCTATAAATTTGATAGAGATACTACTTTAGCCATAATTTCAGGATTTGCATTTAATAAACGCATACTTATTCAGGGTTACCATGGAACTGGAAAATCTACTCACATAGAACAGGTGGCCGCGAGATTAAATTGGCCTTGTCTTAGAATAAATTTAGATAGCCATATAAGTCGAATAGATTTAATTGGAAAAGATGCAATTGTAATTAAAGATAACAAACAAATTACTGAATTTAAAGAAGGTATACTGCCATGGTCAATACAAAACCCGGTGGCATTAGTGTTTGATGAATATGATGCTGGTAGACCTGATGTGATGTTCGTTATTCAAAGAGTTTTGGAAAAAGAAGGAAGTTTTACACTGCTAGATCAAAATAAAGTTTTGAAGCAGCACCCGTTATTTAGATTGTTTGCAACCACAAATACAGTGGGCTTAGGTGATACAACTGGCCTTTATCAAGGAACGCAACAAATAAATCAAGGGCAGTTAGATAGATGGAATATTATTACAACTTTAAACTATCTTAAATTTGATAAAGAATTAGAAATTGTCCTAGCAAAATCTAAAAGTTTTAATAATAAAAAAGGCATCGAAACTATTTCAAACATGATTAAGGTAGCAGACTTGACAAGAAAAGGATTTGTAAATGGAGATATTTCTACTGTAATGAGTCCTAGAAGTGTTATGCACTGGGCCGAAAATACAGAAATATTTAAAGATGTTGGTTATGCATTTAGAGTAACATTTTTAAATAAATGTGATGATTTAGAGAAAAATATTATAGCTGAGTATTATCAAAGATGTTTTGGGGAAGATTTACCAGAATCGTCAATTAATATAAAAATTTAAGAAGTCTAAATGGATGACAAAGAAGCTTTAAAAGAAAGATTTAAATCAGCAGTTTCTTCTGCTGTAAAAGTTATATCTGAAAACTTTGATTTGGAAATAAAATTTAGTAATAGCACCTCTTCAGAAAAAAATTCTTTAAATTTACCAGAAATTTCACAACTCAGTAAATTACAAGATTTTACAAATTTAAGAGCTTTTGCAGATTCGGAGGCATTAAAAATAAAATACACTGATCAAAAAATTTATCTTCAACATGAGCCTAGTGGCTCTATGGGGAAATTATTATATTCTATAGCTGAAAAAATTAGATATGAAAAAATTGGCTCCGATAATTTAAAAGGAATAAAAAATAATATAATCCAATCTTACGAAAATAAATTTAAAGGTAAAAAAGTTGATGAAATTAAAACTGAAGCAGACGTGCCTATAAATGAAGCTTTTGAGTTATATTTAAGAAGCCATTTTTTTAATATTGAACAGAATAAAGTTACTCAGAAAGTATTAAGCTATTGGAAAGACTTATTTGATAAAAATTTAAACAAAAAATTAAAAGATTTAGATGCTTGCATTAAAGACCAGAATAAATTTAGTAGATTGTCTGCTGATTTAATCCAAAACCTTAATTTTGATGATTCCGATTTAAAAGAAAAAGAGAGAGAGAAAGAAACTAAAAAAGAAGATGCATCTTCACCTCAGGATAGTAATGAAGAAAGCAGCAAAGCCCAAAAAGAAGATCAGGATAATGACTCCGATTTAAGCACCTATGAAAGTAGCTTTGAATCCTTAAATAAAAATGAAGACTCGGATAACAAACAAGAAGAAGTAACAGGCGAACCCAATGTTTTGGGAGCTAATAGAAAAAATTTATTAAAAAAAAAATATAAAGTTTTTACCAATGAATTTGATGAAATCAAAAAAGCTGATGAACTAGAAAGCAAAAATGAAATCGCTAGACTGAGAAAAAATCTTGATCAACAGCTTGTTAATTTGCAAAACTTGGTTTCTAAACTTGCTAATAAACTGCAAAGACAACTTTTGGCAAAACAAAATAGATCTTGGGAATTTGATCTTGAAGAAGGTTTATTGGATACGTCAAAATTATCAAGAGTTGTTATCGATTCATTTCATTCTCTTTCGTACAAAATGGAAAAGAAAGTTGAGTTTAAGGATACTATAGTTACACTTCTTATTGATAATTCTGGCTCTATGAGAGGTAGACCTATTTCAGTTGCTGCAATTTGTGCAGACATCTTGTCAAGAACTTTGGAAAGATGTTCTGTGAAGGTTGAGGTCTTGGGATTTACTACAAAAAATTGGAAGGGCGGCAAGAGTAGAGAAAAATGGAATTTGCAAAATAAGCCTGCAAACCCAGGAAGGCTAAATGATCTCAGGCATATTATTTATAAATCCGCAGACCATCCGTGGAGACAATCAAAACAGAATATTGGATTAATGCTTAAAGAAGGATTATTAAAAGAAAACATTGATGGCGAAGCACTCTTGTGGGCTTTTAAAAGAATATCCGCAAGAAAAGAAGAAAGAAAAATATTAATGGTTATTTCAGATGGAGCTCCTGTTGACGACTCAACATTGTCTGTCAATTCTGGTGATTATTTAGAAAAACATTTAAAACAAACAGTAAAATGGATTGAAGAAAATTCAAATATTGAAGTTATCGCTGTTGGTATTGGTCATGATGTAACAAGGTATTATAGTAGGGCTATAAAAATAGCTGACGTACAAGAACTTGGGGATGTAATGATTAACCAATTAACCCAACTTTTTTCTGAAAAAAATAACAAAACTAACCACTAAATTTTTTCTCTAGCGCAACATTTTCTGAAATATACGCAAGCAAGAGTCTAAAAGGAATTAACATAATAAAGGCAACAAATATTTTAACAAATAAATCACCAATAGATAATGATACCCAGTTTATCCCTGTTCCATAAAACGAAATAGAAAAAAATAAAAATGTATCAATGGTGGATCCAATTAATGATGATGTCAGGGGAGCAGCAAACCAAATTTTCTCTCTTAATCTGTCAAAAATATTAACATCTATAAGTTGCGCAACAATAAATGCTGTTCCTGACCCAATTGCGATTCTAATTGAAATTAAATCTGAATAATTTGTCGAAAAATAAAGTGTTAAAAAAACTCCCAATACGAAACCAAGGTACACAATTTTTTTAGCTATATTTTTCCCATATCGTCTATTTGATAAATCTGTAATTAAAAATGCGATGGGATAGGTAAAGGCACCATAAGTTAACAAATCATTAAACCCAAGATAATTTACCGGAAATTGAACAAGATAATTAGATGCAACAACCACACCAGACATTAGAAACGACAAAATAAAAAAAAAACGATTCTCTATTTTAATCATTAATAATAATTAAACTTTTGCAATAATTTTACTTTTAAGTTTTTTGACTCTTGGGGATAATTTAAATGACTTAACACCTTTTAGATATAAGTCTAGTCCACCTCGGTAATCTACTGTTCTTAAAGCTGAGTTACTAACATTAAGTTTAATATTACGTTTTAAAATTTCACTTTTAAAAGTTACCTTTTTTAAATTAGGTAAAAATTTTCTTTTTACTTTATTATTTGCATGGCTTACTCTATGTCCTTTTAAAGGGGACTTTCCTGTGAGTTCACATTTTTTTGACATATAAGATTTCCTATGCTGTATATAGATCCAGTAACAAATGGAATCAAGAGAATATATTAAATGAATACCACGCTATCTATTGCTTTTTTGGCTGGATTGATTAGCTTTTTATCCCCATGTGTCCTCCCATTAATACCTGGATACATTTCTTATATTTCGGGCACATCTTTGGAAAAACTTATTAAAACAAAAAACAATTCAGTAACTATCAAAACAGTCTTTTTTTCTTTAGGTTTTTCTCTAGTATTTATTAGTTTGGGTTCAACAGCATCCATTCTCGGAAAGTTCTTTTTAAATAACTCCAACTCTTTAAGAATTGTAGCAGGTTTAATTATAATATTTTTTTCATTCCATCTAATTGGAATTATTAATTTTAAATTTATGAATAAAGATTTAAGAATTTTTACTAACAAATATAGTAACTCTTTTGCCTTTCCATTAGTTGTGGGAGCTGCTTTTGGGTTTGGCTGGACTCCTTGTATAGGTCCTATACTTGGATCAATCTTAGCATTAGCTGCGATAGAGGAAAATTTTAGCAAAAGTATATTATTGCTATCTTTTTATTCACTAGGTTTAGCTATACCTTTTATAATATCTGGTATTTTAATAAACAAGTTTTTATCTTTTTCGAAAAATTTTAGAAAATATATATCTCTTGTTACAAAAACTGGTGGTATTATTTTATTATTAACTGGAATAGCTATTTTAACCGGCCAACTACAAATTTTAGGTTTTTTTATATTGGAATATTTTCCATCGTTAGGAAATATTGGTTAGCTATATACCTTTGCCTATTAAATCTTTTATATTTTTTATACCTTCAATTTTTAAAATTTGAATTAATTCCTTTTTAATATCTCTTACTAAGAGCGGCCCCTTGTAAACAAAACCTGTGTAAAGTTGTAATAGTGAGGCGCCTGCCATAATTTTTTCATAGGCCGATTTACCTGAATTGACTCCTCCCACACCAATAATAGGTATTTTTCCATTTAATTTTTTATAAAATTTTTTAATCATATTAGTTGATATCTCTTGTAAAGGTTCTCCAGAAAGACCTCCTTTTTCTTTTTTATTATTATTTATTAAATTATTTCTATTACCTTCGGTGGTATTAGTAAGTACAACTCCAGAAATATCATTTTTTATTGCAATTTCAGCTATTTCTGAAATGTAATTATCTTTAATATCAGGTGATACTTTTAATAATAAAGGAATATCTGTTTTTTTCTCTTTTTTAATTTTATTAAGAGATAACAAAAGATTTTTCAATTTTTCCTTATCATGAAAATCTCTTAATCCTGCTGTATTTGGAGAAGAAATATTAATAGTAATATAATCTGCTACATTGAAAAAATTCTTTAAACAGACACAAAAATCATTTTTCTGATCTTTGGTATTTTTGTTAGGCCCAATATTGATTCCCAGTATACCTTTTTTTTCTTCAGACTTAATTCTATTTTTAATTAACTCCGCTCCATCATTATTGAATCCAAGTCTATTAATTAAAGCTCTATCATCTTCAAGTCTAAATATTCTTGGTTTGGAATTTCCCAATTGTTTCAGAGGTGTAACTGTTCCAATCTCGACAAAACCAAATCCCAATCTTAATAATGAATTGTAAGCTTCAGCACTTTTATCAAAACCAGCAGCTAGTCCAATTGGATTAGGAAATTTTTTTCCTAGTAGCTCAATATTTAGCATCTGTTCATCTTTAACTTCAAATAGTTTTGCTGGAATAAAGTTAAATTTAAGTGATTTAATAGCTAAATCATGCGCTGCTTCCGGATCTAGATTAAACAAAAAAGGTCTTAAAATAGAAAACATTATTTAATATATTTATTAATTAATTCTATACTTTCTTTTATGCCAAAAAAACTTATAAAAAATCCCATTCTAGGACCATCCTCTTCTCCAAAAATTATCTCATATATTGCTTTGAACCATTCTCTTAAATTTTCTTGATAACCGTTATCTTTACCCACTGAATAAACAATTGTTTGTATAGCTTCTGGATTTAATTGATCTTTACAATCTTTTAATCTTTTAACTAAATCTTGAAGTGCTTTTTTTTCTTTTTCATTAGGTTTTTTAAATTTTTTATTTGGTTTAACAACATCTTCAAAATATTTTAAAGCATATTCGACTAAACTATCTAAAATTGGATGTTCTGCAATTTTAATATTTTTCTTATATTTTTTTATAAACTTCCATAAAACTTCTTTGTCTGTTGCATTACTTGTGCCAACCAAATTTAATAAGACGGAAAATGGCATAATAGACTTTTCTGCCGGAGGGTTTCCTTTGTGAATATGCCAAACTGGGTTAAGTAATTTATTCTTTATATCTTGTTCACTAAATTTATCTATGCAAGTTAAATATTCATCTACTGCTTTAGGGACAACATCAGCATACAATTTTTTTGCTCTTTTTGGATTTTGATACATGTATAAAGATAAACTTTCTGGTGATGCATATTTTAACCACTGGTCAATAGTTATTCCATTTCCTTTAGATTTTGAAATTTTTTCACCTTTCTCATCTAAAAACAATTCATAGGCAAAACCATTTGGATTTTTTTTTCCTAATATTTTACAAACTTTACTTGAAAGAATTGCACTTTCTATTAAATCTTTTCCATACATTTCGTAGTCAACATCAAAAGCGTACCATCGCATGGCCCAGTCTACTTTCCATTGTAGTTTACATTTTCCATTTATTATCTGTGTCTCAATTTTTTTATTATTATTTTCGTAGATAATAGTTCCCTCTTTTTTTTTAATTTCTCTTACTGGAACCTCTAATACTTTTCCTGTTTCGGGACATATAGGTAAAAAAGGACTGTAAGTCTTTTGCCTTTCTTTACCAAGGGTGGGTAGTATTATTTCCATTATTTGATCGTATTTTTCTAAAACCAAAAGTAGAGCATCGTTAAATTTTCCTTGCTTATACATTTCTGTTGAACTTTTAAAAGTATAATTAAATTTAAATTCATCTAAAAATTTTTTTAGCATCTCATTATTATGTTCTCCAAAGCTTTTAAATTTTTCAAATGGATCTGGTACACTTGTTAGTGGTTTATGCAAATTTTCTTCTAAAACTACTTTGTTAGGAATGTTTTCAGGAACTTTTCTTAATCCATCCATATCATCAGAAAAAGTTATTATTTCTGTAGGAATGTCGGTAATTTGTTTTATAGCATTTACCATCATTGTTGTTCTTGCAACTTCTGCAAAGGTCCCTATATGAGGTAACCCGCTGGGCCCATAACCTGTTTGAAGTGTTATTTTTTTTTTCTTTTCAAATATTTTCTGCCTGTCCTTTACTAGCTTTCGTGCTTCCACGAATGGCCAGGAGCTGGTTGTTTGAATTATTGATTTATCGATCACAATATAAAAGATTTATTAAATTTTCTAAGTAAAATACAGATATAATAAGGTCTTATTATGTTGAATTTCAAATATTTTTAAATAACCTCCGAATTCAAAAATGAATAGTAACAAAACCGTTTTTTTTGCAATAGGTGTTCTCTTAGTAATATTGGGGGCATTTATGCTTATACCATTTCTTATTGGATTTATATATGGAGAAAAGAATAATACATTTTTGTTTTCTGCTGCAGCAACTGTATTTATTGGAATACTCCTGGTGCTTACAAACTTAGAGGAGAATAGAAAACTAAATTTACAGCAAGCTTTTCTTTTGACTACGCTTTCATGGTTAAGCATTGCTATTTTTGGAAGTATACCATTCTTACTATCAAATTTTAACTTTTCATTTGTTGATGCTTTTTTTGAAAGCATGTCTGGAATAACAACTACCGGTTCCACAATTATTACTAATCTGGACGATGCACCAAAAAGTATTCTTATTTGGAGATCTATCTTACAATGGCTCGGAGGCATAGGTATAATTGTTATGGCTATAACTATACTACCATTATTAAATGTAGGTGGAATGCAATTGTTTAAAAATGAACAAGTGTCTGATACTACAGAAAAAATTTTACCCAAAACAAGTGAAATAACACTAGTGATCTCGATAATATATCTTTTGTTAACTCTTGCTTGTGGAATATCATACTGGTTTAGTGGAATGAATATATTTGATAGCGTAGCCCACTCCATGACTACAATTGCAACAGGCGGTTTTTCAACTTATAGCAGTTCGATAGGATATTTTCAAAATTCCATGATAGAAATAGTTTCGATAATTTTTATAATTCTTGGAAGTATACCCTTCATTGCTTATTTAAAATTTGTAAAAGGTAATAAAAAAATATTCTTAAAAGATGCTCAAATTAAAGGCTTGATTTATATTTTAATTATTTCGATTTTGTTAATGTTTTTTTATTTATTAGTTAGTAATAAAGAATATAGTTTTTTAGAAAATTTAAGAATATCTACTTTTAATGTTGTGTCCGTTTTATCTGGAACTGGGTATGTTACTGCAGATTTCAGTTCATGGGGGGAATTTCCATTAGTATTTTTTCTTTTTTTAATGTTTATTGGGGGCTGTGCTGGGTCTACTACTTGTGGTATTAAAATTTTTAGATTTCAAATACTTGGACAATTTATAATAAACCAAATTAAAAAACTAGTTTATCCAAACGGCGTATTTTCTATAAAATATAATAATGAAAAAATTAGTAATACATTTATTTATTCAATTATTACTTTTATATTTCTTTATTTCTTTATTTTTTTTATTTTAGCTGTCCTTTTATCTATAGACGGTTTAGATTTTATTACAGCTATATCTGGAGCTGCTTCAGCAATATCAAATGTGGGCCCGGGGCTAGGTAGCATAATTGGTCCTAATGGAAACTTTAGTAGTTTACCTGATTTCTCTAAATTAAGTTTGAGTTTTGGTATGCTTCTTGGTAGGCTTGAGCTCTTTGCTGTACTAGTTTTGTTTTTTCCATCTTTTTGGAGAAATTAAAATTTATTATTTTATGCAAGTTACTAAAAAACAAACAATTTCAGAAACTTTTTCAATTTATTTTGAAAAAAGAATGGCAAAAATTCTTTTATTGGGAATTATAAGTGGTTTCCCTTGGGTTCTTATTGGAAGCAGTTTAAGCCTATGGTTAAAAGAAGACGGTTTAAGTCGGAGTGCCATTGGGTGGGCCGGATTAATATTTGCAGTTTATGCTTTTAATTACCTTTGGGCTCCAATAGTTGATAGAGTAAATAAATTCACACAAATAATTGGTTTTATTTTAATTTTGTTTGCATTAGTTTTGCCAATGAATAGTCTGTTTTCTGGAATAGAATTCAAGCTTTCTTATTACTACATCTTTCGTTCATTAGTTTTCATTTTTCTAGGTGGATTATTTCTAAAGACTAATCTTTTTTCAGGATTAGATAAAATTAGTGCTCACCTAGGTCATAGACGCACCTGGATTGTGAGTATGCAACTTATTATTTTAATAAGTTTAATATGTTGGAGTTTTGTTAATCCAACAGCAAATCTGGCTTTGGTAATTACGATTGGTCTAATTATTGCTGTGGCTTCAGCAACTCAAGACATCACTGTAGATGCTTTAAGAATTGAGCAAATTGGTAAAGATGAAGGAAAATCTATGCAAGCTGGGGCGGCCATGGCCGTTGTTGGTTGGTGGACTGGATATAAATTAGGTGGCGTAATTGCATTAAATTCAGCTGAATATTTTCAGAACGCAGGATTTGAAAATTATTGGCAGATTACCTTTTTAATACTTGGTGTTGTTGTGATTGCTTGTAATATTTTCTTGATGTTTGTTAATGAACAACAACCTACCGAAAGACAAGAATCTCAAAAAAGAACCGATCAAATGATAGAGGAAAAATTAGGATCATCTGGAAATATTGCAAGATTAGTAGCATGGGTTAGTGGAACTGTTGCTGGTCCAATAATAAGCTTCTTTAAACAAAATGGTTTTAAAATCGCTTTAGGTATTTTAGCTTTTGTATTTCTCTTCAAAATTGGGGAAGCTTTTCTTGGGCGAATGTCTATAATTTTTTATAAAGAAATAGGTTTTTCAAAATCAGATATTGCTCTTTATTCCAAAGGCTTAGGTTGGATTACCACAGTAGTGTTTACGCTTCTTGGGGGATTGTTTGCAATTCGCTCTGGAGTGATTAAAGCGATGTTTATTTCTGGAATATTGATGGCTTCTACAAATCTTTTATTTTCTTTGCTTGCTTGGTCAGGAAAATCTGAGTGGCTTTTTGCAATAGCAGTAATTTTTGATGACATGGCTGCTGCTTTTGCAACAGTTTCTTTTGTGGCTTTCATTTCTATGTTAGTTGATAGAACATATACAGCTACACAATATGCTTTGCTTGCCTCAATAGGCACAGCTGGAAGGACCACCTTAGCTGCTTCTTCTGGCGCGATGGTAGATTGGTTAAACGGAGATTGGGGTGTATTTTTTATTATTACGGCAATAATGGTAATACCTTCTTTAATTCTTCTATGGTTTATTCGAAATAAACTTAAACTACAGTGAGAAATAATTTATCTTTCCTAAATGTGTATGAAAAGAAAAGTATAAAATCTAAGATTGTTACTCAGTTATTGTACGGTGAAACATTTAAAAAAATAGCAAAAAGTAAATCATGGATTAAAATTAAAAATGATTCAGATAATTATAAAGGTTATATAAAAATAAAAAATTTTTATAATAATCAAAAAAATACTCATAAGGTCTACAGTTTATCTGCTAAATTATATTTGAGTCCAAACATTAAAAATAAAATAAAAAGAAAACTTAGTTTTGGATCAAAAATTAAGGTTGTAGAAAAAAAAAGTACTTTTTATAAATTTGATAATTTGTGGATTAAAAAAAAACATTTAAAAGAAATAAAATATAAAACAAAAGATGTATTTAAAAATATAGAAAAATTTACTAACGTCAGGTACAAGTGGGGAGGAAAACATTTTAGTGGAATTGATTGCTCTGCTCTTGTGCAGGTTTTTTTAAATTTTAATAATAGGTTTTGTCCCCGAGATTCAAAAGATCAAATCACTTTTTTTAGAAGAAAAGTTAAATTACAAAATATTAAGAAAAATGACTTAATTTTTTGAAAAAGTCATGTGGACGTAGCCAAATACAAGAA
>Ga0114993_10005097_pt1 | contig 12791 bp, 7 predicted proteins | sample ArcticOcean_MG_C_FD_87042 | JGI IMG/M metagenome (GOLD analysis project Ga0114993, IMG submission 87042) | Marine microbial communities from western Arctic Ocean - ArcticOcean_MG_CB2_150 | ecosystem: Environmental > Aquatic > Marine > Oceanic | place: Arctic Ocean: Canada Basin | collected...
ATTCTAATATTTGGTGGTATCATGGCAATTGCAGTTGTAATGTCAAATGCACCACCGGTAATAGATGCAGTTGCTGACAGAGTGGTAGGTAAACCACAAGTATTTGTCATGACTCCAGAAGAATATGAGCAGTGGGAGATAGATAATGGTCTGAGGGATGAAGTAGATAGACAGTATGTAGCAGGACTTGGTGCAGTTGAGTATCAGACTTACCTAGATGCTGGTGGAGTACCATATGATCCTGGTGAGAACACATTCCTTGGTGTTGTACAGGGTGATGAAGAAGCCGGTCCAGAAACATTCTTTGGTGTTGTACAGGGTAATGAACCAGAGTCCAAGGTACAAACCTATCTTGGTGTTGTAATTGAACCTGCCATAATGCCAGAGAGTGACATACCATTGATTGACTTTATCCCACCGGTTCTAACAGCACCAGAGTTGTTAGTATATGAGGCAGATAATACCAATGGTATGAAGCCAAAATTAAAGGTTCTAGTTGTTGACAACATAGACGAGGGACTTGTCGCAGAATGTGTACCAAGCAAGAACAAAGTCTTTGCAATAGGTAAACATGATATAGAATGTCATGCCATTGACTCAAGTGAGAACGTGGGATATGTTAACTTTTCAATAGAGATAACTGTACGTGACGGTGTTGAACCAATAAGCATAATTCCAAAGATACAGCCTATGCCTGGACAAGGATTCCCATAGGAATAAATTTCAAATAGATGGTGTACTCAAGAAAAACCATGAAGGGAATAATTTTAACACTGATTGTTATGGCTTTAATACCATTTATTAATTCAACTTATGCAGATCACCTACCAGGATCAATGATAACAGAGGAAGCATGTGCGGAGAAAATGGGTAGAGAATGTTTCTGTTGGGAACAAGGATCATGTAAGTTCACATCCGATCCATTAGGAACAATGCTGTTACCTTATGATGCAGTCTTTGCAGGTCTTGCAATGGTCATATTCTGGGCATTCATTATAGGAATCATCTGGCTCAGAACAGAGTCACCACAATTGGTGGGTATGATTGGAATTGCAATGTCAGCCAGTTACATGGGTTATCTAGAATCACAACCTTTAATTGATGCAAGTCCAGAGTTTGAAACAGCAAGAGTTATTGGTGTTACTTTACTTGTTGTATCTATTGGAATAGCATTCTACCAGATGATTATAAGCAGAATTATTAATGGTGGATCTCCTACATAGTCACAAACTAAATGTTAATTTTATATAGCAGTATATTAAGGATACAACATGTCATATGATGATTCTGGTGCACGTCCTGTTAGTCCTGATAGAACAATTCAACTAATCAGCGAAGCCAGAGAGAATGATGATTTTCTATACAGAACATTATTCGGTAACAAGTCATTACCACATGTTGTATATCAACTAGAACACTTTACAATATTATTTGATGTTGTGAATGACGTCAGACGTAGAACTCTAGAAAAATTTCACAAATTACATCGTAATACATTAATTGCAACCACATCAATAGATGGAAGAATGTTGAACGTTCTTACAGAAACAAGAATCAAACATACCACAGAGCAAAATATGGCTAAAAAGTCTGGTGGCTTTGGCGGTGGTGGTGGTCAAGATGGTGGTTCAGGTGGTGGCGGCAGTCCATTTGGATAATATAAACGAAACTAAATACAATCGCCCAATAGAAGCAGACGGGTTTTGCAGACACGCTCACATATCAGAACGAACTAGAACTGAGGGAACACCTTACGTTAAAGGGTGGTGTGAAAAATGTGCTGCCTGGGTATTTACTAATAAGACTTTCTGTATATGCTGTAGGAAACGAGTTCAACATAAGGTACACCACAGACATACAAAACAGGTACTGGAACATGCCGTATTATTGCATGAAAAGGTAATGAACGAGTATCGTGTGATGCCATACAGAGAAATGGTATGGGTTGAAACAGAGTTTAAGGGCAGACGTTATCACATACCATTGAAGGATTTGGTACTTTGGGTGGAACATCCTAACAAAAAAGACATGATGGAGATCATCTTGGACCACATAACCACTGTAAGAGGATAAAAGTAAATTTTAAATACGTGTTTATGTTGAACCTAACATGGTAACTGAATCATTTTATGACGTCCGTACTCGTAAAAAAGTAAAAGTGGACGGTAAAGACATCAAGGTCAAAAAGGTTAATGGCAGATTCCAATTAATTGGTAAAGCTAAATCAGGCCTAGTGTACAAATTCGCTAGTGAAGAAACGGCAAAAAAGTATAAATAGTCAAAAGTCCTTTCCTAACTAATTATTTTTAATTTTAAATACAAGCCAGGTCACAGTAGATCATGTCAGGAGCAAGTAAAGGTAGAAAATACCGAGCAGCACACGAAGCATCTTTACGACGAGCCAGTGAAGAAGTAAGAATACAAAAAGCATACATATCATTTTATCATCAATTTAACAGTGGTAGTCCAAGTATTGCCGGTAGAGGTAATAATAATATAATGCAACCATATCAAAATTACGGGCCAGCAGGCAGAGGCAAAGGCAGGGGTGCTGTTGGTTCTCCTTTAGACTCATTTAGTTGGGTAACACCAGATTCATATAGATATAGAATTTCATCAACAAGAGGTACAACCAATGTCAGTCGTTATGGCAAAAATGCAGCATCATACAAATCAATTGCAGATATGTTAAGACCAAAGGCAATCAATGCAGAACTTTCTAATCTGTCAGGTGCTTATTCATCTCAATCACAACTTATTAAACAAGGACCACGAAAGGCAAAAAGCAAACGTAACAGAGGATCAAATCAAAAAGGAATTAAAAAGACTGTAACCTATCAGGGTGAAAAATACGACATATATAATCCATCAGCAGCACAGAAGGTATTACTTTCTAATCAAGCAATGAACATAGGTCAAAAAGTTGCGAGTGGTGTATTGAGTGTTGATGGTAATACATCTTCAAAAGGAACAAAAATAAATCAAACTGTAACAAAGAATAAATATGTAGATGATTCAGGCAATGATTTTTATACTTTTAACACTAATACAACAACCAAAGGTGGAGCAGTTAATACATTTACCAACAGAACAAGTGAATCATTTGACACCTTACAAGCAGAAAGGGAAAAATATAGTGCATCAAAGGATCCAGTTGAACAGGCACACTTACAAGTACAGGAAAAGATTTACAAGGACGGTCAAAGAAACGCATACTTGCAAAACTTTGCGTTTGGTGGTGGAACATTATCTATGGAGTCACGTGCTGGAAAGGATGAAAGAATATGGCAGGGTGGTAATCAATATAAAATAAATAAAGACGGTTCTTTTAAATTAGATAAAGATAATAAAAAAATAGAAAATAAAAAAATTGTGAAAGGTTCTGACTTAAGAGCATCAAATAAAGGTAACTACACTGGAGTACGGGATATAGAATATAATGAACAGGTTGCCCAATTCAGAGCAGATCAATTAGATACAGGATTGACAGATAGAGAAGTACATGCTAATATTAGTAAAAATAAAACTAAGACTAAAGCAACAATGTCAGTACTTGGTGGATATATTACACAATATGAACACCTCAAGGAACATAAAAACAGTACACAAGCACATAAAGACAAGGTGTCTGCATTACATGCAAAGGTACAGTTATCATTCCCAGGTCTTGACGTAAGTGGTAACTCAGCACAAATGATTGGCAGACTTGAGAAGAGAATTAACACTAGCAAATCATCACTCACCAAGATAAATGCACAGCAGGATGCAATGGGCCTATACATGGCAAAGAATAGAATAATTGACAGAGATATTGCAAGGGGTGAAGCATCTGGTCACAACAATAAACTCGCAGAAAAAGCAAGAAAAGCAAGAGTACGAGCAGCAGAAACAGCGGCAGCCCAGAAAGCATTTGATGAGTTGTGGCGTGAAGGTGCAGGTCAGGCATTGATGTCTGATACATCAGTTGATAATTTGAACCCAGAACGCATGATACAAGCCCCAAGTAAAGCATCAGAACTTACCAGGGTAGTTGGAATAGTAAAAAAATATGATGCATGGGATCAACGTCGTAGTTATATCAGTGGTGAATTGGACACACGAAGATCCAACCTTAACACATACTACAACAGTAATTGGCAACAGGATTTCACCGTGTCAGATACGGAAGCAAGTCAGTACATGTTTGGATCAGACACTCCATCAGGAACATCATTGACCAGAAATGCAGTTACTGCAATCGGAATTAATCAAAGAAAACCAAGAAAAGCCATAGACAATATAAATACAATACTAGCACAAACAGGTGAAAACAGATCTGTATATGCTGAGAATCTTGCTGGCATAGAAACAAAACTACTTACGTTAAAAGAAAAACAGGCACTAAAGAAAGCAGAGAATGATGCCATTAAAGCACGCATCGCACAGCAGGTGACAGATGATTTTAATGCAGGTAATGTCGAGATCAATACAACATTCAGAGATGACATAACAGGTACATCAGAAGAACTATATGATCTCAACACACAGGTAGCAGAACACAACACAATCAAGACATATTATGACAAGAGTTTGACTCAGACAGATGAGGATACTGCAACATTAAAAAAAACATTGGGTGACATAATAAAAGTAAAACAACAGAATGATTACGACACCATAACATCAGGAGCAGATGGTGATGGTGGAAACAAAAGTCAGTCATCATTGAGTGGTTACAATAAAGCACGAAGGTTTAAACAGCCTACAGGTGGAAATAAACGCATGGTCAGAAGTGGTGGTGGAAAAATACAAAGAACCAGAAGTGGTAAAAACTTATCAGGATTGGTTATCTAATGGCCGTCATACCAAAACACCTTCGAATAAATGAGTCTTCACCATTTGCTAGCAATAGAAAAGTATCTGCCCGTAAAACAAAGATGAGTGCCATTGTAAGCAAAATCAAAACAGTTGATCAGCATCTAACAAGAGCGGTAGCAAAATATCGTTCTGCCAATGGTAAAACACCAAGTGAACTGGATTTGATGAAAGACTCAACCGCAGTTCCACTCGTTACACAACGTCAACGATTAGTTAAACAATATCAATATCTTAAACAGGAAAGTCAGTTTGCAGAAGATACATACAATACAATAAAGGGTGACAGTCCAATCAGACGTGCAAATCAGTCATTCCAAGGCATTGGTGGAGGTAGTCCATTTGATGGTAGAAAAGAATACCGTGATACAGGTTTACATTCACGTGGAATGATAAACAGAGTAGGATCTTATAACAGTAGAAAAGGTACATTATGGGATCCTAGATTTAATGCATCTGGTTCAACTGTAGACCCAAAGGCAGCCAGATATTATAAAAGGTTAACTGGAGGCTTCTAACATGAGAAACCGTGCAGGTACGAGTAATATTAACCGTAGAAAGATGGTTAGGAATGTAACAGTAAAAGACAAACCTGTTTCTGTTTCAACCAAAACTACAAATGTAACAAGTCAGCCAAGTCAACCAACTCAGAGAATAGTACAGGGTTCCAATACAGTGGCTCCACAAGGAATTGCCGTAGCAGGACCAAGGGCATATTCTCAAGGTGGTTCTCCAAGATCAAGTAATATTATAGGAGGAGAAATCAAGACTGATGAGCAAGGACGTATGAGTTTGGAAGAGATTGAAAAACTAAACATACTTGAACAATTAGGACGTGGTGCAGTCGTACCAACGGAACAGATGGTTGGCATGGTTAAGGATGTTGCATACGGTGTCAAGTCAGAAGACCAGAGAACCATGGAAAGTGGACTGGACTTATTACTTAATCCATTAATCAAACCATTTGCCGATCCAAGTATGAGGTCATCCGGAGTGATAACAGACAAGTGGTATTACCCAGAAGAATTAAAATCTGATTGGAAGGTGTTGCCAGAGTTTATGCAAAAAGGAGTAGGTACACCTGAGAAACGTACACTCGTAGAAGGGCTCCAGGCAAACATTGGAAACACATCGGCAATAATACAAAGTGAACAGTCAGGTAAAATAAGAGATGCCGAGTTTGGTGTTTCAGCAGAACGATTTTCAAGAGCACCAGGCTACTACATAGGTTCGGCACTGGGTGAGATACCATACTTTATCGTAGGTGCAGGTCAAATTAAAGCAGTTGCAACCATTTCAGCAAAGGCAACTGCAGGTGTGATAAGAGGATCAGTGAAGGGTTCAGCAGGGGCAAAATTAATCGCAACTGCATACAAGGTAGAAAGAACCGTAGACAAATTACAAAAGGCAGTAAGTGTTGCAGACAAGGGAATAACAACTTTACAAATTACAAATCCTAAAGTGGTCACATCAGCCGTAAAGGTATTGAAGAAGGGTTACTCGGATAACGTTGATGTTGTAAGGAAGAACATAAAGAATCTGTCACCAGAGGAAGCATCAATGGCAAAAATAACATCAGACAATGCAATAAAAAATTCTGCGGAACTTGGTAACAAATTCACACCAGCAAGAATGAATAAACTTAAGAGAATGCCAGAAGGAACTGAAGCTGAAATAACTCTCAAGATAAACAAAGTTGAACAGTTTAACAGGGAAGTCAGAACCATATTGCTTCCAAATGTAAAAAAATTCAAGAACGAATTTCTTGCGGAGACAGTAAAGCAAAGTAGAAACACTCGTACAGAAAGAATCGCAAGTGCAATATCAGGTTCACCTACGGATGTTGCCACGACAATCAACAAGTATTTCAACAGGGTCGGTTCAACAAAGGGAGACAACGCATCAGGCATTGACGTCACCATTCAGAACATAAGACGAGACACGATTGATCTCAACATGGATCAGGGTAAGTATTCAGGTGTACTTGGAAATATCAAATTAAACAAAGATCTTTATGGTGGTGTTGTAACCTCTGCACTTGGAATTGATAGAGCGACAAGAAAAGGACAGAACATTGCTGAACTTGTATCCAGAACGATGTTGACAAACCGTGTACTTGATGGTAAGAACGTCGCAATTATGAAGGGACGAATGGACGAAAACATATCCATACTGAAGGATGAAAACAAGTTATTTGAGGCAGCAAAAAAATCAGATGTACCGGATCAAAAAATTAACACTGTAGATAGAAAAGCTATGGATCAAAAAATATTCAACAATGAACTTGAAATTGCTGCATTGGAAAAAGCAAAGGTAAGTTCATTTGAACGGCTTGACTTTAACATGGGACCAATACAGAAAAAAGGTAAAGGTACAACCCGGTATGATGGATGGAGTGCAGAGGGACAAAACCTCGACAAGGCTCAAACAACACAGTGGCGTTTCTCTTATTCTGGATTGGCAAAAACACATGAGGGACTTGCAGATTCATTTGATCAGTTATCATTAAACGTTGCTGTTCGACCTTCGGTCAATGTCAGAAAGGAATATGGAATATGGAGAGGTACAATTGGAGACGACATATACGGTGTGGGTGATTTTTTTATAACAGAGTCAACCAGAAAGGAATCCATAGGTACGTTTGGAGAGAAGTTTGTAAGTCCATCGTCCAAAGCAAAACGTGTGGGATTAAAGACATTCAAGGTTCCATTTTCTGGAGGTAAAAAAGTAAGAACCCTGTTACCGGCAAAGGTTGATCAGAAAGAATTAATATTCACCCTGTATCAAAATAGGGATGCCTTGCGTATATCTGGTGGTGGAAAGTCAGGTACCACCCCTCTTATCATGGTTAACAAAGCAATAAACCCAGATGATCTCAGACTTATACAAAACAGTGGATTTTTAGGAGAGTTTACAGGGTACAAAGGACTGGAGGATATGATTGGTGGTGGCAAGTATGGTAACAAGTTAATATTGGAAGAGAACAAGATTCCGATGAAAACATTGAAATCAGTAATAGACAACAACAAGAATCCATGGAAACTGGGTGATTCGGATCCATTTAAGAATGTATCAATAGATACAAAATCTTCTGCAACTGGTGATGCATTTTACAAGCCAGAAGTATGGAGATATGCAGGTGATGTTTTAATGCAAAGGGCTGTGTTGGAGAGTAGACCTGCAGAGGTTCTTGCATATGCAAAAGACAAGATAATAAAGATAGAAGGTAGAAAAGGATTTATACAAGACCAATTAGAAACTAAAATTCAAACAATAAGATCAAGTAATGCTAAAAAATATTTGGGTGTAAAAGGTGATGTTGAAAGGGCAACAGACATAAAACAATTACGAAGGAAGATTGGTGATGAAATGTTGACTCTTGAAAACTCACAAATATCATTGGAAAAATATAAAGATATTGATGATGTTAAAAGAATAAGTAAAGAAATAAATGTCAATGAATCCGGAGTTCCAAGGGGAACCGCAGTATCTACACCTTTATACAATTTGGAACAGTATGACCTTAAAATGCAAACCATGGACCGTTCCGGTATAGAGATAAGGGATATGAAAAACCCAAGTGATACTTATTTCAAAAGTGATAAAAAAATGTATAAGGTATTGGACAGATCATTCAATCCTGAAATGATAACGACTGCTGATCAGGTAAGACAATCCAGATCATTCTTAACAACAACTGACAACGGTAAACAATTTAGCACACAGATAATAGATACAAAAACTCAGAACTTTATGCTTGATGGAACTGAAACAGGTACACCAAAGTCTTTTAATCTTATACCATCTACAACCAAGTCAGGTAAAACCACATTTAAAAAAGAAGATGTTGTACCAAAGATAGATGATGTTGTGGAAGATTCCATGATTAATTTAGACAAGCCGTTGACATATGCAAAATACTTGAAAGAATTAACTGAGGACGAGGTTGGAAAACTGGAATACGGTTCATTATGGGGTATTGTTAAAAAACAACAATCAACATTAAAAGGAATAGATCAGACATCACCAAGTCAGATCAAACAGACATTTAATGATGCGGATGAGATCATACTTGCAAAAAAGAATCTTAAGGAACAAATAACTGAGGGTACAAAAATCACTGCTGCAAAATTTGTTGGTAATAAGGTATTCTCATTGGTAGGAACAAAAAACAGTCTAAGTGATAGATTTACTGGAAAAAGATGGAGACCTGTTGATAACAGAACACTAAAGCCGGATGACTCGACTCTTAAGGATCAGTCAATTCAGTTCTTCGATAATATGGGTCAGGGTCAGGGTGTAAGAAACACAGGCTTTACTGATCTTGCCAGAATGATCAATGCTGATCCTAAAAAAGGAATAACACAGGGTAAAAATATAGGTGGATTTCAATTTAACACAATGTATGAATTGTTGGATACTCACTATCTGCGTAAAGAAAGAGACATGAGTATCTATGATGTTCAAAGCAAATCACAATTAAAGACAGAAAAACGTACAAACTACAAGGTGCTGGAAGAGAATGCAAGACAGAAAGGCAATCTTGGTCCTGATTATGATGACACCAATACGGCAATGATCCAGTTCAAGAAACAAATGGTCAACCTTGTCAGAACCAAAGTACAATTCGGTAAAGAAGAATTGGGTTGGAAAAGTAAAGAAATGAAGTCAATTATTGGTTCACCAGAAAAATATAGGGCAGCCGTCACAGACATAGTTGATACGCCAGACAACCTCTACATAAGAGCACCAACCAAGATGGAAAGAATAAAAAACAAAGGTAAGGGAAAAAGCAGTAAATGGAATTTTATAAATCCGCGTTTTGATCTACCTGCACTCGCTCCAAAAAGAGAATCAAGGGTTTCGGCATTTAAAAAATTAGGAAATCAATGGGGCTCACAACTCATAGGAGTAAGTTCAGATATTGGTGGAGATCCTGGCATGTCAAGGGCAGCAACAAGTCCTGCATTTATGCCAGGAAAAATAAATCAATTTGCAAGATCGGTCGGTGTAAAGTTAGGTATAGAACCGGTTTCTGCAGAACAAGTCAATCCTAATGTAAGTAGGGCAATTACAAAAACATACATGTCTTACTCAGACATATATGATAGTCTCCCAAGACATCATAAAAAACAATTTGACAAGTCAGTACCAAGAGGATTTGAGGCTACAGATGAGACCAATATCAGAAGAGAGGCATTTGAAAGATCTGAAAAAACAGCGGCTGAAGAAAAGGTTAGTGACATTGTTAGACGAATAGAACAATTAAACAATCAAAAGAATCAGGAAAAGATTGATGTTAAAGCTGACAGAACGATGACTCAGGCTGAAAAAACTGAAACTATAGCAAAAATATCAAAAGCACAAAAATCAGGAATAAAAACTTTACAAAAACAGATGAAGCCAAGTTCAAGGCAGCCTGTGGTTAATAATCTTTCAGTAAATGAAGATGGATCACTTAGTTGGAAGTTAGTAGACCAGTATGAGGGTGGAGTGAAGGGTAACAAATTTTATTACTCACAGAATTATCCAGGAGTAGGTGACTTACGTTTAAACCCTGCTCCAAAAACAAACAAGAAAGGATACCAGGATATACCTTCAAATACAATGACTCCTGATGAAACTGACTTAATGGTAAAGGGAATGATTGATGCGTCATTGGGAAAAACATATACGTCTAAAAGTTCAGATCCGGTAAGAGCAGGACTCAACAAAAATATATTAAAATTGTTCGACACCGCGTTTACCAAGGAACAAAAAAGAACTGCAACAAAGTCACCAGCATCAATGTCAAAATGGTTGGAAAGTGATCCTGATGTAAAGCCATTTACACAGACTCAGGAATTTAAATCTCTAGTAGGACAACAACAACAATTGGGTGCTTCAATTAAAAACATATCAGACAGCAAAATGAAACAGCAGTCAAAGAGTCCAGGCAACAGAGTACAGGCATTTGATGCTGATGTCATGGCACAGAACTATCTCAGGGCAAATCCTCAAACAGTTGGAATTAAACAGCAGGTTAATCAATCAAGTGGATTGGCAAGGGTGTCATTGGCAATGAGTGGTGGATCTGTATCCCAGTCAGAAACAGACTATGCAATACCAAGTCTAATGGCAGGACCACAGTCTTCATTTGGTCCACCACAGAGAAACGCATTGGATCAGGCTATCGGAGATATACAGACAACCATTAATGGTATCAATACAGGAAGCACAAACATAAGTGAAAAAGGAGAATCACAGGAAGTAAAGTCATACATACTACCAAAGGGTATGGAAGCATCAATGAGTACAGGTTTGTCACAGGGTGGACTCGCTAATTTAAGTACGATCACATCATCATTGTCATCATCATCCCTATCAACACTTCCAATATCACGTCAGTTGGGTGGACAGGGTTCATCATTGGTTGAAGGGTTAAACTTGGGTGTATTTAGTGCTGAAAAATCAAAAATAGATACAGCCGCTTTGCTTAAGAAATCAGTTATATCACAAGGAATCAATATCAAGTCCGGTCTAGATCAAGGACAAATGAAGGGATTTGCTTTTACCACACCTGTAGCAAGACCAGTTGTAACTGACCAGGTATTGATACCACCAAACGTATTGGCACCACCAGTTGTACCGACAAGGGTTCTTCCTATTACTCCATTGGTCCCACCATATCTTGATCCTCAAAATGACTGGAGGGATAGAAATCTTAAGCTACGAAAAAAGAAGAGTAAGAAGACTTGGTGGCAGACACCTGCAAACTGGTACGAGCCATACTACTGGGGTGGAAAGAATCAAGAGGGTGCAGGATATGTTACGTTCACAGGCAAGGAACCTGGCAAAGTTAAAAAGTATGAAAAGAGACACTTTGGAATAGGTGTAAATGACTCACCCTTCGGCATAAAAGGGAAGTGGTTTTAAATGATAAATAGTAGTAATGTGAGGGTTATATATGGGTAGACGTAATTCCGTATTTAACAAACGTTCCCAAGATCGTGTAACATCATCTGTTAAAACACAGGTTACACCATCCACAAAGTATACAGTTAACACGGCATCTGCTCAGCCGGCCTCAAATCCTACCACACGTACATCGGTTCAATCTCAACCTCAACAAGATACATGGGGCAGGGCAACACAGTTTGTACAGAACATAGGCAGAGGTGCAGGCGATACCGCAAGATCATATACCACAGACATTGCAGACAGTATCACTGGTAACTATGAAGAACGTACAATGAGAGACCAGACATTATCAGACGTATTCATAACAGGTGCATTGGAAGGAAGACTTGACGATTCATGGGGAGAGATAGGAAGAAGGGTCACACAGGAACCAGGTAGGGTTGTTGGTGAGGCAGCCGTTGAGGCAGGTTTCTTGATCGGTACAATGGGTATAGGTGCAGCGGCAAAGGGAGTGAAGGTTGGAGCAACCGGTGTAAAGGTAATTCGTGCTGCCGACAAGTCAAAGGGTGCTGTTGGATTTCAACGTAAAACAGGTATAATTAAAAAAGGTAAAGAGATTAAATTTATTGGTGACAAGACAACGGAGACTCAGAAATGGAGTCAGAAGAAAGGTTGGACCACCAAGATAAGTAAAACCAAATGGACAGATAGAATTGAGAAAAGGGCAATGCCTTTGGGTGGAAGAATTACAAAGAATGTAAAATATGCGGCACCAATGGTACGCGGTGGATCTGGTGCAGACTCTGCTGGTTATATGAAACAATATGAACAATATCAAGCAGGTAATTTGGGACATATTAGTGGTATAACAAAATTATCTGGTTTATTCAAAGGTATTGCAGCACCTACTAGATCTCCAACAAAAGGTGTACTTGAATTTGATACACAAGTCCCTCGTATAGGAGGAACATCAGATAATTTTTCTAACCTAAAAATTGCTGTTCTTGATTCAACAAAAGTTGATCCACCATCATATA
>Ga0114993_10005105_pt1 | contig 12778 bp, 9 predicted proteins | sample ArcticOcean_MG_C_FD_87042 | JGI IMG/M metagenome (GOLD analysis project Ga0114993, IMG submission 87042) | Marine microbial communities from western Arctic Ocean - ArcticOcean_MG_CB2_150 | ecosystem: Environmental > Aquatic > Marine > Oceanic | place: Arctic Ocean: Canada Basin | collected...
GCAGCGAACCGGTTAATTATATAAGCAGTCGTTCGGAATTGTTGGCGGCGCTGGGTGTGTTGGCCAGCTTCTGGGCCTACCGGCGTTCCTTTGGCGTCGCCGCCGGCAACCAATGGAGAGCGCTCTCGTTAGTCTTCTTTGCTATCGGCTTGCTGGGTAAGTCCGTGGCTATCACTTTACCAGCGCTATTGCTGAGTAGTGACTATTATAGCGGTCATTTGGATCGGCGTGCCTGGATGCGCTATCTACCCTATGGGGCGGTGGCGCTGGCCTACCTGTTTGTGATTGAGGAGTTTTTTGTTAAAGCGCTACTTGCGGCACCGGTGCGCCCATGGGATATCCAATTTGGCACCCAAGTTAAGGCGTTGGTCTACTATGCCAAACTCGTAGTTTTACCTAGTCATTTGAATGTACACCACGCTTTTACAGAATCTTCCTTGCTGGCAGTCGCCGCGCTGGGGCCTGGGGCTTTATTGTTGAGTGTGGGATTTCTCCTGGTGCGCGCGCGCCAACAACTCGCATCTGTCTTTATGGCGTTGAGTTGGATCTTTATTACCTTGCTGCCCACGCTTGTGGTGCCCCTCAACGTGCTGGTTAACGAACATCGACTCTATTTACCCCTGGTTGGTTTTGCCATGTTTGGCGCCGGTCTGAGGGGGCTGGAACGCCTACCGGGGTTGCTGTGGGGCACGCCGGTGCTCTTGGGGCTCTTGGGTGTATTGACTGTGGCGCGCAATAATGTGTGGGAGAGCGAATACTCCCTGTGGGCTGATGCGGCAACCAAAGCGCCTGGGGAGGTGCGCGCTTATGTATACATGGGCAATGCCGCCAAGTCTAAGGGGCGCTTTGCAGAGGCGGTTGTTCTGTTTAACCGCGCTCTGGAACTTGAGCCCGAAAATATCCAGGCGCACAACAATTTAGGCAATGTCTACATGAACCAGGGGCAATATAGCAAAGCGGCCCAAATCTATGGCGCTTTGCTGGAGACAGAACCAAAACTGGCTGATGTGCGCTACAATCTGGCGCGGGCTTTGCAAAAAGATGGAGAAGCGGAAGTCGCCCTGGCCCATTATCGCCAGATCCCCGAGGATAGCTTCCACTACAACCTGACCTTAAACAATATCGGTGTTGTCTTCGAACAGCATAGCGCCTTGGACAGTGCGCTAATCTACTACGGCAGGGCGCTGGCTCTGAAACCGGAGGCAGTGGATATCCTGAGTAATTTTCAGCGCATCGGCCATCACTTTTATAGCCAGCAGCAATATGGTAAATTGGAGGTCCTGTGCCGCCAGATCCTGCAATGGCAGAGTGGAAATAGGGAAGTGCGCTTTTTGCTTGCTCTGGGTCTTTTTAGCGCTAGGCAATACAGTGCAAGTATTGTCCAATACGAGAAGATAGTCGCAGATTTTCCCAATTTCGGGAGAGGCTACCTGGAACTGGCCAACGCTTTAGGGGCCAGCGGACGCCTGCAAGAAGCCCTGCAAATTTACCGCCATTTATTAGACGCCAACGTCTCCGACGAGGCGCGCATCGAGGGACGAAAGCGCTTGCACAACCTGGAGCAGAGATTGCAAAAATGAAGTACGCTTATTGGGTGATTTTCGCCGTCTGCATGGTTGCCTACGCCGGCTCGTTGGATGGTAGTTTCCACTACGACGATGAACACTCGATCGAGAAGAACCTGCACATTCGCGATCTGGGCAATGTAGACGATTTCTTCGTCGATCCGGCCATGTTTTCCTGGGATCCAGGCAAAGCTATGTACCGGCCGGTATTGCTGGTTTCCTACGCGTTAAACTATGCCTGGGGCGAGTACGAAGTCACAGGTTATCACGTGGTGAATATCCTGATCCACGGGCTCAACGCCTGCCTGGTCTGGTGGTTGGTTGTGTTGCTGACTGAGCGCAGGGATGTCGCTTTGTGGGCCGGTTTGCTCTTTGCTCTGCATCCCATTTGTTCAGAACCGGTCAATTACATTAGCAGCCGCAGCGAAAGTCTGGCGGCACTGTTCTATATGGTGGCAATGGGGTTGTTTGTTAAGGGGCATGCCCGAGGCAATTCTGTTGCCGTCTACGCTTCCTGGGGTGCTCTGGCTTTGGGGTTGTTGACCAAGTCGACGGTCATTACGCTGCCGGCCGTCGTACTGGTGTGCGATTATCTACTCATCAGTGGCCGCCATTGGCCAACTATGAGAGCAGCTTTTCCCAAACGGCATTTGCCGTACTGGGCTATTGCTTTGAGCTATGTGCTCATCATTCGCGGCAATGAATTTTTAACGCGGTCACTGGACCATCGCGTGCGTGATGCCTGGACTCAAAGCTTAACTCAGATCAAAGCCTTTTCCTATTATATCAAGCTCTTGTTGTGGCCGACGGACCTCAATGTGGAGCACCAGTTCTTTGAACAAAAAGACCTAGGAGAGCCTGCGCTGATTGGGGCGGTGCTCTTCCTGGGGTCGTTTTTAGGCCTGTTGTATTACCTCTTCCGCAAGCGTTGGGAATTGTCACTTTTTCTCCATCTCTGGGGGCTTCTGGTCCTGGTGCCGACAATGGTTATTCCGCTCAATGTATTGGTTAACGAGCGCCGCATCTATCTAAGTTGTGCGGCGTTCTGTATTGGGCTGGCATTGGTTTTGCGCAGCAATTGGTTGCAACGGCGCCGGTTTGGCGCAGTGGACCTAGGCAAGATTTTAGGTGCAGTGATAATAGTGGGGTATGCCGGCTTGATTCAAATGCGCAATCCGGTGTGGAAGAACGAATCGACCTTATGGCAAGACTCCGTAGCCAAATCGCCGCTCATGCCGCGTTCCCATCTCTATCTCGGCAATACCTATAAGGACGCGGCACTTAATGCCGATGACTCGCAAGCTGCTCTGGAGCATTGGCGCCAGGCGGCTGCGTCGTACGAACAGGTAATGGAGTTGAAATCTGACAATGAACTGGCGCTGCGGGCCCTCAATAATCTGGGTGGGGTATACTGGCATTTGGGCAATTTGGATGTCGAGCCGTTCACCGATTTATCGGAGGCAGAAGATGCGTATCGCAGAGCCGTCAAATTAAATCCCAATTATGCCGATGCCTGGGTCAATGTCGCCAGTATGGTGCGCACGCGGGCGCTGACACAAAAGGATCCAGAACAACAGAAAAAGTTATTGCAGGAAGCTCGCGACTTATATAAAAAGGCTCTTCAACTAGCGCCTAACCACGCCGCGGCCTACGCCAATCTCGGCGTCATCTTCCACGATCTGGGCGAGTACGAGAATTCTAAGGAAGCCTATAGATATACTCTCTTGCTCAATCCTAGGGATGCCCAATCCCTAAAAAATATGGGCAATCTCTTCGCTGACCTGGGGCAGCAGGACGTACGAGCAGGCAGAGATGGTCGAGAAAACTTGCTCCAAGCGCAGCAACACCTGCGAAAAGCTATACAGATAACAGTGGAGCGTCAGGTGCGGGCTCAGGCCGAACAAAGTCTTAAGGCGGTCGAGCAGTTGTTGCAGATGGTCCAGTGATGCAAGGGGACTCCAAGGGCAGATCTTGGTGGTTGGGGGCGAGTATAATCACCCTCGCCTGTATGTTTTATTTAAATGCCTTGGGTAATAGCTTCCACTACGACGATTCCCATTCTATCGTCGAAAACTACCACATCCGCAATTTGGCAAATGTGCCGCAATTTTTCGCCGATCCGCGCACGTTCTCGCGCGAGCCAGCCATGGCCATGTACCGGCCGCTCTTAGTGACCACCTACGCGGTGAACTACGCCCTGGGACGTTATCACCCTCAAGGATACCGACTGGTCAATCTGCTGCTCCACGCCTTGGCTGCATGGGTTGTATTCGAGATCTTGCGCGGCTTGTTGGGGCAGGATAAGTGGGCCTGGTGGGGCGGTGCATTTTTTGCTCTGCATCCGATCCATTCCCAGGCTGTCAATTATATCAGCAGTCGCGCCGAATTGCTCGGTGCGCTGGGAATATTGGTGGCTTTTTATTTAACAGTCGTACGCCGCGTCCACTGGTCCTGGGGGCTGTTGGCCTACGGATTGGCGCTGTTGGGAAAATCCACGGCCATTGCCTTGCTGCCCTTGCTTTTATTGGGTGAGTGGCTGCGTCCAACGGCGGGGCATTGGTGGAAAAGGCAGATGCCCTTTTGGATCTTGACAGGGGCCTATCTGGCGCTCATTGTGGCCAATGGCTTTTTGACCAAGTCGTTGGCTCAAGAGGTACGTCCCTATGGCGCCCAGATCTATACTCAGGTAAAGGCGCTGGTCTATTATATCAAACTGCTCTGCATGCCGGTCGGATTGAGCGTCGAGCACCGCTTTGCGGTTAGCGAAAATCTGGGAGAGGCGGCGGTTTTATCCAGCCTAGCTTTCATTGCATCGCTGTGGTTCTTGACCTACCGTGGTTGGCGGCAGCGCCGCGGCAGTATTTTGGGCAGCGGGTGGTTTTTTGCCAGTTTGGGATTAACCTTCTTGGTGCCTTTGAATGTGCTGGTCAACGAACACCGCCTGTACCTGGCTTCCATAGGTGTGGTGTGGGTCGTTTTATGGTATTTGCAACAGCAAGAGAGGGCGCCATCTTGGCGTTTGCTCGGTGTGGTTTTTCTGTTGGTTTCAGGCATCCTGACCTGGCAGCGCAATGCAGTGTGGTTGGATGAGACCTCGCTGTGGCGGGACGCGGTGCAGCGAGCGCCGGACATGTTCCGCGCCCAGAGCAATCTGGGGCTGGCTTATTACCAAAACGGGGCACTCGACAGTGCCCTGATCGTTTATCAACGCGCCATCGAACTCAATCCTAATTACAGTAAGACGTGGAACAATCTCGGGTTGGTGTACGAAGGCTTGGGGCAATATCCCAGGGCCGCAGCGGCCTATGCCAAAGCGCTGACCTTGCGGGCAGATCTGGCGGGCACCTACGGAAATCTGGGGCGTCTACTAGCGAGCCGAGGTGATGCGGCACCAGCCGAAGACCATCTCAATAGGGCTTTGCAGTTAGATCCATACAATATTGAGGCCATGGTAAACCTGGGTTTGGTCTACCAGCGCAGCGGTCGGGAAGCAGAAGCCGAACACATATATAAGGAAGCCCTGGCGGTGCAACCGGATTTTGCTGAAACGTACAATAATCTCGGTTTATTGTACGCCGCCCAGGGCAAGATGCAGGAGGCACTCGAGGCCCTGGGGAGAGCGAGCCAATTAGCGCCCGACTATGTGGAGGCTCAGATCAATTTGCAGCTACAGCAGTTCAGATCCCAGGGGCGACCAGCACACCAAGCTTACGAGCATTTACTGCGCCAATATCCGCGGCGGGTTGAGTTGTGGCAGGGGGTGGTTTCGGCGCGCGCTGCTGCAGGTCATCTCGACGCGGCCATAGAAGCGTGTAGGAAGATATTGGAGTTGGATCCCGGCAATGCGCAGGCGCAGGTAAATTTGCAGAAATTAATTGACGCCCAAGGCTCAGATGAGTGATATGGAAGCGTTTGACAGTATTATAGAGCAGACGTATCTTTTTAAAATTATTATACCTATGGCATTTTACCTAGAGCCAAACTTTACCATTTAAGCACAGATGACTACGGCCCACATACGCAACTTTTCCATTATCGCCCACATCGACCACGGCAAGTCGACTCTGGCGGATCGCCTGCTCGAAGCCACCCATACGCTCACATCCAAGCAGATGCAGGATCAGGTGCTGGACAGTATGGATTTGGAGCGCGAGCGCGGCATCACCATCAAGGCCCACGCCGTGCGTATGTACTACGAGGCTGCTGATGGCCAACGCTATCAGTTTAATCTGATCGACACCCCCGGACATGTAGATTTCACCTATGAGGTATCGCGCAGTCTAGCCGCTTGCGAAGGGGCCTTGCTGGTGGTAGATGCGACTCAGGGCGTCGAGGCGCAGACGGTGAGTAATTTACTCTTGGCGATGGGCAACGACCTGACCATTATTCCAATACTCAACAAGATTGACATGCCCAGTGCTCAGGTCGAATCGGTGCGCCAGCAAGTCTTGGATCTGATTGGTGGGGAGGCCGAAGAGATCCTAGAAATTAGCGCCAAAGAAGGTCTGGGCGTCGAAATATTATTAGAGGCCATTGTCGAACGCATCCCGCCCCCAGTTGGCGAGGAAGAAAAACCGCTGCGCGCGCTGGTTTTCGATTTGCTCTACGATCAATACCGCGGGGTGATCTGTTTTTTGCGAGTGGTGGACGGCATTTTGCGCAAGGGGCAGAAGATTCGCTTCCATTCGACCGGGCGGGAATACGAGGTCGAGGAGGTCGGTTTGCTGCAATTGGAACGTGTGCCGGCCGACCAAGTGGGCACCGGGGAAGTGGGCTACCTGATCGCCGGCATTAAGGTAATCGACGAGGCCCCGGTCGGCGACACCGTGATCGATGGCAAGCAGGTCGAGGTTGAGGTTGAAGCGCTGCCGGGTTACCAGCCTCTCAAGGCTATGGTCTTTAGCGGCATTTACCCGGTGGACCCGGAAGATTACGAAATTCTCCGCGATGCGCTCGAGCGCCTCAAACTCAACGACGCGGCTTTTTCGTACGAACCGGAGACTTCACCCGCGTTAGGTTTTGGTTTTCGCTGCGGGTTTTTGGGTTTGCTGCACATGGAAATCATCCAAGAACGTCTGGACCGCGAATACCACGTCGAGATTATCACAACTCTACCCAATGTGCGTTATGAAATAGAAAAGAAGAACGGCGACGTAGTCGAAGTCGAGAACCCGGCCCATATGCCGAGTTTGGGAGAGATCCAGGAGGTGCGCGAACCGATCCTCACGGCTCAGCTGCTAGTGCCCAGCGAGTACATTGGTGCCATCATGCAGGTGTGCAACGAGCGGCGGGGGACTTATTTCAACACCGAGTATCTCGACGGCAGCCGGGCCATTTTGCACTACGAGTTGCCGCTGGCCGAAATTGTTTACGATTTCTACGATCGCATCAAGTCCGTATCGCGCGGCTATGCTTCTTTTGATTACGAGCATAAGGAGATGCGTGCGGGCCATTTGGGCAAACTAGATATCTTGATCAATGGGGAGCACTTCGACGCCCTGTCGGTAATCATTCACCGCGACAAGGCGCAGTCGTGGGGGCGGCAATTGTGTACCAAATTAAAAGAACTCATCCCGCGGCAGATGTTCGAAGTGATCATCCAGGGCGCCATAGGTGGCAAGATCATCTCGCGCGAAGTGGTCAAACCCTTCCGCAAGAATGTCACTGCCAAATGCTATGGCGGCGATGTGACGCGCAAACGCAAATTGCTCGAGCGCCAGAAAGAGGGCAAGAAGCGTATGAAACAGTTCGGTAGGGTGGAAATTCCCCAGGAAGCGTTTCTCGCCGCTCTTAAGCTGGACGAATGAGGTTATGGGCAAGACCCCACGTCCGCGCGCCTCAGGGGCAAAGAGGGGAAAGAAACCGCGTTTTGGCACTCGTCCGTACGCAAAAGTTGCATTGGGGGTGCTGGCGTTGGCGCTCTTGCTGCGATTCACTGTCGTCTACCCTTTTCGCATGCCTTCGCGTTCCATGGAAGATACGCTATGGGCCGGCGATTGCCTCCTGGTGGACAAACTGGTCTACGCGGTCTGGGGGCAGCCCGGTTCGGGCGATGTCGTCGTTTTTCAATTTCCCGCAGATCCTCAGCGCATCTACGCCAAACGTTGCATTGCCAGCGCTGGCCAGATTGTAGAAATCCGCAATAAAGTGGTCTATGTAGACGGCCACCGTCTCCCCGACCCACCCTATTCCAAATACGTGGATGTGCGTATTCTCCCAGTCGAAAAGGCACCGCGGGACAATTACGGGCCGCAGTCCATTCCCTCTGGCTATATTTTTGTTTTGGGCGACAATCGCGACAACAGCCGCGACAGCCGCCATTGGGGGTTGTTATCTACCGATCTGATCGTCGGCAAGGGCCGTTGTGTATACTGGTCCTATGAGCCGCTCTTGCGCCAAGCAGCAGAGGTCGGGTGGTTTGAAACCCTGGTGCGCTTACCGGCCCGCATTCGCTGGAGCCGCATAGGGACGTGGATCGGATGAGTGCCCTAGGCCTTTATGTGCACATCCCTTTCTGTCCGCAAATTTGTCCTTACTGTGCTTTTGCGTCGCTGACAGGTGGAGAGGACCAATACGAGCGCTATGTCGAAGCTGTCTGCACCGAGTTGCGGGCCGTGTCCAAGACCTGCGCGGCCAGGGTATTTGAAACTGTTTTTTTTGGTGGGGGCACGCCGAGCAAACTCGAGCCGGACCAACTCGAACGAATTATGGCTGCGGCGGCGCAGTCCTTTGGTCTGGCGGCGGGGGCAGAAATCACCCTTGAGGCCAATCCGGGCACAGCCGATTTTGCCAAATTTAAGGGATTTAGAGACGCCGGATTTAACCGCTTGAGCATCGGCGTGCAATCCTTTGCCGACGAGAGTCTAAAAACGCTCGGTCGGGTGCACAGTGCCGCCGAGGCAGAAAAAGCCTACCAGGTTGGGCGCGAGACGGGTTTTGATAATATCAACTTAGATTTTATTTTTGGCGTTCCCGGTTCGCCCTGGAGCCATTGGTTGGACAGCCTGGAACGCATTGTGGCATTGGCCCCCGAACACGTTTCGACCTACGGTCTCACCATAGAAGAGGGAACCGTGTTGGCCGAGCGCCTGCGCCAGGGGCGCTGGAAGCCGGTAGACGAAGAAATGGATGCCCGAGTTTACGAAGAGGCCGTGGCGCGTTTGACGGAAGCGGGCTACGAGCATTATGAAGTATCCAATTTTGCCCGTCCCGCTCGGCGCTCACGTCACAATTGGGCTTGTTGGATGGGCGAAGAATATGTGGGTGTGGGGCTGTCGGCACACAGTTTCCTAGGAGGCGTGCGGCGCTGGAATAAACGTGGTTTGCAAGAGTATATCGAGGCGGTGGAGCAAGGGGGGGCGCCCGGCGCCGGCTGCGAAACGATCGATGTTTCTACTGCGTTTCGCGAGCGGCTGTGGATGGGTTTGCGCACCTGTGCCGGGGTGGAACTGAGTTTGGAGCAGGGGCTAGCTCTGGCAGGGCACCACCGCTTCAAGGAGTTGGAAGAAGAAGACTATGTCGAACTGGCGGGCATTACATTGCGTCTCACTCCCAGGGGGTTTGCCTTGGCCGATGCTCTGGGGATCGAATTGCTCGACCTGCTCGAAGGGGACCGGGCAAGTGTTAGTGGCCAAAAAGCAGCGTGCAATAAGGAGTAGACTAGAGATGAAGAGTGTTGCATATATTTTATTTTTATCGTTGAGTCTCTCTGTGCAGTTGGGGGCCCAGGCTTCATTGTCCAGCGCCGGGCAGGAAAGCGCTCAGTCAAACATCATAATTGGTTTGGAGGCTTATAGAGAGGTATTGGAGAGCGGTAAGTATCTGGTAGGTCCCGGGGATGGTTTCCTCATCTACAGTCCAGGCATGGTGACGCCCTATTACGGTTTGGTCTTGGCCGAGGGGGGACTTTTCATTCCCCAAGTTGGCATTGTCAAGGTAGGGGGGCTGAATTTGCGCCAGACGCGAGTAGTAGTCGAAGAGGCGTTTGCCGGCGTTTTTAAGCAGGGGGACATAGATATTGAACTCAGCCGCCCCAGGACTTTTACGGTGACCATTATTGGTGCTGTGGCCGATCCCGGGATCAAGTTGGCCACGGGGATCGAGCGCGTGAGCGAATTGATCTCTCGGGTTGGGGGAATGGGAAGCAGTACCAGACGCAATATTCGATTGATCAAGCGAGATTCCGTGGATGTGTTGGTGGAGGCACAAATAAAGGAAATGTTTCGCAAGGGCGATATTAGGGAATTGGCAGAGATATCCCAACGGATTGATCTGAATTATTACGGTCTTACGGGGGACTCGCGCTACAATCCGTTTGTCGAAGATAGCGATTTCATCGTCGTGCCTCGCTCGGAGGGAAAAGTGACGGTGCAAGGGGCGGTGCAGAATCCAGGCTCTTTCGAATTCGTCAGAGGGGATCGGATCAGCGATATGTTAGTTTTTGCCCAGGGCATAGCACCCAATATCGACTTGGACCATGTAGAGCTGTTCCGCTATAGAGAGGACAATAAGAATATGGACGAGTTGTCGGTGGATCTGCGCGGCGTCTTGGCCAAAGATCCAGCTGCCGACCTGGCGCTGCAGTCGGGAGATATCCTTGTCCTCCGTGTAGTCAAGGGGTTTAGGGGACAGAGCACGGTCAGTATCACCGGAGAAGTCTACCATCCGGGCGCTTATGTAACCTCGCAAGAGGGAACCTCCCTGCGGGATCTTGTCGCCAAGGCCGGTGGTTTTACCAAAGAGGCTTCGCTGAGCGAGGTTAGAATAATCCGTCCGCCATCCTATGTCGAACTCACAGATCTCGAGTTCGAGCGCATCAGCGCTATTCCGGTGGGTGACCGCAAGGAAGAAGACGACCAGTATTTCATTATGAAAACTCGGGAAAGACGGGGGGAAATGATCGTAGATGTCGAGTCTTTGTACTATAAAGAGGAAGATTCGGAAAACATCACCCTGGAGCCGGGGGACGCCATTCACATTCCTCCCGTACGACGTATTGTCCACGTCAGCGGGCAGGCGGCAGATCCCGGTATGGTGCTCTACGATTCGACCTTTACCGTATTGGATTATATCAACAAGGCCGGCGGTCCTGGCTGGAGGGCATCCAAGGATGTTTTAGTCATTAAAGCGCGCACTGGAGAGCGCAAGCGCATTGCTGATGTGGAGCGCGTCGAACCGGGGGATCGCATCTGGATCAAAGAAACTCCCGAGCGCGACTTTTGGCTATTGTTTACTCAGACAATGGGTGTGGTGGGGCAGGTATCTACGGTAATACTGCTTTTTGTTACGCTGACAAAATGAGTGGACGCGATATGGAATACGAACGCAATCTCTTAGACTATGTATACGTGTTGGTGAAGTGGCGGCGTTTGATTGTCGTTTCGGTGCTTGCCGTCTCTCTGGTTACGGCCGGCATCACTTTGATCTTGCCCAATTCATGGACGGCGCGCACTAGCTTGCTGCCGCCAGAAGAAGACGGAAATCAGTTTGGTCTATCTTCGCTGCTAAACTCGGCGTTGCCCGCCGGGTTGGGGGGGGCGATAGGAGCGGGTACTTCAAATGAATTGTTGAGCTCGATATTGAAAAGCGACCGGATAATGGGCACGATCGTCGACCAATTCGAATTGGTGCAAGAATACGATGCGCCCTATCGGGAAAACGCCATTGAGACCTTGAGAGGTAATGTGGCCATCGAGTTGGGCCGAGATGGCCTTCTGGAACTCAAAGTGAATGCGCCCCGTGCCCAATTGGCGGCGGATATGGCCAATGCCTTTGCGCGGCAATTGGATGCCTATAATCAAGAGAGCAAAAGCCAGCAGGCCCGTGCCCTGGGCCAATTCCTCAAAGGGCGTTTGCAGGAGACCGAAGACGAACTGAGCCAGAGCGGTCGCGTTTTGCAGAAGTTTCAGGAGAAGTACGGTATAGTAGACTTTGAGGGCCAGGCCAATGCCGCTGTCGATGTCGTAAAAAATATAGTCTTCGATTTGACGATGCTGGAGACCAAGCTGGGGGTGAGCCGCAAATTGCTTGCCCCCGAGCACGCCGGCCGCCGCCGGCTCGAGTTGGAAGTAGAGGCTTTGAGTGGGCGTTTAGACGAATTGCTGCATGGGCAGGTCCAGCAATTGGGACAGGCCCGTGCCCTGCAAGCGTTGGGACCGCCGATGAGCGATTTGCCCGAGCGCGGTTTTGAATATGCCCGGCTCAGCCTAAATGTGAAAATGAAGGAGGAGATCGTTGGCTTTTTGGGCGCCCGCCTAGAAGAAGCCAGACTTAAGGAGGCCAAGAATACCCCCACCCTACAGGTGTTGGATGCGGCAACCCCGCCCAAGGTGCGCACTGCTCCGCGGCGGACTTTGATCGTTCTCCTAGCCGCTGCCCTAAGCCTGGTTATGAGCACTCTTTTGGCGTTTTTGTTGGAGTCTTGGAAACGTTTGAAAAGCGATAATCAGGACAAATTAGAGGCTATCGACGATCTGTTAAAACCTCGCCCCTAAAGCTATACCCTACGCTCCAGGGATAAAAGGCTGGACGAATTCCCCCACTTGCCGATATCAATAAGAGAATGTCGACCTGTCAGAACCATACCGGGAGTAAGCCACAGAAAATCTGGCTAAAACGTCTGTTTTGTTTCATGAACTTTAAAAATAAATACACTCTGCCGGACCATCTAGAAGATGGCAGCGGCCTGCCGCGCAACAACGATGAGCGCCTTCTGTGGATCAAGAGCAGAGTTGAACAAGGATATTACGATACAGAGCGCGTCCTGAAGGCGGTGGTCGATGCCTTTATGGATCCGCCCGAAGTGCGACGGGCCGGCGATCAGGCCGTGCCCAGCCAAAACGCGATATAAGAAGATAAACTGCGAGCTACAAAGAAGGGCCTGTCCTTAATTGGACAGGCCCTTCTTTGTTTAAAAATGGTGGGGGGAGCAGGATTCGAACCTGCGAAGGCATGCGCCAGCAGATTTACAGTCTGCCCCCGTTGACCGCTTGGGTATCCCCCCACAAACCTATTTTTTTAGCGCCAATAAAAATAAGAGTGAATGAATTTCTGGTCAATAGAGGGTAAGAGTGTCTATTATATTTGGTAGTAGAGGTCATAATACACGACAAAACTAATCTGTTCGGATTTCATAGGGATGAATCAACAACCCTACACAATCCCAGAAGGCTTCTAAGTGCTCTTGTATGTTGAGCAAGATATACTGTAAATGA
>Ga0114993_10005111_pt1 | contig 12770 bp, 6 predicted proteins | sample ArcticOcean_MG_C_FD_87042 | JGI IMG/M metagenome (GOLD analysis project Ga0114993, IMG submission 87042) | Marine microbial communities from western Arctic Ocean - ArcticOcean_MG_CB2_150 | ecosystem: Environmental > Aquatic > Marine > Oceanic | place: Arctic Ocean: Canada Basin | collected...
AAAAAGATTTAAAAAACTTATAGAATTATCAGCTGATAAAAAATTACAACTAGTTGATGACGCTATTAAAAAAATTAAAAATAATTGTACAACAAAATTTGATGAATCAATTGATATATCCTGTAAATTAAATTTAAAACAAAAAAAGGATGAAGTTGGAATAAGAACAAATGTTAATTTGCCTAATGGAAATGGCAAAAAAGTAAAAGTTGCAGTCTTATGTGAAGAAAGCAAAATACAAGAAGCGAAAGATGGAGGTGCTGAAATATTTGGATCAGATAATATAATAAATGATGTAACTGCTGGAAAAATAAATTTTGATAAGTTGATAGCAACACCAGCCATGATGCCAAAAATGGGTAAGTTAGGAAAAATTCTAGGTCCAAAAGGATTAATGCCTAATCCAAAACTTGGTACTGTAACAAATAATGTTAAATCAGCAATCAAAGCTTTAAAGGATGGTCAAATTGAAATAAGAAATGATAAAGATGGAAATATAGCTGCATCTATAGGAAAAAAAAGTTTTACTGATGATAAGATTAAACAAAACCTAGACGCTTTTTACGAAACTATCTTAAAAGAAAAACCTGATGGTATTAAAGGTGATTATATACTATCTTCATTCTTAACATCTTCTATGGGGATTTCTTATAAAATCAAATTAGGCAAATAACACATGATTAGTAAAGATAAAAAAAAAGATTATATTAAAGAAATGCAAGAAGTTTTCAGCAAAACTAGTTCTATATTTATTACTCAGTATCAAGGTCTTTCTGTTAAGCAAATTGATGAATTAAGATCAGAAATGAGAAAACATGGAATAATTTTTAAAATAACAAAAAATAGGATCACAAAATTAGCTTTAGGTGAAACTAAATTTAAAAAGTTAGAAAATTTATTTACAGGACCTACGGCAGTAGTTTTTGCTGAAGATGCAATTACATCAGCTAAAATTTTGACTAAATTTGCTAAAAAAAATGCAAATTTAAAAATTATTGGTGGTATTATGGAAGAAGAGCCTCTTTCATCTGAAGAGGTTGCTAAAATTGCCACATTACCTACTTTAGATGAAGCTAGAGCTAATATTACTGGTATTTTAACAGCTGGCGCACAAAAATTAGTAAGTATTTTACTTGCACCTGGCTCAAAAATTGCTATTTTGGCGCTCGCAAAAAGTAAAAAACTATAATCATAGAAAAATAAAATGACAGATTTAAATAAAATCATTGATGAATTATCAAAACTTACAGTTGTTGAAGCAGCTGATCTATCAAAACAGTTAGAAGAAAAATGGGGAGTTACAGCAGCAACAGCAGTAGCAGCTGCACCAGCAGCAGCTGGTGGTGAAGCGGTAGAAGAAAAATCTGAATTTACAATTTTTCTTTCGTCGTTCGGAGATAAAAAAATTAATGTTATTAAAGAAGTAAGAGCCCTTACAGGTTTAGGTTTAAAAGAAGCTAAAGACTTAGTTGAGGCAGCACCAAAAGAAGTTAAAACAGGCGTTGCTAAGAAGGATGCTGAAGAAGCGAAGAAGAAGCTTGAGGCAGCTGGAGCTAAAGTAGAATTAAAATAGTTTTTTATTAATAATTTTTATTTACATCTTAAGATGTAAATTATTTAATGCGATTATCTTTTACAGAAAAAAAAAGCATAAGAAAGAATTTTGGGAAGTTAAAAGAAATTTTACCTATTCCTAATCTTATTGAGATTCAAAAAAAATCTTATAATCAGTTTTTGACATCTAAAGGCGTTAAAGATTCAAGTTTACAAAAAGGTTTAGATAAAGTTTTTAATAGTATTTTTCCAATAGAAGAACTATCTGACAAAGCTACGTTGGAATATTTATCATTTAGGCTAGAAAAACCAAAGTTTGACGTAGAGGAATGTAGACAAAGAGACTTAACATATTCATCTGCTCTAAAACCAACTTTGCGTTTAGTAATTTATGATATAGATCAGGAAACAAACACGAAACAAGTGCTTTCTGCAAAAGAACAAGAAGTCTACATGGGAGAAATACCTTTAATGACTCCTAGTGGTACTTTTGTCATTAATGGAGTTGAAAGAGTTGTTGTAAACCAAATGCATAGAAGTCCAGGTGTATTTTTTGATCATGATAAAGGTAAATCACATGCTAGCGGTAAACTTTTATTTAATTGTAGAGTTATACCTAATAGAGGATCTTGGTTAGATTTTGAATACGATGTTAAAGATCTTTTATATTTTAGAATTGATAGAAAAAGAAAATTACCAGTATCTACACTATTGTATGCTCTGGGATACAAAAGACAAGAAATTCTAGATCTATTTTATGATTTTAAAACTTTTACTTTAGATAAAAGTATAAATAAATGGAAAGCAAAATTTGATTTTAATGATTACAAAAGACCAGTTAAGCTTAAAGACGATCTTATTAATGCTACTGGCGAGAAAAGAGTTTTAAAAAAAGGTTCAAAAATTAATTTTATTATAGCAAAAAAACTTCATGAAGATGGATTAAAACAAATTTTAGTTTCATCAGACTATTTTTTAAACAAGTACATAAAAAATGATTTACTAGATAAATCGGTAGATCAAGTTATATTAAAATCAGGCTCACCTATTATTCAAGAAAGTTTAGATAAAATTCACGAAATAAAAATTGATACACTGACAGTTGCTAATATAGATCCTATCAATAAAGGACCTTATCTACTTGACACTCTAAATTTAGATAAAAATAATTCTAAAGTAGAGGCTATAAGTGATATTTATAAAGTTCTAAGACCTGGCGAACCTCCAACTTTTGATGTAGCTCAACAAATTTTTAATAACTTATTTTTTACTTCAGTTCGTTACGATCTTTCTGATGTTGGAAGAGTAAAGTTAAACAGTAAGTTAAATCTCACAACTTCGGATGATGTTACAATTTTAACCAATGATGACATTATTGCTATTATTAGAAATATGCTCGATTTGCGTGATGGAAAAGGCGAAGTTGATGATATTGACCATTTAGGAAATCGAAGAGTTAGATCTGTAGGTGAACTAGTTGAAAATCAGTTTAGAATAGGAATTATAAGAATGGAAAGAGTCATTAAGGAAAAAATGTCTTCCTTGCTGGAAGTGGAATCTGCTATGCCACAAGACTTAATAAATCCACGTCCAATCAGCGCTGCATTAAAAGATTTTTTTGCTACTTCTCAACTTTCGCAATTTATGGATCAAACAAACCCTCTTTCAGAAATTACACATAAACGTAGAGTTTCAGCATTAGGACCTGGTGGTTTAACTAGAGAAAGAGCTGGATTTGAAGTTAGAGATGTCCACCCAACTCATTATGGACGTATATGTCCAATAGAAACTCCTGAAGGCCCTAACATAGGATTAATTAATAGTTTAGCCACATATGCAAGAGTAAATAAATATGGTTTTTTAGAAAGCCCGTATAGGAAAGTAGTTGATTCAAAAGTTACAGATAACGTTCATTATTTATCTGCTACTGAAGAAGTTAAATTCACAATAGCTCAAGCAAACTCACCATTAAATGATAATGGTGGTTTTAAAGAAGAACTAGTTTCCTGCAGAAAGGCTCTTAATTTTATTCTATCTAAACCTGACTCTATTGAATATATAGACGTTTCCCCAAAACAATTAGTTTCTGTTGCAGCATCATTAATCCCATTTCTAGAAAATGACGACGCGAATAGAGCGTTAATGGGATCAAACATGATGAGGCAAGCAGTTCCTTTGCTTAAACCAGAATCACCTTTAGTTGGAACTGGAATTGAACAAGGTGTTGCTTTAGATTCTGGAGCTACAATTGTTGCGAAAAGAGACGGAGTTGTAGATAAAATTGACGGAAAAAGAATTGTTGTAAAGTCTACAGAAAAAGATTTATCAAAGTCTGGAACAGATATTTATAATCTACTTAAGTTTCAGAAATCAAATCAAAATACTACAATCAATCAAAAACCTCTAGTTAAGATTGGTGATGTTATAAAAAATGGTGATATCATTGCAGATGGTCCTTCAACTAAACTAGGTGAATTAGCCTTAGGAAAAAATGTCACAGTCGCATTCATGCCATGGCTTGGATATAATTTTGAAGACTCAATTTTAATTTCGCAAAGATGTGTAACGGATGATGTCTTTACATCTGTTCATATTGTTGAACACGAGCTGATGGCAAGAGATACAAAATTAGGTACAGAGGAAATAACGAGAGACATACCCAATATCAGTGAAGAGTCGTTAAGGAATCTTGATGAGTCAGGTATAGTTTATGTAGGAGCAGAAGTAAAACCTGGTGACATACTAGTTGGAAAAGTTACACCAAAAGGTGATACTCTTACTAATCCAGAGGAAAAGTTATTAAGATCTATTTTTGGTGAAAAAGCTACAGATGTTAGAGATTCTTCATTGAAAATGCCTCCAGGTACCAGTGGTACTGTTGTAGATGTAAGAGTTTTTAATAGACATGGGATAGACAAAGACGAAAGATCAATAGCAATAGAGAAAAATGAAATTGAATCTACTCAAGAAGATATGATAGTAGAAGAAGAAATTCTTGAAAGAAATATTAAAACTAGACTTAAAGAAATTGCTAAAGGTAAAAACATTAGTTCAAACTTGAAGAGTTATAAATCAGGTGAGAAAGTTAGTTCTTCTGATCTTGAAGATTTAAAACTAAATGATTTTTGGAAAATTGAGTTTGAAGATAATCAAAGTAATAATGATTTTAAAACTATTAAAAATCAATACGACACGGTTAAGGAAGATATTAAAGCAAGATTTGAAGATAAAGTTACAAAAATTCAGCAAGGTGATGAACTTTTACCCAATGTTTTAAAAATGGTTAAGGTTTTTGTAGCTGTTAAACGAAGTCTTAAACCTGGAGATAAAATGGCAGGGCGACACGGAAACAAAGGTGTTATAAGCAAGATAGTTCCAATTGAAGATATGCCATATATGGCAAATGGAAAACCTGTAGATGTCGTTTTAAATCCTCTAGGTGTTCCAAGTAGAATGAATGTAGGACAAATATTAGAAACACACATTGGATGGGCTTGTTCGGAAATTGGTGAAAAAATAAATCAAATCATAAAAATGACTACTGATTTAAAAAAGAAAGACGAATCGTTACATGAAATTCTTAAGAGTGTTTACAGCAAAGAGATGTATGAAGAAAATATAAAAACTTTAAATAAAAAAGATTTTGAAGAACTTTCTTTAAATTTATCCAAAGGTGTTCCAATAGCAACTCCTGTTTTTGATGGTGCTTCTGTAGATGATGTCACTGATCTGTTAAAATTGGCAGGTTTACCTTCTTCTGGACAAACACCATTATGGGACGGAAGAACTGGAGATAAGTTTGACAGAGAAGTAACAGTAGGAACTATATATATACTTAAACTTCATCACTTAGTTGAAGAGAAGATTCATGCTAGATCTACAGGACCATATAGTTTGGTCACTCAGCAACCTTTAGGTGGAAAAGCCCAACTTGGTGGTCAGAGATTTGGTGAAATGGAGGTTTGGGCTTTAGAAGCATATGGAGCGGCATATACTTTGCAAGAAATATTAACAGTTAAATCTGATGATGTTGCTGGAAGAACAAAAGTTTATGAAACAATAGTTAAAGGAGATCACAATTTTGAATCTGGAGTTCCTGAGTCATTTAACGTGCTTGTAAAAGAAATTAAGTCATTAGGCCTTAATATAGAAATTAATTAAATAATATGAAAAAAGAATTATCAAGTTTATTCAAAAACGAACCGGTAGAAAAAAAGTTTGACAAAATTAAAATAACTATTGCTAGTCCAGAAAAAATTAAATCATGGTCTTTTGGTGAAATTAAAAAACCGGAAACAATAAACTACAGAACTTTTAAGCCAGAAAAAGATGGTCTTTTTTGTGCTAGAATATTTGGTCCAGTAAAAGATTATGAGTGTTTGTGTGGTAAATATAAAAGAATGAAGTTTAGGGGCATAATTTGTGAAAAATGTGGTGTTGAAGTTACTAAATCAAACGTAAGAAGAGACAGAATGGGACACATTGAATTGGCTTGTCCTGTATCACATATATGGTTTTTGAAATCATTACCAAGTAGAATTTCTCTTGCCGTGGATATGAAACTTAAAGAAGTCGAAAGAGTTCTTTACTTTGAAAATTTTATAGTTACCGAGCCTGGTCTTACTAAACTTAAGTACAAGCAGCTTTTAACAGAAGAGGAATATGTAAAAGCTCAAGAGGAATATGGTGAAGATTCATTCGAGGCCGCTATAGGTGCTGAAGCAGTGAGAGATTTGTTAATTAAACTAGATTTAGAAAAGGAAAAAGAGCATTTAAGAACAATATTAATTGATATTAAATCTAAAGTCGCAGAAGAGAGAGCTGTTAAAAGATTAAAATTAATAGAATCTTTTATAGAGTCAGGAAACAAACCTGAATGGATGATATTAACTTCTGTTCCTGTTATACCACCTGAACTTAGACCACTAGTACCATTAGATGGTGGAAGATTTGCTACTTCAGATTTAAATGATCTTTATAGAAGAGTAATTAATAGAAATAACAGATTAAAAAGATTAATGGATTTAAAAGCTCCAAGTATTATTGTGCGTAACGAAAAAAGAATGTTGCAAGAATCTGTAGATGCTCTTTTTGATAATGGACGTAGAGGTAGAGTTATTACAGGAACTGGAAAAAGACCATTAAAATCACTTGCAGAAATGCTGAAAGGTAAACAAGGAAGATTTAGACAAAATTTATTAGGTAAAAGAGTTGACTACTCCGGACGATCAGTAATAGTAGCTGGACCAGAATTATTACTTCATCAATGTGGTTTGCCAAAAAAAATGGCAGTTGAGCTATTTAAACCCTTCCTTTATGCCAGATTAGATAAACTTGGTTTAGCTACTACAATTAAACAAGCTAAACGAATGGTAGAAAAAGAAAAACCTGAAGTTTGGGATGCATTAGAAGTAATTATCAGAGAACACCCAGTTATTTTAAACAGAGCTCCCACTTTACATAGGCTTGGCGTCCAAGCATTTGAAGCTAAACTGATCGAGGGAAGTGCTATTGAGTTACACCCTTTAGTATGTGCAGCTTTTAATGCTGACTTTGATGGTGATCAAATGGCAGTTCATATTCCTTTAAGTTTAGAAGCACAATTAGAAGCCCGTGTACTTATGATGTCAACAAATAATATCTTAAGTCCATCAAATGGAAAACCTATTATAGTACCAAGTCAAGATATGATCTTAGGAATATATTATTTATCTCAAGCAAACGAAATAGATAAAGACTCAATTAAACCTAAAGGATATTTTATTAATGTAGATGAAATTGAAGTAGCAATAGAAAGTAAAGCAATCAGCTTACATTCTTATGTTATATGTAGATTTAAAACTCAAGATGAAAAAGGAAATGAAATTTTAGAAAAACACAAAAGTACTGCAGGTAGATTTTTATTAGCAAATATTCTTCCTAAAAATCACAAAATTAAGTTTTCTATTGTTGATAAAGTATTATCAAAAAAAGATGTCTCTGAAATTATTGATCAAGTCTACAGATATTGTGGTCAAAAGGAGACAGTAATTTTTTGCGATAGAATTAAATCACTTGGATTTAAGCATGCCTTCAAAGCTGCAATTTCCTTTGGTAAAGATGATTTAATTATACCCAAAACTAAACCAAAACTTGTAAATGATGCCAAAAAACAAATCGAAGATTATGAATCACAATATTCTGAAGGCTTAATTACGAGAGGTGAAAAATATAATAAAGTTGTTGATGTTTGGTCCAAATGCACCGATTTAGTGGCCAATGAAATGATGAAAGAAATTTCATCTAATACAAAAACTCACAAAAATGATATTATTGAAACAAACTCAGTTTTTATGATGGCGGATTCTGGGGCCAGAGGATCAGCAGCTCAAATGAAACAGCTAGCGGGAATGAGAGGATTGATTGCGAAACCATCGGGCGAGATAATAGAAACACCAATTACAGCTAATTTCAAAGAAGGATTGAATGCGTTAGAATATTTTAACTCAACTCATGGTGCAAGAAAAGGTTTAGCTGATACAGCATTAAAAACAGCCAACTCAGGTTATCTAACTAGAAGATTATGCGATGTAGCCCAAGATATTTCAATAACAAAAACATATTGTGGAGCTAAGCCTAAAGATTCTATTACTCTTTCTGAAATAATTGACGGTGGAAACATAATTGTAAGTTTGTCAGAAAGAATATTAGGAAGGTCTGCTGCTGACGACATAAAACACCCTATTACTGGTGAAATTATAGTTAAGAAAAAACATTTAATTGATGAAGAACTTTGCGAAAAAATAGATACAGCTGGAGTAAAATCTGTTCAAGTTCATTCTGTAATGACATGTATTTCAGAAAAAGGAGTTTGCGCTACTTGTTACGGAAGAGATTTATCTAGAGGTAAACTAATAAGTCTAGGTGAAGCTGTAGGTATGATAGCAGCACAATCAATAGGAGAGCCTGGAACACAGCTTACAATGAGAACTTTTCACGTTGGTGGAACAGCTCAAATAAAAGAAGAATCTCAAGTTGTTGCACATTCTGATGGTATTTTAAAAATAATTAATAAAAATATTATAGAAGACTCTAAAAATAATAAAATCGTTATGGGTAGAAACACTCAGTTATCATTAGAAGATTCTAATGGAAGACAGTTTGCTGTTCATAAAATTCCTTATGGTGCAAAAATATTTAAAGATAATGGAGAAAATGTAAAAAAAGGTACCAAAATTTGTGAGTGGGATCCTTATACGTTACCAGTGATTGCTGAAAAAAGTGGTGTTGCTAGTTACATGGATTTAGTTGATGGAGTTTCATTAGCAGAGACTACTGATGACGCTACGGGAATATCATCTAAATCTGTTCTTGATTGGAGATCACAATCTAAAAATACAGAATTAAAACCTAGAATTACACTTCGAGATGAGAAAGGTAATGTTATTAAAAAAGCTGATGATAATGAAGCTAGATATTATTTAGTTCCAGATTCTATACTGTCGGTAAAAGATGGACAAAATGTTTTTGCTGGAGATGTTTTGGCTAGATTACCTAAAGAAACTTCAAAAACTAAAGATATTACTGGAGGTTTGCCTAGAGTAGCTGAATTGTTTGAAGCGCGAAGACCTAAAGATAGCGCTATCATAGCTGAAAATGATGGTAAAATAGAATTTGGCAAAGAGTTAAGAGGTAAACTTAAAGTATCAATAGTTTCTTCAGATGGCCAATCCTCATCGTATTTAATACCAAAAGGAAAACATATTAATTTTAACCAAGGTGAAGGCATAAAAAAAGGCGAATATCTTTTAGATGGGAGTCCTGCACCTCATGACATTTTGAGAATTTTAGGTGTTGAAGCTTTAACAATTTATTATGTCCATGAAGTTCAAGAAGTTTATAGACTTCAGGGTGTTGTGATCAACGACAAACATATAGAAACAATTCTTAGACAAATGCTTAAAAAAGTTGAAATTAAAAAACCTGGAGATTCAAAATATTTATTGGGAGAAATGATAGATAAAATTGATTTACAAATTGCTAATGAAAAATTAAAAAAAGAAGGAAAAAAACCTGCCATAGCAGAAAGAATTTTATTAGGTATTACAAAAGCGTCGTTACACACCAACTCATTTATCTCCGCAGCTTCATTTCAAGAAACAACCAGAGTTTTAACTGATGCTGCTATCAGAGGTAAAGTTGATAAACTACAAGGTTTAAAGGAAAACGTTATAGTTGGAAGGTTAATACCAGCTGGAACAGGACATATTAAAATGAAATGGCAAAAAGTTGCAAACGAGAGAGATGTGGCCGTTTCTGATGTAGAAACACCTGAGAAAGACCAAATAGAAGAGAAGCAACTTCCAGCGTCCTAAATGTTGGTAAATTGCTAAATTATCCGCGTAAATTAAACATAATTTGACAATTCAGTGTTGACTTTTATTTTTCCAATTAGTATTAATAGCGCAATTTTGATGGTTGGAAGTGAGGTTCTTATTACCTTAAACGCTAACTAAAATTTATTAAAAAACTTAGTTAATAAGTTCATTTACCTAAATTACAACAATCAAAACCATAAAATTATGCCAACTATAAATCAGTTGATTAAGAGATCTAGAATTAAATCAAAGTTTAGGAGTAAAGTTCCTGCACTAGAACGTTCACCTCAAAAGAGAGGTGTTTGTACAAAAGTATATACAACCACTCCCAAAAAACCAAATTCTGCATTAAGAAAAGTAGCGAGAGTTAGATTATCAAATGGTCATGAAGTTACATGTTATATTCCTGGAGAAGGACATAATTTGCAAGAACACTCAGTTGTTTTAATTAGAGGTGGGAGAGTAAAAGATTTACCCGGTGTCAGATATCATATTTTAAGAGGAAATTTAGACACACAAGGTGTCACTGCTAGAAAACAGCAAAGATCTAAATACGGGGCAAAAAAACCAAAATAAAAATATGTCTAGAAAAAATAGAGCACCTCAGAGAAAAATTTATCAAGATCCAAAATATGAATCTTTAACATTATCAAAATTTATAAATTTCGTAATGTATGACGGAAAAAAGGCTGCTGCTGAAAAATTAATTTATGAAGCCTTGAAACAATTAGGGGAAAAAACTAAAGAAGATCCTATAAAAGTTTTTAATGACGCAATTAACAATATAAGACCCAATCTTGAAGTTAGATCTCGACGTGTTGGTGGAGCAACTTACCAAGTTCCTCAAGAGGTTAAAACTAAAAGATCACAAACCTTAGCAATGAGATGGTTGCTTGAAGCTTCAAGAAAAAGAAAAAATAAAACAATGTCAGATAAATTATTTAACGAACTAATGGATGCTTATCAAAGAAAAGGATCTGCAATGAAAAAAAGAGAAGATACTCACAAGATGGCAGAGTCAAATAAAGCATTTGCACATTTCAGATGGTAAAAAAATGACAAGAACTCATAAACTAGATAAATATAGAAATATAGGCATTATGGCTCACATAGATGCTGGAAAAACTACTACAACTGAAAGAATTTTATTTTATACTGGAAAAAGTCATAAGATTGGTGAAGTTCATGATGGTGCCGCTACTATGGATTGGATGGAGCAGGAGCAGGAAAGAGGTATAACTATAACTTCAGCCGCAACTACATGTTTTTGGAAAGATCATAGAATTAATATTATTGATACACCAGGTCACGTAGATTTCACGATTGAAGTAGAGAGATCTTTAAAAGTCTTAGATGGTGCAGTTTGTGTATTTGATGGAGTTGCAGGAGTTGAACCTCAATCAGAAACTGTTTGGAGACAAGCAGATAAATATAAAGTTCCTAGAATTTGTTTTGTGAATAAGCTAGATAGAACTGGAGCTGATTTTTTTAACTGTGTAGAGATGATTAAAGATAGACTTGGAGCAAAGCCTTTAGTGGTACAAATACCTGTTGGTATGGAATCAGCATTAAAAGGTGTTGTTGATTTAGTTAAAATGAAAGCAATTATATGGAAAGATGAAAAACTAGGTGCTGAGTTTGAATATACAGATATACCAGATGATCTTAAACAAGAATCTGAAAAATATAGAAAAGAATTAATAGAGACGGCCGTAGAACAAGATGAAAAACTAATGGAAGCTTACTTAAATGGTAAGGAAATTTCAGAACTTGATTTAATTTCGTGTATTAGAAAGGGATGTATAAATTTTGACTTTGTCCCAATTTTAACAGGTTCAGCTTTTAAAAATAAAGGAGTTCAGCCATTATTAGATGCAGTTGTAGATTTTTTACCAAGTCCTATTGATATAGGTTCAATTAAAGGAACAAAACCAAATTCTAAAGATGAGCTTGAGCGTAAATTTGATGATAATTCACCTTTTTCTGCTCTTGCATTTAAAGTTGCAACTGATCCTTTCGTTGGAACCCTAACGTTTATAAGAATATATTCTGGAACATTAAAAGCAGCTAGTGGCATATATAATACTTCTAGAGATAAAGAAGAAAGAGTTGGGAGAATGTTACTTATGCACGCAAATAGTAGAGAGGATGTTAAAGAAGCTAATGCTGGCGACATAGTAGCCCTGGCAGGCCTTAAATATACTATAACTGGTCACACTCTATCCGATGAAGCTAATCCAATTCTCTTGGAACCTATGGAGTTTCCTGATCCTGTTATTGAAATTGCTGTTGAACCTAAAACAAAAGCTGACCAAGAAAAAATGGGAGAAGCATTGGGTAGATTAGCTAGAGAAGATCCTTCCTTTAGAGTTACTTCAGATGAAGAATCAGGTCAGACTATTATTAAGGGTATGGGCGAACTTCATTTAGACATAATTGTAGATAGAATGAAAAGAGAATTTAAAGTAGAAGCTAATATTGGCGCTCCACAAGTTGCCTACAGAGAAACAATATTAAAACCTGCAACTGTTACATATATACATAAAAAACAAAGTGGTGGAGCTGGACAGTTTGCTAAAGTAGAATTATGTGTAGAACCACTTCAACCTGGTAAAGGTCGAGAAATTGAAAATAAAATTAAGGGTGGATCTATACCCAAAGAATTTATTCCTGGTGTTGAAAAAGGTGTAGAGAGTGTAGCTGATAGTGGTATTTTAGCAGGCTTTCCTTTAATAGATTACAAGGTTACAATTTTAGATGGATTGCATCATGATGTCGACTCAAGTGTTTTGGCATTTGAAATTGCATCAAGATACTGTTTTAAAGAAGCTTGCTCAAAAGGAATATTAAAACTTTTAG
>Ga0114993_10005112_pt1 | contig 12766 bp, 9 predicted proteins | sample ArcticOcean_MG_C_FD_87042 | JGI IMG/M metagenome (GOLD analysis project Ga0114993, IMG submission 87042) | Marine microbial communities from western Arctic Ocean - ArcticOcean_MG_CB2_150 | ecosystem: Environmental > Aquatic > Marine > Oceanic | place: Arctic Ocean: Canada Basin | collected...
CCGACGCCTACTTCATGCACTGCTTGCCGGCGCATCGAGGCGAAGAGGTCGCAGCGGAAGTGATCGACTCGCCTTGCAGTGTCGTCGTGCAGGAGGCCAGTAATCGCATGCACGTGCAAAAGGGGTTGCTGGCTTGGCTGCTTGGGGCGAACGCTTAGGACGCCCTCGAAGTTGATCACGGTGTCTTCTAATGATTCCACTGCATGAATCGGCGATATTCTGCTTCGTCGACATAGACCGCGTGTTGCACAAGCTGAAACATGACCGGCGTTGCTGGCCAACCGAGCGCCGTAAGCAATCGGTCAAATTGCTCTGGAAGACACGACCCCTTCAGGTCAACGAGCAAAAGCCGGTCGTCGCGGTCATAGAGCACGCCGTCGACCTGCCAAGACGCCTCTTCCCACGAAGCAACCCACACAAACGACCCGTCCGGCTCGATGAACATCCGCGGTAGCTCATCAAGGGCGGCGGCAGCTTGTTCAAAAGTGATCGCAAACGGCTCACTCGACGCTGTGTCGACGCGAAGTGTCTGGTACTGCTCGCCGTCGATCTCAACCTCCGCAGCGCGAGATGCGTCTTCACCCCGCGCGTGGATCACGATCTGAAACTCACGCATCAAAGGCCACCCGTTTCTGATGCGACCCAGTCGAGATAGTTTCGGCGGCCGGCGACGACCGACATGGCCAATACCTCGGGCACGTCGTACGAGTGTAGTTCGATGATCGCCGCTTCGACCTCGGCAAACAGATCTCCCCGTGTCTTGATCACGCATTGCCATTCCTGGCTTGTTTCAACGGCGCCCTGCCAGCGATACGTACTGGTGATCGGCCCGACCATTTGTACACAGGCCGCCAAACGTCGTTCGATCAACGCCGAGGCAATGCGCTGCGCCTCGTCCTCGCTAGCCGTGGTTGTGACCACCTGGATGACGTTGGTCATGGGAAACTTTCTCTAGGAAAAGAGGCGTGGGCTACTCCCTGTGGGATTCATGTGCGCGACCAGTGGCCGCAGCTTAACAGATAGTGGACTCATGCCGTCTCGTCCTGCTCAACATATTGTGTCAGGGCTCGCTTGGCGAGCCGAGTCACGTAGACCGTCACGATGATCGTCGCAAGCAGCCCCAGTGCCAGCAGGATCTGATGTTCGACGCCGGTCTTCAAGTCGCCGCTGAGAATCTGCGACAGATCCTTGGCCGTCTTTCCAAGGTACACAAACATCACGGTGCCCGGCATCATGCCGATCCAACTCGCCAGCGCATAATCGCGGGTTCTGACCTTGGTGACGCTCAGCAGATAATTGAGCAGATTGAACGGGAACACGGGCGACAGCCGTGTGAGCAGCACGATTTTGAATCCCGACGCTTCAACCGCACGATCGATCGCCGCGAATTTGGGGTGCCGTGCCGCCAGTTGCTCGACATATCCTCGACCGACCGTTCGGCCGATCAAGAACGCGGCAATTGCCCCCAGCGTGCTGCCGACCGAGATGGTGATCACGCCCACGACGAGGTCAAACGCGAATCCAGCTCCCAGTGACAGAATTACTCCCGGCACCATCAATAAGGTCCCGACAACATAGATTGCCGCCAACACCACGGGCCCCCAAGCGCCAAGCGATTCGGTCCATTCCAACAACCGACCGATGTATTCGTCGACCGGCAGAAACTGGAATGCGGCAAACAGTACCAACAAAACGGCGGCCAGCAAAAACAACCGGCGTGCACCGTGCGACGTGTCGTGATAGGGGTCGTCGCTCACAAGATTCACCCCAAAAATCAGTTCGATGACGCTAACTGTCCGGCCGGCGTCTGGTCGGCGAGTTTTTCGATCATCTGGCGAGTCGCGGCTTCGACCGCCTCTTGCCAACGCGACGGTCCAAAACGCTCAGCGTACTCCGGCCGCGCGTGAGCAAAGATGATCGCCCGCGAGCTATTGACAATCGCCCCCAAGCCGTCCGCGTCGAAACCGCCCGCCACATCGGCCGCAGTGCCTCCCTGACTTCCATAACCGGGAATCAAAAACCAAGTATGCGGCATCGCCTTGCGCAACTCGTCCAGTTGCTGCGGATAGGTCGCACCGACCACCGCTCCGACACAGCCATAACCACAATCTCCGGCGGTATCGGCCGCCAATGTTTCCACGTGTTCCGCGACATGCCGATAGATCGGCCGGCCATCGGCGACCAGATCCTGAAACGCCCCACCGCCCGGGTTCGACGTTTTTACTAACACAAATATCCCGGCCCCGCGCTGTTGGGCCACCTCAACAAATGGCGAGAGGCTATCATCGCCCAAGTAGGGACTCACGGTCAGCGCGTCGGCGCCCCAGCCGCTTTTGTCGCCCGACCCCAAGAATCCCTCGGCATAGGCCTGCGCGGTCGAGCCGATGTCGTTCCGTTTGCCGTCGAGAATTACCAGCAGCCCCTTCTCGCTCGCATAACGCACGACCGATCCAAGTGCGGCCATTCCATGCGGTCCGAGTTGTTCAAAGAACGCGGTCTGTGGCTTGACCGCCGGCACGAGCGGCGCCACCACATCAATCACGCCGCGAGAGAACTGCTCGTATGCATCTGCCTGGGCCGACCACGAAGGCTTCGCGTCGCTTGGCCGTAACGAGTCGGGAAGCTGTGCGAGCCGAGGATCGAGCCCGACAAGTACAGGATTCCCACAGCGCCGCACGGCCGCGGCCAATTGATCGGCAAAATGACCGACAGGAGAATTCATACAAGACCAACCGTCTATCTCAGCGCGAATGAAAACGACGAAGCATGCGCCCACCGGGGCATTATCATACCGGCCAGCATCACAACCGACGATGGGGCGGGGCGACACGTTTGAGGCGTTGCTCCCGAGGCAAGAATCTGCGATACTCAGGCCATTCGGGGCGTGGCGCAGCCTGGTTAGCGCGTTTGACTGGGGGTCAAAAGGTCGGAGGTTCGAATCCTCTCGCCCCGACTTGTAAGTGCTTTCGTAGCAGTGTGTTACGGAAGGACTCTTTTATTGCTAATTGACAAGGACGTCGCGCGTCCCACTCTTGTCCCACTTATACGGGCATCCGGTATGGGGCAGGTATGCCCTACGTGAACGCGTAATTGCGAGGGGATGCGTAGAAATCGCGTGAGCCGACAAGCATTCCTCTGCTGACATGTTACTGGTGTCCCTAGCCTTCAATCGTGCCCCTCACGTCATCGCCTTATATCACAACCTCGGACGTCTCTCCGAACGAGAATTCAGCCACAGATTCTGGTGGGGCGGCAAAATTTCCAACAGGCCGATAGATCCAGTAATGATCATTGGATAGCGCGACAAACGAGTATACTTATTTTGGGTGGACTGATGTCATCACTCTCAGTAGTTTCATTCCGAGGTGCACCGCAGCCGCCGCAGCTTGCCGCGTTTGACAGTCGTTGCGGGCGGCGGCGTTTGTAGCGGAGAGCGCCGAGGGCAGCTAAAATGGATGGGACACGTGCGGTTTGCCCCGCCGCGCTCACGCCTTCGTGGTTTTCCTGCCCATGGAATCCGCCAACGCTCTGTCCACCTTCGAGCCGATCATGATCAAACCACGTTTCTTGACAGCCGCCCTCCTCACGACCTGTGCCGTCGCGACGATCGCCCACGCTGCCGATCCGCCGGTCGACTTCAATCGCCAGATCCGACCGATTCTGTCGGACAAGTGTTTTGCCTGTCATGGACCCGACGCCAAGAAGCGCGAGGGTGATCTGCGACTCGACACCGAAGAGGGTGCCAAAGCGAAACTCGAAGATCACTTCGCGATCGTCCCTGGCAAGCCGAAACAGAGCAGCTTGGTCGAGCGGATTAATAGCACCGACAAAGACGAACGGATGCCGTCGGTCGACTCGGGCAAGTCGCTTACGCCAGAGGAGATCAAGCTGCTGACCCGGTGGATCGCTGAAGGAGCCACATGGTCTGCGCATTGGGCGTATGTTGCTCCGAAGCGGCACCCAGCGCCCAAGGTCCGGCGGAGTGACTGGGCTGTCGGCTGGATTGACCAGTTTCTGTTGGCTCGGCTCGAACGCGAAGGACTTAGCCCATCGCCGGGTGCAGATCGCGTGACGCTGATTCGCCGTCTGTCGTTCGATCTGATCGGGCTGCCGCCGACGTCGGCAGAGGTCGATGCGTTTGTGGCCGACAAGCGGCCTGACGCATACAAGAAATTGGTCGACCGGTTGTTGGCCTCGCCGCATTACGGCGAGCGAATGGCGATGTATTGGCTGGACTTGGTGCGGTATGCCGACACGGTGGGCTATCACGGCGACCAGGACCAAAACATCTCGCCCTATCGTGATTGGGTCATTCAAGCGTTCAACGACAACATGCCCTACGACCAGTTTGCCCGCGAACAGTTGGCCGGTGACTTGCTGCCCAGCGCGACGATCGATCAGAAGGTCGCGACCGGATACAACCGGCTGTTGCAGACCTCGCACGAAGGCGGTGTCCAGGCCAAAGAATATCTGGCGATCTACGCCGCTGACCGGGTCCGAAACGTGTCGGGTGTGTGGATGGGCGCCACGATGGGCTGCTGTCAGTGCCACGATCACAAATTCGATCCCTACACAACGAGGGACTTTTACTCGCTCGTCGCTTTTTTTGCCGACGTCGACGAAGCGCAACATTTTCGCAGGGGCTCGAATTCGCTCCCCACGAACCGTCCGCCCGAAATCACCGTACATAGCAAGCGACAGCGCGAGCAGGTCGCGGTGCTAAAGAAGCAACTCGCACAGCCCGGCGTCGCGAAGGACAAGGCGGTCGCAGCGACGCTTAAGAAACAACTGGCGTCGCTCGAGAAGGCAAAACGCAAGACGATGGTCAGCGTATCCATCAAACCGCGCGAGATCCGTGTTCTGCCGCGAGGCAACTGGCTCGACGACAGCGGCCCGGTCGTGCAGCCAGCCATTCCCGCGTTTATGGGAAAACTCGACACGGGTGATCGCCGGGCAACCCGATTGGATTTGGCCAACTGGCTGACCGATACGAAAAAGGGTACCGGCGGGCTCACAGCCCGCGTGATGGCCAACCGGATTTGGTATCTGTACTTCGGCGTCGGCATTTCAAAGGTGCTTGACGACTTTGGCGGACAGGGGCAACCGCCTGTGCATCCGGAGTTGCTCGACAATCTCGCCGCTGAGTTGATCAAGAGTGGATGGGACCTCAAGCATTTGGCCCGATTGATCGTCACCAGCCGAGCATATCGCCAGACGTCGCTCACCAGCAAAGCACTGCAACAGCGTGATCCTTACAATCGCCTGGTGGCGCGTCAGTCGCGATTTCGTTTGCCGGCCGAGTCGGTCCGCGACACAGCGCTGTCGATCAGCGGATTGCTCACGGACGAGATCGGCGGCGCGAGCATCAAACCGTATCAGCCCGCCGGTTATTATCGGCACTTGAATTTTCCGGCCCGCCGATACGCGCATCACAAAGACGCCCGGCAGTGGCGTCGAGGGGTGTATGTCCACTGGCAGCGGCAATTCGTGCACCCGATGCTCAAGGCGTTTGACGCACCCAGTCGCGAGGAATGCACGGCTGAGCGCCCGCGATCGAACACGCCGATCGCGTCGCTGGTGCTGCTGAACGATCCGACCTTCGTCGAGGCCGCCCGGGTGTTTGCCGCACTGATTCTGACCGAGGGTGGCAAGACCAGCGGCGAACGATTCGAGTTCGCGCTGCGTCAGGCGACGTCGCGCAAGCCCGACGCAGAAGAAATTCGTCTGCTCGAACAGTTGCTCGCCACCAGTCGCAAACGCTATCAGGCCGACATGGACGCCGCCCGAAAACTGATCGCGGCGGGACAAGCCCCAGCAGCGAAGAATATCGACGCCGCTGAAATGGCCGCATGGACCACCGTCGCGCGGGCCATTTTGAATCTGAACGAGACGTATACAAGAAATTAGAGAGCACACGCCATGAATCACCCTGACGACTACGCACGCTTGCTCGCCCGACGCGCATTTCTCGGACGAACCTCACTCGGAATCGGCTCGCTGGCCGCCGCGACGTTGATGCAGCGAGATGCCGACGCCGCTAAGAAGACTCCCGTCGGCGACACAGGCCTTGCTGGTTTGCCACACTTCGCTGCCAAGGCGAAGCGCGTGATCTTTCTCTGCATGGCAGGCGGACCATCGCACCTCGAGACGTTTGACTACAAGCCTGAACTGGCCAAGATGCACGGCAAACCGATGCCTGACTCTTACACTGCCGGCCAGCCGATCGCGCAGCTTCAAGGAAAGAAGCTCAAGTGTCAGGGTCCGCTGACGAAGTTCAAACCGTATGGCAAGAGCGGCCAGATGATCAGCGACTTTCTGCCGTACCACGGCAAGATGGCCGACGAACTGTGCATCATTCGCTCGATGGTTACCGAGCAAATCAACCACGATCCGGCCCACACCTTTATGAACACCGGCACCGCGATTAGCGGACGGCCATCGATGGGTTCGTGGGTTACTTATGGCCTGGGAAGCGAAAGCGAAAACCTGCCCGGCTTCGTCGTGATGACCAGCGTCGGCGGCCGCAACCCACAGCCGATCGCCAGTCGGCAGTGGTCGACCGGTTTCTTGCCGAGCCGTTATCAAGGTGTGGAGTTTAACTCGCGCGGCAATGCGGTCAACTATATCGGCAATCCGGCCGGTGTGAGCGCGGCGGGTCAGCGCGAACTTGTCGATGCGGTCAGCGCATTGGACCGGCATCGCAACAAAACGGTCGTGAACCCGGAAATCGACACCCGCATCGCGGCCTATGAAATGGCCGCGAAAATGCAGACGAGTGTGCCGGAGTTGGTCGACTTTTCGGACGAGCCGAAGAAGGTGCTCGAGATGTATGGTGCCAAGCCGGGCGATGGCAGCTATGCGTCGAACTGTCTGCTGGCGCGACGACTGGCCGAACGAGGCGTGCGGTTCATCCAACTCTATCACCGCGGCTGGGATCATCACGGCGGATTGGTCCGCTATATGAACACCTGCTGTCGATTGACCGACAAACCAACCTGGGCGCTGCTGACCGATCTCAAAGAGCGCGGAATGCTCGACGATACCCTAATCATCTGGGGCGGCGAATTCGGCCGCACGCCGATGTTCCAAGGCAAAGGTGGCGCGGGCCGCGATCATCATATCAAGGGCTTTTCCATGTGGATGGCCGGCGGTGGCGTCAAAAGCGGAACGACCTACGGGGCGACCGACGACCTCGGCTATCACTCGGTGGAGAATATCGTGCATGTTCGCGACCTGCACGCGACGATGCTGCACTGCCTGGGCATCAACCACGACCGATTCAGTGTCAAGTTCCAAGGTCTTGACATGCGCCTCTCCGGCGTCGAAGGGGCCAAAGTGGTCAAAGGCGTGTTGGCGTAGCGAGAGCTTTACTGCACATAAGCAAGACGATTGGTTGTCTCAGTGTTCAGGGTGCGTTAAACTTCTTAGAAGTTTGATCTCGGCGCGCGGACCGTTGTGGCACGAAGGAATATCTCTCGATGGGCCTGATGCAGTTTCTTGTTCCGCACCGCGACCGGCTGCCACCGCGCGCCGAAAGCTGGGCCTATCTGGCGGGGATCGACGGCGTTGCGTGGCGAAGCGAAAACCGCGCGACCGACGACGGGCTCGAACTAGAGCGGGAGGAGGACGACTCGGGCACTCTCTCGATCCCCTGGCGCGTCGATGGTCATGGCGTCGTCACGTTGGCGACCGGCAGTCTGATGCAGCGCGATCGGCCGTATCATCTGACGGTCGAGTTGGCTCGAGGCACGCTGAACCGGATTCGCAATCAGATCGCTGAATGGGTCGCCATCGGCCTGCTCGTGCCGGAAGAAGTCAGCGCTCGCCTGCTCGAGGCCCAATCGTTGCTGGCCCAGGCCGTTACAGGTCAGGAGGAAGTTGCCGCCGCAGGCGTCACGGCCGATATGGTCATTGCACTGGGTTGCGAAGTGATCGAAGGGCTTGCGGAGGCTTACAGTGCGCAGGCGCTTGCACGCCGGCATCGGCAGATGCCCAAACTCGCCACGCTTTTTGGTGCCGCGCTGGGCCAGACAGACCTCGACGCCTCAACCGATCCCGATTGGGGCGAAGCGTTTAACACCGCGATGATCGATCTGAGCTGGAAACAGATCGAGCGACGCGACGGCCACTGCGATTTTGATCGGACCGATCGCCAAATCACTTGGGCCAGAAACCGCAAGATGAAAATCTGCGGTGGGCCGCTTTTGCGATTCGACGACGCCGGCATGCCCGACTGGCTCTATCTCTGGGAAGGCGAATACGATCAGATCATCCGTTCGGTCGAGCGGTATGTCGAACAGGTCGTGAAACAGTACGTCGGCAAAGTAAACCTCTGGATGTGTGGCGGGCGAATCAACACCGGTCGCGCGCTGGCGCTCACGGACGAGCAGCGGCTGCGGCTTACGGTTCGAGCCATTGAAGTGACGCGATCGATTGACGAACGAGCGCCGGTGGTGGTTGGATTCGACCAGCCGTGGGGCGAGTACATGAGTCGCGAGGCGCATGATTTGTCGGGACTGCACTTCGCCGACGCTTTGGTAAGGGCCCAATTGGGCGTAGCGGGGATCGCGCTGGAGATGAACCTGGGATATCATCCCGGTGGCACGTTACCCCGGCACGCATTGGATCTGAATCGTCAGATCGACCACTGGACGCAATTGGGATTGCCGCTGGTGTTGGTGATTACCGTTCCCAGCGGATACAGCGAAGACCGGTCCGCACAAGGTCCGGCCGAAGTGGTGACGGACACCCGACTGAATGCGGCGTCGCAGCAGGCGTGGATCGACTCGATGGTGCCGATGTTAATGGCCAAACAAGCGGTCCAGGGAATCATCTGGAACCAGCTTCACGATGACCAGCCCCACGAGTTCCCCCACGCCGGGCTAATCGATGCCCAGGGCAACGCCAAGCCGGCCGTCGCGTCACTAATCAAGCTCCGCGAAACGCACCTGAGCTAGACGCGGGTGGGTACCTCGCGAGTGGCAGCAATGAAGGCCCAAGGTCACATTATCGCCGTGAAAAAGAAGAAGTAGTAGCCGAGCGACCAAAAAAAATTTCGGCAACCCAAAGATTTTAACACTTTATTCTTCCTTGCCGGCGCGTTACACTGCCGATAGAGGCGGGCCAATCGGCTCGCTGTGACAAAACGCGAAGGAGTTGCGGCGCCGTGCCTTTTCTTTTCGGCCGCATCGTGTTGGTGGTTATGTCTGACGCACCTGCGATCTCGATGCGCGCGGACCGTTGCTCATGCAGTTCAGGGATGTTGGTGCTGCTCGTGGACCTCTGCTCTTGCCAAAGGAGGATGTGATGGAAAAAGCCAAGCAACTTTCGGTCTCGTTAGTCAACAAACCCGGGCGACTTGCCGGTGTGCTGACCGCACTACCCACGGAGAAGGTCGGCCTGAGGGCGCCCTCGGTCATGGATACGGCCGGACGAAGTACCGTTCGCTTTGTCGCGGACGATCCGGCGCTCGCTCGCAGCGCGATGGAAACCATCAACGTCAATTACGATGAGTCCGAGGTGCTGCTGGTCGACGTGCCCAACCAAACCGGGGGATTTGGCCGCGTCTGCGAGCGCCTCGCCGTCGAACACTTGAACATCGACTACGCCTATAGTTCGTTTAACTCGGGACCAGGCGCCAAACGCGGTCCACTGGCGGTGATCCGCGTCAATGATCTGGCCAAAGCACAACGCGTGCTCAGCAACAACAGTTCCAACGGCGTACGGAGAAAGCAGCCGCGGCGAAGGCCAGTACATGCCAGGTAGCATGTTGGATTGATGATTGCAGATTTGGGATTTCTGATTTGGATTCGTGGAAATCTTGTCATTTAGCCAGCGGGCCTGTCCGCCGGGTGACGCTTTCGTCAAGCGTGATGCTAGCAGTTCCAGCGGGTTTGATCTTGCGGCGGTGGAGGGTTATTGCGACACTCCGCCGCCGTTTTCTATGCGCCCTCTCTCGTCTTCCAAATCGTTCTCATCGCATGCGATATCTGCTGTTCACGTTGCTGTTTGCTCTGGCGGTGCCTGGATGCGCATGGCGCGCCGCAGTGCCTAATCCGCTGGGGACGGCACCGATCGTCGAAAACCCGGTCTTTGTGCCAGTGGCAGACCGCGAGGCCACGTGGGAACAGATCATCGATGTGGTGGACGATTATTTCGAGATTGAACACGAAGACCGCGTCCGCGTGGTGGGCGACGTATTGACCGAAGGACGGATCGACACGCGACCCCGGATCGGTTCGACGTTCCTCGAACCATGGCGGCGTGATTCGGTAGGTCGTTATGAAAAATGGCTCGCCACGCTGCAAACGATTCGTCGTCGTGCGACGCTCAATGTGCGACCGGTCGAGGGCGGATTCCTGGTCGACGTGACGGTCCACAAGGAGCTCGAAGATCTTGAGCGCAGCCAGTTCGCCACCGCCGGCGCCGCCCAACAGCGATACGACAGCGGACCAAAGCGACTCGACACCACGGTCGGCGGTCCTCCCCAGGAACTCGGCTGGATGCCGCTGGGCCGCGACATTGCGCGCGAGCAGCGCATTGTCGCCCATCTGCAGAGCCGATTTCTCATCTCCCCCGCCGCAACGAACTTGCCGATACGGCTACCGCCGGTGCAGTTCTAGGCTGTTTGCCTTTGTTTCTCGCGATTAGCGGTAACACGGCGACCGGCGAAGCGGCGAACCACAATTGTTGCTAAAATGGCAGGGTGTTCCACGGCACCATTGGCGGTGCCAGCGTCTCGCCGCATCTTGCCTTCCTGCACGACTGCCATGAGTGGTTATCCCCTAACAATCGTCCTCCGAGTTGGTGCCTGTTTGGTGCTGGCAGCCGCGACGTCGATCACGGCATCGGCCGCCGATCCAAAACCGGGTGATCTCGATTTCTTTGAGAAAAAAATCCGCCCCGTGTTGGTCAAGCACTGTTACAAGTGTCATGCGGTGGGTGCCAAGAAGGTCCAAGGCAAATTGCTGCTTGATACTCGTGCGGGAATTCGTCTGGGTGGCGAGTCGGGCGCGGCAGTCACGCCGGGCAATCCGGCAAAGAGTTTGATTCTGTCGGCGCTGCGACATGATGATCTTGAAATGCCGCCAAAAAATAAACTGCCGGCCGCGATCATCGCGGACTTCGAGAAGTGGATCCGATCCGGTGCCGCCGATCCTCGTGATGGTGAAGTGAAACGGACCGCCTCGACCATTGATATCGAAGCAGGCCGCAAATTCTGGGCGTTTCAATTACCACGCAAGACCCCACCGCCGAAAGTCTCGGCAACGGCTTGGCCCGAGTCAGCCATCGACCGTTATGTGTTGGCGCGATTGGAAGAGCGCGGCCTGAAGCCGGTGGCCGATGCTGATCGCCAGACGCTGATTCGTCGGGCATACGTCACGCTGATCGGTCTGCCGCCGACTCCCGAGCAGATCGACGCTTTCTTGCAAGACAAATCGCCGCTGCCGGAGGCGCTGGCCAAGGTGATTGACGACCTACTCGCATCAAATCACTTTGGCGAGCGTTGGGGACGCCATTGGCTTGACGTCGCGCGGTTCGCCGAGTCGAGCGGCGGCGGGCGGAGCCTGATGTTCAAGGACGCATGGCGCTTTCGTGACTACGCGGTTCGATCGTTCAACACCGACAAACCGATCAACAAAATGATCCGCGAGCAAATTGCCGGCGATCTGCTGCCATATGACTCGCCCGGGCAGCGGGCAGAACAGTTGATCGCTACGGGGTTTCTCGCACTAGGACCGACTAATTACGAACAACAGAACAAGTCGCTGCTGCGAATGGAGGTGATCGACGAGCAGGTCGACACCGTGGGTCGAGCTTTTCTGGGCCTCACGCTCGGTTGTGCACGGTGCCACGATCACAAGTTCGATCCGATTCCGACGCGGGATTACTACGCGCTGGCGGGAATCTTCGGCAGCACCCAGTCGTTGGTGCCGGGCAACGTGTCGAATCCGGTAATGCAGCCGCTACCCGTTTCTGGAGCAGAGTTGATCGCCCAGCAAGCACACACGAGAAAAATCAAGGCGCTGAGCAAACAACTTGCCGCTGCGAGGGCGAAGTTCGTTGCGCTGGGAGGAAAGCCGACCGCGCCCAAGAAAAATGTTTCGCGTCGCAAAATCTCGGCGGCCGATCTGCCGGGCATCGTGATCGATAACGCACAGGCGAAACTGGTCGGTCAGTGGAAGCGGTCGACTCATTCGCCTCTGCACGTTGGCGCCAACTACCTCCACGATAGCAACCAGGGTCAGGGCACGAAGTCGGCGGTTTTCTCGCCGAAAGTTCCTACCGGAGGAATGTACGAGGTTCGAATTTCCTACGCACCGGGTGGCAATCGTGCGTCGAACGTGCCGGTGACGATCGACCATCAGGATGGTCGGGCTATGTTGACCGTGAACCAGTCGCAGTCGCCGCCGATCAAGGGGATGTTCGTATCGCTTGGCAGGTTCCGCTTCGAAGCCGACAACGTGGCAACGATCACGGTGAGTAATCGCGGCGCCAATGGTCACGTGATCGTCGACGCCGTCCAACTGATCTCCGACCGCGTTGCGATCGAGTTGGCCAAGAAGAGCACGCCGAAGAAATCGGAAACTGCGAAGCAAGAAAATGTCCCATTGAAGAAAAAGGAGAGTGCCGCGGGGAGCCAGCAACTTGGCCAAGCCGCCGCGAGCATCAAAACACTCGACCAGCAACTCGCCGCGCTGAAGAAGAACGCGCCGAAATCAAAGGCGAAAGGCGTGGCTATGTCGGTCAAGGATGTCGCAAAACC
>Ga0114993_10005118_pt1 | contig 12753 bp, 12 predicted proteins | sample ArcticOcean_MG_C_FD_87042 | JGI IMG/M metagenome (GOLD analysis project Ga0114993, IMG submission 87042) | Marine microbial communities from western Arctic Ocean - ArcticOcean_MG_CB2_150 | ecosystem: Environmental > Aquatic > Marine > Oceanic | place: Arctic Ocean: Canada Basin | collected...
GATGTAATTTCTACATTATTTTTAATTAAATTTTTTACTGGATGATTAGCTCCTCTGTGTCCAAGCTTCATTTTTTTTGTTTTTGCTCCTAATGCCAAAGCAAGTATTTGATGACCAAGACAAATTCCAAAAATAGGTATATTTTTTTTTATTAATGTTCTAATAATTTCTATAGCGTACTTACCTGTCGCCCCCGGATCACCAGGACCATTAGATAAAAATACACCATCAGGTTTCATCTTTAATATTTCCAAAACAGTTGTTTTGCAAGAAACAACCTCAACTTCACATTTAAAATCAGAAAAATATCTTAAAATATTTTTTTTTATACCATAATCAATTGCTACAACTTTTAATACTTTAATTTTATTTTTTATAAAACGACTTTCTTTTTTCCAAGTTTTAAATCCAGACCATTTATAATTATTCTTAGTAGTAACTTTTTCTGCTAAATCTAAATTTTTTAATCCGCTCCAATTGGTTGATAAATCTTTTAATTTATTAATATTAAAATTACCTTTTCTAGAAAAAGAAATAGTTCCTTTTGGTGCGCCCTTATCCCTTATAAAGTTTGTTAGGTTTCTGGTATCAAGGCCAGTAATGCCTATAACTTTATTTTTTTTTAACCAACTATTTAAATGTTTCAGAGCCCTATAATTTGATGGATTTGAAATTTCAGAATTTAGAATTATACCTCTTGTCCAAATTTTATCAGATTCATGATCATCATTGTTTACACCCACATTTCCAATATGAGGAAACGTAAAATTGATTATTTGTCCAGCGTAAGAAGGATCTGATATTATTTCTTGATAGCCAGTTATAGAAGTATTAAAACAAACTTCTCCTGTTATTGTGCCCTCAAATCCAAAACCATGACCTTCAAAAAAATGGCCATTTTCTAAAACTAAGATACCTGTGGGATTAATCTTTTGAGGATTATCTTTTTTAAAATGGGTTAAATTTGTTTTTACTACCAAATACAACTCATGAGTTAAAGGCTTTTACTATAAAATATGATTTGGAGCAACATATGAAAAAGGATATATCTCGTCAGGATAGAATTTTTTTCTTTTGAAGAAATCAAATGAGTAAAGTAAATTGATATTTTTATAAATCATGCCGCTACGAGAAAAAATAAATGAACAGTTCAATACTGCGCTAAAGAATAAAAATAAAACGTTAGTTTCTACTTTACGTTTAGTTTTATCGGCTATTAAGGATAGGGATATTGCTAAGAGAACATCAGAAAAAAAAGAAATTGCAAAAGATGATGAAATTCTTAGAATTTTAAGAAAAATGAAAAAACAGAGACAAGATTCGGCAGTTATGTATAAAAAAGGTGGAAGAATTGATTTATTAAACGCAGAAGAAGAAGAAATGAAAATAATTGATTCGTTTTTACCAAAACAGCTTAGCGAGGAAGAGGTAAAAAAAATTTGTAAAGAAGAGGTGCAAGAGCTAGAAAATGCAAGCATTAAAGATATGGGTAAAGTTATGGGAATATTAAAAAAAAAATATTCCGACTCAATTGATTTTTCAAAAGCAAATATAATAATTAAAGGTTTATTAAATCAATGAAATATCCAAAAGAATATCTTGATGAAATTAAATTAAGATTAAAGGTATCTCAAGTTGTTGGAAAATCAGTTAAACTAAAAAAAAGAGGAAAAGAATTTGTTGGCTTGTCACCGTTTTCTAACGAAAAGACGCCTTCATTTACCGTGAATGATGAAAAAGGTTTTTATCACTGCTTCAGTTCAGCTGAACATGGAAATATTTTTGATTTTTTAATGAAAACTAAAAATTATAAGTTTGGAGATTCTGTAAGAACTCTTGCTGCTGATGCAGGAATGCAGCCATATAGATTTACGAAGCTAGATGAAGAAAAGGACAGAAGATGGAAAGTTTATAATGCAATTTTGGAAAAGTACGTAAATTTTTGTCATAAAGAACTTGTTTCTAAAAAATATCCTGAAGTTATTGATTATTTAAATAATAGAAAAATAACAAATAAAGAAATTGTTTTTTTTAAAATTGGTTTTGCTTCAGAAAATAATAATTTTTATCAGGAATTAAGAAAATCTTTTGAAGAAGAGCACATTAAATTAACAGGCATCTATTACTTTGATGAAAATAAAAAAAAATATGTAGATAGATTTAGAGGTAGAATTATATATCCAGTAAAAAATATAAATAGTCAGTCGCTCGCTATAGGAGGTAGAGCTCTTTCAAAAAAAACATTTGCTAAATATATCAATTCACCAGAAACTGAATTTTTTAAAAAAGGAAACAATTTATATAATATAGATTCGGCTAAATCTTTTAAAAAAAGTGAAGAAGCTTTTATTGTTGAAGGTTATATGGATGTAATAAATTTACATAAATTTGGAATCGAGAATGTTGTTGCTAATTTAGGTACCGCTTTAACAGAAAGACAGTTAGATTTAATATGGAGATTTTTTAAAAATCCAATAATTTGCTTGGACGGAGATGTTAGTGGACAAAAAGCAGCATTAAGAGCTGCAGAAAAATTATTTCCTTTAATAAAAGACGATTTAAATATTTTTTTTTTAAAATTGCCAGAAAATTTAGATCCAGATAGTTACATAAATCAAAAAGGTAAAGAATCTTTTCTAAAGCTTACAAAAAATAAAATTGAAATTCAAAATTTTATATGGGATTCTTATTATAAAGATGTAGACAAAAACAATCCTCACTCACTCTCTCTTTTTGAAAAAAAAATCAAGTCAATATGCAAGGATGTAAAAGATAAAACCTTAGCGAAATATTTTTTAGATAATTTTACTAGAAAAATTAATGAACTTACACCTAGCATAAATTTTAAAAGAAATAATTTTTTTAAATTTAAAAAAATACTCAATCCACTTCAAGAAACAAAAGATACTAATAAAAAAAGAAACAAATTCCAAGAGCAGGAACTGAAAGAGTTTTCAATTTTATATCTAATTATTAATAATTTGGATATTTTTAGAAAAAACATAGAAATACTTTCTGAAATAAATTTTTCGAAGGAAAAAATGAATATTTTTAAAAAAAAAATTATTGATTTTCTTTTATCTGAAAAATTCTTTGATAAAAAAAAATTAGAAGAAGCTGATTTTGATCAACAATTTAAGGATGAAATTAGCCTAATAAACATAAATGCTCCTGTTAATATAATTTCTAAAAATAAAAAAGAATCTGATATTATTTCAATGCTTAGCGAAATAGTGGATGAAATAAAAAAAATAGAGCTTCAGAAAAGAATCGATTCTCTAGAAGATAAAGTTTCAATAAATCTTGATGAAAATCTTTATTCAGAGCTTTTATCTCTCAGAAATCAATTAAAAGGTGGATAAAAAGGTCTAGATTTTATTTAATTTGTTATTATATATGTCTTCTCTGTTTTAATTATTATAGATAAAAAAATACTGTGGAAAAATTAATTACAAAATCGTTTAGAAGATTATTGGACAAAGGCCTTCACCGAGGTTTTATAACTTATGATGAGTTAGGAAAATCACTTGGTAAAAGAAACTATGGTCAAACAAATATAGAAGAAGCATTTTTACATATTTTTGATAATAAGGTTTGCCTTGTTGAAAAAAAATCTGATTTTCGTTTAATAAAAAAAAAAGATTTCTCTTCTACGGAAAATGAAAAAATCAAAGCGGTAGATAAAAGTGATGACCCTATAAGAATGTACTTGAGGGAGATGGGAGGAGTTGAGCTTCTTTCTCGTGAAGGAGAAATAGCAATTGCCAAAAGAATAGAAGCAGGTAAAGATTTTATGATTAATGGATTATTTCAAAGTCCAATAACAGCTCAAAAAGTTTTTGAATGGAGAGATAAGTTAGAAAAAAGTGAATTACTAGTTAGAGAAATCATAGATATAGATTCTTCCTACGTCGACACAGAAGACGATCAGTCAAAATCAAAAAATAAAAAAGTGGACGCAATTAAAGAAAAAAATAACAAATTAGAAAAAGAAAAAAAATCTTTAGATCAAACGCTAAACGACAAAGAGGAATCATCTACAGAAAATAAAAAACAAGATTACATAGAAGAGGATGAATTTAATCCGTCCCTTGCAGTGATGGAAGAGGAAGTAAAACCTAAGGTCATTGCTGCTATTAATCTTCTTTGTAAAAATTATACAAAATTAATTAAAACTCAAAACGAGAAATTAGATTGTGCTTTAAGTGCAAAACAATTTACAAGAGCTAGAGAAAAAAGTTACGAGAAGACACAGAATAATATTGTTAATGAAATAAAGAGCCTGCAACTTAATTCTTCAGTTTTGGAAGAATTAGTTCAAGAACACTACCATGAAAATAAAAAAATAGTATCTTTAGAAGGAGTTTTGTTACGCCTAGCTATAGATAATAAAATTCCTAGGGAAGAATTTTTAAAATATTATTTAGGAAACGAAATTAATCCTAATTTTGAATCATTTTTAAATCAAAATAGTAATTGGAAAAATTTCTTTAAAAAGAAAAAGAAAGAATTTTCTGAAATAAGAGAAAGATTAATTGAATTTAGTAAAAAAATTGGATTACCTATTTCTGATTTTAAAAAGCTTTTAAGCAAAATACAAAAAGGAGAAAGAGAATCAAGAATTGCCAAAAAGGAAATGGTAGAAGCAAATTTAAGGCTAGTTATTTCTATAGCAAAAAAATATACAAATAGAGGCTTGCAGTTTTTAGATTTAATCCAAGAAGGAAATATTGGTCTAATGAAAGCTGTAGATAAATTTGAATACCAAAGAGGATATAAATTTTCTACTTATGCAACATGGTGGATCAGACAAGCTATTACTAGATCAATAGCTGACCAAGCTCGCACAATAAGAATACCAGTACACATGATTGAAACTATTAATAAAATAGTTAGAACTTCTAGACAAATATTAAGTGAACGAGGTAGAGAACCTACTCCTGAAGAGCTTGCAGTTAAATTGGCGATGCCTTTAGATAGAGTAAGAAAAGTTTTAAAAATATCTAAGGAGCCAGTATCTTTAGAAACGCCAGTTGGAGATGAAGAAGATAGCAGTTTAGGAGATTTTATAGAAGATCAAAATGCATTACAACCTCTTGATGCTTCAATTAGATCTAACTTAGGAGAATCAACAACTAAAATTTTAGCAACTTTAACACCAAGAGAAGAAAGAGTGCTTAGAATGCGTTTTGGAATTGGCATGAATACAGATCATACTTTAGAAGAAGTTGGTTTGCAGTTTTCTGTAACTAGAGAAAGAATAAGACAGATTGAAGCCAAGGCTTTAAGAAAACTTAAGCACCCAAGTAGATCAAAGCACTTAAAAAGCTTTTTAGAAAAATAAAATTTTAATCTTGGATGATTAAATTATTTTGGAATACACAAAATCAAAAAAAACCTACCGCTGAAGATGATAAGAAAACTGTAGAAAAACTTGATGTAAATTATGTTTGGGGAAAATATCATAAAAAAAACTCTAATGAATGGGTTCATGAAATACTCAAAAATATTAAATATAATATTATTCAAGACGAAAGAAGTCTCGAAGTAGGAGACATATTAATAATTGTAGATTCTAGCCCTGAAGCTAAGTCTGAACTTTATACAAAACTTAAATTAATTTGTTCTAAGATGTTTTTAATTCATTTAGGTGATGAGGCTGGGAATTACAATTTATCAGAAATTTATAATAATTTTAGTTATGTCTGGAGAACGTTCTGTTCTAATAAATATTTTAATAGGGATGGCTTAAAATGTATTCCAATTGGTTATAAATCAGGTGTTTTGCATAAAAAAAAAGGCATAAGAAAGTATAAGTGGGCGTTTATGGGGACACCACATAAAACAAGTAGACATGATTTATTATTTCAATTTTCAGACATCAAACCATTTTTTTGTCACAAAACTGAGAAATTTGATAAAAAAATTATTTCTGTAGATGAAATGACAGATATTTTATCTTCAAGTGAATTCATGCCGTGTCCAAATGGTTTTGTTCATCCAGAAACCTACAGGGTGTTTGAAGCACTAGAGTGTGAATGCATACCAATAGTAGAGAACACTTATCAGTACTATAATCGTTTATTTCCAAACAACCCATTTATAAAAGTTGATATTTGGACAGAAGCAAGACCTATAATAAAAGGATGGAGCGAAGATCAAATTAATAAGAAAAGAGAAGAATGCAAAGATTGGTGGAGTGAATACAAAAACAAACTTCAAAATTCAATAGCAGATACAATAAATTCATGAGCAATGACATATTAGATAAAATTGAAAGATTAATAAAAATAAAGAAGATAAATGAAGCGCAAATTGAATTATCTAAATTAAGTCCTGAGTTTTTAAAAAATCCAGAATACTTGTATCTAAGAAGTCAGATCTTCTATGAAAATAAATTATATTATATTGCGTTGGATACTTTATTAATTGCTTTAGAATTCGAAGAAAAAGAAAAATTTTATAAATTAATAGCAAAAATTTATAATATTTTAAAAAATAAAGATTTATATAAAAAAATTTCTAATCCACAATTAAGAAGAGAAGCTATTAATTCACTAAAGGATGGGCTTTCGGGAATTTATAGAAAAGATTCAATTAATAAGACATAGTATTTTAAATTTAAAAATGAATTTGGAAACTTGAACAACTCAGTAAACTCTTGTAAACATCTAGTTATAAATAAGGGCCTGTAGCTCAGTTGGTTAGAGCAGTACACTCATAATGTATTGGTCCCAGGTTCGAATCCTGGTGGGCCCACCAACTTCTTTAATTTATTTATTTGAAGAATTGAATATATTTATAATATTTTCTGCAATACTCTTTTTATTAAATTGAATTTTATATTTTTTCCCATACTCTAAAGCTAATTTTTTTTTATTTTCATAATCGTTATTTAATTCTTCTATTTTTTTAGTTATAGAAACAGGATCGGGTTCACAAATAAAATCTCCCGGTGAAAATTCTTTTGCAGTTAAATTATCAGAACAAGTTATTGGCAGCGCTCCACAAATCATTCCTTCGATCATCGATAAACCTATTCCCTCCGATTTAGAAGGTAATAGAACAAACTTTGAAGAGTTATAAAGTTTATTTAAATCGTTGTCTGAAATAACTCCTAAGTAATTACCAAAACCAGGATTTTCAGATCCACAAATTTTTATATTTTTTTTTCCACCATCAATTTTAGAAAGAGCTTTATGCACCAAATCAATTCTTTTTACTGGATCATTAGCTCTTCCTACGTAAAGAAATAAATTATTTTTTATTACTTTTTCATCGTAATTAACATCTTTTGAAGGATTATAAATTACATGTATTTTTTTATTGTAAAATTTTGCTAAATCTTTTTGTACTTTAAGACTAATTGTGCTTACAGAATCAGCTTGTGATAAAATATTTTTAGCTAACAACTCAGTTTGTTTTTCAATATTTTCTATGTGCCAGGGAACATCTAAAAAATTTAGAATTAAATATGCATTTGGATATTTACGTTTTAATATTAATGCTTCAGCGTACCCTTTTGGATCATTAGAATAAATTAAATCAGGCGAATCCATAGAAATTATATGGCCTAACGACACCATACCTTCTTTTATTCTCGGAATTTGACAAGTATAACCATCCGAACCTAATATAGAAACTTTAATATTACCCATAAAATCAATTTATAAATTTTTAAAATATACAAAACAATACCAGATATATATAAGTAAAATAATGCTAATAGACTCATTTCTTTTCTTTAACGAAGCTGAACTGGCTGAACTAAGAGTCAAATATTTAGAAAAAATTGTAGATTGTTTTGTTGTTGTTGAGGCCAATATTACGCATCAAGGAAAAAAAAAGGAATGGAATTTTCCAAAGATCTTAGAAAATAAATTAAAAAATTTTTCCAATAAAATTCAATATCATCAGCTTAATATTGATCCTGAAAAAATTAAAAATGAAGAAAGCTGGATAATTGATAATGTAAAAGGAGATGACGCCTGGAGAATTGAAAACTTTCAAAGAAATTATATTAAAATAGCCTGCAAGAAGTTTGCCAATGAAGATATATTAATAATTAGCGATGTAGACGAAATACCCTCTAAGACGAAACTTGAATTTATAAAGTCATGTGATTTTAAAAAAATAGCACCAGTGGTGTTTGAACAACATCTATTTCATGTAGATTGTAATTTTTTAAAATTAGAAAGCTGGAGAGGTAGTATTGTGACTACAATGCATATATGCAACACACATTCCCCACACCAGTTAAGAAGATCTAGAAATAGAATATCACACTTTTCAAATTCTGGTTGGAGCTTCTCTTCTTTTGGTGGACCAAAAAAAATAAAGGAAAAATTAGAATCTATAGCACATACTGAATTTAATAATGATAAATTTAAAAATGCAAACCATATAATTGATTGTCAAAAAACTGGAAAAGACTTATTTTACAGAGAAGTAGAAACTAAAAAAATAAACAAAAATTTTTTTCCAGCCGATCTATTAAAATTAATGGAAGAGAACCCTAACTATTATTTTGGCACAAAAATTTAAATAAATGATTTATGTTTCTATAAGCGCAATTCCACAAAGATTAAAAAATATAAATCGAACAATAGAATCTTTATTAAATCAAACCCAAAAACCTGATAAAATTTTTATAAATATACCTTTAAAATATAATCGTTTTTCAGAAGTAGTCGAAGAACACCAAATCCCAAGGTTTGACAGAAAGATCATTGAAATCACAAGATGTAATGATTGTGGGCCCGGAACTAAGTTATTAGGCTCTTTAAAAAAAATAAAAAAAAATTCTTTGTTAATATTAGTCGATGATGATCATATTTATGAAAACTATATGATAGAAAAATTTTTTAATTTTTATTCAAAGGCACCAAATAATGCTTATAGTTTTTATGTATATCCATTAGAGAACTTCCCAGTAGCTCAAGGCGCCGATGGATTTGCTATAAATACTAATCATTTGGAGGGTATTGAGATATTTTATGACAAAATTGTAAAAGATTATAAAGAGCTTTTTTTGAATGACGATGTGTGGATTTCTTATTTTTTATATTTTGCTAAAAAAATTAAAATATTTTCTTTAAGAGAGCACCTTAAAAAAGATATTAATGGTAAATTTTCATTAATTTATAAAAAAAATGACTTAAACAAAGGTCTTATAGAAACATACGGGAAAAATTTAACAGAAGCTGTAAAAGAAAGAGACAGAATTGCAGTTGAAAGTTTTAAATATTTGAAAGAAAAAACAAAAAATTTAAGCTTTTAATTTTCTCGCTTCATTAAAAAAATTTTTCCACTCTTTAGATCGCGCTTTCCATGAATATGTATTATTGATTACCTCGCTTTGTGATTTTAGCTTATCTTGATTTTCTTTAGACCAATAGTTTTCTACACTGCTCAATAATATTTTGCTGTATCTTTTTTCTAAGTTTTCTAAATTCCTATCAAAATTTACAAAAGTTCCAAAAGGTGAACAAGTTTCATATAAAGCACCAAGGTTTGTTGTTACCACTTCACATCCTGCGGCCATGGCCTCTATTGCTGCGATACAACTTGTTTCTGGCCATATACTGGGATGTGAAAAAATATGCATTTTTTTTAAAAGTTCAATTATTTTATTATTTTCTTGATATCCAAGATAATTAATATTTTTAGTATTTTTGCATTCATCAAAAATAGTTTCGTAAGTTTTTTCGAGATTAGAATTAAATTTTTGTCCATAAATTATTGTAGAAGAACAAACATTTAACTCAACATTTTCAAGTTTAAGATTTTTAAAAACTTTTAATAAAACCGCTAAACCCCTCCAAGGTGTCGTATGATAGATTAAATTAATTTTATCTTTAGGCTTATTCTGAACATTAATTTTTTCTATAGCATTTCTAATTACTATGGATTTACTTTCAGGTATCTTAAATTGGTATACATGTTTCTCAAAGTTCCAATGAGAGTTAAATACTATCCAGTCTAATTTATCTACAAAATCTTTTGAACCTAAATTTTGTGCTTCTTTTTGATTGACAAAATGATGCATCCAAAGAACATTTATTTTATCTTCGTCTATTAATTCATGGTCAGCATTATTTAATATAAGATTTATATCTTTAAAATTTTCATCAGGCAGATGTTTTAATAAAAGTCTTAGTTGACTTTCACTACCACCAAATGAATCGTTAAATGACACAGGTCTTGATTTATCGTCATTTGCTTTTTTTAAAATTCTAGATTTTTCTTCCACAAGGTAAATTTAAGAGAGTTATTTTGATATAAAGTCCTTTAAAGATATAAATAGCTTGCTAATATCACCATTATTCGAATCTATAACAGAAGCAAATTCTTCTTTTTGTGTTCTTGCAAGACTCAATCCTTCTATAATTAAATCTCTTATTAAAGGTTTATTTGGATTTTTTGTATAAACTCTCCATTCAATTTTAACTTCAGGTTTTTTGTCAGTACCAACAAGTATGCTTTTTACTATCGTATATTTTTCATTAACAACATTTACTGACAGCACATCAATTTTTGGATCAGAGTAGTCACTTAATCTGGAAGCAAAACTCTTTAAAAAATATTTCTCAAATAATCTTAAATATTCCTTTAATTGTTCTTCATTAAGTTGTTTTCTGTATTTTCCAAGAGAATAATAAGCAACACCATTAATATCTACAGTTTTTAATGCTACTTCAGATAGTTTTTTTGTTTTAAATTCTTTAGTGTTTGGTTTTGAGAGAATGTTTTTTGCTTCTTCTACAATTTCTGTAATAAATTGTTTAGGATCAGTGCTATACGAAAAACTTGTTTGCGCAATTGTTAAAATAAAAAAAATAGTGATGAAAAATTTTTTTTTCATAAGATTTTTTATTAGATTATTCTGTATCTATTTCTTCCCAGCCACTATCATTTTGGGTTTCAACGAAAGATGTTGAATTTGATATTTTTTTATTTCTATTTTGTAAATACAAACTTTTTAATGAAGCGTAAAGATCAATTGAATTTTCTTCAAGGCTGTCCCACGATTCTATATTTTTTGCTCTAAAATCTACGGCACCAGTGCTTCTGTAATAATAGTAATTATGTTCTGAGTAATTTCCATTTCCCACTACACCATTGTCCAATTCACTATTATGAGTGATTTGGTAAACTGGATCTAAAAACGTATTACCCACAAGTCCAATTGCGTCTCTTGCAGTTGTTGGTCCCAAAACCGGAAGAACAAAATAGCATCCGCTGTCCGCCCCCCAAACAGCCATTGTTTGACCAAAATCTTCTTTTCCTTGATCTTCTAAACCTAAAGATGCCGCTGGATCAAAAATTCCTAAAATTCCTGCTGTTGTATTAATAGCAAATCTTCCCGCTGTATTTCCTGCTCTGCTAAAATCGCCTTGCAAAACATTATTAGAGAGAGTTAATAAAGATCTTAAGTTATCAACTGCATTTCCAGTTCCTTTTCTTATTGGCGACGGTAGAGCTCTATAGCCCTTTGCTATTGGTTTAAATATTGCTTTATCCATAACGTTGTTAAATTTAAACATTGCTCTGCTAAAACCTTCAAAGCATTCATCTGCTGAATTTTGTGAATTTGTTTTTTTTAATTCTTCATCTGTTGCGCCAGCAAGAACATTGCCTGACTGAATGAAGATCATTAAAATTAATATGTAACTTAGTTTTCTTATCATTTTTCTATGTTATATATATTATTCAATAATAATAAATAGTTAAAATTATTATAATAAAAAGTTGTATTTATAGGGTTTTAAATAAATATTAAAAAATATGAAAAAAAACGCTTATTCGCCAAATTTTAACAAAAAAACAAGACAATTTAGCTCAATAAAAGTCATAGTAATTCACTACACAGGAATGCAATCTGAGCGAGAATCTTTAGGCAGACTATGTGATTCTAAGTCAAAAGTGAGTAGTCATTTTTTAATTAATGAAAATGGCAAAGTTTATAGACTGGTTCGGGAAAATTATGTTGCATGGCACGCCGGTAAATCTTGTTGGGGCAGATATAAAAACTTAAATAAAAATTCAATTGGTATTGAATTGGTAAATAAAGGGCATGAATTTGGATATACAAATTTTAAAAATAAGCAATTATTAAGTTTAAAAAAAATTTGCCTAAATCTTATTAAGAAATATAAAATTAAAAAACAAAATATTATTGGCCATTCTGATATAGCACCACTAAGAAAAATTGACCCAGGTGAAAAATTTCCGTGGGAAAACTTTGCAAGAAAAAAAATTGGGATTTGGCACAGTTGCAAGCCTAATTTATTAAAGAAATTAAGAAAAATAAATATTGTTAAAAAAAAAGATAAGATTGAATTTATTAAAAATTTAAAAAAAATTGGATATTGTTTTTCAAATAATAAGAATTTTTTTTTCTCTAAAGTTGTTAAAGCCTTTCAAAGACACTATAGAAAAGAAATAATTAACGGTTTAGTTGATAAAGAATGTTTAATTATCGCGAGAAATTTATCAAAAAAACTATAAAAAATCCTTGATTTTATTGATTTTATTGATTAATAAATCTATTGCCAGACAATTGATTGGTCGCTTTTGTTGAATAAACAAAGGAGGAAAGTCCGGGCTCTTTAAGAATACGGTGCCAGATAACGTCTGGCGAGGGTGACCTTAGGGATAGTGCCACAGAAAATAAACCGCCTTATCGAGGCAAGGGTGAAAAGGTGTGGTAAGAGCACACCGGTTTTTTGGTAACAAAAAACGCATGGAAAA
>Ga0114993_10005119_pt1 | contig 12752 bp, 9 predicted proteins | sample ArcticOcean_MG_C_FD_87042 | JGI IMG/M metagenome (GOLD analysis project Ga0114993, IMG submission 87042) | Marine microbial communities from western Arctic Ocean - ArcticOcean_MG_CB2_150 | ecosystem: Environmental > Aquatic > Marine > Oceanic | place: Arctic Ocean: Canada Basin | collected...
AGACTGGAAACCCTCTCCGATCTTGTGAGGAGGAAAGACGGGTGCCTGAGCTCGCATAGCCAAAGGAACGCCCTTCTTCCACAGATCCACCGGCTCCATCACGTGGGAGTCGGCGGAGAATAATTTGGTGCCAGCATTGATCGATGCAGTAGCCATCTAGTCCTCCATGAGGTGCGTGGTAAAGCCGGGGGATGGATACACCCCGCCTCGAGGCCATGTCAATGCGCAGGGGGAAGGCAACCCGAAACACCAACGGGAAGTTATGTGGCTGCCCCGCCTGGGTTCGAACCAGGGTTAACAGATTCAAAGTCTGCTGTGCTACCACTGCACCACGGGGCAGCGTAGGAAGTACGCAGCCACACGATTCTAGGTGTCCTGGGCACGCCCAGGCAAGGCGGCGGGCGCGGCGGCGATCCTTCGTTTGGCGACCCCTCACCAACACGTCGGACCGCGCGTCGCGGGACAGACCAACGAGCTCATCGCGCCAGGAGGCCGAGGCCGAATCTCCGTGACAGTCGGGGTGATAGTCGGGGTGCCAGCACCCCGACTATCACGGTCGAGCGCTAGTGCAGCTCGGAGAAAGCGGTTGGCACCCAGATTCGATTGTTGATCCTGGTCACCAGTTGACCATCGGCCTCAGAGGCAGCGAAGGCGGTTGCCCGCTCGGGGTCATCGCGGAACTCTGCCCACTTCGCCAGCCGCTCCGCGTCGTTTTCCCACGCGAGCATGTAGTGCAGCTTGGTGTTGTCACCGATGTTCTCCGTCCAATAGCCGATCGGCCTGAAACCGTACTTTTTGAACAGACGGTCCGTTGTTTTGGCGAACCGGTCTATCAGCGGTCGAAGCTTGCCTGGCGCCGCTTCATATGTCCTCATTTCGTAAATCAAAACTATCCTCCTAGCTGTGTTGTTTCTTTACTCATGGTGACTCCAACGACACCAACTCCCCGGCCGCAATTCCCAGATCGACAGCCTGGCCCGCATTGATCTCGAGCACGTACATGATCGGCGCACCGGGACTATACAAGGGAAGGTCGTCCACGGTCGCTCCGGCCAGTGGGGAAGGTACCTGGTGGATGACCGCGACGACCCGAAGCGAGGCGTCGACCCATACGAGATCAATCGGGAACCGCATGCCGCGCATCCAGAAGCTCGGCTGGCCAACCGTAGGATACGCGAACCACATACCGGTGCCCTGGGCGAGGGAATCGCGCCCAGACAGACCAGCAGCACGCTCGATAGTATCGTCAGCGACTTCAACGATGAACTTCCCGGCGCCGACGCGGAGGAGCAACACGTCGGTGGCCGCCGTCGCAACCGGCGTTGGCGTAGGCACCGACGTCGGGCTGGGGGTCGGAGACGGAGGGGAGTTGGTGGAGTCAGGCTCACATGCTGCCAACACTGCGGCGGTGCTCACCGCCAGCAGCGACAAAGCCCACATCACTGGGATTGGCCGGTCCAGAACGTCGACTGGCGTTGCTCTAGCTTCGCGGGGAACGGCAACCCGAGATGGGAGTAGGCGGCTTTGGTCGCCACCCGTCCACGAGGAGTGCGGCTCAGGAACCCCAACTGCAAGAGGTAGGGCTCATACACATCCATGATGGTGTCCGACTCCTCGCCGATGGACGCAGCGATAGTCTCAAGTCCCACAGGGCCACCGTCGAACTTCTCAGCAATCGCGCGAAGCACTCGGTGATCAATCTCGTCGAGGCCGATGCTATCGACCTCAAGCAGCGCTAACCCCTGTGCGGCGACCTCTGCGGTGACTACGCCATCTGCCCGCACTTGCGCGTAGTCACGAACGCGGCGCAAGAGTCGATTTGCAACCCGCGGAGTACCCCGTGCCCGCAGTGCGACCTCGTGCACCCCCGTAGGAACAATCTGTACGTTCAGTATCTCTGCGGAGCGTGCCACGATTTGCTCCATCGCAGCCAGGTCGTAGAAGTCGAGCCGGTAGGTCGACCCAAAGCGGTCGCGAAGTGGCGCGCTGAGCATCGCGTACCGTGTGGTCGCGCCCACCAGGGTGAAGGGCTCGATCTTGAGATTGATGCTTTGGGCGCTCAGCCCCTTGCCCATCACCCAAGACAGCGAGAAGTCCTCCATCGCGGGATAAAGAATCTCTTCGACGACTTTGCCCAGCCGGTGAATCTCGTCAATGAAAAGCACATCACCCGCTTTGAGCTGAGTCAGCAGCGATGCCATATCGCCGGGGCGCTCGATCGCAGGCCCGGCGGTGACGCGGATATTTGCGCCCATCTCAGAGGCAATGATGTTCGCTAGGGTTGTTTTCCCAAGACCTGGTGGGCCGTAGAGCAGCACGTGATCGAGGGGTTCACCACGCTGTTGAGCGGCAGTCATGCCTATGGTCAAGTTCTCCTTGACCTTCTGCTGTCCCACGTACTCGGAAAGTCGGCGCGGACGCAGCCCACCTTCAGACGAAATATCATCGTCCAGCGGGTCACCAGCAACGATGCGGTCAGTCATGCACCACGCCCCAGAGGTCTACCCGCATCTCTAAGATTCGAGCATCGCGATTCTAGCGACGGGCGCTGTACGCCCGCAATGAACCGTTAGCGTTCTACGCATGGGAATACAGCTCAATGCTAAGCGAATCGACCACTCGGAGCATGAATATACCTCAACCCCAACCCGGTTTTGGCGCGTCCACAGCCTAGGGGCCCCGACGCTTCCCGAGTACCACACCCGTTATGATCATGCCAGCGCCAACGATGGCGGTTGATCCACTTTGGAAGGCCAATGGGGAAACGAAAGATTCCTTCATCGAGACCCGTACATCGATGAGCTTGTCGATGAATATATGGTTGATCTCCAGGCCCCGGATGAACTCGTCAACGGTCTCGAAACCGTACGCAGCGACCGGGCCGAACAGGACTACAGCAAGACCACCGGAAACCAGCAACGGCACCCCTGCCCAGGCCAACCGCGAGCCCCAGCTACGACCACCCAGAAATCCGATCATGAGCGCAAACAACCCAGACAATATCACGAGGACCGCGATGATGCTCCTGCCGAAGTCGATGTACCCACGAATGTTATTGAACACATCAACGTCCGCGTCGCTGCCCACCAGCTCCCGCAGCTGGGATTCGTCGACCGCGAAACCGTCGCGTAACCACCCACGGGCTTTGCCAAGCAATTCGATATTGTTTTCAGCGGTAGCGGCGTCGGCCGCCTGGGAACGAATGAGGATTTCGAGATTCTTTTCGGTGAACGTATAACCGTCTCTGAGTATCTCGCGGAGATCCTCGACGGCGATCGGTGAGTCGTCGCCAAGCTGGGCAAACACCAGCTCCTCGGTGAGCGCGATGGTGTCAGGCAGCGGCGCCACGATCGCCGTAACAAGCTGCTCGCGCACGTCCAAGCCGACGACGACTTTCAACTGCTCGTAGGACACCGCCGGAGGGCGGCACGGAGGCAGCGAATCCAGGGTGAGAGTGAGGCTGAGGAGATCTTGGATCGAGCAGACCGGGAGGGAAGTGTAGATCTCTGCGAACTTCGCGTCGGCCACGTCAAGGAGCACGGATGCCGCGAGCGTTGCGCGATCCGCGAGCGGGACCACGATGACGAAGCTGTCGGTGCGACCGATGATATAAGGGCCAACGCCATCCACGGTCTCCCGTACACGATCGGCGATCCAGTCCGCCGGCAGCACTTGGCTGATGGCGTCGACGATCTCCGCGTTGGTGAACGTGACACCGTATGGAAGCTCGACGACCGACCCCAGCGAACTCTGCACCACTGGCGCGATCTGCTCTTCAAGCAGGAACTCGTAAGCGCCTTGCCCCTCGAGACTGGTAAGCACCCAGCCTTCAACAACGTCGATCCCTGTCGCGGCGCGCTCATGCACCGGAATGGTTATCGAGAATGTGTCGGTGCGGCCCAGCAGGTAAGGCATGACCTCATCGATCACCCCCACGACCTGTTTTTTGAGCCAGACATCCGGCACGATCTCCACGACACCGTCCACCACCTGCCGCGAGGTGAGCGTCATGCCCAGCGGGAGCTGATTGAGGACGCCGGACTCGTCGATCCGGTCAGTGACAACGCGATTCACCAGATACCCGTGAATATCGGCGTCCAGCAAGAGTTCTTTGAATACGTCTGTGGCGGCCTCAATCCGGTCGTCCACTGCGATCGTGACGTCGAAATGCTCCTCGGCACCCGTGATATAAGGCACGGCCGCGTTGACCACGGTCGCTACGTTCTCCTCCAGCCACGCCGGCGGGAGTACGCGTTTGAGATTTGAAGAGATGCCTCCAGGTGAAACATCAATGCCTGGTGGGACCTGATCGAGGGAGAAGGTGCCCGTCTTCTGGGCTTCAGCCACGGCGAACGGAATACCCTCCTCATAGATGAAATTGAAAAGGTCCAACTCTCGAAACGTGTCAGTGTAGAACGCTGGCTCTAGAACCGTATGGTTCACTCGGAACACCAGCAGCGTGGCCAGGAAAAGACCTAGGAACACTGGGATCAAAAGTAACGCGAATAATCGCCGTATCACAATCATCTGATTACTCCGCCGAGGACGGCGCCCCAATGTCGTCGCCAAGTTTAGCAGCCAAGATTTTTAGGCCCGATCCGCGACACTCTGCTTCGTCGTATCCAGAAGCACATCTTCGCGCGTACGAAATCCCACCCGCCCACATCCCACCCGCCCACGCGCGCCACACGTGCCTCAGATACCATTGCTCATGAATCACAACGCTCAGGGGCCACCGATGTCAGACGAACACGAACGTTGGAGCAAAGAGACCTACAGTCCCGCTATCAAACGCACACCCGAGCGGCAGCCAGAGTTCCACTCCGAATCCGACCTCACCATCGAGCCAATCTACGCACCAGAGCCTGCTGCCTCCGAATCACCCGCCGAGTTACCCGGCGAATACCCATTCACCCGTGGTACCCAGCCCTCCATGTACCGCGGCCGTTTGTGGACCATGCGCCAATACGCGGGGTTCTCCACGCCAGAGGAATCCAACGCCAGGTACCGGTACCTCATGTCCCAGGGGCAGAACGGGCTGTCCGTCGCCTTCGATCTCCCCACCCAAACCGGCTATGACCCTGACGACGACATGGCCCGATCCGAGGTGGGCAAGGTCGGTGTATCCATAGCCAGCCTCGCCGACATGGAAGCGCTGTTCGACGGGATCCCGTTGGACAAGGTCACGACGTCCATGACCATCAATTCGACCGCCCCGATCCTGCTAGCGCTGTACCTCGCTGTCGCCCGTAAGCAGGGCGTGGCCTTTGAAAAGCTCGGTGGTACCACTCAGAACGATGTTCTGAAGGAGTACATCGCGAGGGGCACGTACATCTACCCGCCAGGTCCCTCGCTACGTCTGATCACGGACATGTTCGCCTTCTGCGCGGAGCAAGTTCCTCAGTGGAACACCATCAGCATCAGCGGTTACCACATGCGAGAGGCCGGATCGACCGCGCCGCAGGAGATCGCGTTCACCCTCGCCAACGGCATCACGTACGTCCAAGCTGCGGTGGACGCCGGGCTGGACGTTGACTCGTTCGCAGGGCGAATCTCGTTCTTCTTCGCGTCGCACAACAATCTCTTCGAAGAAGCGGCGAAGTTCCGCGCGGCGCGGCGTATGTGGGCCAAGATTATGCGCGAAAGGTTCCACGCCAAAGACCCTCGGTCGTGGATGCTGCGGTTCCACACGCAGACTGCGGGAGTAACCCTCCAGGCACAGCAGCCCGACGTCAACGTCGTGCGCACCACGATCCAGGGCCTCGCCGCCGTTCTCGGCGGTACGCAGTCACTGCACGTGAACTCCAAAGACGAAGCACTCGGCCTACCCACGGAGGATTCAGCGACCCTCGCCCTGCGCACGCAGCAGGTTTTGGCGAGTGAGTCTGGCGTGACAGAGACGGTCGATCCGCTTGCGGGCTCTCATTACGTTGAGCACCTCACCAACGAGTTGGAGCGTCTGGCGAACGAACTGATCACGGCCATCGACGCCATGGGCGGCGCGCCCGCCGCCATCGAGCGTGGCTTCCAGCAACAGCGGATAGAAGACGCCGCCTACCGGCACCTGGGGCTCGTCGAATCGGGCGAGCGCATCATCGTGGGAGTCAACGCCAACGTCTCCGACACGGCGGCGCCCGTTGAGGTACTACGCCTGGATCCCGATGCGGAGCGCCGCCAGGTGGCACGCGTACAACGGGTGCGGGCAGAACGTGACACCACCGCGGTCGACCGCGCGCTGGAGCGGCTGGTGGCCGCAGCAGCTGACGCCACCGTAAACACCATGCCAGCGCTACTCGAATGCGTCGAGACGTACGCCACGCTTGGCGAAATCTGCAACACGTTACGTGACGCGTTCGGCGTCTACCGGCCGGCTGTGTAGCGCTCTAGATCGAGCCGCCCCCGCTTCCGCCGGATTTCCTCAGGTCCTCCTTAGGGCGGAACGCGGAATCCAGCACCGCGCTTGAGGGGCTCCTCTCGCAGAGACATGGAGTTTATCGGGGTGTCACGTTGATATCGGAAGCCCGGAACTCGTAAAGAGGCCCATCAATTGTCTAGTCCAGAGGTGTACAATGACGCCCGTCGGTTCCTTTTTTGTCCACTCTTTTCCCCTCAGGCGGAGGTTTTGAACGATGCTTTCAGTGCAAGAGAACGACGCCCTTACCAAGGTCGGGCCGGGTACGCCCATGGGCGAGTTGATGCGCCGCTATTGGCACCCGATCGCCGCTACCGGTGAGCTCGATGCGCACGCCACCAAGGCAGTTCGGCTCCTCGGCGAGGACCTGGTCCTCTACAAGGATCGCTCCGGCACCTACGGCCTGATCGAGCGCCTTTGCGCCCACCGTCGCGTCGACCTCTCCTACGGCATCCCCGAAGAAAATGGCCTTCGCTGCATGTACCACGGCTGGATGTATGACGAGAGTGGTCAGTGCATCGAACAGCCGTTCGAAGAGACCGTCCACCCGGACGGACGCTTCAAGGAGAAGGTCAAGATTCAGGGCTACCCGGTGGAAGATCGATTCGGGATGCTTTGGGCTTACATGGGACCGCTACCCGCCCCACTGAATCCCACCTGGGAGCCCTACGCCTATGAGAATGGCTTCGCGGCCATCGGTATCGCCGAGCTTCCCTGCAACTGGCTCCAGTGCCAAGAGAATTCGCTAGACCCGGTCCATCTGGAGTGGCTGCACGGGTATTGGGGCGAGATGCAACGTCAGGAAGCGATGCAGAAGAGCAGCGATGCACCCGAGCTGGTAATGACGGTGCCACGCAAGCACAAGAAGATTGGGTTCACCCAGTTCGACCACGGCGTTATCAAGCGGCGCGTGACCGACGATGGCACGGAAGACGACCACGACTGGACGATGGGCCACCCAGCCGTGTTTCCGAACATTCTTTATGTTGGAGACATGGTGAAATGCAACTTCCAATACCGCGTGCCGATAGACGACGAAACGACGTTGCACATCACTTGGTTCTTCTACAAGGGCGCGCCAGACGTGACGCAGGCGAAACAGGAGAAGGTTCCCTACTGGCACGTCCCGCTGTTCGACAAGGATGGCCAAATCATTCCCGATCTCGTCAACCACCAGGACTTCGTGGCATGGATCACGCAAGGTAAGAACGCCGATCGTAGCTTGGAAAAGCTCGGCGAGTCTGACCGTGGGATCATCCTCTACCGCAAGCTCCTTCGCGATCAGATGGACATTGTCGCGGACGGTGGCGATCCCATGAACACGTTCAGGGATGCCAAGGAGGCATCCTACGTGGAATTGCCGTTAGAGCGGTGGCCAACGATGCAGGGATCGGAGCGCTTTACCACCTACATGAGTGCCCAAGCCGATGAGCCTCCAACTCAGGTCGAGCAAATCCAGATGGTCCTCGACTCCTGGGCGGCGCAAGCCTCCGTCTAACGACGGATAACCCGGAACGCCAAGAGGGCTCCGCAGCAGCGGAGCCCTCTTTCTTTGTGTCCCATTCCGGCGTCCGCCACCCCACCTACAGACGCTGAAACACAACGTTCACCGACGCCGAGCCCACCGCAGAACTACGCTCGTCCTCAACCGTGAAACCGTTGCTCAGGAATGCCTGCCTGATCGCGTCATCACCCTCATTGACTTCGATCAACACACTCTGCAGCCGCACGTCTGCCAACAATCGCCCAGCGCCGCGAACGATCGATTCCTCATGGCCGTCGACGTCCACTTTCATGTGCGTTGGGCATGGCAGGCCCAGCTCGTAAATCAACATGTCCAGCGCAATGGCCACCACACCCTGGGTCCGCCCGCTATCGTTCTCCGCCATACGGTCCAACTGATGTAACGCGCCGCCGGCTTCCGCTGCGCCGCTCAGATGCATCGCTCCCAACTTCATCTCATCGCTCAACGCTACGAGGTACGCCGTAGTGCTAACGGACAGGGCGTTCAACGTGATATTTCGGTTCAGCGCCTCGTAATTCGCAGCCTCCGGCTCGAAGCAGCGCACCGTCAGCATGCCGCCGGTCTTGAGTGCGGCGTAGAGGCCATACTGACCGATGTTCGCGCCAACATCGAAGAAGACATCGCCCGACTTGACCACACCGTCGATCCAATCGAGCGTTCCGGGCTCCTTCGTCAAGTAGGCGTCGACCCGCTCACGCTCACGGCGCGCCCGTGTTTCCATACGCACGAGGACGCCTCGAACGTCAATGTCGCGCACTGACCGACGGTCGAGCTGTCGACGAATACGTCCCGCGACCTTCCTCGGATTAACAAATGACTTTAGCTGCGGCATAAATGAATGGTATCCCGGCCGACTGCACAGACGAACCATTCAGCACAACGGTTGCTCACGGATGGCCGTAGCGCTATCGCGGCCGCCAGTTCCGGCATTGAACATTCAGGGATCCTTCCTTTCGCGTTCCGCTACCCTCGGCGGCGGTTCAAGCGAGCAAGAGACCTCCGGACACTCAAGAAGCGGGATAAAACCCCGAGGTCAGATACTCGCCTCACGGTTGGCCAGCACAGTCCATGGTGACTCCTCGGGCTATCAGCTACTCCCGCAATCACTCCCGCAATAGATCAGGTCGAAATGGAAGGCAGTGCATGGAGATATCGGGAAACCGGTTAGGCAAGCGAGTCTCGGCCATCGAGCGTCTCATAGAGGGATGCTGGTTGACGTTGCTGGCCCTGGTCCCACTAGCCGTCGTCCCAGAAGGTTTGATCGCCGGCGCGATCCAAGGGCCGAAGGTCTTTGTCTTTCGCAGCATCGTGCTGATTCTCGTGGCGAGTTTGACCATCAGCTATACGACGGGGCCAGGGGCCGCTGAATTGCGGCGTCAGCCCATAGATGATTCGGCTCGCAAAGCGCTCTCGACGCTGCGATCAAATCCTGTCGCGTTAGCGGTCGCGGGCGTTATGGGCGCGAATATTATCGCGTTCATCTTATCGCCCGTACACAGTGTTAGCTGGGGCGGCGTTGACCCGGGATTCGATAGCTATGGGCTGCTGACCATCCTTTCTTTCTTGGTGATGTTCGTTGCGCTGGTGAGCTATCTGAGGACAGAGGCCCAATTACGCCGTTTGCTCTGGGTCGTAGCCCTCACGGGGGTGGTTATCGGCGCGCACGGCCTCGCCCAGCACTTTGGCTTCGACCCGTTCCAGGATGAACCCAGCTCACGGGTACGGCTAACGTTCACGTTTGGTAACCCGATCTTCGGAGCAGCATATCTGCTCATGACCATTCCCCTCAGTCTCGTATTGTGGGAAACGTTGCGTACCCGTTGGAGCCCGGCTTTGCACTCGGCCCTTGGCGTGGGACTGATCGTGCTACCACTCTTCGGGGTTGCTTATTCTCTGAGCAGAGGAGCATTGATCAGCCTGGCCTTTGCTCTACTGGTTTACATCTCACTTGGGGCATTCTCCTTCGGTCTTCGGTTCCCGCGCAGAACGATTACCGTCCTCGCGGTCTCGCTCGTCCTGGTCCTACTCGCAGGGCTGTTGCCGACCCCTGGGAATACCGCGGGGGCTTCTCAACTGGGAGACCGGATCGGATCCATCAACGAGGCGTTTACTCCCGACGGCGGTGGATTATCGGGCCGCTACTCCATCTGGTCCACAGCGGTCGACGCCTACCTGACGACACCCTGGGTCGATGAGGATCAGAACCCCGAGTTGCCCGGTCTTGGCCTACGACCGCTGCGTCGAGTGATCGGGTTCGGCCCTGATCTTTTCGGTGTTGCATACCGGATGGTAAGTAGTGACTTCAAGCTCGGCCCACTGGAACGAAACGCCCACAATTTCGTGGTTCATACGTTGGTAGAACTTGGCCTCCTAGGCGTTCTGGCCTACGCTTGGATGGCCACTACGCTTTTCTACGTCCTATGGACTATCGTCCGCCAAGCGCGGCGCACAGAGTCGGAAGGGATAGTCCCTTTGGTAGCCGTCGGACTCGGGGCAGCGTTCATGGGTCGATTGCTTGAGCAGATGGCCGGGAAAGCGCAATTGTCCGATCTGATGCTCATGTGGGTGCTTATTGGCGTCGTTGCAGCGCTGGCCAACCATGGGGCAATGCCCCGTCTCACCGTCGGGGCAGGAGCCCCGGTGCCCCCTGGTCAGCGCCGGGGAACGCCACAGCGATCAGGCTTTCGAGGCGGCACGTCCACTTATGCCTCAACCCTCGTTGCCCTCTTGGCCCTAGCCATTTGGTGGCAGACGTCATTGGCGGACATTCGCGCGCTCTCTCTATCCGGGCGGGCACAGCAAGCGGGGACCGACGGGGACGCTGCGACTGCGGGCGCACTGTACAAGCAAGCGATCAACGTGGCACCTCATGCATCGATTCCTCGACTACTTCTGGCGCAGGGCCTGCTCAATAGCGCGCGCTCCGAGGCGAACGCCGCCGAATCGCTGGCGTCGTTGGAGCAAGCGCGAGCGGTGATCCAAGGAGTGCTGGACCGCAACCCACTCGATCTGCGTGCGCGACAGTGGGCAGGCACAATCAGCCAGGAAATTGCGTTGATCGACGCCTCATCCTGGGCACAAGCGGTCCGCGACGCAGAGCTGGTGATGGCGCTATCGCCGGGCCTGTGGGAGCAGTTGCAGCCGCTCGCTTGGGCGCTGGCTTTCTCTGGGAACTTCGACAGGGCTCTCGATGTGGTTCACCGCGCGCAGGCGCTTGGTGGCGCGGAAAGTCCAGCCGCGCACCTGCTCTATTACGTCGAAGCGAAGATCGAACGAGAGCGAGGGAACACGCTTGAGGCCAACCTCGCTCTAGAAAAGCTCAAGACGTTCACGCACCCTGACGTTCAGTTCCTTGTTGATGATGCTCAGTGAGCGGACGCGAAGCCGCCCGAAACGAAAGAGCCTTCAGTGGCTAGCCACTGAAGGCTCTTTCCCAGATTGATAGTCTGGTGCCGAAGGCCGGAGTCGAACCGGCATGAGGTTGCCCCCAACGGTGTTTGAGACCGTCGCGTCTACCATTCCGCCACTTCGGCACGGGCGAACCCGGTAAGTTTACTCGACACACGCCAGGCCGGTCATCGGCCTGGCTCCATCTGGCCCCACCGCTACGGCATCTCCGCCAGCAACTGGCCAAAGCCCGTGACCGGCTCGTTGATCCGCAGTCGCTTTTGCACGGCCCAAACACGCGCTGGCACCGGCTGGACCACGGGAACGTCTAGGTCCTGCTCGAGCAACTCAATAGCACCCAAGCTTCTCCAGCCCGATCCAAACAACAAGATACCGTCACACTCAGGATGACGCAGCACGGCCTGCTTCGTGTGCGTGTAGACCTGATGCTGCGAGAGGTTGCCTGCTTGGTCAAACGGCACTGCGATGCCTGCGTTCTCCAGTACCTGGATGCCGGCCTCTTCCAGATAGGCGGAAACGATATTGTTCGTGCCCTCGTTGGAGTACGACGACACCACAACCTTCTTGACGTACAGCGCCTTCAGGGCTTCAACCTGAACCTGACCCGAAGTCACCATCGGGATGCCGTACTTCTTTTCCCAACCGTCGATGATGCGCTGCTCGCCAGCGTATCCCTGGATCATGAACGGCGGCGCACCTTCGGGATGGATCAGGTCGACCTCAAGCTCAGCCAATTCCGCGATCTTGGTCTCGTAGGCATTGATAGCCTCGGTGAACTCGTCCACCGTACCGCGCTGGATGCCCAGGAACAACGGCACCACGCCGATCCCCTCAGGAATCAACCGTATGAATTCTTCGAGCGACCCCGGCCGATGCGTCGGCTTGATGATTCCAATGTCGCCTCTCCAAGATTTGAAAGCCATTCTCTGCTCCTACGTTTTGCTTGTTGACGATGCTACGTGTCGCGCCGTCGCTCGGCAACGGCGCGACGCACGCAGAAAAAGGCCACCGCGATGCGATGGCCTTTGATTGCTAACTGGAGCGGAAGACGGGATTCGAACCCGCGACCCTCACCTTGGCAAGGTGATGCTCTACCACTGAGCCACTTCCGCTAGTCTGGAGGCGGATTGTCCCGCCGCAGGGCACATTTTAGCACCGCGTACGCGCTCGTGTCAGCGCTAACTACTCGAAGCCCACTCCGGCAACGCCGTGCGATTGATTGCATCAGGGTTGGCAAGACCGCTGGAAAGCACCGCCTGCATAGCTTCCTGTGGCGACACATCGGTATCAAAGACCCGTTCCGCGCTAATCACTGCGACCCACCCAGAATTGGGCATCGGTGCAGTTGGGAAGTATACAAACGCATGCAAAACGCCATCTAACTGGGTGAAGCCGGTCAGAAACCCG